>Ga0187809_10000208_pt1 | contig 37544 bp, 41 predicted proteins | sample NC_wetland_sal_i_8_FD_132415 | JGI IMG/M metagenome (GOLD analysis project Ga0187809, IMG submission 132415) | Wetland sediment microbial communities from Neuse River Estuary, North Carolina, USA - ASW_4 | ecosystem: Environmental > Aquatic > Freshwater > Wetlands > Sediment | place: USA: North... | reverse complement strand
TGATACTTGGAACGCAAGTTCCTGGGAAAGTAGGACGTTGCCAGGCAAGAGAAGAGAGGCTGTTCCAGCCCCCACCCGGGGGACGGAGCAGCCTCTTTGCTGTGGGTTAGTCCTGGGTTTGTTGTGGGTTAGAGGGGCTGGGGGAGCGCCCTTGCTGTGGGTTGAGGACAGATTGCTTTGAGTGGTTTGCTTCAAGCAGGTGAGTATGCCAGAATATCTACATTCCACGGGGGCTGTATCCACGGCTGTAGTGCCTGTGAATGGCTTTGACTATTAGGTGGGAGATAAGTGGCATCAGGTACGCATCCAGGTATGTTGCGTGTCTGCTGCCCAATACAGGAGTGAGACGATGGTAGAAATCACTGTGGGTGATATGGAGGCTGGGAAGAAGGTGCACCGTTTGTTGAGACAGCTGCTTCCGGGCGTTCCTCTTTCCGGCATCCATAAGATGCTGAGAACCGGGCGCGTCAAGAAGAACGGAAAGAAGACGGGCCCAAACGATACGGCTGAGCAGGGTGATGTACTTCAACTTTATATGTCGAAGGAAGACTTTGCTGAGGTGAGCAAGCCAGTTCGCAAGTTCGGAGGCGTGAGTACCGACATCGATGTGGTCTATGAGGATGGTGACATCCTCGTAGTCAACAAGCCTGCCGGATTGCTCATGCACGGTACACAGGAGGAACAGAAGGTTACCTTGGCGAATCAGGTCCTGGCCTATTTACATAGGAAGGGAATGGACATCCGTGCTTTTGCGCCTGCGCCTGTGCATCGCCTCGATCGAAACACTAGTGGGCTGGTGCTGTTTGCGAAAAATGGACACACAGCACGGCAATTGTCCCATGATTTGGCTCACCACACCGTTCGCAAGTGGTACATAGCGCTAGTCACAGGTCAGGTTCCCGTGCATGCAGTGATTGACGAACCCGTCATTCGGGATCCGGACTCGAACCGTACCAGAGTGAGCCCTCGCGGCAAATCTGCCAGAACCGTGTACCATCGGTTGGCGGAGGCTACAGGAGTCTCCGTGGTGATGATTGAGCTTATCAGCGGACGGACCCATCAGATTCGAGCTCATTTTGAGCACATAGGGCACCCGCTCTACGAAGATACAAAATACGGAGGTGGATTGTCGGGCAAGGGCCGCCACCAGTGGCTGCACGCGGGCTGGATGCAGTTGGAAGACGGGCGGCAGTTCCATGCTCAACTACCGCCAGCTTTTCGTCAGACCATCATCGATGCGGGGCTATCCCGCGAATGTGTCGCGGTTGTGGAATCTGCTGAGCCCGAAACGTACTTCGGCGGATGAACCTCTTGGTTTACCAGATTCAGGACTTTGAACCATCGCGAGAGTCATGTAGAAAGGAGATGAACTCTTGAAACCAGTCCTGCTAGACGTGCCTGAGGAGGTTCAGACCGACAGACTCATTCTGCGGGCCCCTCGATTTGGAGACGGTATTGTGGTGAATGAGGCCATTCTGGAATCGTTTGATGCGCTGCGGCAGTGGCTGAGTTGGGCCGTGACGATTCCTTCAGTGGAAGAGACGGAAGAGAATGTACGGCGCAATCGCAGCAAATTTCTTCTGCGGGAAGACTTTATGTTCTATCTGATTCTCCGCGAGACCGGCGCCTACTTGGGAACCTGCACGCTAAAGGCCGTCCGTTGGGAATTTCGTTTGTTTGAAATCGGGTATTGGCTCCGGACCTCAGCCCTGGGGAAGGGCTACATGACCGAGGCCGTGGAGGGATTAACGAAGTTTGCTGAGCAGTACCTTGCTGCCAACCGCATTGAAATTTTGTGTGAAGACACAAATATGGCTAGTCGCCGCGTGGCGGAGCGCTGCGGCTACCAATTAGAGGGTGTGCTCCGCCAGCACTACATCAATCCGCAAGGAGAAATCCGTAACGATTGCATGTATGCCAGGATTTTCTAGGTGTCCATTCACCAGGGTTCCGGCGTACAGCACACGTAATTATAGGACTTACCATGCGAAAACTGAGTCTCTCTGAACTCATTCGGAGAGACTCAGTTGGCACGACCTAGGAACGCACAACCTTGTCCCGAATCACGTCGGGCACCCGCACAGTTTCATGTCCCTCCGGGTCTGTGGTGACAATGACAAACTCGGCGTCGAGAACTGTCTCGTCCCGCTGATTGAGAATCAGTTGCTCCATTCTGAAGCTGGCGTTGCCTACGGCTATCAGGCGCGTGCGAATTCTCAGCCTGTCGTTTTGCACGGATTCGCGACGGTAATTGGCACTGACGTGAGCCACCACCGTGACTACGCCACAGTCTTTCAGGACGTCGTAGTCCAGTTGGTACTGTTCAAACCATTCTTCACGACCCCACTCCAAATACTCCAGGTACTTGGCGTTGTTGACGTGACCATTGACATCAATCTCGGTAGATCGAACCTGAATTTCAATTTCCGATTGCCACGAATTCACGCAACCATCCCTCCTGTCCGGAAAAATTATAGCAAATGTGACCCCGACATGTGTTGTCAATCTCGTTGCTTTTATGGGAAAAGACTGGGACGGCAGGCGTACCTGCCCACACAAGTACTTCGCCTCTGGAGGACACGGTCTGGAACAGGGACAAGACAGGTATGTTGCGACGCATAGGGTTTGACGCGAGCGGACAGGGTAAGGTTATCACTTTGATTGCAGGTGGTAACTCTTGCCGGGGGGAAACCCATGAAAAAAACAATACGTTACCTGTTCATGCTGGCCGGTGCCATATCTTTGACTCAGCTTCAGCCCGTTGCACGGGGGACGTCGCCGGTCCTGGCCAAGGTTCAGCCGCAAAAGCAGCAGGGGAACCAGGGACAACAGCAAAAGCACCAAAATGCGCAAAAGCAGAAGAGTTTGGAGTCCATCTACAGAAGTGCTGGCCAGGCCTACGACATTTCTTGGGGTCTCCTCGCAGCTGTAGACAGGTACGCACAACTGACGAAAAGCAAGAAAGTCCGCTTGGAAGCACCCTACTACGGATTGTACATTGAGCCGAAGGCATGGGTGGGAATCGATAATCCCGATTTGCACGATGTCAATCCTGTTTCCATCCGGCTATTTCACGGCATGGGTCTGGACGCCAGCGGAGACGGGCTTGCCCTTCCTTGGGATGAAACAGATAGAATCTATGCCTTGGCGCACTGGTTGGACATGACGGCTGGGGAAGAGGGCGTGGATGTGCGCATCTGGGATCTGTTTCAGGATCCCGTTGCCATGGACAGAATCTTCGCGTTCCAGCGCATTTTCGACAATTTTGGCCTGTATCCCTCTGGGCATTGCTTTCCGGTTTCCAAACGTTACAACTACACCATCAAGCATACTTTCGGAGCAGGACGCAGTTTTGGCGGGCGGCGCATTCACGAAGGTGTGGATATTTTCGCGGGCTATGGTACCCCCGTACTGTCCTGCAGCTACGGCTATATTGAGCTACTGGGCTGGAACCGCTACGGGGGATGGCGGATTGGCATTCGCGACGCCAATAATGTGTACTATTACTACGCGCATTTGTCCGGTTACGCTAAGGGCGTGAAACGGGGCATGCTTGTCCGTCCCGGTCAACTGGTGGGCTATGTAGGCAGCAGCGGCTACGGCCCTCCCGGGACAAGCGGAAAGTTTCCGCCGCACTTGCACTTTGGCGTCTACCGGCACTCGGGTACCGGAGAATGGTCGTACAGTCCGTCGTCACTGTTGCAAAAGTGGGAACGGCTGCCACAAAAAATCATTAAATAACTAGTTTCCCGTTGTTGAACTGAGGATAGATTATCCGTACAATAATCACGGGTAGTGCGAGATAGTTAGTGGAGAGAGGAGACGGCACCGGTGAAAAAGACCCTCATTACGTTTATCGTAGTGGCCGTTGTTTTTGAAGTAATTGCCCAGTTGGCCATTGGCATCGACACTCAGGGCTGGCAGTGGTTCCTTGAGATTATTGTTATATTGGCCATACTTTTTCTGGTTGTCAGCGGTATCATTGGCTGGATTCGCGAAGCCAAGCGGGACTTGCCCCAGGTTCAGGGAGGAACTGTAATCCGTAAGCGCCACTGGCATTTTCTGTAGTGATTTCGGTGCGCTACAGGTGAACATGAGTCTGTGGCGCGCCCGTTAGCATGTCAGCGCAAGCGTACACTTCCAGCGGAGCAAGTTGCTCCTGAAAGCGCACTCATTCGAACTTGGCTGTTCGTGCGGGTTTTTCGTGTCGTCTTTTGTCGTTTCAACAACTGTTTCAGTAATCTATTGGATTGATAGGTGCAATTATTTTCTCTATTATCTGTTTGCGCGCCCTGTATAAATTTCAACCCGCCCTAAGGGCAGGTACGGAGAATGGAGCCTTCCGCATGAGCGAACGAATTGCCAATGTATGGCGTGGGGAAATGGTAGAATCCAGTCACGACGGGGATGCTGTTGTCGTTGACACTCATGGAAATGTCCTATGGTCTCTGGGAAATCCCGAGCGAATGATTTACGCCCGTTCTTCAGCCAAGCCACTTCAGGCTCTGCCGCTGATTGAAACCGGCGCCGCCGATGCTTTTTCATTGACGGAGGAAGAGTTGGCCGTGACCTGTGCCTCTCACAATGGCGAACCCTATCACACCAACCTTGTTGCGGGTATCCTGAAAAAAATAGGAATGTCGGAGAACGATTTGCAGTGCGGCGTTCACGCCCCTTACCATACGCCGTCTTATGAGGCCCTGTTGCGACAGAATATTGAACTGGGACCACTTCAGAACAACTGTTCCGGCAAACATGCGGGCATGTTGGTACTGTGTGCTCATTTGGGTGCCGACAAAGGGACGTATCTCAGTCGGCAGCACCCCGTGCAGCGTGCTATTCGCGGTGCTATCGCTTCTATCTGTGAATTTCCGGAAGAGGAAATTGTCCCAGGCACCGACGGGTGTGGTGTGCCGGTCTTTGGTTTGCCTCTAGAGAAATTGGCATTGGGCTTTGCACATCTTGCCAATCCTGTAGACTTGCCCGACACACGGCAAGATGCGCTTAACCGAATTCGAAACGCCATGCTTCACTACCCCTACGCCATTGCCGGTGAAGACAGATTCTGTACGGATTTAATGGTCGCCGGCAGGGGTCGCATTGTTGGTAAAACCGGTGCCGAAGCCGTTTATGCCCTAGGCTTGCCTGAGCCAGGGTGGGGCTTGTGTCTCAAGGTTTCCGACGGCAACTCCCGAGCTATACCTCCCGTTGTCGTGGACATGCTCCAGCAAATTCAGGCGGTACCTGACGAAGTAATAGCGAATTTGGCCAAACATCATTTCCCCGAAATGCGGAATCACCAGGGTACGCTGGTGGGCAGGATAGAATCAGTGGCCAGACTGAAGTCGTCCAAATAGGGGTTTTGTCAGGACGAGGGGGGACAGTTGCGGAATCGGAGTTCATGTAGTAAGATAATTACGTAAACAAGATCGCTGAGTTCCAACTGTGGAAGCGGAGGACCCAATCTTTGCGGGGTGAATCGCGAACGCAACGCAGTTCGCGTAGGGAGGGCGACCTACTCCCGAATCCGACAGCTAACTCCGTAAGCGTGTAGGAAGTACCTGGTAATCACCTTGCCAGGTAGTCAGGTCAGACTACAAGCGCACATGAACACGGCTCCTTTGGAACCAGCGAATTCTTCCAATCATTTTAAAGGGGGAATTGGCTGTGAATCAACAACCTGAGCTGCCCGACCTCGTCCGTGACCTGGAAATTCTTCAGTCTCTCAATCGCAACTTGTATGACGATGAGAACCTGACCGATGACCCTGATGTACTGGACACTTTGAGTATTTCTGAAAAATCTCTATCTGTGTAGTCGGTGTAAAGTTTCTCGTTCCCGGTCGCCCAGAGGTGGGCGACTTTTTTGTGCTTGCAGCTTCACTTCTGCTTGTGGTAAAATACTCGCCGTGATTAAAGTGGTCCTCTGCCGCGATCCGGTACGAACACTTGCGGGAAAGGAGGCCGACATATGGACATTGTACGCGAGATTACGCGAGAGCAATTGCGATTAGACATACCGCAATTCCGCCCCGGAGATACACTGCGGGTGCACGTAAAGGTACGTGAAGGGCAGCGACAACGGATTCAGGTTTTTGAAGGTGTGGTCATTCGTCGTCGCGGCGGCGGCATCAGCGAAACCTATACCGTTCGGAAAGTGTCTTATGGGGTTGGAGTAGAGAGAACTTTTCCAATTCATACACCGAATGTGGAGAAAATTGAAGTGATGCGGAGAGGCAAGGTCAGGCGCGCTAAATTATACTACCTGCGCAAGCTGTCCGGAAAGGCCGCAAGAATCAAGGAAATTCGGTAGTGTGCAAAGAACGGGGGTTCCAATCCAGGAACCCCTATTATTATGGACAAAATTTAGCGTAAAGCAGGCGAGAGTGAGCGGTGCAGCAAATTCATTGGTACCCTGGGCATATGGCCAAAGCCAAGCGCCAGATACAAGAGTCGTTAAAAAGGGTCGACGCGGTCCTGGAGTTGGTGGACGCAAGGCTACCGGAGGCCAGCAGCAATCCCATGCTGGCCGAGATTTGTGGTGCAAAACCCAGATTGAGAGTCATGACGCGGGTCGATGTCGCTGACGACGTTCAAACCAGTGCGTGGGAACTCCACTACGCCCAGTCCGGCGTGTCGGCACTGGCTGTGGATGCCCGCAGCGGGCGTGGCGTCCAAGAAATTTTCCCTGCGCTGGAAGCACTCACGGAAGCCAAGCGGCTGCGGAACGAGCGGCGGGGCATCCGTGGGCAGACCGTTCGCGCCATGGTCGTTGGTATACCTAATGTTGGCAAATCGTCCCTCATTAATCGCTTGGCTCAGAAAGCCTCCACGAAGACGGGTGACAGGCCAGGAATGACACAGACCCAGCAGTGGATCCGCTTGGAACGAGTCGATTTGCTGGATACACCCGGTGTCCTGTGGCCAAAACTGGACAACCAGGTGGCTGCGTACAAACTGGCGGTGAGTGGAGCCATCAAGCTGGACATTCTGGACGCACAGGAACTGGCCGCGTTTCTTATTGTCTGGCTCAGTAACCACTACCCGGATGCGTTGCGTCAGCGTTTTGAAGCACAGAACCTTGCGCGCGTCCCGTGGACCAGTGTCGGTGACGTTTGGCCGGTCGTTGAACCTGTGCTGGATGAAATTGCTCGCCGGCGCGGTCTTGTACGAAGTGGTGGTGTCACAGATTTGGAGACTGCGGCGCATTTACTTCTGAGAGAAATGCAGACTGGAAAATTGGGGCGCATTAGTCTGGAGTGGGCGACTGAACGCCGCTGATGCGACCTCCTTCTCAAAAAACTGTGCCAATATTCTATTCAACCTAGCCAAAAACCTCTTCCCCCGGTAGACTTACAGTAGTGCAAAAGTAGCACGATGAGATGCCGGGGGATTTCACATGGAAACTTCTCACCCAAAACGTAATCCAGAACATCACCCAGAACATCACCCAGAACATAACCCAAAACATAGACACCCGCGTCCGGCTCTCACTTGGGATTTTGAGATGTCCTTGTCCATGAACGCTGCAGTGGTTGCCGGCGTGGACGAGGTAGGGCGCGGCTGTTTGGCGGGACCTGTCTACGCGGCAGCGGTGGTGCTGGGCAAGAGGGAACTGTGGAGCCAGTTGAATGACTCCAAAAAACTCACAAAGCTGCAGCGAGAGCAGTTGTATCGCGCCATCACCACGGAAGCTCTGGGGTTCGCTGTAGCATCCGCCTCCGTGACAGAAATCGATAGATTGAACATCCTACACGCGTCCCGTCTAGCCATGGCCAGGGCCGTCCTGTCCCTTCAGGAGCAACTTGGTGATGCACTCACTCTTGTGCTGGTGGACGGGCAGTATGAACCCTTGTGGCCAGTGGCGGCTCCGGTCAGGGCCAGGGCCGTGGTTGGCGGGGACGCGCAGTGTCCATCCATTGCCGCTGCTTCCATTGTGGCCAAGGTGGAACGTGATGCCTACATGTGCCGCCTGGCTGAAAGGCTCCCTGGGTACGGGTTTGAACACAATGTTGGCTACGGTACGGCGGAACATTTGTCAGCCCTCAAGGCTCTGGGTCCAACCATACATCACCGTCGCAGTTTTGGGCCTGTGGCGGAATTTTATCAGACGGGGTTGAGCTTCTATGGATGAACCACGGGTCACTTCGACGCCGGCTGCCGCTCTGAATCCACGGGTCATCACACCTCGGCCGGCTCAGGAGCGCCCGCCAAGTGGCACGGTATCGGAAAGCGGTTCAGCTACGCCCGCAGGGAATACTGATGCACTTAAGGAAATTGACAGAGGGACCATCGGCAACAAACTGATGCAGAGCCTGTCTCAACTCCTGCCGACGGAGGTGTTGAGTTCACCCAGCTTGACCAAGGCGGAGTGGGCGTGGAGGTCCTTCCTCATGGATACCCTTTTGGGGCAGGCGCTATCTGTCGCCAACAGTCCGGCAGGCGTGTCCGCGCAGGGGGCCGAGATGGCCAATGTCCAGAGAGAAGCACCACCGCCGTCACAATGGACGCCCGTGACGGCAAAGGAGCCCTCAGGGCAACAGCCGGAAGTTGCGGCTGCAAATCCATCCCTTCAAGGCACGCAATCCCTGGCGCAAAACGCCATGAGCCAATGGTGGAACAGCCTCGGCCAATGGGCGCGGGCCCTGGAGCGGGGCATGAACCAGGCAAATTGGAGCGGATCATTGCCCGATGCCTCGGTCATTCCGTTCTCACGGTTGTCCAAAGGACAGACAGCGGGACTGCCACCCAGCCAGCAGCGGGAAGTCGTGGCCGACAGAATCGTTTCTTCTATTGTATCTGAGAACGGATCGCACTACGGTTTTGGTCTCTTCGTTCCGCCTCAAACTGACGGGTCCCGGCCGCAGTACCCTGCAATTCGGTGGAAAGGCGAGCGACAGACAAGGATTGACAGACGGGGACAGCGCATTCATAGACTGTCGTTGGAATTTCAGTTGCAGCAGTGGCCTGTTCATGTCGTCCTGCTGTCTGCAAAGCCCAGCCTGCAGGTCCATATTCGCACCAACCACCCTGTGCTTCGCACTTTCGCAGCGTCTCCGGACGGAGTCATCAGTGAGCAGCTTAGCCAGGCCGGCTGGCATCTCGATCGCTGGACACTGGCATCGCTTCAGGAGGAGGAAACCTGATGAGAAAGCGCGCTGTGGCGCTTCGCTACGAAGAGACGAAGGAAAAGGCCCCGCGAGTGGTGGCAAAAGGCGCCGGTGACGTTGCCCAACGAATGATAGAAGTTGCCCGTCAGGCACAGGTGGCGCTGCACGAGGATGCACAGCTCACCGACATGCTGATGAACCTGGAACTGGACGCCGTCATCCCTGAGGAGCTTTACCAGGCCGTGGCGGAGGTGCTGGCTTTTGTCTACAGGTCCAGTAACCGACAGTAGGAAGCAACTGGGGCTGTGGGGCGAAACTGCGGCCTGCACATATGTCGTGAACACGCTAGGGTGGAGGGTCCTCATACGCAATTGGCGGTGTAGACACGGAGAACTGGACATTGTCGCACTGGACGATTCTGTGCTGGTGATTGTGGAGGTTCGTACCCGAGCGGGCAGAGGCTACGGTTCTCCCCTGGAGTCGGTGGACAAGTCTAAGCAAATACAGTTGGTGAAAATGACCACCCAGTTTTTGGCCAGTTCCTTTGCCGTTGAAAACGGACTTGACGACGGGCACGCCGTGCGGATTGACGTGATTGGCATTTGGATGGAAAACGGGGTGATGTCAAGGTTCGTTCATCTACGAAATGCAGTGGAACTGTAGGAGCGGGACAAAGCAAAGCTTCGCAGCAGGGCTTCGCAGCAGGACCCATTGCAGAATCAAATTGAGGTGTCAAATCGAAGGAGAAGACTTGAGATGGTAGGCTTCCTCCACATCGCTTGCCGTGACGGCAGTCCGACTTTCGAGAGCGGAAATTGAGCGAGCGATTCTCTCCAGAGATTTGAGTCCGCGCATTGACATCTTCAGGTTGTCTGAGACTCTCTGTAGCAGTGAACGGGCGCCTTCGTCAAAGTCGTCTAAAGTGAGAATCGGGCCAATCCCACTTTTTACACCGGGACGACTCTCCAGATTTTCTCTCGCTTGGCGCACCGCCGCTCGTAACTCTTCGTCTGTTTTTGCGGCAGGGGCAGCCGCTTGAGAGCGTCTGCGTTGGGGGGGAACGGATAGAATCATCTCTACTCTGTCCAGCAATGGCCCGGACAGGGCGGACCAGTACTGTCTCACCTCCCGTTGGCTACAGCGGCAGGATGCACTGCCGTGGTAACCGCAGGGGCAGGGATTCAGCGTACCAATGAGCTGGAAATTCGCCGGGAGAATAACGTGGTTGCCCAGTCGCGCCAAGTGGATTTGCCTGCTTGCCAGAGGTTCCCGCAGTGCGTCCAGCGTCTGACGAGAAAACTCCAATAACTCGTCCAGAATGAGCACCCCGCGGTGCGCCAGGGTGGCTTCGCCAGGGTGAATCTGCGATCCGCCGCCAATCAGTCCGGAACTGGTAAGGGAGTGGTGAGGCATTCGCACGGGCGGCCTGTGAGTCAATTTCCGGGGCAGCCCTGCAGCTTGCCAGATTGCATAGCAGGCGAGGGCATCTCCGTCTGACAAATTGGGAAGCAGTGTTGGGAACCGCTGCGCTACCATGGTCTTGCCACACCCAGGCGGGCCCATAATGAGGGTGTGGTGGCCTCCTACAGCCGCAATCACAAGTCCTCGTTTGACGTTTTCCAAGCCGAGCACATCCGACATTTTTTCTTCAGGATATGTGTCCACGTAGGGGTTTTCTGAAAAACTCAACCGCTTGCGTTCGTCAGGGTGCGTCAGGGCATGCACCACGTCCGCCAGGGAGTCTGCCGCAATCCATTCCAGCGGTGGAAGCAACACACCCTGGTCTGCCTGGGAGCCAGGCAAGTACAGTTGCTTCACCCCGGCGCGGTGCACACACAGTGCCACGTTGACAATGCCGTCGACACCAGTGACGTTGCCGGAAAGGCTCAGTTCACCACAGAATGCACTGTCAGCCCCGTTGCGTTCGGGGAGTTGTCCAGAGGCTCGCAGAATCGCCACAGCAATGGGCAAGTCCAGGCCGGCGCCGCGTTTCCTGACACTGGCCGGAGACAGATTGACGGTAATACGCTGCGGCGGTACCATAAAACCAGAGTTGCGAATGGCACTGCGGATGCGCAGTTTTGACTCTGCTACAGCGGAGTCGGGGAGACCCACAATAGAAAACTGTGGCAATCCTCTGCTGACGTCCGCTTCCACATGGACCAGACGGGGCTCAAGGCCGTCCATAACCGTACCCAGTGCCGTACCAATCAATCACTCAACCTCCTGACTAGCGGCAGCATATCAAATCCTCTGGACATACGCCATAATCTAAAGTGAAGAAACTTGGGAGTTGCGGAAGGCGCCGTGAACCGTTACGATTTGGGTATAGGGATAGGGGCTGAAATGCTGATGGACAGATCAACATCAAGCAACGGATCCAAGTCAGCGGAACATCGCGGCCGAGGGCAAGTGGTGTCCCTCAATGCCTGGAAGTCCAAAAAAGAACAAAAGGCCCGCCAGGTGGAACGTAGACGGCGCAGACAACAGCGCAGTCTATTGCGTGTGTTTGCCATGACCTTTCTGGGGTTGGAAGGGCTTGCCGTAGCGTCCAGTTGGATTCCATCTCCCTATCAACACCACAGCATCATTGTGGCGTGGGCTTTGGGAGTCATCACGGGAATTGCGGGTTTATGGCTGAACATTCAGGTGGACCGACGTGCCGGTCAGATTCTCACGTGGTCAAGCGTTGGCCTGGTTCTCTCCCTAATTCCTGGATTTTTCCGCCTCCCCGTGTGACAAAATGTCTATTTTTCATCAATCTGCGCCAATGAAGGCGCTTTATTTGTTTGCGTAGCGTTTGTCAAACGAAGGAGCGTGCTCTATCCTATATAAGGGTTGTTGAAACCTGCTGACCAGGTTGTCGGTAACGAAGTCGCCCCTGTCCTGCCGCAGGGGTTTGGCGTTCTGCCAAGTGCGATGTTCTCGGCGGCAGGATGGACAACCGTGGTTGCATTGTAGAAACACTTAGATAGGAAGGAGTCGGAGGATGAACATTCACGAGTATCAAGCGAAGTCGGTGCTTGCACAATACGGTGTCGCAGTGCCGCAAGGAAAAGTTGCCTTTACCGTTGATGAAGCGATTTCTGCGGCGAAGGAACTGGGTGGTAAGGCTGTAGTGAAGGCCCAGATTCACGCGGGAGGCCGCGGCAAGGCCGGCGGCGTCAAACTCTCCAGGAGCATCTCCGAAGTGGAGGAGAACGGCAAGAGCCTGCTGGGAAAGACATTGGTCACGCATCAGACCGGCCCACAGGGAAAAGTGGTCAAGCGCTTGCTGATTGAGCAACTGACCAACATCCAAAAGGAATACTACATAGGTCTGGTCCTGGATAGGGCCTCCAACCGAGTAGTCATGATGGCATCCGCTGAGGGCGGCATGGAAATTGAAGAAGTGGCTGCCAAAACCCCTGAGAAGATTTTTCGGGAAACTATCGATCCCGCTGTGGGACTCTCCCCATACCAAGCCCGCAACCTGGCATTTGCCATGGGGATCCCTGACAAGCTGGTCAACAAGGCAGTCAAGTTCATGACGGGCCTCTACACCGCCTTTGTCGACAAGGATTGCTCTATTGCTGAGATTAACCCGTTGGTGGTCACGGCAGAGGGCGACGTCATGGCACTGGACGCCAAGCTCAACTTTGACGACAATGCTCTCTATCGCCATCCCGATATTGTGGCTTTGCGGGACCTTGACGAAGAAGACCCAAAGGAAACCGCTGCTTCCCGCTTTGGACTGAACTACATTGCCCTGGACGGCAACATCGGCTGCATGGTCAACGGCGCGGGTCTGGCCATGGCCACCATGGATACCATTAAGTACTATGGCGGCGAGCCCGCTAATTTCCTGGATGTCGGCGGCGGAGCGACTGAAGAAAACATCACCGAGGCGTTCAAGATTATTCTCTCGGACGACAAGGTCGAGGGCATTCTGGTCAACATCTTTGGCGGCATCATGAAATGCGACATCATTGCCAACGGCGTGGTCGCGGCCGCCAAACAGGTGGGCCTGGAAAAGCCCTTGGTGGTGCGTTTGGAAGGGACCAACGTCGACTTGGGCAAGGAAATTTTAGGGAAATCAGGTTTGAACATTGTCGCCGCAGATTCGTTGGCTGATGCAGCACAGCGCATCGTAGCACTGGTATAGGAGGGATTCTGGTGAGCATTCTGGTAAACAAGGATACGCGAGTTATTACGCAGGGCATTACGGGCTCTCAGGGTCTGTTTCATACGCAGCAGGCACTTCAGTACGGCACCAAAATGGTAGGCGGCGTCACGCCCGGTAAAGGTGGAACTACCGTGGAGGGCGTGCCCGTATTCAATACCGTGGCAGACGCTGTCAAGGAAACAGGCGCCAACGCGTCCGTAATTTACGTCCCGCCCGGATTTGCGGCCGACGCCATCATGGAAGCCGTGGATGCCGAACTGGATTTGGTCATTTGCATTACGGAAGGCATTCCCGTGTTGGACATGGTGAAGGTCAGGCGTTTCATGGAAGGTCGCCATACCCGCTTGATTGGCCCCAACTGCCCAGGTGTCATCACACCTGGCGAGTGCAAAATCGGCATTATGCCCGGTTACATTCACACCCCTGGCAAGGTTGGCGTCGTTTCCAGAAGTGGAACGTTGACCTACGAAGCGGTGTATCAGTTGACCACGCGGAATATTGGTCAGTCCACGGCCGTTGGCATTGGCGGAGACCCCGTCAACGGAACCAACTTCCTGGATGTTTTGAAGATGTTCAATGACGATCCCGATACCGAGGCCGTCATCATGATTGGTGAAATCGGCGGTACTGCGGAAGAACAGGCTGCCGAGTGGATTCGCCACCACATGAGCAAACCCGTGGTAGGCTTTATTGCCGGTGCGACGGCCCCTCCAGGACGCCGCATGGGTCACGCCGGTGCCATTATTTCAGGTGGCAGCGGTACGGCCGCGTCCAAGAAGGCGAAAATGGAAGAGTGCGGCATTCGAGTCGCCAACACGCCTTCTGAAATGGGATCCACCCTTGCTCAGGTTTTGGAAGAACGCGGTTTGCTGGAGAAGTGCACAATTAAGTAGATCCGGCGCAAGGAAGCAAGAGCCGTTCCATCTAACACTTCACATTTTGGCCGCAAGGGCTGCCTCTGTCGTTCCTCCAAGGACGACGGGGTGGCCCTGTTTGCCGTTTCTGCCCGCCTTGACGCCATTGTGAAACAAGCCTTCCGCTGCGAGCCTGAGGCGGGCTGGCACACACTCAGTTGTATTCAGCAATTGCCGGCACTTTATGGTCAAATTTGGGCTGGGCCTCTATAGTTGGAGACGATGGGGGACCGCATATGGATAAGAATCAGATTTTCACGGTGGCATTGGCTTTGTGTAACAAGCTGGAACGAAGAACCCTGAACCGCTTGGTTCACCGTTTGGGGAGTGCGGAGCGGGTCTGGAAAGCTTCCGCAGCCGAATGGCGAACGGCAGTACATCTGCGCGACGGCACCGCTGCGGCTCTGGACGAATGGCGGCGGACACAGCAGCCACGGGATTTGTGGCATAGACTGAAGGTCACCGGCATTGCGGCCGTGACCGAAGGAGACGATGCCTATCCGCGGCAACTGCTGGCCTGGGGCGAAGAGGCTCCTGTCACACTGTTCGTCAAGGGCCGTCTCGAACTGTTGACCAAATTCCCGCTTATCTCCGTCATCGGGACACGAAGGGCATCGGCCTACGGACTGGAAGCCACCCGCTGGGTGACAGAAGGACTTGTCAGGTCCGGCTGCGTGATTACCTCCGGCATGGCCCTGGGTATCGATGCCCAGGCTCACCGCACCGCACTGGACCTGCAAGGGGAAACTATCGCTGTGCTGGGTTGCGGCGTAAACCTCTGCTATCCCCCGTCCAATCTGGAAATTTACCACCTCATTGAGAAACATGGCACACTGGTGAGTGAGTATCCACCTGACACGCCTGTGGCCAAGCACCATTTTCTCGAACGCAATCGGATTATTGCAGCGTTGCCGGAAGCGGTGGTAGTAGTCCAAGCAGGGGAGAAGAGCGGTGCCTTGACCACGGTGGACGCGGCTCTCTCTGTTGGCAAGGACGTTTACGCCGTACCTGGGCCCATCACGTCGAAACTGTTTCGCGGGTCCAATCGCTTGTTGAAGGACGGTGCAGAGATTTTGCTCGATCCCGCTGATCTGGTCGAGAGTCTTGGCGTAGCCGCCAACGTGGTTGAGGCTCCGCAACCTGAACGTTGGCAATCCGTGGTGGAGGCCTTAGATACAGCCACGAGTGCCGCCGACCTTGCGGACAGGCTCCGGACTCCCATCAGCCAGGTCTACGTCGCCTTGCTGGAACTGGAACTTGACGGGTGGATTGTACGGGTGCCTGGCGGTTTTTATCAGCGCAATTCACAAAGATTCGCGACGGGCTAAACAGAAATTTCAACGCCGCACATTGTCCACCTCATTTCCATTTGATAAGGTAGGAAAGACATGACCCCGTCTGTGGCGCCGTTTCTGAATGGGCTGCTGTTGAGTGCGACGTTCTGCGCTATGGGTTTTGGTCAGGGGATGTTGCGCAGTGCCGGTTCGCGGCATGGGGTTTTCTGAAGGGAGTGCACAAAATGACATGGGGCATGGTGGTAGTACTGATTTTGATGGTGCTGTTCTTCCTGGGTGGGCTTCTGCTGGCGTTGCTGGCTTTGTGGGACTTGAGAATAGGCGAGAACAAACACGCATTTCTCATAAAAGCATTAATTGGTATATTGTTGCTGGTGCTTGCAGTCAGCGCCCCAACCCTCGGTGGTGCCATGGGTCTCGGCGTAGAACAGGCCAGCAGCAACGCCACCGGCAGTTCGTCAACGAGCCAGCCCTAGGTATGGGCGCAGCGAATAAAGCGGCAGGAGTCACCTGAAAATGGGACAGAGTTCGTACCCACAGGACGGCGGAGAAGCATTTCCCCTGACCGCGGCCATTCGAGAAGTTGGCGAATCGTGTTATCATTGGTTGTGTCATCCACAGCAACGATGATAATATGGGTTGACAAACGACCTGAAGTTGTTTTTCTGGCAGCAAATCACTAAGGAGGAAACCCATTGGCAGATTATCTTGTCATCGTGGAGTCACCAGCCAAAGCAAAAACGATTGGCAAGTATCTCGGAAAGAGGTATACCGTCAAAGCGTCCATGGGTCACGTCCGGGACTTGCCAAAGAGTCAATTGGGCGTGGATGTGCAGCATCACTTTGAACCCAAGTACATTACCATCCGTGGCAAAGGCGATGTCATAAAGACACTGAAAAGCGCCGGAAAAAAGGCGAAGAAAATTTTCCTGGCGGCTGACCCGGACAGAGAAGGGGAGGCCATTGCCTGGCACTTGGCAAACCTCCTGGAAATTAACCAGAACGACGCATGTCGCGTGGTTTTCCACGAGATTACCAAGGATGCCATTAAGGAAGCGTTTAAGGAGCCTCGCAAAATTGAGATGGACTTGGTCAACGCCCAGCAGACGAGAAGAATTTTAGATCGACTGGTAGGCTACAGACTCAGTCCGTTGCTGTGGAAAAAGGTCAAGAAGGGGCTCTCCGCAGGGAGGGTGCAGTCCGTCGCAGTCCGCCTCATAGTGGATAGAGAGCGCGCCATCCGTGGTTTTCAGCCGGAGGAGTACTGGACGGTGGATGCCAGGTTTAGCCTGGGTCGGGAAAGTTTGACCGCCCGGTTCTATGGCTATGACGGCAAGAAGACGGAGTTGCCCAGCAAAGAGGCCGTGGACGGACTGTTAAGTCACGTCGCCAATGAGCCATACACGGTAGAGCGCGTCAAGACGTCCGAGCGCAAGCGCAACCCCAGTGCGCCTTTCACTACCAGCAGTCTACAGCAGGAGGCCGCGCGCAAGTTGGGCTTTAGGGCGTTTCGGACCATGGCGGTTGCGCAGCAGTTGTATGAGGGTCTGGATGTGGGAGACGGCGGGAGTGTAGGTCTCATCACCTACATGCGCACGGACTCCACACGAATTGCCGAGTCTGCGCAGACAGAGGCCCGGGAGTACATCGCTGACCGCTTTGGCCGCGAGTACATTCCAGACCAACCGCGACAATACAAATCCAAGGGCGGCGCCCAGGACGCCCACGAGGGTATTCGACCCACATCCGTCTTGCGCACTCCGGAACAGATTAAGCCGTATCTCACCAAAGACCAGCACCGCCTGTACAAACTTATTTGGGACCGCTTTGTGGCAAGTCAAATGAGTCAGGCGGCACTGGATACCACGACGGTGGAAATCCGGGTCAAGCAGGCATGGTTCAGGGCTAGTGGATCGGTCCTGAAGTTTCCAGGTTTCATGGCCATCTACACGGAAGGGACAGATGATGGCGCGGAAGACGAAACGGTAGGCAAGCTGCTGCCCAGAGTGGAACAAGGACAAGTCCTCCCAAATCCGGACATTCACCCGGAACAGCACTTCACACAACCGCCGCCGAGGTTTTCGGAGTCCACCCTGGTGAAGGAAATGGAGGAGCGCGGCATTGGCAGGCCCAGCACATACGCTCCCACGATTGACACGATTCTTAAACGCGGTTACGTGGTTCTGGAGCAAAAACGCTTTATCCCCACGGAACTGGGCGAGATTGTAGTGGATATGCTGACAGAGTACTTTCACGAACTCATTGACGTGGACTTTACCGCCCACCTTGAAGACGAGCTGGACGGCGTCGAGGAAGGGAAGACCGACGGCAGTGAACTTCTGAAGGAGTTTTACGACTCCTTTGAGGACCACTTGGAGCAGGCTGAAGCGTCATTGGAGCACGTCCAGTTGGCCGAAGAGGTATCGGACGTCCAGTGTGACAAATGCGGGCGTATGATGGTTTATAAACACGGGCGGTTCGGAAAATTTCTCGCTTGCCCTGGCTTTCCCGATTGCCGTAATACCAAGCCCATCACCAAGGAGGCCGGGGCCAACTGTCCCAAGTGCAATAAGCCGCTGGTGGAGCGCAAAGGCAAGAAGCGATTGTTCTACGGCTGCAGCGGTTACCCGGAGTGCGATTATGTACTGTGGAACAAACCGTCGGGGCAATACTGTCCCGTGTGCGGTCATCCCATGGTGGAAAAACGGAGCAAAGGCAAGGTGGAAGTGGTATGCAGCAATGAAGCGGCCCATGAACAAATGGCGGAGTCGCCCAGCGCTGCGGCAGTGCGGAGGTGATGTGGGATGCCGGTAACGGTGGTAGGGGCCGGACTGGCGGGATCTGAAGCAGCTTGGCAGATTGCGGAACAGGGGATTGAGGTCCATCTGTACGAAATGAGGCCGGTGCGGTCCACGCCGGCACACCGCACTGCCGCCTTTGCCGAACTGGTCTGCAGCAATTCCCTGCGGGCTGCGGCCGTCACCAATGCTGTCGGCTTGTTGAAAGAGGAGATGCGTCAACTCCATTCCGTCATCATGCGCTGTGCAGACGCCAACCAGGTGCCGGCCGGAGGCGCTTTGGCGGTCAACCGCGTCGGATTTTCCGAGGCGGTTACGGCTGTGCTTTCCAATCATCCTCTGATTCACATTCACCGCGAGGAAGTGTGCGAAGTTCCGTCTGAGGGCTTGGTGGTTCTTGCCACCGGACCCTTGACGTCCCCAGCGTTGTCCCAATCTCTGGCAAGCGTTCTTGGCGAAGACTATCTCTTCTTTTTTGACGCGGCATCTCCTATTGTAAATCGGGATTCCATTGACATGGAGAAGGCTTACTTTGCGTCTCGTTACGACAAGGGCCCTGCCGCCTATCTCAACTGCCCCATGACCGAGGCGCAGTTTGCCGACTTTTATGAGGCGCTGGTCAATGCAGAGACGGCGGAAGTCCATGACTTTGAGCAAAGCCAGGTATTCGAGGGGTGCATGCCCATTGAAGTCATGGCTGCCCGGGGATTGAGAACCCTCCTGTTTGGCCCCATGAAACCGGTGGGTCTTTTGAATCCCAGGACGGGGCAACGGCCCTTTGCCGTGGTGCAGTTGCGTCAGGACGACGCCGCAGGAAGCCTGTATAATATGGTAGGCTTTCAGACGCACCTGAAGTGGGGCGAACAAAAACGGGTCTTTCGCATGATTCCCGGTCTGGAAGCAGCGGAGTTTGTCCGTTTCGGCGTCATGCACCGCAATACTTATGTCAACAGCCCTGAACTCCTGTTACCTACATATCAGACAAAAGGGCGGGCTACTCTGTTTTTGGCCGGGCAGGTAACGGGTGTGGAAGGCTACGTGGAGTCGGCTGCTTCCGGTTTGCTGGCAGGTGTCAATGCCGCGCGCATGGCGGCGGGGAAAGCACCTGTGGAAATGCCTCTCACCACGGTCATTGGCAGCTTGGCGCACTACATTACCCATACTGATGGGCACAGGTTTCAGCCCATGAACGCCACGTTTGGTCTGTTACCGCCTTTAAATCACCGGGTTCCGGGCAAGAGGGAGCGGAACCAGGTTCTGGCGGACCGGGCTCTCAGGGATTTGGTCACAAGCAAAGCCCGGATTGAAAGGGAAGGGTAGACATGGGGACGAGAATGCAGGAGATGGTGGATGCCTACCTCCAGTCCAGACGGTTTGAACGACGGGCCGCAGACAAGACCCTGGCCGCCTACGGGCAAGACTTAGCTGTACTGCTGGACTTCTGTTCCGATTACAATCTGACGTCGCCCGAGGACCTCACGGTGGCGCACTTCCGCATGTTCCTGTCTGAACAACTGCAGTCCCACAAGCGGTCGTCCATTTCCAGACGGCTCTCCTGTTACCGCACCTTCTTTGACTACCTGGAACGGGAGGGGCTTATCGACAGGAATGTCGCCCGACTCATTTCGCTGCCCAAACTGGAGAAAAAGGTACCGGAGTTCTATTATCAGGAAGAGATGAAAGTCCTGCTGGAGTCCATCGACGGAAAGGACCTGTGGTCGCTGCGGGACCGGGCATTGTTGGAGTTTCTCTACGCCACGGGCGTGCGCGTCAGTGAGTGCGTCGGTCTGGATTGCCGCAACCTGGATATTGAGGAGGGCGTGGCTCTCGTGTTTGGCAAAGGGTCCAAGGAACGTTACGTCATACTGGGATGGCCCGCGCAAAAGGCGCTCATGGCGTATCGGCTCTGTCGAGACGTACAGGTCGCCGAGAGAAACCCCGGCGAGCAAGCCGTCTTTATCAACCGTCAGTGCGGGAGACTGACGGACAGAAGTGTCCGTCGCATACTCGATAAGCATATTCAAGAGGTTTCGGGCTTATATCATATTAGTCCCCACGCCATTCGTCACAGCTTTGCCACGCACTTGCTGGATGGTGGAGCCGACTTACGGGTCGTACAGGAGCTGCTGGGGCACGCCAGTCTGTCCACCACGCAGATTTACACCCATACAACGCGGGATGGATTGGCCCGTGTCTATCAGCGTAGCCATCCGCGGGCCTGATGATGGCGTGTTTTCGCCGAAAAGAGGCCCTAGGGTCTTCACAACATGGAGGTGGTATCAATGAACATGGAACTGCACGCAACGACCATCTTTGCCATTCTGCGCAACGGACAGGGAGCCATGGCCGGCGACGGACAGGTGACTTTTGGCAATACCATGATTATGAAGCAGGGGGCCCGCAAAGTACGTCGCCTGTACAACGACGAGGTGGTCGCGGGTTTTGCGGGATCCGTTGCCGATGCCTTTACACTGTACGAGATGTTTGAAAAGAAACTGGGAGAGTTTGGCGGAAACTTGCAGCGCGCTGCCGTGGAATTGGCAAAGGAATGGCGCTCCGACAAGATTCTGCACAAGTTGGAGGCCATGTTGCTAGTGATGAACAAGGACCACCTCTTCATTCTGTCAGGCAGCGGCGAAGTCATTGAGCCGGATGACGGCATCTGCGCCATCGGATCGGGCGGTCCATACGCGTTAGCTGCGGGACGCGCCATGGCCAGAACGACAGATTTGAGTGCTGGGGAAATTGCACAGCAGGCACTGACCATTGCTTCGGAAATATGCGTCTACACCAACGAACACATTATTGTTGAGAGTATTTAGGGAGAAAGGGATTGATGGGATGGAAACAAAACGCATGCCGGGAAATGAGTTGACGCCGCGGCAGATTGTCGAGCAACTTGACAAGTACATTATTGGGCAGGACAGCGCGAAGCGGGCTGTAGCCGTGGCCCTGCGCAATCGCATGCGGAGAAGTCTGCTGGCGGAAGATCTGCAGGCTGAAGTGACCCCGAAAAACATCCTGATGATAGGCGCCACAGGTGTTGGCAAAACGGAAATCGCACGGCGGTTGAGCAAATTGGTGGCCGCTCCCTTCATAAAAGTGGAAGCGACCAAGTTTACGGAAGTGGGATATGTTGGCAGAGACGTGGAATCCATGGTGAGGGATCTCGTGGAGACGGCAATCCGCATGGTCAAAGCGGAGCATTCGGAGGCCGTGAAAGAACAGGCCCGCAGCCAGGCGGAGGAAAAGATCCTGGAGGTTCTCGTACCCGATCCCAGTGCGCGAAAGTCCACCCCCAATCCGTTTAGCATGTTCTTCGGGGGCGCCTCAACGCAGAACACTCCCCCTGAGACCCATGCGGCAAGCTCGGACAATATTCGCTCCGAGCGCCAACGGCTGCGTCAGATGCTGCAGATGGGCGAGATGGAAGACAAATTGGTGGAAGTGGAGGTGGAGGAGCAGGCAAATCCGGCCCTGGGGGTCATTCCCGGCATGGGCGCCGAAGGTTTGGGCAACATCCAGGAAATGCTGGGCAACCTGCTGCCGAAACAGACTCGCAAGCGCAAAATGACGGTTCGCGAAGCCCGCAAAGTTCTGCAACAGGAGGAAGCGCAGAAGCTCATTGACATGGACGCTGTCATCGCGGACGCTGTCTATCGGGCGGAAAACCACGGGATAATCTTTATTGACGAAATGGACAAAATTGCGGGTCGGGAGAGGTCGGCGGGCCAGGACGTGTCCCGGGAAGGCGTACAGCGGGACATCTTGCCGATTGTGGAAGGGTCCACGGTGGTGACGAAGCACGGACCGGTGACGACCGATCATATTCTGTTCATCGCCGCCGGCGCCTTCCATATTTCCAAACCTTCCGACCTGATTCCGGAGCTGCAGGGCCGCTTCCCCATCCGCGTGGAGTTGCAGGACCTGACGCCGGAAGACTTTGTCCGCATTCTCAAGGAACCTGAACACGCGATTATTAAGCAGTACGTTGCGCTGCTGGAGACCGAGGGCGTCAAGGTGGTGTTCACGGATGGCGCCATTCGCCGTCTGGCGGAATTGGCGGAGGAAGTCAACCGCGAAACGGAAAATATTGGGGCTCGTCGCCTGTATACGCTGGTGGAAAAGGTCCTGGAGGACCTGTCCTTTGAAGCCCCTGATGTCCATCTGGAGCAGGTGACCATTACGCCGGAGTACGTGGATGAGAAGTTGAAGAGTATCGTCACCAACACAGACCTAAGCAAGTTTATTCTATAGAGAACCACTTGCGTTTGTGAATTTTTTTCGACATAGCGCCAAATGGCGCTTTATTTTTTTATATTTGTTGCAAGGAACGTCGATTTTTGCAGGATTCTGTAGCCTTGCGACGAAGTATGACAAAGCTAATTGTCTCAGTTGGTTAATTACAAATGGTTAATGACAGATGGTTTATTACAGAAGGCCTAGGACAAGGAGAGAGTATGCAATTACCGGGTTTCCGGGAAACACGCAACACTGGAGGTGAGGCGGATGACAAGCGATTTGACGGCATTCAACCTGCTGCAGGGAGCTTTACAAGCGGCAGATTTGCGTCAACAGGTGTATGCAAACAACATCGCCAATGTGGATACCCCAGGTTACAAACGGCAGGACGTTGTCTTCGAAGACCTGCTGCAATCACAGATGCAGCAAGCACCTCCGGCACAGATGGGCGTCCAGCAAATGGCGATTCCACAGCCGGGAAATTCAAATTTGGCCGCTGTCTCGCAGATTCAGCCGGAAGTCATTACGGACAGTTCATCAGCCATTCAAAATAATGGGAACAACGTAGACATCAACAACGAAATGACACTGCTGGCAGAAAACCAGATTCGCTACAACGCACTCATCAATGACCTGAAACTGCGTTTTAGTAGAACTCAGGCAGCTATAGGAGGGCAATAGTAGATGGGGTGGATGGGGAGCCTTTCCATTAGTGCATCCGGCTTGCAGGCGCAGCAGACCATCATGGACGTGATTTCCAATAATATTGCCAACGCAAATACGACCAGCACCCCCACGGGTGGCCCGTACCGCCGGGAAATGGTGGTGTTGACACCGGGAACGCCGATAACCAACGCACCCTCTGCAGGGTCATCTTTTTCCGATTGGCTCTCCGCCGGTCTCAGCCAGCCTTCAACGAGTCAGGGCGGCGGTGTCCAGGTGGCAGGCATCGTCCAGGATCCCAGTCCGTTTACGTCAGTGTACGATCCCAGTAATCCCAACGCTGTGAACGGGTACGTTCAGATGCCGAATGTGGATGTCACCACGGAAATGGTAGACATGATTTCTGCATCCCGCGCCTATGAAGCCAATGTTACGGCTTTTGACGCTGGGAAGCAGATGGATACGGATGCGCTGACGCTGGGTCAATAGGCGTTCTTAGGTGCAGTGAGAACGGAGCCCGGTGGCGGCCCGCCGGCGCTGGGAAACCAGCGTGGACAGGGGATGCAAACGCCATCGGTCCTTGCCAATGCAATTGAATTCACAAAGAAGTGGAGAGATTGGTATGTCTATGAACCCAGCCTTAGTCACCACCCTAGGCTCGGCGTTAAACGGGAATTCCGTCGCCAGTTCAACGGGATCCGCCAATTCTGCCGGTTCTTCCGGCGGCGGCACGAGTTTTGGGGATTTTCTGTCACAGGCCGTCGACGGCACCAATCAACTCCTGAACCAGGCCAACGATTTGGCAGCGCAGTACGCCGCCGGTGGAAACGTGAGTATCGACCAGCTGATGATTGCCGAACAGCAGGCCTCCCTGGCGGTGGATTTGACAGTACAAACCCGCGACAGGGTCGTGAGTGCCTATCAGACCATCATGAATATGCAGATTTAATCACATGTGAGGATGAACCAGGTTGAACGAGACCTTTAAGAACGTGTGGGCAAGAGTTGCCCCGTTTGTCAATCGTTTCAGTCCAAGACAGCGACGGAACATCACGATTGCCACAGTAGCGGGCATTCTCTGCTTGGTGGCAATCCTTTGGGTTGTGGCGCGGCCTCACTATGTGACGGTGTTGACGGGACTGGACGACAAGTCTCTTGGTCAAGTGCAGACGGAGTTGCAGACACTCAAGATTCCCGACAAGATTCAGGGTTCCTCCGTGTTGGTCCCCAATAGCCAGGCCGATACGGCGAGGGTCCAACTGGCCGAAGCCGGTCTGCCCGAATCCGGGTACATTGGGTATCAGTCAGTTAGTTCCAGCTTTGGCATGACGGAGGACCAGTTCAACATTCAGGTTCTCGACGCACTGCAGCAAAGCCTCGACGCGACCATACAAAGCATCAATGGCGTCACCAGTGCCCAGGTTCATCTGGTCATGCCGACGCAACAACTGTTTGTATCGCAGCCCACCAGCACGGCAAAGGCTTCCGTCTTTGTGGACGTCGCCAATGGGACGCAGCTGTCCGGCGTGCAAGTGGCCGGGATTCAGCAACTTGTGGCTCATTCCGTACAGGGCTTGGCAACCTCTGATGTTTCCGTGGTGGACCAGAACGGCGTCACCCTTTCTAACGCCGACGGCTCTGCCGGCACTGCAGGGGATACCAGCGGCGAACTCGCCACGCGACAGAACCTTGAATCTCAGATGCAGCAACAGATTACCAATGAATTGAACCAGATTGTGGGACCAGGAAATGCCGTCGTCACGGTTCATGCGGATGTGACCTTTAACCAGGTAAGCAGCAAATCCCACGAGGTGCAGCCAGCCAATGGCCAGACCAACGGGTTGATATCCAGCCAACAGGTGAGCCGGAGCAGTTCCACAACCGGAAACACCACCGGCGGAGCTGCAGGGCAGTCCAGTACCAATCCAAACCTGCCCACCTACGGTACCAGTGGAACAGGAAGCGGCGCTTCGCAGTCCACCAACACGTCTACAACTACAAATTACGACAATGGCTACACGGACACCCAGACGGTGGCCGATCCCATTCAAATCAATGGTTACTCTGTGGGCGTTTTTCTGAACGGCTCGGACAAGGCCGTGACGTCACAGGTAGTCTCCCAAATTCAGCAGTTTGTGAATAACGCCATTGGCGCCAAGACGGGCCAGAATTCCAGCAACAGCGTGTTTGTCAGCAAGGTTCCCTTTCAAAGTGTTCCTGTGACAACGGCTGCGGCGTCCAAAAACTCGAAGCTGTTCCTCTATGGAGGCATTGGCCTTGGCGCCGTGGTGGTCCTGGGCGGTGTGTTTCTCATGATGAGACGCAGACGGAGTGAGGAGGAGCCGGCAACGACAGTTCAAGCCCAATCCATTGAGGACCTGGAGGACGAACTGCAGAAGGCTGGACTCAGTGATGAAGAAAAGCGCAAGATGCAATTGGCAAACTTGGCGAATCAAAAACCGGAGGAGTTTGCAAACCTAGTTCGGACATGGCTGGTCGGCGAGTGACGACATCTGGAGGTGAATAGCAGTGCCGCGAATGCGCAAGGAACTAAGCGGTAAGCAAAAGGCAGCGGTTCTGCTCATCAGTCTCGGACCTGAGGTCGCCGCCAAGGTGTATCAGCACCTGTCCGATGACGAAGTGGAGCAGTTGACATACGAAATCGCCAACTTGCAGAAAGTGGATGTTGACTATCGAGAACAGGTCATGAAGGAATTCCACGACATTGCCATGGCCAATGAATACATTCTCACCGGCGGTATTGACTATGCCAGGGAAGTACTGGAAAAGGCCATGGGGCCGGAAGAGGCCGAAAGAATCTTCAACAAGTTGACGTCAACCTTGCAGGTGCGGCCGTTTCACTTCGTTCGCCAGGCAGACCCCCATCAACTGGTGACTTTCCTGCAAGAAGAACACCCTCAGACGATGGCGTTGGTGTTATCCTATCTGGATGCGCAGCAGGCTGCTATGGTGCTGTCGTCGCTGCCGCCGGAGATTCAGTCCGATGTGGCGCGGCGAGTAGCCTTGATGAACTCTACGTCACCTGAAGTGATTTCCGACGTGGAACAGGTTTTGGAGACCAAACTCTCCATGATGACCAGTTTTGACAGTGCCCAAACTGGTGGCGTCGACTCCGTTGTGAAAATTCTGAATCACGTCGATCGCAGCACGGAACGCACCATTTTGGACGAGCTCAGCGAAGTGGATCCGGACCTTGCCGATGAAATCAAGCGCAAAATGTTCCTGTTTGAAGACATTGTGCTGCTGGACGACAGGTCCATTCAGAGAGTCATTCGCGACGTGGAGCCGAAAGACTTGCAGTTGTCGCTTAAAGTTGTCAGCGACAATGTCCGCGATCGCATTTTTGACAACATGTCGAAACGCATGGTTGAAACCTTCAAGGAAGAAATGGAGTTTATGGGTCCGGTGCGTCTGCGCGACGTAGAGGATGCCCAGCAACGGATTGTTGGCGTCATTCGTCGTCTAGAGGAGTCTGGGGAGATTATCATTGCCCGCGGTGGAGGTGACGACATCATTGTCTAGGGTCTTGAAGTCCATGTACACGGTAGAAGAGGGAACGGCCCAAATTCCCGTTTCTGAAATTGTGTTTTCCGTGGAGGAAGACGCTGACTTGTTGTCTCCGGAAGAGTCGGTTCAACGAGCAGATTTTCTCCTGCATGAGGCAACGGAGCGAGCTGCGGCCATCGTGAAGCGGGCGGAAGCTGAGAAACAGGCCCTGTTGGCAGATGCTGAGCGTGAACTAAATCAACTTCGGGAACAAACCTACACAGCAGCTTTTCAAGAGGGCTTTTCCAGCGGCATGGAACAGGCCGAGCAGGAGCAGGAGGCCGTTCTTCGAGAAAAAGCAGCGGTGGCGGAAAAACTCATCAACGACGCCAAATCACAGTTTGACAGCTCGCTGTTGGCGCTACCGGGGGTGGTTGCGGCAGTGGTCAGGACGGCGTTGCAGACCCTGTTGCAGCGGGAATTGACCACGCAACCCGCCGATATCGAGAAATTGGTGAGAGAGATGCTGGAGTTTGTGGTGGAGCAGTCCAGTGTGGAAGTTCGCGTGAGCCTAGACGAATTTGACCATGTATCACAGCAGTTGAGCCGGCGCGGCGCCAGTGGTTACGGAGAGTGGCAACTGAAGGTGGTGCCGGACGTGGACGTGGCGCCGGGCGGCTGCGTCTTGAAAACCCCCAACGGCCGGGCCGACGCCAGAATTGAGACGCGAGTGGAATTGGTGGAAGCGGAACTGACGCGCATCATTGAAAGGGGACTGGCTCATGAGCTTGCCGCAAGCAGCCCAGCAACAGCTTGACAAGCTCCGCTGGTTTCGCCTTTATGGTCGAGTGGTGAAAGTTGTTGGAATGACCATTGAGTCCGTGGGTCCGCGTAGCCGAATCGGCGATTTGTGCCTGATTCAGTCAGGTAGCCATTCTCAGTGTCTTGCGGAAGTGGTGGGCTTTCGTGACGATCGCGTCATTCTCATGCCTCTAGGCAGCGTCTCTGAGGTGGAACAGGGTGCCGACGTACTGGCCCTTCAGACCCAGTTATCGGTCACCTGCAGCGATGCCATGCTGGGGCGAGTTCTTGGCGGGCTGGGGCAACCCATAGACGGGTTGGGGGATTTGCCGGCGGGGGAAGAACGGCCCATTGAGGCATCCCCGGTCCATCCGCTGCAACGACGCCGGATTACAGATCCCCTGCAGACAGGGGTTCGCGCGATTGACGGTTTGCTGACGGTGGGCCGAGGCCAGCGCATGGGTATATTTGCAGGAAGCGGCGTCGGCAAAAGCACCTTGCTAGGAATGATTGCCAAACATACTTCCGCAGAGGTCAATGTCATTGCCTTGATTGGCGAACGAGGCCGCGAAGTACGGGAATTTATTGAAGGCGACTTGGGCGAGGACGGCATGAAGAGGTCCGTCGTGGTGGTATCCACTTCAGACGAGCCTGCGCTGGTGCGCCTCAAAGCCGCTTTCGTGGCCACTTCCGTAGCCGAGTATTTTCGCGACAAAGGCCTCCAGGTGAACCTCATGATGGACTCCGTCACTCGCTTCGCTATGGCCCAGCGAGAAATTGGTCTTGCCGTGGGTGAACCGCCTACCAGTCGCGGCTATACCCCTTCCGTTTTTGCGCTGCTGCCGCGGTTACTGGAACGCTCCGGAGCGGGCATCGACGGCTCCATTACAGCCTTTTACAGCGTTCTCGTGGACGGGGACGACTTGAACGATCCCATTACGGATGCGGTTCGCGGCATTCTGGACGGACATATCGTCTTGTCGCGAAAGCTGGCCAATGCGGGCCGTTTTCCCGCCATTGACGTGCTGGCCAGCATCAGCCGACTGTTTAACGCCCTGGCAGCTCCGGAGCACAAACAGGCGACCCTTCAATTTCGGGAGTGGCTGGCCCGTTACGCGGACGTCGAGGATCTCATCCGGATTGGTGCCTATCAACCCGGGGGCGATGTGGGAACGGATGTGGCGGTAGACCGGTTCCCGCACCTGCGCGGGTTTCTGGAGCAGGGCTCTGACGATTCCAGTACCATGGCTGAGACCATCCAACAGTTGCAACAATTGACGGGGGTGACATCCTGATGGATGAGAAGTTGCGCATCGCCAGCCGGATTCGCAATGTGAAGGAGAGTTTGCAGGAACAGGCAGAGATACAGTTGAGCAACGCCGTCACAAATTTGCGGCAACTGGAGTCCCGGGAGACTGACCTGCACAATCTCAAGCTGAATTCAGGCGGTGAACCGGGGCTAACCACCGTGGCGGACCTGCAGGCTCGTATGCTGTACGGAGATTTACTGGGCATCCGTTTGCAGGAAGTGCGCGACGCGGCAACTGCTGCGGCAAACGAAGTGGAACAACGGCGGCAAGAAGTGCAAGAGGCGTACGTCGAAACCAACCGCTGGATAACGCTGGAGGACATGCACCAGTCCAGAGTGAAGCAGGAAACAGAGCACCACCAGCAGCAAATGGCCGATGAATTGGCCATCATGAATCACTTTCTACGGGAGGAGAACTGATGAAAGCAGGAGTATCAGCAGAGCCGGCACAGAAGGGCGTCATGCATCGCATCATGTGGGTTGTGTTGGTTGTCCTGATTCCCTTGCTGGTTGGCGGTGGCATGGTGTTGGGCGCGCTGCAATTTCTGGGCGTACCAGTTCTGCAAAGGGCGCAGCATTTGTTTCATCACACCACCGTGTCTACGGCCAATCAGGTGACACAAGCCGCGACTGACGCTAAACTGCAGTCCCAAATTGCGTTGTTGCAGAATCAGAACCAGAAGCTGACGACACAGGTGCAGACTGATAATCAGCAGTTGACACAACTGGAACAGACGAACTCGCAATTACAGCAGCAACTGAACACCAAGTTGTCCGAAAAGGCGAAGGCCGAGGAAGAGGCGGCGGTGCTCAAAGGCATGGATCCGTCAGCGGCCGCGCCGGTACTGGCAGGTCTCAATGCCCAGGTGGCCGCCGAAGTCATTGCAGTGATGGCGCCTGCGGATTCAGGTGCGATTCTGGGAGCCATGAGTCCTACCGAAGCTGCGAAACTGCTGACACTGGCCGGTCAAGTGAATTTTCCGCCAGATTCCGCAACCAACAATACAGTAGGTAATTCCACCCAAGGTGCTCTCAACAACACCGCAGGGTGATTACATTGGTTTTTCAGCGCCTTTGAAAGGAGGTGAAAACTATGCAGAACGTAAGCATTACAGCATCTGTTCAAGGTGGAGCGAACCATCAGAGTGGACCCATCAAGCCGACTAAGGAAGCAAGCACCGGAGATTTTGGAAGCGTGATGAGTATCCTTCTCGCGGGACTAGTCGCCGGACCCGGGACGGGAAGTCCAACGCTGTCAGGGACCGGGGTGCCGGGGACTGCGCAGCGTGTGCCAGGACCTACCGCTCTCCTGGGGATAACCGTGCACAGTTCACGACGGCATCAGGGAACCGGTACAGCAGTGAACCGTGCCGTAGCCTTAGGTGACACGGCAACGACAGGGCTAGAAATCAACACTGGCCCGTCCGGTACAGCGGCGGCGAACGCAGCTTTGAAAGATAGCGCCGGCAGAGGCCTCTGCCCAACGGCTCTCTCGGAGCTGGGAACAGGCGCTATGCCTAACGGCGGACTCTCCAGGCAGTTGCCCTCAGGGCTCGGCCCTACGCCGGAGGCGGCACTCTCCAGCTTGACGGCCGCTCTGAGTGGGGATACAGCAGGAGTGCCCTCCCGTACAATGGCGGCAGGCGTACAGAACTCAGCCCAACACAGTGCCACAGCCGCTCCGGCCGAGGGAATGCTAGGTTCAAGACTGTACCGCGCCGTTCCATCCGCTTCTTCGAGTACCGCGACAGACATTGGAAGCTCGGTCGACATGGCTGCAGCGGGTCCAGGGAATGGCGAAGTTCTTGCGCAATCACAGTCCGGCTACGGTCTCGTGGCTGAAGCTGTAGGCAAAAGACTGCAAGCACAGTTCCCCGAGCTGAAGACAGCACAGGTAACGATTTCCGGCGCCACAGGGTGGGCAGAGACATCGCCGGCTAAGGCAGGACCTGCACCCACCACTGCAAGGAGCACAGCCTTCAGCACCGGCGGTGGCACAGGGGGACTGTTCATAGAAACGGCTTCAGCCGACGTCGTTTCCGCGGGCATGCCTGCGTTAAACAGCACAGCAGCGGCGCGAAGTGTTACCGCCAAGGATGTACCAACACAGGTTTCCTCGGGTGGCCCAGGTGATACAAAAGCCCCAGTGGGCAGGGGACAGACTCTGCCATGGCTGCGTCCCGCCACTCTTGCGTCGGGAGCGGGATTCAACCCCGCAAAACCGCAGACGGAAGTTGCGACGACTGTTGCCGCAAGGGGGAGTTCGAAAGAATTGGTTAACTCTCTGGGCAAGGGGGATTCGTCACCAGCAGGCAAGGATGGGATTCATACAAACAGTCCGTCTGCCATGGCCTCACATCGGCAGTCAAGCCTGTCCGGCCCTTCAGCCCTTGAATCCGTGCCCAGCACGGTAAGTTCCCAGGCAACGGGCCATCCGGAGGCTGCGCAGAGCAGTTTCAACCTGAAATCGGCCACGGCCCAGCAGGACTTTTCACAGCTTCTGCAATCGCAGATTCAAAACGGTGTGCAAAACATTCAGGTGAAAGTGTATCCAGAGGGTCTGGGCAGCGTTCTCGTCTCCGTGCACCACGGTGAAACGGGGGTAGCCATTCAAGTCATGGCCAGTAATCCAGCTACGGCGGCGTGGTTGCAGCAAGATTCGGGGCAACTCTTGCAGTCGTTGCAGTCGGCTGGCGTGCAGGTGGCCAGTGTCCATGTGGGGACGAATCCGCAACAGGATGGGTCGCAGCACAAGCAGCACTCCGCCAAAGAGGATGCGGCTGCACTGCGCAAAATCTCGGGGGGCGGGAGTGCCACTTTGAGTCCGACAGTCCAATGGCAGTGGCAGGATACCGTACCTGACGGGAACTACACCATCAGCGTCAGGGCATAGGGGGGTGAGAAGCATGAGCACAAACGGAAATATCATTGACGGGTTGCCTGTCAGACCCTACGTTTCACCGACAGTACAGACAGGCAGGAAGGCATCTGCTAGTGTGCCGACAGAGTCGTTCGCCGATGTGCTCAGTCAGGTAACCAGTGCGCCTCTCAGTGCGACGCCTGCGCTGAAATTCAGTGCCCACGCCTTGCAACGCATTCAGCAACGGGGGATTCAACTGCAGCCGAAGGACGTGAAGCAGTTGGAACAGGCAGTGGATATGATGGCGCAGAAGGGGACCAAAGACGGTTATGTTCTGTATGGGAACCAGGGGTTTGTTGTCAATGTTCCCAATCGCACCGTCGTCACCACCATGAGCCACAACGGTCCCACCGTTGTGACAAACATTGACAGTGTAGCGATTGTTCCACGGCTGGACCAGTAAGGAAGCTGTGATTGCGGCGATTGACTGAACCGCAACGGAGGAACAACGTGAGGGCATCTACCAAATCGACAGGAGTTGATTTTTCGTGCTTAGTTCCATGTATTCGGCTATTTCCGGAATGCAGTCTTTCCAGACACAGCTTGACGTCATTGGCAACAACATCGCCAATGTCAATACGGTAGGGTTCAAGGCGGGCCGTGTGGACTTTAGCGACGTGCTGAGCCAGACGAAATCCGGCGGTAACGCCGCGACGGCTGCACAGGGCGGCACCAATCCACAGCAGGTGGGATTGGGCACACAGGTTGGGGACATTCAAACTCTGTTCACGCAAGGCGCTCCGCAGGCCACGGGGAGCCCGACGGATTTGACCATTAACGGCGGTGGACTGTTTGTCGTTTCGCCAGACGGAAACACGATGTACTACACCCGTGCCGGCGATTTTACCCTGGACTCCAACAACAACCTGGTGCTGCCTGACGGCAGCATCGCTATGGGCTATAGCGTCAGCGATTCGCCTTCGCCGGCCGCTCCCGCTTCTCCCATCAATCTGGACAACCTGGTAAGTGCATATAACACTGCTAATCCCGCGGCCACCGTCACTCTGGACGCCAACCCAGACGTACAAATTGGCTCCGACGGCAGTGTTACGGCAACAGTGACGGACAATACGACTAATGCCAGCGAGAGAATGACTCTGGGTCACCTGGCCCTGGCCTCCTTCCCCAACCCTGCCGGTTTGGAGAAGGTGGGAGACTCGTTGTTCAGCCCGTCCGCCAACTCCGGTGGCGTCACGTACCAGACACCGGGATCGGGCAGTGCGGGGTCCCTGCAGTCCGGCTACCTGGAGATGTCCAATGTGGACTTGACCCAGGAGTTTACCAATATGATTGTGGCGCAAAACGCCTTCACAGCCAACTCAAAAATGATTGGCACAGACAACACCATTTTGAACGACATCGTCAACATGAAGAACAGCTGATGTTGACCTTGGAGCAGTGATACCGTGAGGGCCATAGTTCCCTGACAGACTTCCCGAGGGGGTGAGCGCGTGATCTCAGTGGAGCGATTGAACGGATCGGCCCTGTGGTTGAACCCGTTGATGATTGAGATTATAGAGTCGACGCCGGACACCATTGTGACGCTGAATAATGGTCATAAGTACGTACTTCGCGACACCCCCGAAGGGATTCGCGAGAAGGTTGTCGAATTCTTGCTCCAAATAGGGATTGTTGGCACATCTCGGGGAAAGGAAGACCTGGGTGAATGAAGAGGTTACTGAAACTCATGATTATCGTGATTGCGGTCATGGCGGTGCTGGTGGCGGGAGGCGTCTTCTTTTATCTCCACTACAAGTCCAGCCACAGCCGGCCGAAGCCGTTGACACTGGCACAGCAGCAAGCACTGCAGGTGGCGCTGCCGGAAATGACGACCAACCTGAAAAGTGGCTCCATTGTTCAGTTCACGGTGACGCTGCAAGCCAGTGATGCCGCTACGCAAAACGAAATCAAAGACATGACACCCGCGATTGAGGACGAGTTGAACCGCATCATGCGCCAGTATACGGACAATGACTTGGACAGCAGTCAAGGTCTGGCACAACTGGAGAACAATATTCGCACCACGGTCAATTCGAGCCTGCCCAAGGGAAGTGTCACGAAAGTCCTGTTTGTTAGCATTCTAACGCAGTAATCGACAACCAGATGGTGTGGAAGGGAGGTTCCGAATGTGTCCGACGTACTGTCCCAAGCGGAAATTGACTCACTTCTGTCCGCTTTGAATCGCGGTGAACTGAAGGCGGAGGAAATTCTTGAGAGCGAGCAAGAAACCCACGTGCGCAACTACGATTTTCGCCGCGCGATGCGTTTTTCCAAGGATCACATTCGAATCATCTCGCGCATTCACGAACAGTTTGCCCGCTTGCTCACAAGCAATTTGGCAGCTCAACTACGGACCATTATTCAAATTCAGGTGGAGTCCGTAGATCAAATTCCATATGAAGAATTTGTGCAATCCATTCCCACTTTGACGGTTCTGCAGGTACTGAACTTTGCTCCCTTGGAGGGCCACATTGTCATTGAGATGAACCCTCAGGTGGTCTTCGCCATTCTGGACAGGCTCATGGGCGGAGTGGCGGGAGGACCCTATCGCGAACGGGAACTTACCGAGATTGAACTAAACCTGTTGGAACGCCTATGGGGGAGGCTGCCTGGGTTCCTTTCGGAAGCCTGGAAGTCGGTGGAGCATGTGGAACCTGAGTTTGTGTCCATGGAAACCAACCCTCAGTTCCTGCAGATTGCCACTCCTAATGAAACCGTTCTGGTGGTAACCCTTAGTGCAAGGATTGGCTCGGCATCGGGACTGATGAACATTTGTATTCCACACGTCACTGTGGAACCGCTCATTCCCAAGTTGAATACGCAGTATCTGTTCGACATCGCCAAGAACCGCGGTCACGACGGAGAGCATCGCCCAGCCCTGCAAAAACAGTTGGACGGTGTGGAAGTCCTCATGCAGGTCTTGCTGGGTTCTACCGAACTGACCGTTAATGAAGTGTTGGATCTCCAGGTAGGAGATGTCATTCCGCTGCGGAACAGCATCTCCGATCCCCTGCCCATTCTCGTGGACGACATCCCGGCATTTGCCGGATCCATTGGAAAACGGCACCAGCACTATGCAGTCAAAGTTGTTCGGTCCATGAAAGGAGGGGATATGGTTGTCCAATCAAGCGAAGCTGTCTCAGGAGGAAATTGACGCGTTGCTGAGACAGACTGCACCGGAGCCGGAACCAGAGGCGCAGAACACCCAGGGCCAGGACGAGTCCCTTCTTTCCGACGAAGAACGGGACGTGTTAGGCGAAATCGGGAACATCAGCTTTGGCTCGGCTTCCACTGCGTTGTCCACCTTATTGCAGCAGCGGGTGGAGATTACGACGCCAGACGTAAGAATGTATCGTGCAGAGGATCTGCACAGTGAATTCCCGCGCCCGTATGTCATGGTGTCCGTGGAATACACGGCAGGCCTCAAGGGAACCAACGCGCTTGCCATCGAACTGCAGGATGCGAAAACCATCGCCGATTTGATGCTAGGTGGGGATGGGTCAAACACAGACGGCGAGTTGCAGGAACTGCACCTAAGTGCCGTTGCCGAGGCCATGAACCAGATGATGGGTGGGGCGGCGACGTCCATGTCTACCATCTTTTCCATGACCATTAACATTTCACCGCCCAACGTCACCTTTATGGACCTGTCGTCCGCCGACGATCTCGACATTGGTCTGAGCGGCTGGGTGGCTTGCGTCGCATTCCGCTTGAAAGTCGGGTCGTTGATAGATTCCGAATTGATGCAACTGATTCCCGTTGACTTCGCCAGGTCTATGGTTTCTCTGCTCATGCATCCAGGCCAGGGACAGCCTGCGGAAACTGGCGTGCCGGAGGCAGCAGCTACGGTAGAGACGGTGGCTGCGCCCACTGCGGAGCCGGCCTCAAGACCGACTGTGCCCCAGGCTGCCAGTGCTCCTGCAGCGTCATCTTCTTCGACAGAGCCCGCTCTTGTCCCGGGGGGCGGTGGCATGCCACTGAGCCAGCCCCGGCAAGAGACACAGCCTGCGGCAGCGGCGGCCCCACGTCAAAGCGCCCAGGTTCTGCGCCCGGAGTTTACCGAGTTTGAGCCCAACAGCGGCAGGCGGGAAGAGACGCCCCGCAACCTTGCCCTGATTCTGGATGTCAACTTGAGTGTGACGGTGGAACTGGGCCGAACCAAGCGCCCTATCCGTGAAATTCTGGACTTGACGCCAGGGTCCGTCATTGAGCTGGACAAGCTGGCCGGAGAAGCGGTGGACATTCTGGTCAACAACCGCCGCATCGCCTTGGGAGAAGTGGTCGTCATTGACGAGAATTTCGGTGTGCGTGTCACAGACATCGTGGACGCCAGCGATAGAATCAGGAGCCTGCAATAGGGTGAAATAAATGTGTGGAAAAGATAGGTTGAAAATTCTATGGAGTTGCAGGGATGAAGAAAGGGTGGAGTTTGGGAATGGGCAATCGAATCCTGATTGTGGATGACGCGGCTTTCATGCGCATGATGATTAAAGACATCCTTACGAAGAACGGCTTCGAAGTTGTGGGAGAAGCGGCAAACGGAAATCAGGCGGTGGAAAAGTACCAGGAAGCCAAACCAGATTTGGTGACGCTGGACATTACCATGCCGGAGATGGATGGCATTGAAGCGCTGAAAAAGATTCGCGGCATGGACTCCGGCGCCCGCATTATCATGTGCTCCGCAATGGGCCAGCAAGCCATGGTCATTGACGCTATTCAAAATGGCGCCAGAGATTTTGTCGTCAAGCCCTTTCAAGCGGAACGTGTGCTGGAAGCGGTCAAGAAGGCTCTATCCTGAGACTTGTAGACTGGGACGTGTGGGAGGTTATCACTTGCGCTGGCTGCTTTCTTTAACGCTCTTCTGTGTCTTTTGGATAGAGCAAACCACGGTCTCGTGGGCAGCGTCCAACAATACAACCGGTACAGTCGTGGGTAGTACGGTGGGCAACGCCGTTGGCAATACGGCGGCGCTGACCAACGCCGATTTGGGCACCACCAGTCCCTTGAAATCACTTGTGGGTCTGGTGCTGTCTCTCATACTGATTGTCATTCTCGCTATTATTACTATCAAGTTTCTCGGGCGCCGCACACAAGTCAGGCAGGTTGGGAGCGTCCAGGTGCTGGCGGTACGGCAACTGGCGCCAAACCGGTTTGTCGAGGTGGTGGAAATTGCCGGGAAAAAGTATCTCCTGGGTGTTGGCGACGGAGTGAATCTCCTGGCTGATGTCACCGATGACTTTCCAGATGGCATGGAAGAGCCCGTGGATGCAGGCGGCTTTTCCAATGCCTTCGCCAGCGCTTTGGAGACGGTACGCCGGCGGTATGGACGGGACAAAAACGGGGGAGGCAGGCAGCTATGAAGCGTCCGTCCCGCATCTTCGCCCTCACCATCCTGGCCATGGGGCTGGTGACAATAGCCATGACCCATACGGCCGCCGCTGCCACAAACAGCACAACGCCCATCCTTCCCGGGTTGACCACTTCGCAGACGCCGCAATCTGTGGACGGTACGCTGCAGATTATCTTTCTGCTGACAGTCCTGTCCATTGCTCCGGCGATTCTGATTCTCATGACGTCGTTCACGCGCATTATTGTCGTACTCTCTTTCGTGCGCAACGCCCTGGCGCTGCAGCAAACGCCGCCCAACCAGGTGTTGATTGGTTTGGCTCTATTCATCACGCTGTTTATCATGCAGCCAACCCTGGAGCAGGCCAATCAGCAGGCATTGCAGCCGTACCTGCAGGGACAGATTACACAGACCGTTGCCCTGCAGCGCGCGGAAGACCCGTTTAAGGAGTTTATGGCGAAAGAGACCCGCAAG
>Ga0187809_10000207_pt1 | contig 37833 bp, 35 predicted proteins | sample NC_wetland_sal_i_8_FD_132415 | JGI IMG/M metagenome (GOLD analysis project Ga0187809, IMG submission 132415) | Wetland sediment microbial communities from Neuse River Estuary, North Carolina, USA - ASW_4 | ecosystem: Environmental > Aquatic > Freshwater > Wetlands > Sediment | place: USA: North... | reverse complement strand
CCGATCGGGCTAGATCGTGGCCAGCGCCTCGGACACCGCCCGGTGCAGGGTGGGAAACGCGTAGTGCATGGTGCGCAAGGTGGCCAGCGGCACCTCGGCGTGCACCGCCAGGGTGAGCAGGCCCAGCAGTTCCCCGCCGGCCGGCGCGACCACGGTCGCACCGATCAGCACCTGGCGATCGATGTCGGCAACGAGCTTGACGAACCCGTCGTTGCCCGGCCCGTAGATCCAGCCTCGGCTGTTGGCGGCGATTTCGGCCCGGCCGACCGCCACCGGCAGACCCTTGTCGCGGGCCTGCTGCTCGGTTAGCCCGACCCGGCCCACCTCCGGCTCGGTGAACGTGGCCCAGGCCAGCCCGGCATACCCGCCGAACGGTTCGGGTCGGCCGAGTAGGTGAGCCACCAGGACCCGGGCCTGCCATACCGCAACGTGAGTGAACGGGCCCTTGCCGGTGACGTCGCCGACGGCGAAGATCCGCTCAGCCACCTGCATGTGGTCATCGACCTCGAGCACCCGCGCCTGCGGGTCGAGCCCGACGCTGTCGAGACCGAGCTCCGGGATGTGTTGCCGGCGGCCGGCGGCGACCAGCAGCCGCTCGGCGGTGAAGCTGCGACCGTCGGCCAGGCTCAGCACGACCCCCGCCCCGCCGGCTGCGACCGATTCGATCCGGACGCCGGTGTGCAGCTGCACCCCGTCGCGCTCGAGCACCTCGGCGATGACCTTCGACGTCTCGGGCTCCTCCACGGCCAGCACCCGGTCGCCGAGCTCGAACTGGGTCACGGCCACGCCGAAGCGGGCCAGCCCCTGGGACAGCTCGCAACCGATGGCGCCCGCTCCGAGGACCAGCAGCGAGGCCGGCGCCTGCCGCACCTGCAACACCTCGCGGTTGGTCCAGACCAGGCCGTCCGGGCTGAGCCGCTCGCCGGCCAACTCGGCCAGTCCCGGGACCGGCGGCAGCGCGGGTGCGGTGCCGGTGGCGATCACCAGCTGCTCGGCGGTGAACCGGCGGCCGCCCACCGCCACCTCGGGTCGGCCGTCGGAGGTGCGGCCGACGACCCGGCCGAAGCCCCGCACCAGCTGGCCGCCGAGTTTGCGCAGGCGATCGGCCGCGGCCTGGTCGTTCCAGTCGTCGGTGGCCTCGGCCCGAATCCGGCTGGCCGGCTTCGTGTAATCCGGCGTGACCTCGGCCTGCCCGGACAGCTGATCGACTCGGCCGGCCTCGGCCAAGGTCTGGGCCGCGCGAATGATCATCTTCGACGGGATGCAGCCGTAGTAGGGACATTCGCCACCGACCAGGTGCGCCTCGACGCCGAGCACCCGACGGCCGGCCTCGGCCAGCCGCTCGGCCACCTCTTCCCCGCCCGGGCCCAGCCCGAGCACGATGACGTCGTAGTGCTCCACCAACTCGTCTTCGCTCGCCATGCCGCCACCGTAGTGCGATTCGGCCGGGAGACAATGGGGTGGTGATTGTTCTGCCGCCGTTGTTCACCGGACTGTCATGACCACCTTCTACGAGCAGATCGGCGGTGAACAGACCTTCCGCACCCTGGTCCAGCACTTCTATGCCGGGGTGGCCGAGGACCCGCTCCTGCGCCCGCTGTATCCCGAGGCGGACCTCGGTCCGGCCGCCGAGCGGCTGACGCTGTTCCTGATCCAGTACTGGGGCGGCCCGTCGACCTACTCCCAGAATCGGGGCCACCCGCGCCTGCGGATGCGCCACGCCCCGTTCGTGATCGGCCCGGCCGAGCGCGAGGCCTGGCTGCGACACATGGCCAGCGCGGTCGACTCGTTGGAGCTGGCCCCCGAGTCGGCCGCCCAGCTCTGGCAGTACCTGTCGACGGCCGCCCAGTCGCTGCAGAACCACCCGGGCTGATCCCCTGCCGAACGCGCTTGACGCCGCTTCTGTATCGATCCAGAATTGGCGGAAGGGCTTACAGTTGCCCAGCCACCCCGCACGACATTCAACGGAGGAACGCGTGTCCGACGCGCATCAGGTGTCCAGCACCCCGTTCGACGGCGATCAGATCGCGACCGAGCTCGACTTCTACGGCGGCACCGAGGGCGGCGCTGCGTACCTGTCCGGCGCCGACTGGTGGCGCTCGGCCGTCTTCTACCAGATCTACCCGCGCAGCTTCGCCGACGGCAACGGCGACGGCATCGGCGACCTGATCGGCGTCACCCAGCGAATGGATTACCTGCAGATGCTGGGCATCGACGCGATCTGGCTCAGCCCGTTCTACAAGTCCCCGATGGCCGACGGTGGTTATGACGTCTCCGACCCGACCGACGTCGACCCGATGTTCGGCACGATGGCCGATTTCGACACCCTGGTGGCCGAAGCGCACGCTCGCAACATCAAGGTGACGGTCGACATCGTGCCCAACCACTTCTCCGACCAGCACGCCTGGTTCCAGGCCGCGCTGGCGGCCGGGCCGGGCTCACCGGAACGGGCCCGGTTCATCTTCCGCGACGGCCGCGGCCCGAACGGCGACGAGCCACCCAACAACTGGCCGGCGATGTTCGGCGGCTCGGCCTGGGAGCGAGTTCCGGACGGCCAGTGGTATCTGCACATCTTCGCGCCCGAGCAGCCGGACCTGAATTGGGACAACCCGGAGGTGACGGCCGAGTTCGAGCGCATCCTACAGTTCTGGATGGACCGCGGCGCCGACGGTTTCCGGGTCGACGTCGCCCACTCGATGGCCAAGCCGGAGAACCTGCCGGACATGGACCTGAGCAAGTACACCGGCCCGCACAGCCAGCTCGAGGACGACCTGCGTTTCGACCAGGACGGGGTGCACCAGCATCTGCGGATGTTCCGCTCGGTGATGGACCGCTACCCGCACAAGATGGCGGTCGGCGAGGCCTGGGTGCCCGACGACGAGCGACTGGCTCGCTACGTCCGCCCGGACGAGCTGCATCTGACGTTCAACTTCCGCCTGGTCGAGGCCGAGTGGTCAGCAGCCGAGTTCACCACGGCGATCGACGGTTCGCTGACCGCCCTGGCCGAGGTCGGAGCCCCCTGCACCTGGGTGCTGTCCAACCACGACGTGGTCCGGCACGTCACCCGTTACGGCGGTGGCGCGCTCGGCCTGGCCCGAGCCCGGGCCGCGGCCCTGATCACGCTGTCGCTGCCCGGCGCGGCCTACCTCTACAACGGCGAGGAACTCGGCCTGGAGAACGTCGACCTGCCGGATGAGGTGCTGCAGGACCCGACCTGGGAGCGCAGCGGGCACACCGAGCGCGGCCGGGACGGCGAGCGGGTGCCGATGCCGTGGGAGGGCAGCGAACCGCCGTTCGGCTTCGGCTCCGGCTCGGGACAGCCGTGGTTGCCGCAGCCGGCCGGCTGGGCTCAGCTCAGCGTCGCGGCCCAGCTCGACGATGAGCATTCGACCTTGTCCTTGTACCGCAAGGCGTTGCAGCTGCGGCGATCGCTGACCGCGTTGCACGGCCGCGACTTCAGCTGGCAGCAGGCCCCGGAGGGCTGCCTGGCCTACCGGCGCGGGGCGGAGCTGGTGGTGGCCCTCAACGCCTCCGAGCTGCCGGTGGAGATGCCGCCGGGCGAGGTGCTGCTGGCATCCGGACCGATCGAGGGCGACAAGCTGCCGGCCAACACGGCGGTGTGGCTGCGGGCCTGAGCCCCTCCGCCGCGAACTACCACGCGGTCGCCGGGCACCGAGGCTGACCTGCACTCGGTGCCCGGCGACCGGGCCGATCGGTATCCGATCGTGCTGGCCCTGTCTCCGATCACGGGATACCGGTGACCAGGGCCGGCCAGGGAAATCAGTATCAGTAGCTCTTGCGCCAGTAGCCGCCGTGGGTGCTCCACTGGGTGATGACCTGCACGTAACCGGCCACCTTCCCGCCGTTGGCGTCGTCGAACATGGCGGTGGTCACGCTGTGGCCCAGGCAGGGTCCGCTCTTGCCGTAGTACGGGCTGACCGTACGCTCGACATCCCAGCCGCAGGTGTAGTCCGGCGACGAGGCGGACACGGTGACGGTGGCCCACTCGGTCTGGCACACGGTGCTGTAGTACGCCCGCACGGTGACCGAGTAATCGACCGGGGATTTCATGTCGAAGGCCGGGTGGCCGGTGCCGATCAACGTCGCGCTGTTCTTGCACTGGACCCCGTTGGAGGGGATCACCCAGCTCGGGCTCCTGCCGTTGCACTGGGAGCCGCACTTGTAGGCCGTGGCCGCGGTCAGGGCCGGGCTGGCGGAGGCGGGCGTCGACTGAGCGGCCACGAGTGCGATCAGCGCCGCCCCCGAAAGCAGGACGGTCTTCAGCTTCGACAACGGATCACCACTCCAACTCGGGACGAGATCGACGCCCGCCAGCATGGCCCATCGGAGGAACCCGGTCGGCGGTTTGGCAACGTTCGGCCATCGCTTGGCCGAAACCGGCCAGCCCATACCGCTTACAGGGCCAGCAATCCCGACAAGTTGCCGTGGCTGATGAAGGTAGAGCCATAGGCTGCGGCGATTCGCAGCCAGCCCGGTGCGGTGTCGATCGCAGCCTGGCCGCCTCGGGGCAGGAAGCCCATCCGGGTCAGCGCCGACAGCGGCCCGAGCGGGACCTCCACCGCCTGCGAGCCGTCCGAAGCGGTCAGCACGGTCGAGGCCAGCAGGGACTGCTGGGCGGACCGGGTGGTGGCCGACGGGGCGAGCAGTGCGCCGGATCGCACCACCTCGCGCACCGCTGAGTCCGGCACCACCTCGACCCGTCGCCAGCCAGCCACCGGCGGCAACGGGGCCAGCCACGCCGCATCCTGGCGGGCCGGCTCCGATGCGTGGCCTTGCAGCCAGCGCAGGAAGTCCGGGGCCGCCAGGGTCAGATCGAACCGGTCCGCGGTCACCGTCAACGACCGTCCGGCCAGAACGTCGAACGGCAGCCGGACGAAACCCTGCACGGTCTCCCCGGTCCCCCGCAGCCGAAGCTGAGCCTGGTCCGGATTCAGCCCGACCACCCGTTCGGCCAGCGGTCCGAAGTCGGCCAAGGCCGCGGCCGGGACCGGAATCACCGCTCGGCGTCCATGTATTCGAGCAGGATCTCGCGTTCCTCAGCGGTCAGCCGGCGCGGCCGGTTGGTGGCGAAGTCGAAGGTGACCAGCCGGGTCGCCGCGGTCGCCGCCAGCGTCTCGCCGTCGAACACCTCGTAACGCACCATGAAATCGGCGGCTCGCACCCGGTCCGTCCACAACTCCAGCCGCAACGGCTCGGGGTGGTAGACCACGGGCTTGAGGTAGGTGATCTCGTGGTGGGCCACCACGGTGCCCCGGGCGAAAGAGGAGTCGTAGCGGTCGAAGAACATCGAGACCCGGGCCTGTTCCAGGTAGGCCAGGTAGGCGGTGTTGTTGACATGGCCGTAGGCATCCATGTCCGACCAGCGCATGGCGCACCGAGCCACGAAACGAGCCACCGGATCTCCCTATGAGATAGGCCTGAACTCAGTCGCGAGTGAGCTTACGGTAGGTCACCGCGTGCGGACGGGCCGCGTCGGCGCCCAGCCGTTCCACCTTGTTCTTCTCATACGACTCGAAGTTGCCCTCGAACCAGTACCACTGGGCCGAGTTCTCCTCGGTGCCCTCCCAGGCCAGGATGTGGGTGGCGACCCGGTCGAGGAACCAGCGGTCGTGGCTGATCACCACCGCGCAGCCCGGGAATTCCAGCAGCGCGTTCTCCAGCGAGCTGAGCGTCTCCACGTCGAGATCGTTGGTCGGCTCGTCCAGCAGCAGCAGGTTGCCGCCCTCCTTGAGGGTCAGCGCCAGGTTGAGCCGGTTACGCTCGCCGCCGGACAGCACCCCGGCCGGCTTCTGCTGGTCCGGGCCCTTGAAGCCGAACGCGGAGACGTAGGCGCGCGAGGGCATCTCGACCTGACCGACGTTGATGTGGTCCAGCCCGTCGGAAACCACCTGCCACACCGTCTTGTTGGCGTCGATGCCGCCGCGGCTCTGGTCGACGTAGGAGATCTTGACCGTCTCGCCGACCTTGACCTCACCGGAGTCCGGCTGCTCCAGCCCGACGATGGTCTTGAACAGCGTGGTCTTGCCGACCCCGTTCGGACCGATCACGCCGACGATGCCACCGCGAGGCAGTGAGAACGACAGGTCCTTGACCAGCATCCGGCCGTCGAAGCCCTTGTCCAGATGGCCGACCTCGACCACCACGTTGCCCAGCCGCGGGCCCGGCGGGATCTGGATCTCCTCGAAGTCGAGCTTGCGGGTCTTCTCGGCCTCGGCCGCCATCTCCTCGTAGCGCTGCAACCGGGCCTTGGATTTGGCCTGCCGGCCCTTGGCGTTCTGCCGCACCCACTCCAGTTCCTCGGTCAGGCGCTTCTGCAGCTTCTGGTCCTTCTTACCCTCGACCTTGAGCCGCTCGGCCTTCTTCTCCAGGTAGGTGGAGTAGTTGCCCTCGTACGGGTGGGCCCGGCCGCGGTCGAGTTCGAGGATCCACTCGGCCACGTTGTCCAGGAAGTACCGGTCGTGGGTGACCGCCAGGATGGTGCCCGGGTACTTGGCCAGGTGTTGCTCCAGCCACTGCACGCTCTCGGCGTCGAGGTGGTTGGTCGGCTCGTCGAGCAGCAGCAGATCGGGTTGCTCCAGCAGCAGCTTGCACAGTGCCACCCGGCGCCGCTCGCCCCCGGACAGATGGGTCACCGGCTCGTCACCCGGCGGGCAGCGCAGGGCATCCATCGCCTGCTCGATCCGGGAGTCGAGCTCCCAGCCCTCGCCGTGCTCGATCTTCTCCATCAGGTCGCCCTGCTCGGCCAGCAGCTTGTCGAAGTCGGCATCGGGTTCACCCATCGCCGCCGACACCTGTTCGAACCGGGCCAGCCAGCCCCGCATCTGGGCCACCGCGTCCTCGACGTTCTCCCGGACCGTCTTGGACTCATCCAGCGGCGGCTCCTGCTGCAGCAGGCCGACCGTGGCTCCCGGGGCCAGCACCGCGTCACCGTTGGACGCGGTATCCAGGCCGGCCATGATCTTCAGCACGCTGGACTTGCCGGCCCCGTTCGGGCCGACCACGCCGATCTTGGCGCCGGGCAGGAACGCCAGGGTCACGTCGTCGAGGATGACCTTGTCGCCGTGCGCCTTGCGCACCTTGTGCATGGAGTAGATGTACTGAGGCACTGGATTCCTTCGATTGCTCGGTGTCGCGTTGCCTCCAGTGTCCCAGACCGGGCCGTGGCGCCCGAACCGCCCGGCTCGGCCTCATCCTCCGGCCGCCACTTTCGGACCCGATCTTGGCGCGGCCCGATTTTGGAGCGCGCGTCGCCGTCAGGCGAGCGGTCGCTCCACATTGGTGGTGTTGGGGGGCGGGTTCATCCGGAGTTGACGGCGCGGGCCGACGGTTGCTGGCTAGGCTCAGCCCAGCCAACGATCCATCCAGAACAGGAGCCGGGCGTGACCGAAGCGACGCAGCGGCCGCAGTTGATCCTCGGACCGGTGCTGCGGCACGTCGGCGCGACCGAGGCCACCGTCTGGGTCGAGACCGATCGGCCGGCCCGGGTCCGCATCCTCGAGGCCGAGGAACCGACCTGGTGCGTGGCCGGTCACCACTACGCGCTGGTGCTGGTGGAGAACCTGCCGAGCGGGCAGGACATCCCGTACGAGGTCCGGCTCGACGACCAGCTGGTCTGGCCCGTGCCGGACGACCCCCGGCCGGTGCCCCGGATCCGGACCCTGGGCGGCGGGGGGCCGACCCGGATCGCGTTCGGCTCGTGCCGCTACGCCCGCTCGGCCGCCGTCGCCGACGACGCGCACTTCGAGCCGGACGCCCTGCTGGTGCTGGGCCGCCAGCTGAGCCGTACGCCGGTGGCCGAGTGGCCGCACGCCCTGCTGTTGCTGGGAGATCAGGTCTACGCCGACGAGACCACCGAAGCCACCCGGCAACGGATCCGGCAGCGGCGCGACATCGGCGCCGGCGCCAAGGACCAGGTCGCCGACTTCGAGGAATACACCTGGCTCTACGCCGAATCCTGGTCCGACCCCGACGTGCGCTGGCTGCTGTCGGTGCTGCCGAGTTCGATGATCTTCGACGATCACGACGTCCGCGATGACTGGAACACCTCGCGGTCGTGGCGGGAGGAGATGCAGCAGACCGACTGGTGGTCCGAACGCATCATCGGTGGCCTGTCCTCGTACTGGATCTACCAGCACCTGGGCAACCTCGCGCCGGCCGACCTGGCCGGCGACGAGCTGTACCAGCAGGTCCGCAACCACGCCGGCGACGCCGTGGAGCTGCTGCGCCGCTTTGCCGCGCAGGCCGACGCCGAAGCCGACGGGGCCAAACCGACCCGGTGGTCCTACCGGCGCGATTTCGGCCCGATCCGGCTGCTCATGATCGACTCCCGGTGCGGTCGGATCCTGGACGGCCAGCGCAGCATGATCTCGGCCGGCGAGTTCGACTGGGTCCGGTCTCAGGCCGATGGCGACTACGACCACCTGCTCATCGGAACGTCACTGCCGTGGCTGCTGCCGCGAGCCCTGCACGATCTGGAGGCGTGGGACGAGATCCTGGCCGACGGCCGGCGCGGCCGCCTGATCGCCGGCTGGGGCGAGAAGCTGCGCCGGGCCGCCGACCTGGAGCACTGGGCCGCGTTCCGCCATTCCTTCGACGAGCTCGGCGAGCTGATCCGCTCGGTCGCGGCCGGCGAGCGGGGGCAGCGGGCTCCGGCCACCGTGTGCGTGCTGTCCGGCGACGTCCATCATGCCTATGCCGCCGGGGTGGACTTCGGTGAACCGGTCAGCTCAGAGGTGTACCAGCTGACCTGCTCGCCGTTGCACAACTACGTGCCGGCCGCGATGAAGCGCACCTTCCGGCTGGCCTGGAGCCGGGTTGCCGAGCGCAGCACCCGCACCTTGCTCGGGCTGCTCGCCACCGTGCCCGAGCCCGCCTTCAGCTGGCGCCGGCTGGGCGGACCCTACTTCGGCAACGAGCTGATGACCCTGGTCGCCGACGGCCGGCTGGCCGTGGTCGAGCTGACCCGCACCCGGGCCGACGACCACGACCGGCTGCACTTCATCGAACGGATCGGGCTGTCCAGCTAGCGGCGACTCAGTACCGGCGGCCGTCCCGGCGCGGGCGTTGCAGGGTGAAGTGCTCGAACTCGACCAGGTCTCCCCGGGTGCCGACCACGTCGTAGTAGCGCACGGTCATGGTGGTCAGACCGCCCGGACGCTCCCCCGGATCGACGCTGAAGGCGGCGAAGCCATAGGAGTTGGCGGCGTCCCGGACCGCCGACCACGGGGCTTCCTCCTGGGTGTAGACGGCCGCCCGCTTGCCGGTCACCGGATCCGGCGCCGCGACCGAGGTGATCACCCGGCAAGCCGGTGGGTTGAAGAACAGCTGGTTGGACGGGGCCGACGTGCCGCCGCCGCCGATCACCATGTGCACCGTCCCGTGGCTGGTGTCGATCACATCGGTCCGGGTCGCGGCCGGAATCGGAGTCAGCGTCGCGTTGGCCTGCCGGCCCCGGATCGGGTGCGAGCGCTCGTAGTGGTGCTCGTGGCCGCAGACCACCAGGTCGACCTGGTACTCATCGAACAAGGGCAGCCACTCCTGCCGGACGCCGAGGTCGGCGCCGTTGAAGTGATCGGCGGTGCTGATTGCGGTCTGGTGCATGCACACGACGATCCAGTCGATGTCACGTTGGGCCCGGGTCGAGCGCAATTCCCTTTCCAGCCAAGCCTTCTGCGCGCCACCGGAGTAGCCGCGGACGTAGCTTCCGCCGCCGTCCTGCAGGCAGATGTCGTCGTTGGACAGGCTGATGACCCGGACCGATCCGACGGTGAAGGCGTACCACAGCCCGCGAGTGTCCTCGGTCTGGCCGCTCGCCGGCGGCACCGAGAAGTAGGTCTGGTAGGCCCGGAAGCCGATCGGGCCGTTGCCCCGCTCGTTTTCGTGGTTGCCGGCGCACGGCATCCACGGCCGGTACCGCGCGCTGCGGGTGTTGTTCTCCCAGAAGTCGGTCCAGGTTCGGACCGGGTCGTTGGCCAGGTTGGCGTAGCACAGGTCGCCGTTGATGAGGTGGAACAACGGCCGCACCCGCTCCACCCCGGCCGTGGTGTCGCCAGCGGCCGGCGAGCCGAGATTGTCATTGACATAGGGCGGATTCGGGATCGTCACGCCGGCCGGCGGCACGTAGACCCGCCCGACGGTCGGGGTTCCCTGGTCACCGAAACTGGTGAAGGTGAACGGTTCCCGCCCGCGCGGTCCGGTCCGGAACGCGCCCAGTTCCGGCTGGGCGCCCTCGTGCACCGCGGCATAGACGTAGTCGTGCGAGGAGCGCAGGCCGGTCAGGCGGGCGTGATAGGCGTAGACGGTCTGCCCGGTCTTGCCGTCGGTGTAGGAGGTCTGGGTCGCGTTCCGGGACCAGTGGTAGTGCCCATCGGGCTCACCGAGCAGCACTCGCGGATTGCGCACCGGGGCCAGCGCGTGCCAGGAGACGGCAACCTCACTGGAGGCGTCGGCGCCGAACTGGACGTGCAGACCGGCCACCCGGGGCACCGGCGCACCGTCCGGCTGCGGAGGCCGGCTCGATGGCTGGGCCTCGGCGCTGCCTTCCAGCAGCGGGGTCAGGGCCACCCCGGCGGCACCGGCACCGGCAGCGGTCAGGAACGAGCGGCGGGAGAACGCGGCGCGAAACAGCGCGGAATCGTCAGTCACGGCTGGTCAACCTTCCATAGCGGGGGCACTGGCTCCACCAGCAGGCAATGAACGAAAGGCGAATTCGATGGGTCCACCGAGCCTGTTGCCGGCACCACGGGGGACGGTGGTGCCGGCAACAGAACCTCAGCCCGGACTAGCGCACCCGCACCGTCCAGATGCCGCGGCCGTGGGTGGCCAGGACGGCGGTGTCGGCAGTGCCGGGCAGCGGCCGGACGTTGTCGACGACCACGTTGGGCAGGCCGGCAACCCGGTACCACTTCTTGGGCTGGGCCTGGCTGGCCACGAACGCACCGACGTCGGTGGCCAGGACCAGGTAACCGTGGACCACGGCCAACCCGTCGCCCGGGGCATCCGGCAGGTTGCCGCTGACGTTGTGCCAGGTGCTGCCGCCATCGGTTGACTCGAACACCGTGCCCAGGCCGCCGCCGGGGATCCAGCGCCGCGAATAGCCGTTGTACACGGCCCAAACGTGAGCCGGGTTGGCCGGATCGACGGTGAGCCCGGCGATGTAGCGGTTCGGCAACACCGGCGAGCTGATCCGGTGCCAGCTACCGCCGTAGTTGGTGTCGATCCCGCTGGCGAAGTTGGCCCCCGGGTTGCCGCTGCTGTCGACCCAGGCCGCGTAGGTGGTGACGCCACTGACCGCCAGGGCGGTGCCGACGTTCAGCCCACCGGCGGCGTCGGTACCGAAGGAGTGCACCGGAACCCAGTCACAGGTCGTGCCGCACTGGGTGTTCCAGCCCTTGACCGTCTCCCACACCTTGCTACCGGCAGCCACCCAGTGGTTGGTGTCGTGCACGTCGGCCTGGAACGGCGCGGTGAACCGGGCCGACGGGTCGCAGTCGGCCCCGTTGTAGTAGCCGCACAGCGGACTGATGGTGTTGAACGTGTGGCCACCGTCGCTGGTCGAGTACATCGCCAGGTTGGTGTACTCGCCGACCGCCTGCTTGGCGTTGCTCGGGTTGACCAGCACGAAGCCACCGTCGCCTCCGGCCGGTTCGATGTTCTTGTTCTTGTTGGGCAGCAGCACCGTGGTGCCGTTGTCCTGCAAGCCGCCCCAGTAACCGGTGCCGGAACCGAGCGCGCCGGCCGCGGCGTCGTAGTACTGCAGGGTGTGCAGGGTGTCGTTCAGGTCGACCCAGCCGCCGTAACCGACCCGGGATTCCGGCCGCCGGTAGACGCCGCCGTCGTTGGCGATGATGACCTGGCCACCGGTAGCGGCCAGGGCGTGCTGGTCGGGGTGGGTGACCGGCGGGCAGCCGGCCGAACCGCAGTCCAGGCCGTAGTTCCAGTACGGGTTGGCCGTGGTGAAGCTGGCGCCGCCGTCGTTGCTCTGGAACACCTCCTCCAGGCTCACGTAGATGTGGGCCGGATTCTTCGGGTCGACCAGCAGGGCCTGGTTGTACCAGGACTGGATACCGACGTGGTAGCCGGGCAGGTTCTGCAGCGCCGAGCCCGAGGCGCCGAGCGAGGCCGAGTCCGCGATCTTGGTGTACGGACCATTCGGATCGCCGGTGGCGCTGACGTACACGCCCTGCAGGTTGGTGTCGGCGCCGGAGAGCAGCTTGCTCGGCGATTGCACGATGGCGTACAGCCGGCTGCCGTCGGCGGCGTAGCCGAAGGTGGTGCGGCCGATGTCAGTCGCATCGATGTCACCGGACGGGGTGATCTTGCGGAACGAGCCGGCACCGCCGCCGGTGGTCGAGAGGTAGAAGCCGTTGTAGCTGCTGCCGTTGCGCCAGCCGAGCGCGGCCAGCACGGTGTCGCCGTGGGTACCGGGGCGGATCGCCACGTCGGTGATGAACGAGGTGTTGTACGGCGAGCCGGTCGGGTTCGGGTCAGGCTTGAGCACCAGACTCCAGGCACCGCCGTTGCCGCGGTCGGAGTGCCGGTACAGCCCGTGGCTGGTCGCGGCGTAGACCTTGCCGTAACCGTCGTAGCGCAGATAGAAGGAGGTCGAGTCGACCAGTTCGGTGCCGCCGACCCGGGAGAAGCTGCGGCCGCGGTCGGTGGAGCGGAACACCCCGACGCCAGCGTAGGAGTCGCTGCTGGTATTCGCCTCACCGGTGGCCACCCAGAGGGCGTGGTCCGGGGTCACCAGCAGCGCCCCGATCGACAGGGTTGGCATGTTGTCCCAGATCGAGCGCCAATGCCGCCCGGCATCGGTCGATTTCCAGACGCCACCATCGGCGGTGCCGACGTAATAGATGTTGCCGTCGGTGGCCAGGGCCGTGGCCCGGCCGGAAACGTCCCGGAAGCCGGCCCCGTCGTTGGACCACACCGGGTCGGTGTAGCCAGCCGGCTCGGCGTTCATCGGCTGGCCGGTCACCTCGGACAGCCGGACCGACGCGGTGGGCATCGCCGCCGCCTGGGCCCGGGCGGCCAGCAGGGCCTGGGCCGACACCGAGGCGGCCGGGGCGCTGCGTTCACCGTTGTATTCCTGGGCCTGGTCGGCGACCTCCAGGGCATCGCCGACCTCGTGCGAGCCGGTGCCGGAGTCGAACGGCTGCACGGCCGAAGCCGCGTGCTGGGCGGCGTGCTGGGCCGCTTGCAGCCGGGCGATGCCGCGCAGTGGATTTCGCGGCCCGGGTGCGGCCTGAGCCGGCGCGAGCGCGGTTCCGGCGACCACGCCGGTGGCCGTGACCAGGACCGCGATCCGGCGCGACCAGGCCGGCGCCAACGGTTTTTCACGGCCAATAAGGGGGAATCCCGACATGTTTGCTGCATCTCCTCGAATGGCGCGACGGGCGATGAGAGGAAGTGTGGCACCGGCGCGATAAACCGTCCAGTGTTCGCGCCGGGGACCAATTCGGCCTCACACCGGCGTTATGCTGTCGAGCAGCGGGGGCTGTCTGTAGTAGGAGTCTGCCGGAGAGGCCGTCATGGATACCGACCCGCTTTTCCAGATCGTCTTCGACCCCAGCGGCGAGCAGCTGAGCGCGGCTCAGGCCTGCGAGGCTGCGGTGTTCGACCAGGCCTACGGCAATAGCGCGGCCGAGCTGGCCGAGGCTTACGGCCCGTACGCGCCGGCGTCGGTGTTCATCGCGGTGTTCGAGCCCGGCGGCGACGCGGTGGGTGCGGTCCGGCTGATCCGGCCGACCGAGCTGGGCCTGAAGACGCTGCACGACGTGGCCCGGCCGCCGTGGTCACTCGACGTGCCCCGGATGGCCCGGGCCGCCCGGCTCGAGCTGGACCGGACCTGGGACTTCACGACGCTGGGCATGCGGCGTGGCCTGCGCAAGCACTCGACCATGGTCTCGGCCGCGCTGTTCCACGGCCTGGTCCAGGCGGTGCGGGCCAACAACATCCCGACTGCGGTCATGATGATCGACGAACGGGTACGCGGCCTGCTCCGGCTGGCCGGCATGACCGGGCAGACGATGCCCGGGGCCCAGACCGCCTCCTACATGGGATCGGCGAAATGCACGCCGGTCTACGAACATTGCTTTGCCGCCTTCGACCGCCAGCGCCAGGTCAACCCCGACGGCTACCGGCTGTTCATGCAGGGCATCGGGCTGGATGGGGTGAGCGTGCCGGCCCTGACCGAATTCAGGTACCGGCCGGCTCCGGCGGAGGTGCCGGTGCACGCCTGAGCTGGTCAGGCCAGCCGACGCTGAGCCCATGGAGGTCGGCTGGTCAGGCCAGCCGACGCTGAGCCGATGGAGGTCGGCTGGTCAGGCCAGCCGACGCTGAGCCCATGGAGGTCGGCTGGTCAGGCCAGCCGACGCTCGGACAGCGCGACGTGTTCCCGTACCCAACGCTCAACCCGGTCGGCCGGCATCGGGCGCGCCACGTGGTAACCCTGCAGCACGTCGACCCCGAGCGCGATCAGGTCGGCGGCGACAACCGCGTTCTCCACCCCTTCGGCCACCGTGCGCAGGTGCAGCGCCCGGGCCATCTGGAACGTCGAGGAGACGATGCTGCGACTGCGGCTGTCGGTGGTCATGGCTGAGATGAAGGACCGATCCATCTTCAGCTCCTGCACCGGCAGGTCGCGCAGGTAAGACAGCGAGGAGAAGCCGGTGCCGTAGTCGTCGATGGCGATCTGGATGTGGTGGGCCCGCAGCTCGGCCAGGGTGGCTCGGGCCCGCTCCGGCTCGGTGATGAAGGTGTCTTCGGTGACCTCGATGACCAGCGACTCCGGAGCCAGCTCGGCCGCGTCGACCGCCTCGAACAACCGCGGCAGGAAGACCCCGCTGAGCAGCTCCGGGGGCGCGCAGTTCAGCGAAACCCGCAGCTCGAGGCCGGAGGCCCGCCACCGCTTCAGATCGGCGATCACCAGTCGACTGACTGTCTCGGACAGGCTGAGCATCAAGCCTTCCCGCCGGGCCGCGGGCAGGAAGGCGATCGGCGACAACAGCCCTTGATGCGGGTGTTGCCAGCGAACCAGGGCCTCGACTCCGCACACCTGCAAGGTGCCGGCGTCGAGTTGCGGTTGGTAGTACATGACGAGCTGGCCCTCGGCGATGGCCCGGCGCAACTCCTCGGCCATCCGCAGCCGTTGCCGGGAGAAGTCGTCGGTGTGCGAGTCGTAGATGAGCGCGCCGGCCCGGGTGGCCTTGGCCTGATACATCGCTACGTCGGCCCGGCGCAGCAGTTCGGTCCGGTCGACGTCACCGTCGGCCCGGGCGGTGATCCCGATGGAAGCGGACAGGCTCAGTTCGATGCCGTCGACCAGGGTGGGTTGCCGCACGGCGTCCAGCACCAGGTTGGCCGTTTCCAGCAGCAGCAGCGGATCGGTGCTGTCCAGCAGCACCGCGTACTCGTCGCCGCCGAGCCGGCCGACCACCACCGTCGGCGGCAGGGCCTGCCGCATCCGGTGGGCGACCAGTTGCAGCACCGAGTCCCCGGCCGCGTGGCCGAGGGTGTCGTTGATCTCCTTGAACCCGTCGAGGTCCAGCAGCATGAACCCGAGCGGTTCACGCTCGGCCAGCGCGTTGTCGATCCGACCCAGCACCGAGCGCCGGTTGGGTAGCAGGGTCAGGTCGTCGGTTCGGGCCAGCGCGAACGCGTGCGCTGCCTCGTTGGCCTGCCGCAGGGCCAACATCAGCCGGCCGCCGGCGGCGAACAGGGTCAGGACCGCGGGGCCGGTGAGGTACAGCCCGAGGCCGGACGGGCGCAGCGCCAAGACCCCGATGGCCACTGCCGCGGCCAGCACCATCAAGCTCGGGTGCACCGACTTGGGTGTCGGCCGGGCTCGCTCAGCCCGGCGGGCGCAGGCGGCTTCCACCAGCAGGGCGAACCCGCCCGCCCAGGCCAGCCCGTCCAGGGTGTTGAAGCCGTAGGTGCCGTGCGACAGGTTGGCCACGAAGTTGAGATCGGCCACCGCGAACAGCAACAGGCCGGCGATCAGGGCGCCGGACCGGGGGTTGAGCGGTCGCATCTGCAGCAGCACCTGGGCGACCACCAGCAGCGCGAGCGCGACGTCGATCAGCGGGTAGAGCAGGGCGAGCAGCAGCGGCAGGCCGCCGCGGCCGGAGAGCGTGCCGAGCGGGGTCAGCACCAGCGAACCGGCCAGGCAGGTGGTGCCTCCGAGCACGACCAGGGCTTCCAGCCAGATCTCGCGGGCCGAGGTGCGCCAATGGGCCTCGTCCAGGATCAGGTAACCGGCCAAGGCCAGATAGGAGGCGAGGAACAGCCATTCCCCCGGCGACGGGAACCGGGTCAGATCGGGTTCGGCACTGGCGTTGAGCATCACCGAACCCGCGGCCCACAGGGCGATGGCCGAGACCAGGACCAGCAGGGCCGGCCGGATCCGGCGCCGGATGACTGCGGCCAGCATGAGCCGGGCCAGCACGAGCGCGAAGAACACCCCTAGCGTGCAGACATGGGCGATCTGGACGTCGTCAGCCCGAATCGTGTTGAGGGTCAAGTTGATCACGAAGCCACCGCCGACCACGGCCCAGGTAGCCGTGCCGAGCCAGGAAACCAGGCGGTACGCGCCGTGGTTGTCCCGCTGCCCTGGCATCAGCATCTCCCGTCCTGGTGCCGCGACCGCGTGTGCGCTGCAGACAATCCGACTTCCCTATCGGCACGCTTGACTTAACTGTGAGTTGACGCCCGATGTGAAGTGAGCAGCGCGGCCGGGTCAGCTGGCGCGCTGGGACTTCGGCTCGGCGCCGGACCGGGCCCGCAAATGCTCCGAGATCCAGGCCGTGGCCTGCTCGCCGGCCATCGGCCGGGAGATGTACCAGCCCTGAGCGCCGTCACATCCGAGCTGGCACAGCACGTCCCACTCGTCCCGGCTCTCCACGCCCTCGGCGATCGCCGGCATCCCCAGGGCGTGGGCCAGTTCCACGACCGATCGAACGATGCCGGCGGCCTGCGTCCCCGGGGCGAGCCGGGATACGAATGCGCGGTCGATCTTGATCTCGCCGACCGGCAGGCTCTGCAGTCGGAGCAGCGAGGAGTAGCCGGTGCCGAAGTCGTCCAGGCTCAGGGTCACCCCCATCGATTCCAGCTCCAGCAGCATGCGGTGCAGCTCCTCGGTCTGCTGGGCCACGACCCGCTCGGTGATCTCCATCTGCAAGGTGCCCGCCGGCAGATCGTGGCGGCGCAGGCCCTCCAGGACGAGTTCGCCCAGCCGCCCGCTCAGCACGTCGGTCAGCGAGACGTTGACCGCGATCGGCACGTGCAAACCGAGCTCGCGCCACTGTGCCGCCTGTTCCAGGGCCATCGTGATGACCCGGTCGGTCAGCAGGTGCATGATGCCCGACCGCTCGGCCAGCGGGATGAATTCATCGGGTGGGACGAAGCCGCGGTGCGGGTGCTGCCAGCGGATGAGCGCCTCGACGCCGAGCAGCGAGTCGTCGCTCAGGGCGACTTTGGGCTGATAGTGCAAGGTCAGGTTGCCCTCGTCGAGGGCCTGGCGCAGCTCACCCAGCAGGCCGAGGCGGTCGGCCGAGTTGCGGTCGTGGTCGGCCGAGTAGATCGCCACCCCGCTGCGGGCGTCCTTGGCCACGTACATGGCTACATCGGAGAGTCGGAGCAGATCCTCGGCCAGCATCCCGTGTTCGGGGTGCATGGAGATGCCGATCGAGGCCTCGACCTCGAGCAGCAGTCCCTCCAGCGCGAACGGGCTGGCCAGCGACTCCCGGATCCGGTGGGCAATGCTGCTCACGTCGGCCTCGTCGGCGTCGGGCACGATGACCGCGAACTCGTCGCCGCCGAGCCGGGCCAGGTGGTCGGTGGGCCGGACCGAACTGCGCAGCCGCTCGGAGAAGTGCTTCAGCAGTTGATCGCCGACATGGTGACCGAGGGTGTCGTTGACCTCCTTGAAGTGATCGAGGTCGATCAGTAGCAAACCGAACGGGCGCTGGTGCCGGTGGGCCACGGCCAGCTCGTCGGCCAGGGCCTGCTGGAACAGCATCCGGTTCGGTAGGTCGGTCAGCGGGTCGTGCCCGGCCTGGTACTCCCGCTCCAGGGACATCTGGGAGATCTTGAACACCAGCACCAGCGGGAGCAGCAGTAGCGGCATGAGCTCCCAGGCCTCGTTGGCGACCAGCACGATCAGCGGCGACAGGGCCAGCACTGCGAACGTGGTGAACGTGTAGTGCACGAAATCGGCCGACAGCTGCTCCCACATCGACGACGTCCAGGCCAGCACGCCGGACACCAGCACCAGGTTGGTGAAGAAGTACATGGCGCAGGCGCCGAGCATCCAGATCAAGTCGGCCGCGCCAGCATGCCCGAGCGGATGCTCCAGGCTGGGATGCTCGCCGGCCAACCACACGACCAGCCAGCCCGAGAGCAGGGACACGCTGTACTGGCCGACATTGAACAGGAACTTGTGGGGTGGCTTGCGGGCGCGCAGATCCGACATCAGCGAGGCCAGGCTGACCACCAGGATCGCCGGGTAGGGACCCCACAGGAACAGGATCGCCATCCCGAACGCGGTGGACATGACCACGCCCTGCGGATCGTGCCCGGCGCCCTGTACGAGGGGACGCAGTTCGAGCAGGAAGAGCAGCAGCGCGGCCATGACCAGCGGGGCGCCGGCCATCGACAGGTCCGCCGTGAGCACGTGATAGGACGCCAGGATCAGCGCGATCCAACCCAGGAAGACCGATGGATACCAGAAGGCGGTGAAGTAGGACGCACGCCGGAACGAGGGACGGGTTAGCGCCGGGCGGCGTGAGTCGTGCGACACGCTGCATGATCGGTAGCAATCACAGCGAACTTAGGATTTGGCCGGGCTGATTAACAATCTTCCGGTCAGACTGGCTTATCCGGCTCCCTACCCGGTGGGCGCATCGCCGGTCTCGACCGGTTCGAGGCCTCGGTGCGACGGCCGGCCGCCAGGCGGCCGGCGCTCCCGGGCGCCCCCCGGTCGGAGCCGCCAGCCCACCACCAGGACCACAGCGCACCCGATTGCGCCGGCCGCCGTCGTGGTGGCCACCGCCGACCACCGCTCGGCCACCACCCCGGCCGCGACGAAGCCCAGGCCTTGCCCGACCATCAGCCCGGTGCCCCGCAGGGCGAAGGCACGGCTGCGCAGCTCGGACGGCACCGCGTCCCGAAGCCGGCGATCGAGCTCCAACTCGAAGCTGGCGAACAGGCCGACGGCCACCAGCAGCCCGATCCGGACCGGGAACTGCGGTCGCAGCCCGAAGGCCAGGAGCATGCTCATGCCGGCCAGCGCCATCGGCACCATCGCTGGTCCGCGCCAGCGCCCCGTCGGCAGCAGCACCACGGCGAGGTTGCCGGCGACCATGCCGACCGGGATCGCGGCCAGCCACAGCCCGACCAGCCCGGCCGAATAGCCGGCCTGAGCGACGGCGGGAGCGGCCACCGCCTCCGGCCAGACGCTCACGAAGGGCACCAGCCAGCCCAGCAGCAACAAGCGACTGACCGTCGGGACCGACCACACCCGGCGCAGCCCGAGCAACGAGTCGGCGGCCAGGTTGTGCCGCCGCTCGACCACCCGCACCGGCCGGGCCGCGGTGCCGAGCCGGATGAATGCGGCCGAGACCAGGAACGTGCCCAGATCCAGCAGCAGTGCCCCGCGCACTCCGAGCGGAGCCAGCACCAGGCCGGCGGCGGCGATGCCGGTCAGCTGGGCCAGCTGCGAGCTCAGCTGCTGCAGCGACCGGCCGGCCACGTACAGCTCCCCCGGCAGTAGCTCGGCCGTGAGGGTGTCCAGGCACGCACCTCGGATCGGAGCCAGGGTTCCGATCAGGAACAGGCAGCCGAACACTACCGGGATAGCGGTGCCGGGCAGGGCGATGACCAGGACCAGAGCGGCCGCGCCGAGGTCGGTGCCGATCAGCAAGGCCCGGGTGGGAAACCGGTCGACGCTGGCCGAAAGCAGCGATCCGCCGAGCAGATAGGGCAGGAAGGAGATTGCGAAGGTCAGCGAGGCGAGCAGGCTCGAGCCGGTACGGGCGAACACCAATACGGTTACCGCCAGGTAGGCCGCGCTGTCGCCGAGCACCGAGATCAGCCGGGCCAGAAACAGCGCGCGGAAGTCGCCGACCCGCAGGGCCGCACGGTAACCGCTCGATGAGCTCATGCCGGCCACCCTTCGGCACCGGAGCCGGGGCGGCGATACATTCGTCTGACACCGAATCGCTCACCCACCCGTCCGGTGTCGCTGACCGAGGGAATCCAGCCGATGTCCAGCACCGTGGTCGAGCTGGCGGCGGCGGACTGGACCCGTTTCCGGTTCGCCCACTCGCCGCTGGCCGAGACCCTGCAGGCGATAAGGCGCCTGCACCACCCGGCCGCGCCGGGCTGGCACACACCGTGGCTGGCCCGGTTCGATCCGGCCGCGGTGCTGGCCGAGCTTCCGCTGCTGGCCGCGCTCTATCCGCCGTCCGGGCCGGTGTGGGTCCCCGATTTCCTGACCCCGCCCCCGCGCCACGACGGCTTGATCTCGGTCGAGGCCGAACTGGGGCGGGTCAGCGAGTACCCGATCCGGTTGGTCGAGCGCGACATCGAGCGAAGCCTGGCCTCCCAGCCCAACCAGCGACGGCAGGCGGTGCTGGCCCCGGTGCTGGCCGACCCCCGGCGGGGCCGGGCCGAACTGGTCCGGCAACTACGTCACGCCTGGCAGTTGCTGATCGAACCGTTCTGGCCGGCGATCAGCCGAGTCATCGAAGGCGACATCGGCTACCGGACCCGCCTGGCCAGTCGCCGGGGACTCGGCCCGATGCTTGGCCAGCTGCACACCGATCTGGTCGTGAGCGCCGACCGGATCGTGCTCGGAATCGGCTTTCAGGAAGCGGTGTCGCCGGCCGGCGAGGGGCTGCTGCTGGTGCCCAGCGTGTTCTCGGGCCCGGGGCTCATCCTCATCTACGAGGCCCCCTGGCCGCTGACGTTGGTGTACCCGGCCCGGGGTGTGGGCAACCTGTGGGCGGCACCCGAGCGGCCGCCTCAAGCCCTGGCCGAGTTGCTCGGGGCCAGCCGGGCTCGCCTGCTGCTGGATCTGGCCGAAGGCCGCAGCACCACCGCGATCGCGCTGCGGCACGGCCTCAGCCCGGCCACCACCTCAGCCCATCTGAAGCGCTTGACCGCCGCCGGCCTGCTGCGCCGGGAGCGGGCCGGCCGGGAGGTGAGGTACCAGCGGACCTCGCTGGCCGACTCGCTCGTCGCGGCCAGCGAGTGAGCCCGGCGGCCTTGCGTCCGGGCTCGTACCTGCTCACGATGGGAGGTGCGCGCGACCTACTCCCAGCGAGAGCCTGCCATGACCGAGCCCGCCGTTCCCGGCACCGCCGAAGACCTCGAGTACGACCTGGCCCACGATGGTTTCCGGACACCGCAGCGCGCCGCCGTGCGCCGGCCGCATATCCAGGTCGCCACCACCACCGCTGACGAGGGCGGCGACTACAGCTACGACCTGGCCCACGACATTCCCCCGCAACGGTAAGCCGATCGCTCATCGGTTCCGGGCCGGGGCCGCAGCCCCGACCCGGAACCGCCGGCCTGGATCACCCGGCCAGCACGGCCACCTCAGGATCGGCCGGCTCGCCCTCGGTCATCACCTCGTACCCGTCGTCGGCAACCCGGATCGGCATCTGGTCGGCGTCGAGCTCGACCGTGCCGGAGAACGACCGGCGCCGCTTGGTGAAGACCGAGGTGCCCCGGGACAGGTCGTGCCCGATGGCCTCGGGTTCGACCTCGTAGGCGACGTGGTTGGCCTCGTCCTTGACGTACTGCCGGGAGAAGATCCGGCCGGTGACCACGACCGGGTCTCCCTTCGTGACCGACAACGCAACGTTCTCGGCGGCTTCCCGCCAGAAAGTGACGTTGACGAAGAACTTGTGGCCATCGATCCACTGCCCGGTGGCACTGTCCTTGCGGCGTTGGGTGCTGGCGACCCGGAACGAGGTCCGGGACAGCCCCGAGGTGGTGGGCTTGTTGGCCACCTCATCGACGACGTTGCCGACGATGGTGATGGGCGTTCCGTACATTGCTGAATCTCCTTCGCGATGATCCGGCGCGTCGGCGGTCGACACCCGCCCGACTCCGCCGGGACCCGATTCGGGTTACCGCAACCTCACCGCGAAACCGGCCGTCCCGGCGGCCGGGCAACCAAGTTGTGGACGACGCCGGAAGCTGGGGACGACACCGCTCCGAACGTCATCCGGCCCTGCTAGCGACCGGCGACCCTCACAGATTCCGGGCGGCGCTCTGCCAGGCCGGATCGATCACCGGGTGCAGCAGTTCCCGGCTGCCCAGCGGCGCGCTCAGGGTGACGGTGGCCCGGGCCAGGACCAACATGTCCGCACACGCATGATCGGCATTGGTACTGCTGTAGGGCGAGAGCGCGACGAAGTTCTTGCTCTGGGCCACGACGACTCCCACCGGTCGGACACAGCTGCCGTCGCCGGCGACGTAGATGATCGTGATCGTGCGCTGGTCGGCCGAGAGGGCCTGGAACTTCCACGGCATGGCTGAGTACTGCTTGCCCGAAGGCTTGCCGATGATTGTGGCCGAGTGCAGCGGCAACTCGTCGGCCCGATCGCTGTTGCTGATCCGGGCGTCGACGTTGGCCTGCTTGAGGTCCAGGCCGCCGGTGGCGTGCTGCTGCGAGCCGACCATGATGAAGGCCAACACCACGAAACCAGCGGCGATGGCCGCCCACCAAACCCGTCCCAGCGGCATCGTTTCAGGGTAACGGCTTGGCGCAGAAGGCCTTGCGGTACGCGGTAGGCGCGACGCCGGTCTGACGCTGGAAGTGATGGCGCAGCAAGGCCGCGGTGCCGAAGCCGGCCCGGCGAGCGATCACGTCGACCGGCTCGTGACCGGCTTCGAGTTGGCGCCGGGCGAACAGGACCCGTTGCCGCAGGAGCCAGGCATGCGGGGTGGTGCCGGTGGCCTCGGCGAACCGGCGGGCGAAGGTTCGCCCGCTCATGTTGACCCGCCGCGCCATCGAGTCGACCGTGTGCTGGTCGGCCAGTTCCTCCATCAGCTCGTCCATCAGCTCGGCCAGGCCGTCGGAACCGGTGCTGGGCACCGGCACGTCGATGTACTGGGCCTGCCCGCCGTCGCGGTGCGGGGGGACCACCATCCGTCGGGCCACTGCGTTGGCGACCTCAGCCCCGTGCTCCTGCCGCATCAGGTGCAGGCACAGGTCAATCCCGGCCGCGGTGCCAGCCGAGGTGTAGATCCGGCCGTCCTGGACGTAGAGGACGTCGGGATCCACTGCAGCCGCCGGAAAGCGCTCCGCCAGCTCGGCCGCCAACCGCCAGTGGGTGGTGCACCGCCGGCCATCGAGCAGGCCGGCCTCCCCCACCGAGAACGCGCCGGCGCACAAGCCCATCACGGCGGCTCCGTTCGCGTAGGCCGCGGCCAGGGTCTGCGCCACCGCGGGTGTGGTCGGGTGCTCGGGAGCACCGGCGCTGACGACGACCAGATCGGCGTCCAGGGCCTGGTCGAAGCGGTGTTCGGTGGTGATCGTGAAGCCGTTGTGGGTGCGGACCGGGGTGGCAGACTCGCTGGCCACGTAGAAGTCGTAGACCGGCAGGCCCTCCTCGCTGCGATCGATGCCGAACGCCTCGCAGGCCACGCCGAACTCGAACGGGTGGATGCCGTCGAAGACCAGGGCCACGACCTTGTTCAGGGCCATCAGCGGCGCCTCCGACTCGGGCTGGCAGGGATGCTGGCAGGAACTGAGCGCAAGTAGTCATTCTTGCCACTGGTGGCATGATATCCACGCGCGCAAAGATTCTGCCATGATACTTCTCCTGCTCCTGGCCCTGGCCCTGATCCTCGGGGGCATTACCGGCCACTACGCCGACAGCCGCGACCCTCGCTTCCAGCTGGGCCCGGTGGCCCGGCACCGACTCCGCAGCTGACGGTGACCGAAGCCGCGGAAGCTGGGATTTCCAGGTCGCACTGGGGAGATTCCGACCCATGCGACGGCACGCAGAGCACCACGTCGCGTGCCCGCGCAGCCGGTCGGCGCTCCGAGTCGCTGCCCTACCATGACAGGCGCATGCCCTCGTAGCTCAGTGGATAGAGCGCCCGCCTTCTAAGCGGATGGTCGTAGGTTCGATCCCTACCGGGGGCGCAGCCCCGACCGGGGGCGCAGCCCCGACCGGGGGGCGATCCGGCCCGGGGCCCAGGCCGATCTCGTCTGGTTCGACGACGACCTGCACGTCGGTGCCGTGCTACGCGATGGGCAATGGCCGGTCAACATTGGATGATCCCGTCTCGGTCAGCTCGGAAACTGCCCACCCAGGCGCGCCACGTACCGGTCGGCCGAGCGGCGGACCGCCCGTCCGCCGTCGGTCACCACGACCCGGCCCCACCAACCGCCGTAGACCCGATCGAAGGCGAATCGCTCGACCTGACCGGCGATCCGCTCGACGGTGACCTCGTCCAGCGGTATCAGGTTCGGGTAGCTCCACATGAAACTGACCCAGTCCCGGTCCTGGACCACGGTGATGGTGTCGCCGGTCAGCAGCGCCCCGCGACCGTCGGCCCCGGCTGGCCAATGCAGTACGGCCGCCCCATCGAAGTGGCCGCCGATCCGGGCCAGGGTCAGGCCGGGCACCGGCTCGGCCTCGTCGTCGAACAGTTCGATGCGCTCGGAGCGGCGCTGGATCCATTGCTGATCGGCCCGGGGCAGCAGGATCCGGGCGTCGAATGCCTCGGCCCACTCGACCATCGCTGCATAGAAGTGCGGGTGGGACAGGCAGATCACCGACAGGCCGCCGAGTTGTCGGACCCGGGCCACCGCAGCGTCGTCGATCAGCGGCAGGCAGTCCCACATGACGTTGCCGCCCGGGGTCTGGACCAGCAGCGCCCGCTGCCCGATCATGATCGACGGCTCGACCCCGATGCCGAACAGCCCTGGCTCCTCTTCCCGAATGACGACGGAGTGCTCGGGTGCGAGCTCGGCGACGGTCGTCCACTGCTGGCCGTGCCAGCCGACATACTGCCGTTCGTCGTGGCAGATCGGACAGCTGTCGGGCGGCGCCGGAGTGTCGGCGTACTGCATTCCGCAGGTCGCGCAGATCCAATTCGCCACCGTAACCTCCGTTTCGACCGAGCTGCTTTCAGCCTAAATCGATGCCCGGCCCCGATCGCCGGCGCGGCCTTCGGGTTCTGGTCATCCTCTGAATCCATCGGCTCCGGTTCAGCCGCATCGGTCAGCGACGATCGGAAAGGTGCCCGGCCGCATCCGGCGGCCGAATCAACCCCTGGAGGAGAAGATGAACGTCAGCTCGATCGGCGGAGCCAGCTCGAACGCCGCCGCCAACGCCTACGCCGCGCAACTGCACGCCTCGCTGGCCGCCAAGGCCGCCCAGCGCCAGAGCGCCGGTACCGACGTCGACGGCGACCACGACGGCTCGACCTCGGTCAACGACGGCCGCTGACCGAACCGATCCCCGCGGCCGGCCCGGACCTAGGGCCGGTCGCGGTCAGCCGACCTCGGGCACGCGATCGGCCACGCCCAGCCGCAGGTGTTCGGCGTGGTACACCGCCTGGTCGAGCAGTTCGGCAACGTGCTGGTCGAACAGCGCGTAGCGCGCGGTGCGCCCGGATCGGCTGACCGTGACCATCCCCATCATGCGCAGCAGGCGGAGCTGGTGGGAGACGGCCGATTGCTCCATCCCGACCGCCTGGGCGAGTTCGGTGACCGAAGCCGGGGCCCGGCGCAGCTGGGACAGGATCAGTAATCGGCTCGGCGCGACCAGGGCCTGCAAGGTCTCGGCCACCGCCGCCGCGCTGACGGCGTCGAGTTCGGCCGGCGGAGTGTCTCGGCGGCCCGGTCCATGTCCCACGCCCGGCAGCCTACGCCATCGGATCGTATGAACAGCTGTACAGATGTTGCGGTACGGTGGCGCGGTGTCGACTGCCCTCGCCGAAGCGACCCCGTCCCCCGAACTCGACCGGAGCCCGGCCGCTGGGTCGTGGTCGGTTCCGGAGCTGCGCTGGGCCGCGGCTGCGCTGGCGCTGTTCGTCGTCGGCGGTGGGCTGCAATGGGCCCAGGCGCCGGCCTGGACCTGGTGGTCGACCTACCTGCTCTGCTACGCCGCCGGGGGCTGGGAGCCGGGCTGGGCCGGTCTGCTGGCCCTGCGCCGGCGCAGCCTCGATGTCGATCTGCTCATGGTGGTAGCCGCGCTGGTCGCTGCGGCCATCGGGCAGGTTTTCGACGGGGCGCTGTTGATCGTCATCTTCGCCACCTCCGGCGCCCTGGAGGCCCTGGCCACCAAGCGCACCCGCGATTCGGTGACCGCGCTGTTGCGGCTGTCTCCGGAGCAAGCCTGCCGGATCGGCCCCGACGGCCAGGAATCGGTAGTGCCGGCCGGCGAACTGGCCGTCGACGACATCATCCTGGTCCGGCCGGGTGAGCGGATCGGCGGTGACGGCCGGGTCGTGTCCGGCGCCTCCGAGGTCGACCAGTCCTCGATCACCGGGGAGTCGCTGCCCATCGCCAAGCATCCCGGCGACGAGGTCTTCGCCGGCACCATGAACGGCACCGGGGCGCTGCAACTGCGGGTGAGCCGGGCCGCGGCCGACAGCGTGGTCGCCCGGATCGTCAGCCTGGTTGAGCAAGCCTCGGCGACCAAGGCGAGGACGCAGCTGTTCATCGAGGAGATCGAGCAGCGCTACTCGGTGGCGATGGTCAGTGTCACCGTGGCCCTGCTCGTCGGTCCGCTGCTGTTCGGTGCCGCGCTGCAACCGAGCCTGCTGCGAGCCATCACCTTCATGATCGTCGCCTCACCGTGCGCGGTAGTGCTGGCAACGATGCCGCCGCTGCTGTCGGCGATCGCCAACGCCGGCCGGCACGGCGTCCTGGTCAAGTCCGCCGTCGTCATGGAGCAACTCGGGCAGAGCACCCAGGTCGCCTTCGACAAGACCGGCACCCTGACCGAGGGCCGCCCGCAGCTGGTCGAGATAACCACGGTGGCAACAGTGGATGCCGGGACCGCACTGGCGCTGGCCGCCGGCGCCGAGCGGCCGAGCCAGCATCCGCTGGCCGCCGCCCTGGTGAGCGCGGCCCAGTCCCGCCGACTGGCCATCCCCGAGGTCGCGGCCTTCGATTCGCTTCCCGGCCGGGGTGTGCGGGCCCGGATCGGCGGCCGCGAGGTGCAGGTGCTGAGCCCGGTCGCCGGCGGCGAACTGCCCGCGCCGCTGGCCGCCGCAGTGGCGCAGGCGGAGCGTCGCGGCGACACTGCAGTGGTGCTCGTCCACCAGGGCCGACCCGAAGCCGTGCTCAGCCTCTCCGACCGGCTGCGGTCCGACGCCCGGGCTGCCGTCGGTCGGCTCGCCAGCCAGACCATTCACCCGCCCCTGCTGCTGACCGGGGACAACGCCGCCGCCGCCGATCAGGTGGCCGCCGAGGTCGGCATCCAGGCCGTCCGGCCCGGCCTGCTGCCGGCCGGAAAGGTCGACATCATCCGAGACCTGCAAGCCACTGGCCGCCGGGTCCTGCTGCTGGGCGACGGAGTCAACGACGCTCCGGCGATGGCCGCGGCACACCTCGGCCTGGCCATGGGCCGGCGCGGCTCTGATCTGGCCCTGGAGACCGCCGACGGCGTCGTGGTCCGCGACGAACTGGCCGCCGTGCCCGGAGCGTTGGCGCTGTCTCGGCGGGCCCGGCGCGTCGTCCGGGCCAACCTGATCATCGCCGCCAGCATCATCGTCGCCCTGACCGGCTGGGATCTGTTCGGCCATCTGCCGCTCCCGCTCGGTGTCGCCGGTCACGAAGGATCCACAGTCATCGTCGGGCTGAACGGGCTTCGCCTGCTCCGCGCCCGGGCCTGGTCGGCCGAGTCACCAGCCCGGTCAGCCAACCGCGACGAGCGGCCGCGATGACCCCGGCGCACGAGCACCAGCACGGAGCCGGCACCGATGCCCGGCTGATCCGGATCGCCCTGGGGCTGATCCTGGGCTTCATGCTGATCGAGATCGTGGTTGCCTTCCTGGCCCGATCCCTGGCCCTGCTGGCCGACGCCGGTCACATGCTCACCGACGCCGCGGCGCTGGCCACCGCCCTGTGGGCGATCGGGCTCGCGGCCCGGCCGGCAACTCCTACCTGGTCCTTCGGCCTGAAGCGAGCCGAGATCCTGTCGGCCGCGGTCAACGGGATAACCCTGGTGGCGGTCTCCTGCGTGGTCACGGTGCAGGCCGTCCAACGCCTCGTTCACCCGGGCGAGGTCGGCGGTCCGGCGGTGCTCACGGTCGCCCTGATCGGGATTGTGGTCAACCTCCTCGCGACCTGGGTGCTCTCCCGCGGCAACCGGCGCAGCCTCAACGTCGAAGGCGCGTTCCAGCACATCCTCACCGACGCCGCCGGATTCATGGCCACGGCGCTGGCCGGCGTGGTCATCATCCTGACCGGCTTCGCCCGGGCCGATGCCATCGCTTCGCTGGTCGTGGTCGGGCTGATGGCGCACGCCGCCTGGGGATTGCTGGCCGAATCCGGCCACATCCTGCTCGAGGGTGCGCCGCGCGGGATCGATCTGACCGAGGTGCGCCAGCGACTGCTCGACGTCGATCCGCACGTGCTGGACGTGCACGACCTGCACGCCTGGCTGCTCACCTCCGACCAGCCGGCCATGACCGCCCACGTGGTCGTCGAAGATTCCTGCCTGTCCGACGGGCATACCGCCGAGCTGCTGGACCGGCTGCAGGACGCGATGCGCGATCGGTTCGACATGGACCACTCGACCCTGCAATTGGAACGGGCGCTGCACTCCGAGCACGAGATCGGCTCGCATTGACCGCAGCGACGCGAGCCGAGTCCGCGCTGCTTCGACGCGGCCGGATGCTGGAGGTGCTCACGCTGAGCTGGAACGTGCTGGGCGTGGGGGTGCTGGCCTGGGCCGCCGTCGCCGACCGCTCGATCGCGGTGGCCGGCTTCGGCCTCGACTCGCTGATCGAGATCGGAGCCAGTGCGGTGGTGCTGTGGGAACTGGCCGGCTCCGACGAGCAGCGGCGCCGCCGGGCCCTGCACCTGATCGGGCTGGCCTTCATCGCCCTGGCCCTCTACCTGAGCGTGCAGTCGGCTTGGGCGCTGTGGCACCGGTTCCATCCCGACCCCAGCCCGGCCGGAATCGGCTGGACCAGCATCACCGCCGTGCTGATGTTCGTCCTGGCCGCCGGCAAGCGCCGGACCGGGCAGGCGCTGCGCAATCCGGTGCTGCTGGCCGAGGGCCGGGTGACCACGATCGACGGGTTGCTGGCGGTGGCGGTCCTGCTCGGCCTGGCCGCGAACGCGTTCCTGGGTTGGTGGTGGGCCGATCCGCTGTCGGGATTCGTCCTGGTCTACTACGCCGGCGTCGAGGCGAAATCGATCTTCACGTCATCAGCTTGAGCAACTCTAGGTCGACGGTCTGGGCATGGTGCGCCCTTCGTGATCGAGGGCCCGGTCGCGGAGACCCGCGCTCAGTTCGGATCGTCCGACGGCCGCGCGGGCAGGCTCAGCACGAAGGTGGTGCCCAGGCCCGGTCCCGGGGAGGACACGGTGATCTCTCCCCTGTGGGCGCGAGCCAGGCCGCGGGCAATGGTCAATCCGATCCCGCTGCCGCCAGGTGGTCGGACGACGCCGGCGACCCGGTAGAACCGGTCGAAGATCCGCTCCCGATCCGGTCCGGCCAGCCCGATTCCGGTGTCCTGGACTACGACCGAGGCCGAGGCGCCCGCCCGCACCGTCACCGTGACCCGTCCTGCCGCCGGGGTGTAGGTCAACGCGTTGCCGATCAGGTTCACCAGTACCTGACGCAGCCGATCGGCGTCGCCGCGAACCCAAACCGGACCGGGGGTGAGCAGCCCCAGCTCGACCGCCTTGTCCGCGAACTGCGGTCGCAGGCGCTCGGTGACCTCGCGGGCCAGGCCGGCCAGGTCGAGCTCGGTCAGCCGCAGCGGCTGGCTGCCTTCCTCGGTTCGCGACAGCGTCGCCAGATCGGCTACCAACCGGCCGAGCCGGGCGGTCTCTTCCCCGATCGCAACCAGAATCTCCTCGCTCGGCTCGAACACGCCGTCGAGGATGCCCTCCACGTAGCCGTCGATGGTGGTCAGCGGGGTGCGCAGTTCGTGCGCCACCTCGCCGATCAGCTCGGCTCGGCGCCGTTCGATGTGCTGCAGGCTGGCCGCGAGGTGATTCACATCGTGGGCCAGCGCGGCCAACTCCGGGACCTTGCCCTCCGGGATGCGCTGCTCGTAGTGCCCCTGGCTCAGTTCGGCGGCCGCCCGCCGGATCGCCGAGATCGGGCGCAGGATCCGCCGGCCCAGCCACGCGGCCAGGACCGCTGCGGCCAGCACGCTGATCACCACCGTGATCGGCAACGAAGTGGTGAGGGCCTGCCGGAAGGCGCGATGGTAGGGCGGTCCGTTGCCGGCACCGTTTCCGAGTCGGCCGCCGCCGACTCGGGCGTCGAAGGCCCGGGTCGCCAGCACTATGGTCAGCCCGGCGAAAACCGCTGAGCCGACCACGATGACGATCAGGTAGGACAGGAACAGGCGGACCGAAAGCCGCCGCCACGGCCTCATAGCCGCCTGGCCACGAACTTGTAGCCGACCCCGCGCACCGTGCCGATGAACTCGGGATCGGTCGCGGCATCGGACAGCGCCTGGCGCAGGCTGCGGATGTGGACGTCGACAACTCGCTCGTCTCCGAAGTAGTCGACTCCCCAGACCAGTTCCAGCAGCTGCCGCCGGGTCAGCACTCGCCCCGGCCGGTTGGCCAAGGCGCTCAGCAGATCGAACTCCAGGGCCGTGAGCTGCACCGGATGACCGCTGCGATCGACCTCGCGTCCGGCCTGGTCGATCTCCAGATCGACGAACCGCAACCGGTCGGGCTGGTCTTCGGGGGCCGCGGGCGCGCGTCGCAGCACTGTCTTCACCCGGGCTACCAGCTCGCGGGGGCTGAACGGTTTGGTGACGTAGTCATCGGCACCGACAGCCAGCCCGATCAGCTTGTCCAGTTCCTCGGCTCGCGCCGTCAGGACGATCACCGGCACCTGGGAGAATTCCCGCAGCCGGCGCAGCATCTCCAGCCCGTCCAAGCCGGGCATCATGAGATCGAGCACGACCAGGTTGGGCGAATGCTCAGCCGCCTGGTCCAGGCCGGCCTGGCCATCGGCGGCCTCCACCACCTCATAGCCCGCACGTTCCAGGTATCCCCGGACGATCTCTCGGATCCGGGCCTCGTCATCGACGATGAGAATCACCGGCGTGGTCACGACAGGCCTCCGTACCCCGGCCGCGACGGTTGCCCCGTTCCGAACCGGAACGGGGCAACCGCGACCGCTACCTCCTCAGATACCTGCTCATTCACCGGCATGTCCCCAGGAATTGCCGGTGCCGTCCAGGGCTCGGTCGGCCTGCGGACCGGTCCCATCCATCGGACCGGAACGGTAGGCGTGCCCGGCCGGGTCGGCCGTCGTCGGCACGCCGGTGCCGTCGTGCAACCGCAGCTGGTCGCGGCTCTGGTCGTAGGTGCAGCTGATTCCGGCTTGCTGGCCCGGCCCGGTGCGCTGGGTCGCGGCGTAAGCGGCACTGGCCGGAATGGTCAGGGCGGCAAGAACGCCAGTCGCCACCACAACTTTGCGAAGGTTGTTCCTCATGGTGTCCACCTCCTTTCCGATTCCCTTTAAGTCAAGTCCGCTGGTATGTAGCTGACACCGCGTCCTCGATGAGGCCTTGATGAAGCTGGCCGATCACCCGGTCAGGACGCCGATTGGCCCGCTCGGTGCAGGCCGTGCCGGCCGGGCCGCGTGGCATCGGGTCGGGTCGGTGCCGAGCCCGTGGCCGCCCGGGTGAAGGCGTTCTCGTGGTGGGTCGAACCTTGCTCCAACCGCTGGTACACCCGGTCGATATCAGCGTTGTCGGTCTGGGACTGAAGCCGCTGCAAATCGGCGATGTCACGCTGTTCCAACTCGAGGCCGACCTGCAACGCGGCCGCCAGCGAGGACGACCCCTGCTGCTGCCACTGGTCGAAGAGGGCCTGCAACGCCGGGTCGGCATACCGGCCCGACACCGCGCCGGTCGAGGGATCGGCGACGCCGTAGTCACTCAGCAGGCTGCCGACCGCGTCGAAGTGACGCTGTTCGCTGGCCGCGATCCGATCGAAGATCGTGGCGTCGTAGCGCTGCCCGAAGTACTGGTACAGGTCGTGAGCCAGCCGCTCCTCCTCCCGGCTGAACACGAGCCCGGCTCGCTCCTGCGCCGACAAGGTCGTCGGGGTAGTGGCCTGGGCCGCGAGTGGGCCGGCGGCGGCCACGGCGGTGCCGATCGCCAGGGCGGCACCCATTCCAGCCAATGTTCTCTTCATGACAGGCATTTCTTCCTCCTCAGGACGGCCCCGATCGGGGTCTACCCGAGTGAGTCAAGGCCGCCGGGATGAAGCCGAGGACGTGCCGTCGATGAAGTATCGGTGAAGCCAGCCGGCCGCTCCGCCGCGAGATGGCGCCTGCTCGCACAGCTATCAATTCTGGTCGAGCACGCGTCCCGGGGTAGCGACCAAAGTCCCGAAAGATCATCGGAAAGACTGTGCTGAGCCCGGCCGGAATGGCTAGCGCCCGCAGGCCGGCCCGGCCTGCCGCAGCAGTGATTGGATCGACACCGACGCGGTCGCGGTCACGGTTCCAGCCTGGGTGTCGCGTACGTGCAGCCAACCGTCCGGGGTGGCCAGCAGGCAGGCGGTCGGCGAGTCGAGCTGCCACATCGGGTTGGCGTGCAATTTGATCAGGGCGGTGCCGGCCGATGCGAAGTGCAGGGTGAACGATGACGGGCCGAGCGCGGTCAGCTCGGCGTGGCCACCGGAGACCAGCGGCGCGGGATGGACCACGCGAAACACCTGCCAGTGGGCATCGCGGTACGCCGGCACGAGATAGGCCGGTGGATGTCGCAGCAGGACCTGCTCGGCCTGGCCACCGTAGTCCAACGGTGCCTGGGGCACGGCGATGAGATCGACCGCGGCCGAGTCCAACCAGGAACGGTAGGAGGCCGCCGTCAGCGGGTGATACAGCACCGCGTCGTAGGCCAGGTCCAGCTGCCGTTCCCAGCCACGGGCGAGCGGAAAGTGCGGCGCGACGAACGCCGCTTCCCAGTGCTCGCGGGTGAACGGGATCTCCAGCCGTCCTGCGGTCTGGCGCTGACCGGCCAGGAACCCGAGCAAGCCCTGGTAGAACTGCGGGCGGGCCGATGGATCGTCGCTGGCTCGGGCCAGTGCCGAGATCGGCGCGTACAGGTGCATCACCAGCGCACCGGCGCAGCTCAGCCCGATCAGCACGCTCCGTCCGACCCGGCGCAGCGGCCGGTGCTGGGCCACGACCCAGATCGCGAGCGGGACCGCGACCAGCCGGGCGAGCCGGTCGACGTTGCCGCCGACCGGGTTCGGCACGCTGAGCAGAACCGCTGCGGTGCCGCCGTAGACGTACATGAAACGACGCAAGGTTCGGTACCGGCGGGGAATCAGGACCAGGCCGATCAGGACGAAGCCGGCCGCCGCACCGGTGCTGTAGAGATCTGACGGGAACCTCCCCGGCGTGCCCCCGATCAGCAGCGCCACCGCCGCGCCCAGACCGGAGCCGAGAAACACCACGGCCCGGCGCCAACCAAGTTCGGGCAGCCACGCGGCAGCGATCATCGCCAGGAACAGTCCGGCCAGCGGGCTGGCCAGCGAGCATCCGGCCGAGGCCGCCGCCGCGACCCAGAACCGGCCCCGGCGTACGGCCAGGATCGACTGCAATCCCGCTGCCACCCCGAGCAAGAAGGGCAGCTGCCCGATGAACAGGTTGTCCGCGATGCAGGCGGCGGCCGCCACCGCGATCAGCCACGACGTCCGCCCGGACACGCCAGCCGCCGCTGCGATCAGCCGGGCCGCCGACCAGGCGCTCAGGGTCGCTGCCAGCAGACCGGTCAGTGCCGCGCCCAGACCGGCGGCCAGCGCCGGATAGAGCACCGAGTATCCCGGCAGCGCGTGTCCGCTGTACCAGGAATCGTTCCAGCTCAGCTGGCCGAGCGCGCCGGCCAACCAGGCCCGAAATTCCTGGGCCGGCCAGTCGGGTCCGAGCCGTCCGATCGAGACGACCACGGCACTGGCCAGCAGCGCGATCGTCCAGGCCGGCGGCCGGCGCAGGGCCGGCACCGCCAACGGGTGAGCCCGCGGTCGGCGCTCGACTGCCATCGGGCGATGCTAGATCGGAGTAGCTGAGGTTTCGCCGGCCCCGACGCTGAGCCGCATCAGCGCGGCCCGACCAGTCCGGTTTCGTAGGCAAAGATGACCGCCTGCACCCGGTCCCGCAGCTGCAGCTTGGTCAGGATCCGGCTGATGTGGCTCTTGACCGTGGCCTCGGACAGCTGCAGCGAAGCGGCGATCTCGTGATTGCTCTGACCGGCGGCAATTGCCTGCAATACCTGGCGTTCACGCTCGGTCAGCCGTTCCACCCGGCGGTCGCGGGCCGCCTGGTCCCGGCTCGGCATCTGCCGGGCAAAAGTCTCCAGCAGCCGCCGGGTCACCCGGGGCGCGACCACCGCATCGCCGGCGGCCACGGTGCGGATGGCGGCCACCAGTTGATCGGGCGGGGCATTCTTGAGCATGAAGCCGCTGGCCCCGGCTCGCAGGCCGGCGAAGGCGTACTCGTCGAGGTCGAAGGTGGTCAGGATCAGCACGTGGACGTCGGGATATTCGCCCACGATCGTCTCGGTCGCGGCGATGCCGTCCAAGCCGGGCATCCGCACGTCCATCACCACGACGTCCGGACCGGTCTCGGCTACGGCCCGGATCGCCTCGTGACCGTTGGCCGCCTCGGCCAGCACCTCGAAGTCCTCGTGCGCGTCCAGGATCATCCGAAAGCCCATGCGCAGTAGTTGCTCGTCGTCGGCCAGCACCACCCGGACGGTCATGCCGGTCCGGCCAACCGGCCGCCACCGCGCAGCGGCAACCAGGCGCTGATCCGCCAGCCGGTTGCGGTCGGCCCGGCGAAGAGCCGGCCATTGTGCAGGCTGACCCGTTCTCGCATCCCGATCAGGCCCTGGCCGATACCGGCAGTGGTCGCGCCAGGGGTGCCGCCGTTGTCATCGACCACGACTCGCAAATCCTCCTGGCCCTGCCGGATCGAGATCTGCAGCCGACTCGCTCGCGGCGCATGCTTGAGTGTGTTGGTTATACCTTCCTGAATCAGACGAAACACCGCCAGCTGCAATCCGGTCGACAGGCCGTCGGTCGGCCCGCTGGTGTGGTAGGTCACCTGCAGGCCGGTGCTGCGAGCCCGGTCCAGCAAGGCGTCGAGGTCGGTCAGATTGGGCTCCGGCCGGCGTTGCACCTCGGGTTCGTCCGGCCCGGAACGCAGCAACGCGAAGGTGTTGCGCATCTCGGCCAGCGCGGCGCGGCCGGTCGCTGCGGCCTGGTCGACAGCGACGCGGGCCCGCCCCGGGTCCCGCTCCAGCAGCAGCGCTGCACCGTCGGTCAGGGCGATCATGACCGACAGGTTGTGGGCCACGATGTCGTGCATCTCGCGGGCGATCCGGTTCCGCTCGGCCGCCACCGCCAGTTGGGTCAGCCGGTCCTGCCCGGCCGGCTCGCCCTCGTCTCGGCCCTGACTCGATCGGCGCCGCTTGAACATGGTCTCAGTGTCGCGCGTTCGCTCCGGTAGTGACAGCGTCGCCGCCCTCACGCGTCTCGACGGCGCAGGACCACCAGTCCGATCCCCAGGGCCGCGGCCACGTACAGCCCGAACACACCCAGCCCGGTCCATGGCGAAAGCTGGTTGGTGCCACCGGTGGTGATCATCCCCGCGGTTCCGGCCAGCAGCGGCAGGAACTTGGTGACGTGCTGCTGCATGGAGTTGGGCAGGGCCTGGGCCAGCAGCGGCAGGACCAACAACAGCCCGAACACGGTGGCGATCGCGGCACCGGTGTTGCGGAGCATGAAACCGCAACCGAGGCCGAGCAGGGCGACACCGGTCATGTAGAGCGCGGCACCGAAAACGGCCCGCAGCGAACCGGGGTGCGACAGCGACACGCCCAGGGCGTGGGTCGGGCCTGACAGCGGCCCGACGAGAAGGCCGCTCTTCGGGCTGAGCACCAGCGTGGCGTGGTAGTGGCTCAGCACGGCCTGACCGCCGAGGAAGGCCACGAACGCCGCGGCCAGCGTGATCACGAAGATGAACATCGCCAACACCACGATCTTGCCGGCCCAGACCGGGAGCCGGGTCGGCACTGCCGACAGGCTGGCCCGGATCATTCCGGTGCTGTACTCGCCGGTGATTAACAGGACGCCGAGCACGCCGACCGCGAGCTGGGCCAGGTAGAACCCGCGCAGGCTCAACTGGGTCGGATCGGTGACCAGGACGCCGTGCTGGGCCATGTCACGTCCACGCAGGTCGCTGAACAGGATGCCGAGGCCGATCGAGATCAGCAGCACGATCAGAATGCTCCACCAGGTCGAGCGCAACGACCGGAGTTTGATCCACTCCGATTTCGCGGCTCGCGCCTGCGTCACCTGCAGCACCGGTGCCGGGGTTTCGACGGTCACGGTTGTCATGAGGCCAGCTCCTGCAACGGGGTGCCGAATTCGACGGCGTCTCGGGTCAGTTCCATGAATGCATCCTCCAGGGACACCTGTTGTGGGGTCAGCTCGATCAGAGCGATCCCGGCCTGAGCGGCGACCCGGCCGACCTCGGCGCTGGACAGCCCGCTGACCATGAGCAGATCTCGCTCGGTGCTGCTCACGCTGACCCCGTCCGCGGCCAGCAGGTCGTGCAGCCGACGGGCTTCCTCGGTCCGGACCCGCACCGTCCTACCCCCGGCCGCGGCGGTGAGTTCGGCCACGCTGGCATCGGCGATCAGCCGGCCCTGCCCGACCACGATGAGATGGGTCGCGGTCAGCGCCATCTCACTCATCAGGTGGGAGGAGACGAACACGGTCCGACCCTCGGCCGCCAGCGAGCGCAGCAGGTTGCGGATCCACAGAATGCCTTCCGGGTCGAGACCGTTCACCGGCTCGTCCAGGATCAGGGTGTGCGGATCGCCCAACAACGCCGAGGCAATTCCCAGCCGCTGGCCCATGCCGAGCGAGAACCCGCCGGCTCGCTTTCCGGCCACGTGGCTCAACCCGACCAGTTCGAGCACCGCGTCGACCCGGCGCCGGCCGATGCCGTGGGTCGCGGCCAACGCCAGCAAGTGGCTGCGGGCCGACCGGCCGGTGTGGACCGCTCGGGCCTCGAGCAACGCGCCGACCTCGCTCAGCGGCGCCTTGAGCTGGCGATACGGGCGCCCGTTGATGTGGGCCGTGCCGGCGCTGGCCCGGTCCAGCCCGAGCAACAGCCGCATCGTGGTCGACTTGCCGGCCCCGTTCGGTCCGAGGAAGCCGGTGACGATGCCCGGCTGGACCAGGAACGAAAGATCGTCGACCGCGACCTTGTCGCCGTAACGCTTGGTCAATCCCGCTGCTTCGATCATGACCAGGACGTTAGAGCTCGACGGGGGCCGCCCACATCAGCCCGTGGCATGAATCTTCGGTCATCCGAAGGAAGCAGTCCCCGGCTCGCGCTGGCGCCAAGCCACTAAGCCTGGTCTCAGTCGCCATGATTAGGGTACTCGGTATCCTACTCGGGAGGCTCCATGAGCATGCGGCACGCCCTACTGGCGCTGCTGAGCGCCGGACCCAGCTACGGCTGGAAACTGCGACAGGATTTCGAGCAGCGGACCGGCGAGGTGTGGCCGGTGAACGGCGGCCAGGTCTACACGACGCTGCAGCGGCTG
>Ga0187809_10000206_pt1 | contig 37945 bp, 41 predicted proteins | sample NC_wetland_sal_i_8_FD_132415 | JGI IMG/M metagenome (GOLD analysis project Ga0187809, IMG submission 132415) | Wetland sediment microbial communities from Neuse River Estuary, North Carolina, USA - ASW_4 | ecosystem: Environmental > Aquatic > Freshwater > Wetlands > Sediment | place: USA: North... | reverse complement strand
GCAGAGCATCGCGCGTCCGCCGCTAAGAAGTAAGTAGAGTGCCTACAGATTGACTTTTAGCGTGTAATGTTGTATTATGTACTTCTTCGCCGAGCTTTGCCCGCGAGGGACTTTGACAGAGTAATATGATCTGGGTAAGCAACGAATCCGTAATACGGTTTTACGTATTCATTGCTTATCCAGAATGGCTGGATTCGCATACCCGAGAAGGGACACCTACCATGGCCACCGACCTTTTGGTTGTCATTGGCAGCGTCAGCGCCAAGCAGTACCAGCAGACACGTCTCGCGCTCCACTTGCAGGGTTTCAAGCCCCGCATCAAGCACATGAGCACCGAGACGGCACTTGCTGTTCAGGAACGGGCCCTCGACATCGGCACCGCCGACACCTACCAGGATGACGTGGACCCGGACCCGGATGGCTACTTCCTCGACAACGGTCACGACGACCTGGACACCGACGACGTGGAGCACGAGATCAACGAGTCGTCCGACGACGCGTTCGTCGCCGCACTCCGCGAGCTGGTCGGCATCGAGGCCGAAGACATCGTGGGCCTGCTGTTCTCCGAAGAGGCGTACAACCGCTTGACGCCGCACGGCGCCATCGAGAACCAGGTCTGGGGCATCGCCAGCAGCAACGTGCCGTTGCCACGGCTCCAGCACGTCGCCGTGGTGCACGTCGAGGGCGAGAGCTTCTGGCACGAGCCCATCTAGGGCACGCGGCGTCGACTCGGCGGCGGGGCAGGGAAGCCTGTATATAGTGATGACCTGCTACATGGTCTGATCCACGAACCCCGCCGCCGAGGTCGCCCTCGCCACCCCATCCATCCGCCCCCACATTACTCTGCCGTCAACCCAATGTTTGCAAGTATTTGAAAGCATTAGGTTAGCGTAAGCACTTGACATACCGAGTACATGTCCTATAATAGTTATTACGAAGTCAGCAGAGACTTTAGCTGCAGGTAAGCATTCAGTGACTTTGGCAGCTACCGAAACAGCATTGCCCAGAACGAAACGGCTCTAGAAATAGGCGCCTCCGCGAAGTGGTAAGCAATCGCACACTAAGGCGAATGTTAACCCCGAACGCTTAAGGAGGCGTTTTTAGATGCGTAATTTTAATGCACTGCTTGATCGCAGGGTAGCTTCAACTGCACTCATTCTAGGTCTCGGCACCGCCGTGTTGGCGGGATGCGGCACCGAATACACCGTATCCGGTACGGTGCACAAAGGTGCGAACGGCATAGAATACGTCATACCGAACGATGCGCACCAGGCAGTCTACAAGAATAAGGCTGACTGCGAAGCCGATGTTCAAGCCCACGAGGCGCAGATCAAAAAGGCGACCGGTGCGGAAGTAAAACCGTCTGACGTTTGCCAGCCGGTTACCAAATTCCACCCGGTGGTGTATCCGCGCGGCTATTACTACGGCGTGATGACGAGTGGCCAGCAGGAGTGGAACTCGACCCGGGTCATTACCTGGTCGCCCGTACGCGATGGTCAGTTCGCCGCTAACGGCGAAGCCTTGCAACGCGATGTTGCCCAGGCGCCGGATGGTGCGACTGAAGGCGAGCACACGAGTGTCAATGAGCACGAAGGCGGTATCTTTAGTGATACCGGCGGAGATGGCGGCGTTCACGGCGGTGGTGGCGGTGAAGCGCCCGACGTGCATCCTATCGTCGTTGACCGATAGCACCAAAAAGAGACTCCGTTTCGACGGAGTCTCTTCCATTTCAACCCGAAAGCCAGAACATAGGTTGCAATAAAGAACGCCCACCTTACAGTTCTTTACTGCAACATACGTTCTGCGGGTTGCCTGAACGGGCAGGGCAATCGGGGCTGCATATAGTTATGTCCGGTTGCCCTTCGCGCTCTGTGTGGGCACTCCTTAGCCCAAGGCCGAGGCCAGCTTGGACGGGAGCGCGCTGTGTTCGACGGTCGCCACTTGTTCGGCACCGTCACGATCGAAGACTGAGCGAATTTCTTGTTCGCTGATTTCGTTGTCTTCCACGCCGAGTAAGACGCCGCCGGATTTAATAACCGATTCGTGGCGTTTGGCCGCATCTTCCGGTACGCCCATGCCGACGAGCGCTCCAACGACACCGCCTGAGGCCGCACCGACCGCACCGCCGACCGCGGTAGTCAATGCCACCCAGCCAAGTCCGGCCAGCAGCACTACCGGTCCGGCAACGAACATGCCGGCAGTCGCTATGGCGCCGCCGATCAATCCGGCTAACCCACCGACCGCACCGCCGACTGCCGCGACGTCGCTGGCGGTACGAGCGGTCGAAGATTCGGTTGCGGCTGTTTTGACCTTGTCGGTCTTCGTCATATCTTCTTGAGCGATGAGCGAGAAGTCGCTGCTCGGGACGCCGCCTTGCTCCAGCTCCATGATGGCTTCGTCGGCCTTAGCTTGGTCGGCGAAAGCACCGAGTACTAGCTTTGACATTTTCCGCCTCCTTTCGTGTGCGGGGTTCCCGCAGAACGACACCGTTCTGCGAAATCCCCGCTGCAGATATTGCTATCCAGTTCTAGTTATGTACACCTCCAGCTATTAATGTGCCGGGTGGTGTGTCGTCGTGTGGCGTTGCACCGTCAAAGCGGCGCTGCTGTAAGCGAGAATCGCTATGATGATGCCGGTAATTACCTCACTCCACCTGGCTGCGGTTGTGGTAGCCATAGTCCAAGGTGCGACAATCATCCACAAACCGATAGCCAGGTTGATCCAGCTCGGCCATGTTACGCTCGGTGCCGCCATACGCGCGATTCCGAGCAATGCAACAATGATTCCAAAAATTACCTCCTGCCATACATTACCCGAAGAGTTGTAATGTAATACGAACGGCGAGATGATGAGCCAAATGCCCGCCAGAACGTTCAAGCCACTCAGTGTTCTTGCTTGACTTTCCATATATCCTCCAAACTCCTTAGTTTGTTGTGATGTGGCGCGATACAACTAAAACCTTAGCTGCTGTACTGATGCGCCGTGTGTACGGAAGTTCGTGGGCTGTCCCACAACTTCTTCCCACCACAAGGAAGCCATTCACTTCTGCCCAGCCGTGCCGGAGTCAGCTTATGAAAACCTCCAAACGCAGACTGACTATCGGCGAAGTAAATCGCCGTTTGTGGTGCGGTCTTGTCAAGGATATCTGTCGTTACGCCAGTTGTGTTCTGGTTCTTCTTGCTAACCGTAGACTTGTGATTATTGTGTCTATACATGAAGCTACTCCTTTCTTCCTTGGTGACGTACGGAGTTGAGCCCTACGTCTATGGCGTATGCTAGCCGCTACGGCGGCTGTTTTCGCCGCCTCGCCGTTTGGCTTCGATCGGCTCGTTCGCAGCGCCTTTCTTACCAAGCTTTGACATATCCTGCTTGGCGCTGCTTGCTAGGCCGCCGCGCTTAGCTTGCTTTTCGGTGTCCGGGCGATTGCCGAACTGACCTGGGTTGTTTCTATCTGCTGCCATATGCACCTCCTTTGCTTACACTCCATGGCACTTTCTACTGTAGGCGCCTCGACGATTGATCGCCGTTAGGTACGTTGCCTGCCGGCAAGGGGAGATGCCACGGTCGGTGTGTAAGGTTTTTCATAGCTTACCTTTGGACGAGGTGCATGTATTTGCGGTCGGTTACAATGAGCAAATGGACCCGAATATGCCGTATGCTCTGAAGAAAGCGCTGTCCGATACCCGTGTCAGACAGATCCCGAAAGGGCAGATCATCATTTACGAAGGTGACCCGACCGTCGAGGTGTACGTCATCAAGAGCGGGGTAATTAAGCTCCATCACCCCAACGGTCAGGGAGACAAGGTTTTGCATTTGCTTAAGTTCCCGGCAGTTTTGCCGCTCGCTTACTTTTCGGGCGGCAACAAGGCAACCCGCTGGACGTATACCGCGCTTACCGACTGCGAGCTGTACGTGTTCCGCGTAGAAGTATTGCGGGAATTAATGCTTGGCGACGCGCAAACGGTACGGTACCTGGTAAACCACTTTTCCGAAGATGTGCACGAGGTGCTGGTGCGGTTGGAAAGTCTGGGGAAATCAGACATGAATGCGAAACTTGGCTCAGCACTCCGCTATTTGGCAGCCGTCCACGGCAAAAAGTGGCGGGGCGCCTGGGTGCGTATACCGTTTACCGTGACCAACCAGCTGCTCGCGGACATGATAGGGGTCACTCGCGAGAGCGCCTCGACGGCGATGAAAACGTTGGCGGACAAAAATATCGCACGCTATCCGCGCTTCGCGCAGCTGGAAATTAATGTGAACAACCTACACGCCTTCATAGAGAGCCTGCAACAGGGTGAGACAAACAGCAAAGCATAAAGTGCTTATGTATATAATAAATTGTTATGCTTGTCACTTTTGTTTTAGTGATATATAACTAAACGTACCTTAATACTAACTGGGGGGAGAGGGAGAATTGGGTGAAAAGGCTCTTACAAATTCTAACGACAGCTGTGGCAGGGGCATTGCTGATGGGAGGCGTCGTCGGCGCGACCAGCAACAACTGTAGCATCTACAAGGCAGGCTCAACATCGTACAATAGCTGTCTGAATAACCTAACAAAAACTTCAGTACAGGTTGTCTGTGAGAACAACGTGTATGTTATCAACGACAACTCGCAGAACGCCGGTACCGGCGGTAGCGTGACCTTCAATGGCAACAGCGCCAGCGGTAACGCAACCAACACGAGCGGCTCTACCGTTAAGATTGGGGCTAGCTGTGGTCAGGCGACCAGTTCTTCAACCTCGACATCGCCGTCGGGCGGCTCTACCTGTGGCTCGAGCAAGACGTGCCCAACCAGCAGCAAGACTACAAACGCAGCCTCTAACACTGCGGCAGCAGCAGGTTCGTTGCCGGAGACCGGCAGCAACACCGTCGTGAACGCGGCAATCGTCGGCACGGCACTGCTTGTGAGCGGTCTGGCAATCTCATACGTCGGTACCGCATTGTACCGTCGCGCCGCTCTGAAAGACTAAGCGGGGAATCACTATTCCTATGGCCAAGCAAGGTTCATGGGTGCAGCATGTGCGCTTTTATCTAACAAGCGCACTGCTGTATTTCGTGAGTGTGGCGGGCGTCGGCTTCGCGCTGTATACGCCGTATGTCGCGGCGAAGGCGCCGGTCATGCCCGCGCCTGCCAAGACGACGGTCCGCGTGGCGAAGCCCAGCATTCCGCTGATTGCAGGCACGCCGGTCCGGATCGTCATCCCCAGCAGGTACGTCGACCTGCCGGTTATCCCGGGTACCTACGACAAGGCGACTGACTCGTGGACGCTCAGCGGCTATGATGCCCAGTTCGCCACGGCCAGCGAGCCGGCAAATAACCTAGGCGGCGAGACTTTCATTTACGGCCACAATAACGATTATGTGTTCGGTGCGCTCCGGCATGCCGCACCTACCGCGGGTGCTGAAGCACTCATTTACACCAGTAATGGCCACGAGTTCGCCTATACGTTCGAAAAGACCTGGAGCGTCGGCCCGTATGACGTAGCAACCCTGGATTACCAAGGACCGCCGGTATTGCTCATCCAGACGTGTACCGGCAGTTTCAACGAACTGCGCACCATGTACTTATTCACATTCGAGAAAGTTGTCCGATGATCATAGACCAATACGTATTACCAACCATGATTGCTGCGGCTATCGCCGGCGGCGTGGTTGTGGTGGCACAAATTGTGGGCGTGTTCAGGTACGACACCGCTGAAGTAAAGCGGCAGCGTGCCATGCGGCTGCACCCGAACGCCCGCGTCTACCGCCAGCGGCCGCTTATCACGGCGCTTGTTTCATCGCACAACGACCCGGAAGCCATCCGCCGTACCTTGGACAGCATATTACGGAGCAGATACCGCAACGTCGAAGTTATCGTCGTCGACCACGCGTCTACGGACATGACGAAACAGCTCGTTAAGGGCTATGCTGACATGTACCCCAAGCGAGCTATCCGGCTGGTTGCTCGGCGGGTTGAGCGGGGGAAGTATGTGAGCCTGGTGCGCGCCATGAAGCGGTATGGTAACGGTCAACTGGTTATGACGCTGCCTGCGGGTAGTGTCGTGAATGAGGAAACATTCCTCCGGGCGACCCGGCACTTCGCGTACGACGCGGGTTTGGAAGCGATCAAATGTATCGAGCAGATCAACTCGTCATTACATATTACCGGCTTGTTCGAAAAGTACCATGCGCTGCTGGGACGCCGCACGGATAAGTTTTTGAGCGCCTTCGGCTGGATGGGGCATCCCGGCCGTGTTGCGATGTATCGGGCGGATGCCTTTCCGCTGCGTTTAGGGAAACGGCCGCGCGTACGTTACGCACACGATGTTGCCGTGACGGTTCCGGCTTTTGACTCATACGCCAAGTCGTTCGGGTACAGCTACCGCGCCTACATCCAATCGTTGCGGCTGAGCGTGGGCTGGTACCGGGGCAGTCTCGCGCATATGACGTATGCACTCTGTTCGGCGATCGTATCGATGAGTGGCCCGTTGCTTGCCGCCTACTTCCTGTATGTCGCGCTGTACCTGCACGAACCGACGCTACTACTGCTTGCCGTGGCAGGCTTGAGTGCGTTTCTGTTGGTAGCGATAGGGGAGACAAGGCTCTTGAAGCGGCGGCAGAAGGCGGCCTACGCGTTCGGCGTACCCATGATGTATGCGTTGTTTTACTTGCTATCATTCAGCCGGTTGCTCGCCGTACTGACCGCGCCGTTCGCCAAACAACTTACTGACGAGCGACGAACAGTTTGATACTATTTTTGTAATGGATCACAAGACAGTCGAAACATACATACTCAGCATGCCGAACGCACGGCTGGACTACCCGTTCGGCGAAGGCGTAGCGGTATATAAGGTCGGCGACAAAATGTTCGCGCTCATCGAAGAAAAGAGCAGCCCGTTGCGCATTAGCCTGAAGTGCGACCCGTTACTCGCGACGACGCTGCGCGAAAAGTACGAAAGTGTCATGCCCGGGTATCATTTGAATAAGAAACACTGGAATACGATTGTGCTCAGCGGTCAGCTACCGTGGGACGAGGTACAGGATTTAATCCGTCACTCCTACGAGCTCGTACGGGAGTAAATTAGCTGTTGGCGCCGGAGACGCTTGACTGGGCGCTGGTGAGCTGCTGCATGAGCAGCTGTTCGTCATTGTAGTCCTTGCTGAGGATTTGCTTTTCGGTAGCATTCTGCGAGTTCGCGAAGGCTACTTTAATATCTGACGCGTACGCTTCGAGGTCAGTCTGCATCGCGGTCAGGTACGCTTGGTCGAACGTGCTGGAAGCGGCGGCGGCAGTGAGCGCTCGGTCGGTGGCGGGGTTAGCTTTCAGGCCGAGCTTGCCGGTACTGACCTTGGCACCATGTGCGGAAAGGAAGCTCAATAGTTGCGCCTGGGCGGTAGCAATGCTGAGGGAGCTGGTTTGCGCGAAATTCATAGTCGTCTGCTGGGTTACGTCTGAGCTGTGGTCTTGGAGGGCCAGGTTGGTGACGCGCTGGAGTTCGTTCTGATCCTCTGCCACAACCGTCATGTTCGGCACGTTACCACTGCTTGAGAATAGTGATGAAAGCATCACGAACGCGATGATAAGCACGATCACACCGACTGCTACGACGGCGATACGCATGCCCATGCCTCCGCCGCTTAAACCGGCGAGCGGTGTGCGCTGCGGCTTCTCGGGACTCATAATAAAATCGTACGGATTGTTGTACGGTTGCTGCGGCTGCATGTGCTTTATTTAAGCATAATCAGCGCGAGAAACGAAGCTGCATAACTCGGGTGAGATAGGGGAGTGTCGTTGTTGTGTTATCTAGCGGAGTGGGTGTCGGTGGGGGCGCCGCGTCGGGCGGTGGTGTACGTGACGGCATCGCCGTCCCACCGCCCGACAGCAGCCTCCTCAGTTGCCGATGACCGACTCGGTCACGGCGGACTCGTCGGGCGTCCCGGCCTGGGGCATGGGCGTACGGCACATCAGGTACCAGTAGCCCTGGTTGATCAGGCGCCAGCCGAGCCAGAGGGTCAGGGCGGCGTTGACTACCATCAGCCACTGGAACGTGTCCACGAACGCCGTTCCGAGCGAACCCTTGCCGGCACTGTCGGCGGCGAGGATGCTCGCGAGCGTGAGTCCGACGAACCCGCCGAGGACGCATGCGATCAGCGATGTGCGCTTGCCCGCGGCGGTGAACCACCACACGTCCCACCAGCACAGCACGCCGAGGACGGCCATGACCACCGCGAGCGTGGACATCGTCTGGCTCTGCTCAGCGCCCTGCGGGCCGTGCAGGAGGTCCGCTGCGTAGAGCGAGCACATGCACGCGACGAGCGTCAGCCTGATGTCGCTCTTGCGTCCGCGGAACACCGTCAGGATCGCGTCGACCGCGAGCGCGGCGCCTGCCACCAGGGCAAGCAGCGCACCGGTGTCGCGGATCGCGGCGCCAAGCGGCATGTAGGCAGCAGCCGACATGCTTCCACCTTCTTTCCCAATTCGACTTCACCCCGCTAGAGGGTGTCTCGTTTGCACGGACGTGCAGTGAGATGGCAGTATTCTACAATAAATACCCCTATAAGGCAATTATTCTATAAGGGGTGGTGTGGTCGTCTCGTATCCGTGTAACAGATAGCGTACAATAGTAGGCAAATGGACGCGGTAGAGGAAATCAAAAGCCGGCTCGCCATCGAAGATGTGATTGGCGAGTATGTACAGCTGAAGCGCGCGGGGCGCAACTGGAAGGGCTTAAGTCCGTTCTCGAGCGAGCGGACACCGAGCTTCGTCGTGAGTCCCGAAAAGCAGATTTGGCACGACTTCAGTTCAGGCAGGGGCGGCGACATGTTCAGCTTCGTCATGGAAATGGAAGGGCTGGATTTCCGGGAAACGCTCGAGCGCCTGGCGCGTAAGGCAGGCGTTGACCTCGAACAATTTCGCGGTGCCGGTGGTGCCGGCAATGCCAAACTCAAAGAGCGGTTGTATGAAGCGCTGGAGCTGGCGGCCAAATTCTACCAGGTGCAATTTAGCCGCAACCAGACGGCGTTAGAGTACGTGTTCAACAAGCGGCGGTTTACCAAAGAGACGGCACTGGCGTGGCAACTGGGTTATTCACCGAACACCGGCTCGGCGCTGGTGGATTTTTTAAAGAGCAAAAAGTTTACCGAGGATGAAATCAAAGGTGCGGGGTTGAGTTCTAAAGCCTATCGCGGCGGTATCCAGGATATGTTCCGCGGCCGGCTGATGATCCCGCTGGCGGACGGGCAGGGCCGTGTCATCGGCTTTACCGCGCGCTTGCTCGCCGACGATCCCAATGCACCCAAGTACATCAACACGCCGCAGACACTCCTGTACGACAAAAGCCGTCACGTGTACGGGCTGCATCACGCCAAGGAAGCGATCCGTAAGAATAAATATGCTGTCATCGCCGAAGGTAACCTCGACGTTATCATGAGCCACCAGGCCGGCGTGCGGCAGGTTGTTGCCACCGCCGGAACGGCGATGACCGAGCAGCATCTGAAGGCCTTGAGTAGGTTTACACCCGACATTCGGCTGAGCTTCGATGCTGACAAAGCCGGCATCAACGCCACGGAGCGGGCGATTCCGATCGCTAGCAAGGTCGGCGTATCTTTGAGCATCATCACCATCCCCAGCGGCAAAGATCCGGATGAACTTATCAAGCAAGACCCGAAAATCTGGCAGGAAATCATCGAGCAGCCGAAGTACGCACTGGACTGGCTCATCGAGCGCTACCAGCAGGCGCTCGACTTGGGGTCGGCTTTGGGCAAGCGGCAGTTCAGCGACATACTGCTCCCGATTGTGCGCAGCTTGGCGGATAGCGTGGAGCAGGATCACTACTTGAACAAAATCGCGGAACTGGCCGGCGTGAGCAAAGATGCGCTCACCTCCAAAATGAACCAAAAACCGGGCACCCCGCAGCGGCAGCTGAAGCCGCGCAAGACTGAACCGATCAAACTCGACCAAGCGGTAATCGAGGCCGTAAAGAAACAGGACCATCTGTTGGCACTGGCACTCATGCGCCCGTCACTGCGCGAATACTTGCGACATATTACTGCCGACATGCTCATCCGTAAGGAAGGACGTGAACTGTACGAGTTCCTGCAGACGCATCCGGATTTCGACGGCAAGGCGGAAGAGCTAAAACAGATGCAGAACTTGGCAAATTATGCTAAGATATTAGTATTACAGTATGAGGAGCTGTACCGCGGCGTGGAGCCAATCGAGCTCAAGAACGGAGCCGCATGGTTACAGCGAGAGATAGTAAAAAATTTCGTCAAAACTGAAAATCAAAAGTTGGCTGCACAGATGGACGAAGCTGAGGGTGATTCCCGGCGGCATCTTCTGGAGCGTGTCAACGAATTGAATGCATTATTAAAGGAAGCCGGGGAGGGCTAGTATGGCTGACAAGAAGAAAGACAAGGACGACGCGAACGTGGACATCGAACAAACGAAGCAAGACCTAGTAGCCAAGGCAAAGAAAGACGGGCAGATCGATCAGCGCGATATCTTCGCTGCCATTCCTGACACGCCCGCGAACACGCAAGTACTCGACCAGCTATATACCGAGCTGGCCGACCTGAACGTTGAGGTGACTGCCAGTGAGGCCGAAGAGCCGGCGGCAACGGAACTCAGCGACGAGTGGGGCCCTGATGAGGGTGAGCTGGAAGAAGAAAACACGACCGAGGGCCGCGTATATCTCGAGGACGACGTAGCTGACGACTCAGTGCGGTTGTACCTGCGTGAAATCGGTAAGATTCCGCTGCTTTCCGCGGAAGAAGAACTGGAACTCGCACATCGTGTGGTTGCCGGTGACAAGACCGCTAAGGATAAAATGGCCGAGGCAAACATGCGCCTGGTGGTGTCAATTGCCAAGCGTTACGTTGGTCGTGGTTTGGATCTACTCGATTTAATTCAAGAAGGGAACACCGGTTTGCTCCGCGCCGTCGAGAAATTCGACCCGGACAAAGGTTTCAAATTCTCGACCTACGCGACCTGGTGGATCCGTCAGGCAATCACCCGCGCCATTGCCGACCAGGCCCGCACCATCCGTATCCCGGTGCACATGGTCGAAACCATCAACAAGCTGCTGCGTACCCAGCGTCGCCTGACACAAGAGAAAAACCGCGAACCGACCAACGAAGAAATCGCCGAGGCAATGGAAATCGACGTCGACAAAGTCGAGCACATCATGAAGATTAAGCAGGACATTAGTTCGCTCGATGCGTCGATTCGCGATGACGACGAAGATTCCGTGCTGGCAGACTTCATCGAAGATGAAGACACCATCAGCCCGGAAGAATCCGCTACCAACCAGCTGCTCAAAGAGCAGGTGAAGGGGGTCTTAAGCGCACTATCCGAGCGCGAGCAGAAGATCATCAAGCTGCGCTTCGGCCTGGAAGATGGCAAGCAGCATACGCTCGAAGAAGTGGGCCAGGAATTTTCTGTAACCCGTGAGCGCATCCGTCAAATCGAAGCCAAGGCTCTGGCCAAACTGCGCAAGCACAAAGACGCCAAAAAACTCCACGATTATATAAAATAAGCACATGCCGCTTTCTCAGACCGAAACGAAACAGCTTGTCCGATTGTTGCGGAAGCTACCGGCCGGACCGGACTTGCCCCTAGAGGTGTTTTTCGAGTTTGCGCGCCTGCAATGTGTCGCGGCGCTTGAGTTAGTACCGCTGCGGAGGCACGAAGGCAAGACGGAAGTGCTGCTTTTCCGGCGGTCGGCCAGCGACCCGTTTTTCCCGAGCCAACTGCATACGCCCGGTACCATTGTGCGCATCCCTGACCAGACACTGGACGAGACATTGTCGCGCCTACTGGCGCACGAATTGCCCGATGTTTCACTGGCTGGTGAAATCGAGTACGTGATGCCGCTTTTGCACCATTCAAGACGCGGCGCCGAATGTTCAGTTATATTCTATGCGCCGATTGCCGACGATGCGGGCGAGGGTGAATGGTATAGCGTAGAGGATTTGCCACTGGATATAGTCCCAACCCAGCCGAAGTTCATACTGAACGCTGCCGCTCTCTACGGCGATAGAGTAATGGGCAAAAAGTCACCGGAATCGAATACAATAACTGTTTAGAAAGAGTGAATATGGCCGACAAGATATTATTGCAGCAAGAAATCGTGAACGATCAACGCTATATAGATAGCTTCAAAGACGTCACAATTTACGGTGTCGCAGGCACGAACGGCAGTGGCAAAGATTCGTTGATGGATATGTTGGTTGACCACGGATTCCTACTATTCAACACCAGCGACAGCTTGCGCCAGATTTCGATGGCGGTTTTCAAGTCGGTTGACCGCGGGGGCAATAATGCGCCGCTTGGTATCGTCGGCAATGCGTTCCGCACGGCGTATCCGGGCGGTATGGTCGAGCTCGGTTTGCTGGACTGGTGGATGCGCGTCGGCGTACTGTCAGCAGATCTTCGGCCCAAGGGCCTCGTCATCGGCAGTATTCGCGGCACTGGTGAAGCAAAGCGGCTAAAGCAAGTCGGCGGTAAACTGATTGTCGTCGATGCCGATCCGCAGGTGCGATACAATCGTCTGACTGGCCGCGGTCGCGCTGACGACCACATTACATTCGAACAATTTATGGAAAAAGAAGCCGGTGACATGGCAGTGGGCGAAACCGACCCGACCAAATTCGGCATGGCCGCCGTCATCGACATGGCTGACATCCGTATCGAAAACAACGGCAACGACATCGAATCCTTCAAAGCCCAAGCAGCAAAAACGCTCAACCTCGTATAGCAAACAGAAATAATTCACATACCAGGCAACTCACTCCATGGTATAATATGTTTTCTTAAGGAGAGAATACACAGTGGCAGAACTTGTTGGTCAGGGCGATCCGTCGATCTTGCTAGCACAAAGGACATACGCGCAAGCGGAATTACACGCCATGACGGACGGTCTATGGAATGTGGTCGGCTTCGACCAAGACCCGGTAGCCGCAGCTCTGGGTGCATTTCCTGCTCCTGAACGCCGTCGTGCCGATACTGAATTCGAATGTCCACCGGAGGTTGAGCCAGAGTTGCGCCGAAGGGCAGAACGGCTTGGGCCGGGCCGGCCGAACGCTGAGACACTCAAGCACTTAAATGTAGAACACGTCGATGCGGAAGTCGTGGAGCCTGGTCAGCTGCACAAAACAGTGACTGAGTTGCGCGAAGCTGCTGCTAGCGACCAGCGCGGCCCAATTATGGTGTTCGGTTCCGATCGTGGGATTCGTCTTTGGCGTAGATCAGGGGGCGAGGTTCAAGAGGGCCAGCTCGATCCCGAACGAGTTCCGACTGCCAGGCTCTTAGCTATCGGCGGTAGAGGACTGGGCCAAATGGGTGGAGCGGGATTCTTCCGCCGAGCCGGTCAGTTTGACGAGCAGGTCCGCAGCGAAGCCGTAGACCTTGATGCGCTGGCCCGTGAATTACCCGAAGAACTGACCGAATTCCAAGTCACCGAGCGTTTCTTGAGAGGGTTCGTGGATGAAGGAACTGAGACGGACGAAGTGCTAAACGTTGGCTATGACACGACTACAGGGGAGATTACTAGCAGCCCAACCGGCCAAGTGCGGAAGCTCGGGACGGTGAACGGGCGGGACGTTATTCTGGTACACAAGTTGCTCGCCAAAACAGGCCCGACTCCGAAAGACACCACTACACCGACGATGTTGCTCATGAGTGATATCGCGGCCGAAGTAACGGGTCAGCCGAATGTGACGGTAAGTTTTTACAGTAGTGCCACGTACAAACCTTCGCGGCTGGTCGCCGGCATCAAGGCCGGGCTTATAGCAGCGAAAGATCCCGAGCGAAGCAGGTATCGCAGAGTAGCCGTACCGACGTATGGTTACACCGAGCTAAGTATGGTACAGGGCAAAGACAACCCGATGCCGCCCACCATTCAAAACATTGCAGGCGAGATAGGCAAAGCTGCACAGCAGGCGCACGACCTACGGGAATTCCTAGCCGCTGCTTGAAACTTCGACAGGACTGGGCGCTAGGGCGCATAGTATCTCTGTCGTATACTAAAAACATGGCCGATGGAGCTCCACGGAAAAAGTTCGCCATCATCGATGGCAAATCGGTGTTTTATCGCGGGTATTTCGCGATGCCGAATCTGGCGACGAAGGACGGTACGCCGACCGGCGGCGTATACGGTTTTGCCGTGCTGGCACTCGAAGTTATCAAGAAACTGAAGCCGGACTATGTGGCCGTGGCGTGGGATAAGCCGAAGACAAACGTGCGAAAACGGCTTGAACTCTATCCGGAGTACAAAGCAGGGCGCAAACCGCCGCCTCCGGATTTTTATGAACAAATTCCCGTGCTGCATGAATTGCTGCAAGCGTTCGGCTGGCCGCTGTACGAACTGGATGACTACGAAGCCGACGACATCATGGGGGCGCTGGCGGTGCAGGCGCGTGAAAAGGGGCTCGAAACACTACTGATAACGAGTGACCTCGATATGTTGCAGCTGATCAATGGCAATGTGAAAGTATATGCGCTCAAAAAAGGTCTGAGTAATATCGAATTGTATTCACCGAAAAGTTTCGAAGCGAAATACAGCATTAGTGTGCACCAATTTTTGGACCTCAAATCGCTGAAGGGCGACAGCTCGGACAATATCCCGGGTGTGCCGGGTATCGGCGAGAAGGGTGCAATCGAACTACTCAAGCAATACGAAACACTCGATGGCGTATATGACAACTTGGCCCTGATCAAAGATTCTGTACGCAAGAAACTGGAAGCAGGCAAGAAGCTGGCGTATTTGAGCAAAGAGCTTGCACGGATTTACATAGACGCGCCGATCAAGTTGGATTTGGCTGAAGTAGACGGCAGCAAAATCCAACCAGCCAAGGTGCTCGAAATGTTACACAAGTTGGAATTCCGAAGTTTGGAGCGTCAGCTGCCGGATATCATGCAGGTTGCTATCAGCAACCACCGCGCCGAAGCCGAAACTAGTGAAACGGCGTCGCTCAAACCTGGCAAGAACGTGATCATCGACAGTGACAAAAAGGCCGATGAGCTGAAGCTCGGTGATTCCGAATACTTTTATATTCACGCTCGGTCGGCAGGCAAGCATGGCCGCAAGCCGGAAGTGCTCATCATGAGCCTGGACGGCGAGACAACGTACACGATCGACCTACGTAAGGTCAGCCCGAAACGTATTACTGACAACTTCAAAAACGTTCGGCCGTTGGTCGGTTACGATGTGAAGTCGACGCTCAAAACGTTGATGGCACTCGGCGTCACAGAATTCCCAGAAGTCGGGCACGACGTGCTGATCGGCGCATTTTTGCTGAATGCACTCCGCCGCGAGCAGACGCTGACGGAACTTGCCGAATCTGACTTACATTACGAAGGTTCGCCATTCGAGGACTTGAGCCCCGACGAACTTATCGAGCGGGCGCCGGAAGTCATGGCCGTCATCAAAGCGCTGCACGAGCAGCAGGCAAAAGCACTTGCAGCGATTCCGAAACTGCCGGAACTTGCCAAAAACATCGAATGGCCGGTGATTCCGGTACTTGCGCGCATGGAGTACGAAGGCATCCAGCTCGATACGAAGTATCTGGAGAAGATGAACGACGAAATCGACGACATGATCTCGGACATCGAGCAGCAGATTTACGGCTACGCCGACCAAGAGTTCAATATCGGCAGCCCGGTACAGCTAGCGGATATTTTGTTCACGAAGCTGAACCTGCCAAGCCAGGGCATTAAAAAGGGTAAGACTGGCTATTCCACCGCGGCGAGCGAGCTGGACAAACTGCGCGGCCTGCACCCGATTGTCGATCTCATCACGCAGTACCGCGAAGTCACTAAGTTGAAGAACACGTATATCGATACGCTGCCGAAGCAGGTTGATGAACATTCGCGCGTACACACCACATTCGCATTGACCGTCGCGCAGACCGGGCGCCTCAGCAGCAACGATCCGAACTTACAGAACATTCCGGTGCGTACCGAACTTGGCCGCCGTATCCGCACCGCGTTCGTGGCAGGGCCTGGTAATAAGTTTGTGAGCGCCGACTATTCGCAATTCGAGCTGCGCCTTGGCGCCGCCATGAGTAACGACACAGAACTCATCGACATGTTCAATCGTGATGTCGATGTGCACACGGCTACGGCAGCTTTAGTGTCCGGCCGAGAACCAGAAGACGTGACCAAACAGATGCGCAGTGCCGCCAAAGCAGTGAGTTTCGGCATTCTGTACGGCATGAGTCCGCACGGTCTGTCCATCGCCACTGGCATGACGTTCGAACAGGCCAAGCATTTTATCGACCAGTACAAGGAAGTTCGAAAGCCGCTCATGGCGTATCTGGAAGGGCTAAAAGAGCGCGCTCGCAAAGACGGCTACGTAGAAACGCTGTTCGGCCGCCGCCGGCCGATGCCGGACATTCACTCGAGCAACTTCATGGTCCGCAGCGGGGCAGAGCGTGCCGCCATGAATATGCCCATCCAGGGCACCGAAGCGGATCTGATGAAAATGGCGATGATCAAAGTCGACGATTTGCTCCGTGAGCAGGGCACTGACTGCAAGCAACTACTCCAAATCCACGACTCCATCCTGGTCGAATGTCCCGAAGATAAAGCCGACCAAACCGCCAAACTTCTCAAAGAAACCATGGAAAACATCTACCCCGAACTCCCAGTAAAATTAACCGTGGACACCTCCATTGGCGCTAATTGGGGCGAGCTATGACGCATAGTTTCGATGGGTATAATCATTTGGTTCGGTTGGAGCGCGGGGAGCGGCTCAGCGACTACATTGAACAATTTATCGCGGAATCGAGAATCGAAGGTGGCTGGGTAAATGGCGTTGGCGCGGCCAGTGACGTGGAGTTGGGCTTCTACCAGCTGAATTCCAAAGCGTACAAATGGCGGAAGTTCGGTAGCATGATGGAAATCGTGTCGCTCGCTGGTAACTTGGCATACGACGAAGAAGGTAAGATGATGTTTCATCTGCACGGCGTGTTTGCGGACGACGAGTACCAGACGGTTGGCGGCCACGTAAAGGACTTCGTTGCTGGTGCGACAGTCGAGTTATTCATCCATCGCTCGTACCAGCCGATGCATCGCAAGCACGACGACGATACTGGCCTGCAGTTACTCGACTTGAAATGATATAGTTAACGCAAATGGCAACGTTACTCGACGAAGTGGATATACAGGACCGGCCGACCGGACGGCAGGTGACGAAACAGGAAGCGCACGATGGCAAACTACTGCATCGCTGCATCGCGATATATGTATTCGATGAGCAGGGGCGCTTATATGTGCAAGTGCACAAAAAGAGCGGTGGTTTGCTTGACAACTCTGTCGGTGGCCACGTGGACGGCGGCGAAGATTATCCGACCGCTGCGAAGCGCGAAGGCGAAGAGGAGCTTGGCTTGCACGGAGTGGAATTACACGAATTGGCAACAAGCATGTATTCGGACGAAGGTCGTTATGCGCACATGTTCGGTCTGTATGAGTGCCAACCCAAGGGTTGGGAGTTTGTGCCGAACGACGAAGTAGAACAGATTATCCCAATGACGCTCGAAGAAATCGTTGAGCAAATGAACGCCGACCCGATGCGCTTCACGGCAGGCTTCATTCGCACTATGCGGGCGTACATCGATATAAAAGGCTTGCCGCTCAACCTCACCGCGCACAAACCGAAGAACATGTAGCTGGTGGTACACTAGATGCATGCAAAAGGGCGTAGACTACATCGGCGTAGCGGCCGGCGCGATGGTGTTCAACGACAGTGGCGAGTTATTCCTATCCAAGCGTAGCCAAAACTGCAAGAACGAACGCGGGCATTGGGAAACCCCCGGCGGCAGCGTGGAGCTTGGTGAAACTCAAGCAAAAGCTGTGCAGCGCGAAATGATGGAAGAGTACGGCGCGGAGATTGAGATACTTGAACAGTTTCCGGCAGCAGACCACTTGATTCCAGCGGACGGCCAGCATTGGGTTGCGACGACTTTCTTGGCGCGGTTCAAGCCCGGTCAAGTACCGAAAATCATGGAACCTGAAAAATGCGACGCCATTGGCTGGTTTCCGCTCGACAAGCTTCCGACTCCGTTGTCGCTTATCACTCAAACTGATCTGAAAGAATATAAGAGGCGAAAAGGAGCGGCAGTATGAGCACAGAAGAACCGATTTTACAGGTTGCAGCAAAGGCAATTTTGGTAAATCCTGACGGCAAGGTTTTAATTATGCGCGAAGCGGATGAATCATACGCTGAAGGTACGAACGCGGGGAAATACCATGCGGCTGCGGGCGGGCGCATTAATCCGAGTGAGACGTACGCCGAGGGCCTGAAACGTGAAGTCGCAGAAGAAACGGGCATCACCGATTTTGAGCCGCTATACCCGGTGCATGTCGGTGAATGGTGGCCGGTTATCAAGGGCCAGAAACGTCACATCGTCGCCATCTTTACGGTTTGCAAGGTTGCGTCCTCGGAGATTCGCTTGAGCGAAGAACACGACGACTACCGCTGGATTTCTCCGGAGGAGAGCGATGACTACGATATCTTGCCAGCGGAGCGTGACGCAATTGCAGCCTTCGCCAAACGTCAGTAGCAATAAGAAGGGTACTAGATCGGCAGGTTGCAAAAGCGTTTTGAATGTGGTATTGTACCACTGTAAATCGAGAGTTTTTAATACATGCGATTTTTTACGGCATTTTTGATTGCGATCGGACTATTGATACTCATATTCGTGATTATTTTCAAGAGTATCGGTAGCGGTCCGAAACAGCAGGTGATCAACCTGAACAGTTACGCGAGTACCAGTGCGGTCGCGCAACTGACGATTGATGGCCCGATTAATGCCGACCAAATCCACGAACAGGTGCAAATCACCGTCGGCAACACTAATACGCAGTTTCAGATTATAAATGGCTACCAGGGGCGCGTTGTTACGAGCAAGACGTTCGACAGCAACCAGCCTGCGTTTGCAGAGTTTCTGCACGCGCTGAACCTTGCCGGGTTCACGAAAGGCAATTCTGACCCCCGGCTCAGTGACCCACGCGGCTATTGCCCGGACGGCGAACGCTACACGTTTGCACTGGCTCAGGGCAGTGACACTATCGAAAAGTATTGGGCGACTTCATGCGGAGGCCAGGGTACCTTCGGTGGCAACACGGCACAGATACTCGATCTCTTCCAGAACCAAGTTCCGAAATACGACGAACTGACCGCTAACTTGTTCTTCTAAAGCTCACTCCTACTTAGCCTGTATACTGAAAGTATGGTTCGGGCGATTCTGTTTGATTGTTTCGGGGTTATCATTACCGACTCGTTGAAGGTCGTCGTCGAAGAGTTGGCGCAGTCGAATCCTCGGGTGGCGGAGCAGGTTGTCGACATCATACGCGCGAACAATCGCGGGCTGATTGAGCCTGCCGAATCGAACAAGCAGATCGCTGAAATCCTGGGTGTCAGCGTCGAGGCGTGGCGAGATCGTATCGACCAAGGGGAGACCAAGGATGGCCGTTTACTCGCATACATTGCAGAACTTCGCCGTAACTACAAGACAGCACTTGTCAGCAACATCGGCCATCAAAGCCTGGAACGGCGTTTCAGTGAGAAAGAACTGCACGACAGTTTTGACGCGGTGGTTATTTCCGGTGACGTGGGGTACGTGAAGCCGGAGGCGGAAATCTACCTGCAAGCTGCGAGAAAACTCGGCGTCGCCCCGGATGAATGCATCATGGTTGATGATCGTGAGCGACATTGTAGCGGGGCAGAGGATGTCGGCATGCGCGCCGTGCTGTATCAGAACTTTGCGCAGGGCAAGCAGGATATAGAGAAATTACTCCTCAGCGAACAAGAATAATTGGCAGGGGGTTGACAATATTTTCTTAAAATAGTACCTTGTTATGGAAAGGTAGCTTATAATGTCAGATATAGCAGATAAATTCGGACCGCTCAGAAAAGGCATGCTGGAGTTCGCCGTGCTGAAAACCGTTTCGGCGGGTAAGGCGTACGCCGCAGATATTTTAAAGAAGCTTGGGACAACCGAGTTCGCCACCGGTGAGGGAACCTTGTATCCGCTGCTCAGTCGGCTTCGCCGTGAACGGCTGGTTGAGTATGAGTGGGTCGAATCAGAGGCTGGCCCGCCACGGAAGTACTACTACCTGACCGACGCTGGCAAAAAGCAACTAGCTGAACTCGAAGACTACTGGCACGAACTAAGCGCAACGATGAAGAAATTAGGAGCCTGAACCATGAATAAAGTCACCACCATAAACCTGAACGGCAATGCCTATCAGCTCGAGGAGGCCGGGTACGATCTGCTGAAGAAGTACCTGGAGCAAGCCCGAAAGAATCTGGCAGACGACCCGGATAAGGATGAAATTTTATCCGACTTTGAGCGCGCCATCGCTGAGAAATGCGACGCTTACCTGCACGGCAAGAAGAATGTTATCAGCAAGGAAGAAGTGCAGAAGATCATTGACGATATGGGCCCGGTCGAATCCGCAGAAGCGCCCGACGAAAAAGCGCATGGCGCTGACGAGTCAGCCAAACAGCCGAAACGCCTGTATACCTTGCGGGATGGTGCCATTATCGGTGGCGTGGCCAATGGCTTGGCGGCGTATTTCAATATCGATGTGACTATCGTGCGACTGTTGTTCGTACTGCTCGTGTTCGTGTCTGGCGGCATTTGGATCGTGATTTATCTGTTGATGATGCTGGTTATTCCGGTGGCGGAAACACCGGAGCAGAAAGCGGAGTTGCGTGGCGAGCGCTTTTCGGCACAAGACGTGCTGGATCGTGCCAAGAAAAAGTACGCTGACGTCAGCAGCAAGGAGCACTGGCAAAAAGTAGCCGATGATACACGGCCAGCATTGAGTGGCGTGGGCGATGTGTTACAAAAACTTGTGCAGGTTGTGGCGGTAATCGTCGGTATTGGACTGGCGATAGCATTTGGGTTCCTGACTGCCACGTGGATTAGCGGTTTGTGGTGGCTCGCCTTCGGGCACCTGCACCTGACTGACCAGCTTAGTACTATTTCACTCTGGACGGTCGCAATCGGCGCAACGGCTGCATATTTCATCGCGGCGCTTCCGATCGCTGGTCTGGCGGCGTGCTTCCTGAAAATCGGTGTCGGCCGACCGTTTGGCAGGCAAAGTATGCGTTGGCTGGCCGCTGTGCTCGGTTTATGGGTAATCGCCGTCGGTGTGTTCGCTGGCACAGCGATAGTGACGAGCGGGCGCATCAATGACTATCAGTCGACACATGGCTATATCAATATCGATAACCACCATATCTGCATCAACGACAATTTCTGTCCAGGCAACCAAGAGCCTATGATACCGGCTCCAATGCCGTCACCGGCCCTCCATTACCGGGTGTACTAGTGCTATTTGCCGACGCGGAAGACTAAGCGCCTCTTGTTACCAATAAGTCGCTGTAGGGCAAGCACGCGCATGCGAAGCGTGCCGGCTAGCGCCGCGCTCGGAGCGGCGATGATGATTTCGCGTTCCTTCACCGTGACGGCTACGGTTTCGTCGAACTGCTCGCGTACATATTTTTTGATTGCCAGCGCCTCGGCCGGTTCGTCGAAATCCTTGCGGCTCAAGATGTCGTTCAAACTATCCATGTGTAGAGTATTATATCGTTATGCCGGAGTTGCCAGAAGTCGAAACAGTACGGATTGGTTTGAGTGCGTTCTTGCCGGGACGTACGTTTGCTAAAGTCGAACAAAATTGGGACAAGAGTTTCCCAAATCCAGAGGCAGACGTGCAGCAATTTTTGATCGGCGCCAAGGTCGTGACGGTAGCTCGGCGTGCGAAGGTTTTGCTTATCGAACTGGATAGTAAGTACTCGCTTGTCATCCATCTGAAGATGACAGGGCAACTAGTGTTCCGGAGCAAAAGCGGTGAGCATTTTGGCGCTGGCCACCCGACCGACAGCCTGGTCGGTGAGTTGCCGGATCGCTCGACAAGAGTAACGTTTACGTTCACGGACGACAGCCAATTATTCTTTAACGACCAGCGTAAGTTCGGTTGGGTCCGCCTGTTGCCAAGTACGCAAGTGCCGCAGATCGACTTTTTCCAGAAGGTCGGTCCAGAACCGTTGAGCACGGATTTTACCTGGAAGGACTTGCGCGAACGCATGAACCGTCGGTCGAACACGAATGTCAAAGCAGTACTGCTCGACCAGACAGTTATCGCAGGTGTCGGCAATATTTACGCCGATGAAAGTCTGTGGGGCGCGAAAATCCACCCGAGCATGCTCGTCAAAAGTTTGTCAGACGCGAGAATTAAAAAATTGTATGGATCGCTTACGGCCGTGCTGAAACTTGCTATCGAAAAGGGCGGCTCGACCGACCGGAACTATGTGAATGCCGAGGGTAAGCGGGGGAGCTATTTAAGTTTTGCCAGCGTGTTCCGTCGTGAAGGACAGCCATGTCCGCGTTGCGGTACCGCGGTTATCAAGACCAAAGTCGCCGGTCGCGGCACACATATCTGTCCGAAGTGTCAGAGATTATGAAGCTTTGGCGAGTGCTTCGAGTAGGCGCAGAACGGTGTCGACATCCATTGCACGGAGGCGGGCGGTGGTACGACCCTGGCCGACTTTTACGGTGAATGCATGTTGTGGCACAGCGCGGAAGGTATCTTCGTCGGTATAATCGTCGCCGGTGGCGAGGATGAAGTCAGGCTCGTGTGTCAGCCAGCGCTGAGCGGCCACGCCCTTATCAATGCCCGTACTGCGGACTTCCAGGATCTTCTTACCCATATGGGCGCGCAAGTGATAGCGCTCCACCAGTGGCGCCAGGCGCCCGCGTAGTACCAGCAGGTTCTTTCGGGCTTTTACCGTGTTCGCCATATGGTAGTGCCAGACGAGTGCCGTGTCTTTTTGTTCAACAAGGGCTCCCTTAGTTTTCGCGGCATACTTTTCGAGCAACGGCAGAACTTTTTCCTTCCACGACTGCGTGACGCCGCTGACACGGTGCCAGGTATCGGTATTGTTCATCCGGTAGAAGGCGCCATGCTCCGCAGCCAGGCCGATCGGCAGTGCACCGAGCCACTTTGTCAGGTCGGATTGCGGCCGGCCGCTGATGATTACTACCTGCGTGTGCGGCAAACCGGCGAGTTTCCGAAGTAATTGCTTCAGCTCTTTTGACGGGACGGCGTCCTCTGCGCGGGGAACAAGCGGCGTGAGTGCGCCGTCATAATCGAGCAGGAGCAGCCGATGTTTCGCAGTACGGAACGCCTCGACTATGTCACGCTGCCGCTTGCTGTTCAACGTGTACGTCCGGCCTGGCAGCACCGCCATCGGCGTGTACAGCGAGTTCATGAAGTCACCGGCCCATTCTTGTACCGTCGAAGTGCGCACGTGTTTGCGCATTTTCTTTATTCGCTCCCGCCATGAAGTCTTGCTCATAGCGATTGCTCGTGCCAGTCCGCGTACCAGGGATTCCTGACTCCTTGGATCGACCATTACTGCGTGTTTCAGTTCCTGGGCTGCGCCCGCGGTTTGGCTAAGAATCAGCACGCCATGGCGGTTCGTCTGCGTGGCCAGGTATTCTTTGGCGACCAGGTTCATGCCGTCGCGTAGCGGCGCGATAAAAGCGATGTCGGCCCGCCGGTACAGCGGCACAACGCGCTCGGGTGGTAGCACCGTATACATGTAGTCGATAGGTTTCCATAACGGTGTCCCGAACTCTTTGTTGATGCTCTTTACTAGCTTATCGAGCTGTTCTTTCAGTTGTTGGTATTCGCTGATGTCGGTCCTGGACGGCACGACGAGCATCGCCATCACCACTCTGCCTTGCAACTTCAGGTTTCGCCGCAGGAGTTCCCCGTAGGCTTCCGCCCGCTCTAGTAGACCTTTTGCGGGATCAAGCCGGTCTACGGTAAGGATGACTTTCTTGCGGCGGTATTTGGCACGGAGCTTGATAAGCTCACGCTGGATTTCGAGCGACTTGGTGGTACTTACGTATTTCGCGTAGTCGATACCCATCGGGAAATCTGCCACGCGTACAGCGCGGTCGCCTATGACGACTTCTTTTTGTGTTACCACACCGGTATTGAGCTCATCTGCGGTGTCCAGGAAGTTGTGCACGTACGATTTGGTGTGGAAGCCGAGCAGGTCCGCACCAAGCAGGCCGGCAACCAGATCTTTGGCGTTTACCAGCGTGGTAAACTTTGTCGCCTGCGGGAACGGGATGTGCAGGAAGAAGCCGATGCGGTCGTGCGGTCGTTCAGCACGCAGCATAGCCGGCAGCAGCAGTAGCTGGTAATCATGCACCCACACCAAACGGCCGGGCTCACTCAAGCGCAGGACGACTTCCGCGAATGCGGCGTTTACCTCTTGGTATGCTTTGAAAAATTCCGCCTCATGATCGCGGGATTCTTTAGAAATTTTGCTGTCGTGGAACATGGGCCACAAAATGCTGTTGCTGTAGCCGTTATAAAATCCATCGATCTGTTTCTTGGTCAGGAAGACAGGGTAGCAGTGGAACTTTTTGAGTTCGCGTGTAATGCGCTGCTTGTCTTTGGCGGTCAGGTCTTCGTCGGGAATGCCGGGCCACCCGATCCACTTACTGTGTTTATTGGTCGTATATGAAGAAAGGCCGGTGGCAAGGCCACCGACGCTTGGGGAAAATTCCAGCTTCCCGTCCACCTTTTTTACGCTTACTGGTAAGCGATTTGAGACTAACGTCAATACAGGTTGCATAACCTACTTTCCATTGTGGCACACTTCCACACTTCCGCAAGTTTTTCGCATATAATGTTGCTAATGATGGTGACGTTGACGGGCGAGAATGTTTTTGGCTTGCGTACCGAGCTGGACAAGCAGGTGCGGCAGTTTTTGGACGAGCATGGCGACATGGCGCTGGAACGGCTGGACGGGGAAGAGGCTCCGTTCGAGAGGCTGCAGGAGGCGTTGCAGAGCTTGCCATTCTTGGCGAGTAAGAAAATGGTCGTGCTACGTAGCCCAAGCGCAAACAAACAATTCACTGAAAATGCCGAACGGTTGTTGGGCGAGCTGCCAGAAACCACGGATGTCATCCTGGTCGAGCCGAAGCTAGACAAGCGCTCCAGCTATTACAAATTGCTGAAGAAGGTGACGGATTATCGTGAGTTTGCCGAGCTGGACCGCGCCGGCCTGGCGCGCTGGCTTGTGGCCGCCGCGAAAGAGCAGGGTGGTAGTATAAGCCAAGGCGACGCGATGTATCTAGTCGAGCGCGTCGGCGCGAACCAACTGATGCTTGGTAACGAGCTCAAGAAGTTACTGCTGTACGACCCGCATATCACGCGCACAACCATCAATATACTTACAGAACCGACGCCGCAGAGCACAGTGTTCGAACTGCTAGAGGCGGCCTTCGCTGGTCGGTCAAAGCAGGCGCTTTCCTTGTATGAAGAACAGCGCGCGCTGAAAGTTGAACCGCAGCAGATCATTGCCATGCTAGCCTGGCAGCTGCACATCCTGGCACTTGTAAAAACGGCTGGCGACCGCACCCCTGACCAAATCGCACGCGAGTCCAAAGTAAATCCGTTCGTCGTCCGGAAAAGTTCGACCATTGCCCGCAAGTTGAGTCTGGTTGAACTCAAAACGCTGGTTGCAGATTTACTACTAATTGACTCTCGCCTAAAGCGCGAATCGCTCGACGCCGATGAAGCGATCCGAACATTCCTGCTCAAAGTATCAAACTAGGCCAATCTATAGTTGACTTTTGAGCAAGCTTATGCTTATATAGTAACTGTTATGGTACTTGCACTTGCTAATCGACCACCACGACAAGAGGGCCCCGACGCGAAAGGTCGGGTACTACAGCTTGGTCGTGAAGCGCTCAAAGTGCCGAATAGGCGATTTACAGCTATTCCTCTAACCGCGGAACCGTATATATCCGAAGATCAAATGTATTCAGAGTATCGTGCGCCACGGACGTCGGTGCTAGCGGTTTATGAACGGGATGGCAACGAGGGAGTGGCGGTCCTGCAAAGGCGCCCGACTTCTGCCAGGCATGCGGGCCAAGATAGGGAAGACGCAAAGATAGTTACCGTCGTACCCTATCGCCATGGTGAAGGCGCGCACGCGAGCATTGCGTTTGACTTTGACCGTGAGGTCTCGGTTCTTCCGGGGGCACGCTCGCTTTCGCTCGACACGCTTGCCCCCCAGCAAGTTAACGAACACGCAGGCGCCAACATATGGCTTGACCCTGAAAACAGTGATGGGCCTGCGGGCCTGCGCCAGCCCGTAGTAGTAATTGACCCAGGGACAGCGCCTGGTCCCAAAGAAGTATGGGCACGAGAGAAGTTCCCTATCGACTAGTCAGTCATACAGCAGTCTGTTAGCATAACCGGAGTCGTACTTGTAAATTTAAAGTTTTTATGCTAATATATATTAACTTCGTTGAGCTGGAGTGCTCCGAGGTACTTTGACAAGCAGACAGACAGTCCGCGCCGGAAAAGGTACGAGGCCGCAATATATTTTGTTGCCCCATACCTTTTTCGGAACGGAAACTGTAGGAAACAACGAGAAGAGGTAACTAGTGCATATCGAAAGCGCACGTACGACTGGTGTTCCGGCCCAAGACCCCGTACTGGGCACGCTCCCGCTGGCGCTCATCATCATCGAGATGAGTGACATGGACGGGGACGTGACCGTGCTCCAGGAGGCCCTCGCCGAACTCAAGAACGAGGTCGGCAAGACCGCGATCAACGACGGCTGCGACGAAGGTTCCATGACCGTCAGCGTGACGGTGCTGGACGGCAGCAAGATCGTGCTCATGGGGATGTACCGCAACCCGGGTGTCGCCTACGACGAGGCTTGCGCCATCCTGGCGAAGCACGGCGTCGACGTCACCAGCGCTCCGAAGCTCAGCGGCAACCCCTACGGCGACGACCGCTACCAGCCCGGCACGCGCGACGCGCTGCCCCTGCGGGTCAAGACGACCGTGGCGGCTCCCGCCGAGTAACGCACGACCTGCCGCGGCCGGAACCCCGCTTCCAGCTGTGGCTGGTGAGACGAGCAGTCAAAATAGTACAGGGATGTACGAATGAGACTGTGTCGCTGCTGCGATACTCCTCCTCTTCGTATATTTCTCTACTGTTCTGTCTGCTCGTCTCTCCATGTTTTATGCATTAGTGAGCCGGACAGTTTGTGGCTCATTTGAATGAATGTTATTACGACGCAAACAAAAACACCCTGCGGAGCAGGGCGTTCCTGAGGTGTAAGCCTAGCTTATTTCTTTGCAGCTGGCTTCTTTGCCGGAGCCTTCTTGGCTGCCGGTTTTTTGGCAACCGCCTTCTTGGCTGCAGGCTTGGCGGCAGCTTTCTTGGCAGGAGCAGCTTTGCTTACGCCGGCGGCAGCTTTTGCCTGGGCAGCGAGCTGGCGTTTCTGGCGGGCGGCTTTGTTCTTGTGAACGATGCCTTTCTTGACGGCTTTGTCGAGCTCGCTTTGCGCTTTGCTGTGCGCTTCGGTAGCTTGTTTTTTGTTGCTACCGGTTACGGTGCGCTGAAAAGCTTTCAGTGCGCCTTTAAGTGAGCGCTTAGTTTTGCTGTTGCGGACCGCAGCTTTCTTGGCTACGCGTACACGCTTCTTTGCTGATTTGATAATCGGCATGGTTACTTTATTCCTTCTAAGTAAAATTTAATACGTCGAAGTCAGACTATAACAGAGATGGGCCATCTTTGTAAAGTCTCATGCTTGAAAATTCTCGACAAGCACTAGCACTTGTGGTACGCTTATGGCAAAAGGATATAAAATAAAAATAATGGATAGCCAAAAGCAATCAATTATCGACCGGTTGAAGCAGGCGAACAATATTCTTGTCACCGTCAGTAGCAATCCCTCAGTGGATCAGTTATCGGCCTGTATCGGTTTGACGTTGATGCTGAACGAGCTGGACAAGCACGCCACTGCGGTGTTCAGCGGTACGGTGCCGTCGACGTTGGAATTCTTGCAGCCGGAGAAGACGCTCGAGAAGAACACGGACAGTTTGCGGGATTTCATCATTGCACTCGACAAGTCCAAGGCCGATAAGCTGCGTTACAAAGTCGAAGACAAAGTGGTGAAGATCTTCATTACGCCGTATCGTACAAGTATTTCTGAGAAGGATCTGGAATTCAGCCAGGGCGACTTTAATGTCGATGTGGTTGTTTGTCTAGGCGTTAAGGATCAGCGTGATCTCGACCAAGCGATTACCTCGCATGGGCGCATCTTGCATGATGCCACTGTCGCAAGCATCAATACAGCGGCAGGCGGCACGCTTGGAACGCTCAACTGGCAGAACGCGCAAGCGAGCAGTTTGTCGGAAATGATCGCCTCGTTGAGTGAAGGTTTTGACAAGAACTTGCTCGACACGCAGATTGCTACGGCCTTGCTGACCGGTGTGGTCGCTGAAACGGACAGGTTCAGTAACAACAAAACGACTCCTGAGACTATGAAGGTGAGTGCACAGCTTATGGCTGCTGGGGCGAATCAGCAACTCGTTGCTACGAAGCTGGCTGAACCGCCAGCTCCGCCGGAACCGCTGCATGAAGAGCGCCCGAAGCCGGGTGGCAACAGTGGCGGGTCGGCAGCCGCACCACCAAGGAATGATGATGGTACGCTACGTATCGCGCACAGCCACGACGAAGTTAACTTACCTCCGCCGGTAAAGCAACCTCCGGAACCGGCAGCGCCGCCAGAGGAGGAACCGCCGCAAGAGCCGCAGATTCATATTGATGAAACTGGCGAGCTGCACCATGTAGGTGGCGACGACCACCAATTCTTGGCTGGTCCTGGTCCGGGCGACGCATCCGCAGTCTTACCGCAACCAGACGATGATGAAGAACGGCCCTCTGGCGAACCAGCCGGGCCTTCGAAGTTTGTTTTGACCCCACCGACACTTGGCGGAACACTCACGGCCAATAGCCGGCCCGAAGGACTTGAGCCAGCTACCGATCCGCTCTCGCAGCAGGCGGGAGCACAACCTATCCTGACGCACAATAGCTCTGGGGCTGCGACTGTAGATACGCCGGCGCCGAAGCCGCCAAAGGTAATCCAGCCACTACATCAAGAAACGCCGCCAGCTGACCACGGTGATGACGGTAAGAATGTTACCGAGGTAACGACGGCGGCGGAGGAATCGCATATTGCACCGCTCGACGAAAACAGCGCACGGGCCGCGGCCGAGGTTGCTCGGGGTAACGAGCCGTTTAATCCGGCAGGGAACCCGACCGTGTCTCTTGGCGCGCAGCCGCTTGGTGAGGGTTTGCATCCAGCAGAGCCCGCCAAAGAGGCTCCTAGCGAAGACAAGGCTAAAAAACCTGCCCCTGAATCGAAGCCTACCGAGCCACTCGGAAGTCTTGTAGAGCCACTTACGACAGCACCGAACGAGCCTGCGCCAGCATCCGCCTCGCCATCGGCTAGGCCGCTCGATATGCCACTGCCACAACCGCCTGTATCGCCCCTGACCGGGGATAGTGAGCCAGCAGCGCCGCCGAATAACAACTCGCCATTGGGTCCGCCCCCTCCTATGCCACCGCCCATCGTGCCGAATTTCGGGCAAAATAATTAGTCTATCTCAAAATTGCTAAACGTCCTCCGAGTTTCGAATATTTAGTTGCCTAACGTACAATTAATCAGCGTGAACGGAATTTTATTAGTCGATAAGCCGAGCGGATGGACGAGTTTTGATGCGGTCAATTATGTGCGCAGGATCGTTGCGAACGCGGAAGGCAAGAAACCGAAGCATGTGAAAGTAGGCCACACCGGTACGCTTGATCCTCTTGCTACCGGATTGCTTGTCTTATTGCTTGGCACCTATACGAAACGTGCACCCGGATTGTCCAAATTGGACAAAACGTACGAGGTAACCATGACACTGGGGCAGACAAGTACGACCGGCGACCGTGAGGGCGAAGTAACAAACGTATCGGATCGACAACCGAGCGAAGTGGAACTGACACAGGCAATCCAGAAGTTTAGCGGTGACCTATTGCAGACGCCGCCGATTTATTCAGCAATAAAGATCAACGGGCAGCGCGCATATAAGTTAGCGCGCCAGGGTAAGACCGTTGAGATAGAGCCGCGGAAGGTGACCATCCACGATATACGGTTACATGCGTATACGTATCCTGAAGTGCAATTCACGGCGCGCGTATCGAGCGGCACGTACGTTCGGTCGTTAGTCGAAGACATCGGCACAACGCTTGATACGGGGGCGTACATGAGCGACCTGCGCCGAACACAAGTCGGGGAGTACGACCTGAAGGATGCGGTACTTGTAGACAAATTGAGTGCAGCAGTCATCGCCGAGCACTTGTCTGAGTAGTTCCGAATACAATTTTTAGCAAGAAACGACTTTTAAGGGTTGCAAACGGGGGTGTCATCTGATACAATCCTTGGAAGATATGATTTCAACAGATAAAAAACAGGCGATCATTAAGGACTTGCAAGCCGACAAGAGCGACACCGGTAGTGCTGCCGTACAGGTCGGTGTTATGACCGAGCGCATCAAGGAACTGACCGGGCATCTGAAGCAGAATAAGAAAGATTTCGCTGCTCGCCGTGGTTTGCTGCAATTGGTTGGCAAGCGTCGCCGTCTATTGAAGTACATTGCTGCTCACGATAGTAACGCGTACCTCGAGCTCATTAAGAAGCTTGGTATTCGCCGCTAACGTTTGTAAGCCCTTAAAATCCTAGATCCTAACCTCGAAATTCCGAGTGGCTGTAAGTGAGAACGGGTCGTTCGGAGTTTGGAACCTTCGGATTTAGGTTATCTTCCAGGATTTGTAAGGTTTGTAGTAGTTAAATAAAATCTGGGTGATGAAGCACAGGTTTCCGTTTTTTGCATGAAAACGGACGCTTGAACCTTGTCACCCAAGGAAAGGAAGCATAGTGGGACAAACCATTAACCCCTTTGGCAACAAAATAATTACAGTAGAGACGGATTTCTGTGGCCGCAAGCTGACGCTTGAACTCAACCGCGTGGGCTTCCGTACTAGCGCTAGCGTTATCGTGCGTTACGGCGAAACGGTCGTGCTCGGCACGGCTATGGTCAGTAGTAGGCCGATTACTGGCATGGACTATTTCCCGCTTAGCATTGATTACGAAGAGAAGTTCTATGCTGCCGGTAAAATTAGTGGTTCGCGCTTCATTAAGCGTGAGGGCAGGCCGTCCGACGAAGCGGTACTGATTGGCCGTCTGATTGACCGCCCGATCCGCCCATTGTGGCCGAAGGGCTACCGTCAAGAAGTGCAGGGCGTTGCTACAGTTTTGAGCATGGATCCGAGTTTCCGCCCGGACGCCATTGCGATGATCGCCATGAGTACCGCGTTCATGTTGACCGGTGCGCCGTTTGACGGCCCGGTGGCTGGCGTACGCGTTGGTATCGTCGACGGTAAATATCAGGCGTTCCTTCCGGCTGAAGAGCTACGTGACGGCAAACTCGACCTATTTGTCGCAGGTACCAAAGATGCCATCATGATGGTCGAAGCCGGTGCCAAAGAAGCAACCGAAGATGAAGTCGCCGGTGCGCTCGAGTTTGCACACGCTGCCATCCAGCCAGCTGTTGCACTACAGCAGCAGTTGGTCGACAAAGTCGGCGTCGAAAAGCTCGCATACGAATTGGTGCTACCAGACGATGAAATTCAGAAGAAAGTCGATAAGTGGGTCGAGGGTAAACTTGGCGCAGGACTACGCCGTCCGTATCCGGAACGCAACGAACTCATTAATGACTTGCGTCGGACCTTCCATGAAGCGTTCGAATTGGAGCACGGCGAAGAATATGAAGGCCTCAGGCCTGAGTATGACGAGGCGTTTACTATGGCCCTACACAAAGATGTCCGCAAAGGCATCGTCGAAGACAACACCCGACCCGATGGCCGTAAGCTGACCGAGATTCGTCCGTTGTCAAGCGAAGTCGGGTTCTTGCCACGTGCCCACGGCTCAAGCTTGTTCACTCGTGGTGTAACACAAGGTATGAATATCGTAACGCTTGCGCCGTTGTCCTACGCACAAGTCGTCGACACTATGGAGCAGAACGACGGCGAGCGCCGTTACATGCACCATTACAACGCGCCGGGTTACACGGTCGGTGAAGTGAAGCGCCTCGGTAGCCCGGGCCGCCGCGAAATTGGCCACGGTTATCTGGCAGAGCGTGCGCTTTTGCCGATGCTTCCGGAAGAAAGTGATTTCCCGTACGCTATCCGCAGTGTGACAGAAATCATGAGTCAGAACGGTTCGACCAGCATGGCTGCGACCTGCTCCAGCTGTCTGGCACTTATGGATGCCGGCGTACCGTTGAAGCGTCCGGTGAGCGGTATTGCCATGGGTTTGATGATGGACGGGGACAAACCATACGTCTTGAGTGACATCGCCGATGCCGAGGACTTTGCCGGCGACATGGACTTCAAAGTTACCGGTACCGAAAAGGGTATTACGGCTTTGCAGATGGACATGAAGGTCCATGGTCTGAGCCCGGAAATCCTGAAACAGGCGCTCATGCAAGGCAAGGAAGGCCGTGCCTTTATTCTCGAGCACATGCTCAAGACTTTGGCTGAACCGCGCAAGGAACTGAGCCCATACGCACCGCGTGTCGAATCCATCAAGATTAACCCGGACAAAATCCGTGAGGTTATCGGTAAGGGTGGTGAAACTATCAACAAGATTATTGCCGAGACCGGTGCCGAAATCGACATCAAGGACGACGGCACCGTAATGATCGCCAGCCCGGACAAGAAGTCGATTGACGCAGCGATTCAGTACATCGAATCACTGACGGCTGAGCCGGAAGTCGGCAAAATTTACAAGGACGTGCCGGTGGTGAGTGTGCTTGACTTCGGTGCCTTCGTACAGATCATGCCGGGCAAAGACGGCTTGGTGCACGTTTCTGAAATGAAGGAAGAGCGCGTGAACAAACCGAGTGACGTCGTGAAAGAAGGCGACAAAGTCACCGTGAAACTCGTCGCTATCGACGACCGCGGTCGCCTGCAGCTTTCGATGAAAGCTGCCACAAGGGAATTAAGCGAAGGAAATGGCAAAAAATAAACCAACCCCAGCTGTAAAGCGCTGGTACAACCAACACTATTGGTCGTTGCTACTAGCGCTTGCCAGCCTGGTGGTTGCGTATGTTATTGGTTCACGTTCGCTCGATACCGGTAGCTGGCAGCAATACGGCCTGGCGTTCGTGTTCGCGGTCTTTGGCCTGAACCGCATCGGCCACGCAGCCCACACTACGGCGAAGAGCCTGTGGGTCATGCTGCCCAAACGAAAAGGATAAAAGTCTATGGCAACAGCGACAAAACAGCAACAGCTTGACGATATCAAAGCCAGAATCCTGGCCGATAAAATCTGCCCGGAGCTGGCGGCAACAGCTACAAATTTAGTGTTTGGGGACGGCAACCCGGATGCCGAGATAGTATTCATCGGCGAAGCACCAGGGAAGAACGAAGACTTGCAAGGCTTACCGTTCGTCGGCGCTGCAGGGAAGTTTTTGGATGAAATGCTCGGCACGGTAGATCTGGATCGCAAGGATATTTACATTTCAAATATCGTCAAATACCGACCGCCGAACAACCGGGACCCGCTGCCAGAGGAAAAAGCAGCCTTCCTGCCATATTTACAGGCCCAGCTAGATGTAATTCAACCGAAGCTGGTGGTGACATTAGGACGCCACAGCATGAATTGCTTCTTGCCGGATCTGCAAATCAGTAAATGTCATGGACAGCCGAAGCGCATCCGCATCAAGTTTGGCGACAAGGAGCCGACGCAACTAGTCGTCCTGCCGCTTTTCCACCCAGCGGCCGCGCTCTATAACGGCTCGATGCGTCAGACGATTATGGAAGATTTCGCAAAGATCCCCAACGTTTTGGAACAGATAGACAAATAATGAACAATCCAGAAAGGAAACTACTGTATGCAACCAAACAACAACAATAGGAATAGACCTAGACAGAATAACAACCAGCGCCGCGCCAAAAGCCAGGCGCCAAAAGCACAGCAGCCACCGGCTCAGTCTATGAGTACTTCGCGTGGCCAAGCAGTACGTGCGCAGAAGCGCTCGCAAATGGACGCGCAGCGCATAGTTGCGCAATATGCGACGGCGAACACTGCCGGCCGCGAGCGGCGCGCCAATGCCATTGACGATAGCCCCCGCCTGCGCCTTGTCGGGCTCGGTGGTATGGACGGTGGCGGTTCGAAGAACATGCTTCTGGTCGAGTACCAGAACGATGCCATCGTGATGGACTGCGGCAACGATCTCGGCGTCGACCTGCCGGGCATCAACTACGCTATCGCCGACACGACGTATCTCGAAAGTATCAAGCACAAGTTGCGTGCGTACGTTATCACGCACGGGCATCTCGACCACATCGGTGGTTTGACGCACATCGTGCCGAAGCTTCCAGCGCCCATCTACGGGTCCCGCTTTACTATCGGTATGGTAGAAAAGCAGTTCGAAAATTCAGGCCTCACGATGCCTGACGGTTTTGAGCTGAAGACCGTGGTCATGAATGAAGAAACGCACGAGCGGCTGAAAATCGGCCCGTTCTTCGTTGAACTCGTGCGGATCACCCACTCGATCCCAGGCAGTACTTGTATCGTGCTGGACACACCAGTCGGGCGCATTATCAACACCGGTGACTTCCGACTTGACCCGAACCCCCTCGACCACGAACGCTCTGACACCGATCGACTGACGCAATTAGGCAAGGAAGGTGTGCTACTGCTCATGAGCGATAGTACTTCCAGCGAGCGTCCGGGGCGCACGCCGAGTGAAAGCACCATTGAACCGACATTCATCGACCTGTTCGAACGTGCGCCAGGGCGCGTGTTCGTCGCTATGTTCTCGAGTAACATCAACCGTATCCAGATGATCGTCAACGCCGCAACGCACCATGGTCGCAAGATTGCCATGGACGGTCGCAGCCTGATGAGCACGCTGGAAGTCGCCGTGAAGTTGGGTATGATTCGTATCCCGAAGGGAACGTTCGTTCCTATCGCTAATGCCGGCAATATGAAAGATGACGAGTTGGTGGTTATTTCTACGGGTGTGCAGGGAGAGCCAAGTTCAGCTTTGCAGCGCATGGCTTCCGGCGAGCACAAACACATCAAGCTCAAAGCTCAAGACACCATTGTCCTATCCGGAACGCCTATCCCTGAAACCGGCAACGACAAACTCATCGGTGACATGGTTGATAACCTCATGAAACTTGGCGCGCACGTCTATCGTGCCGATCACACCGACATTGATGGTTGCGGTCCACTGCACGTATCCGGCCATGCGTCTCTCGATGAGTATGGTGAAATGATCGAGATGACACAGCCGAAATTCTTCATCCCAATTTACGGCTCATACCGCTCAAAGCACTTCCATATCGAAAAGGCGGTGGAGGTGGGCATCCCCCGCGCAAACACGCTCAATATCGACAACGGCCAAGTAGTGACATTCACGCCTGACAAGATGGAGCTGGCAGGGGAAGTCCCGCACGGTACCGTGTTGGTTGACCAGACTGGCGCTATCGTGAGCGGCGTGGTCGTCAAGGATCGCATTATGCTGGCCGAGGAAGGCCTAGTTGCTGTAGTGCTGACTATCGACAAAAAGTCGGGTAACCTGCTCACCAGCCCGGACATCATCAGCCGCGGTTTCATCTATATGCGCGAGAACGAAGAAGTCATGAACGGCTTGCGCAACGAACTGCGCCGTGCGGTGCAGCAACGCTTCAAGCGCGTCGACCTCGACCGTTTCAAGGTCGAATTGAAAGATCACGTTACGCACTATTTGTTCGACCAGACGCAGCGTAGCCCGATCGTCATTCCTGTCGTCAACATTATCGGCGCCAAGGGCGAGGTCAAGACTGTAGCAAACGGTGGTGGTCGTACCAAGACTGCCGAGGACATCGCCAAGGAGCAGGAGCGTCGCTTTCAGGAAATGCGCGAACGCTTACTTACCCAGGATGCCCGTATCGACTAACAACTAGTTTCTGATGGAGTACTTTCAGGGATGTAGGGCAGACTGCCATATTCGGCAGGCACTCGAGGCGGAGCACTTGCCCGGACCGACCGTGCCAGAAGTCTGCGAAGCTGCGGCTGCCTTACTGGCACTAGAAGGGATCGCTCTACAGGAATGCCCGTTAGCTCAGATCCCACTAGAAAACGGGTGATTGACAAAAGTTGTAAATTTTGCTATAGTTTAATCTGTAATGCTTCTGCTTTCTAAGGTGAAAGCTGTATAATAAAAAACCTATGGCTAAGAAGAAAAAACGTTCATCAAAAAAGAGGGTCGCCGAAGTGACGGTAGAACAGTCGCCGTTCTGGCCGCTGACCGGGGCAGTATTGCTTATTTTGGCGGCGCTGTTCGCGCTGCTCGGCGGGTTCGGTACCGGCGGTTCGCTGCCGACCGGCATGTTCAACGGTATGTACTGGGCGCTGGGCTGGGCGGCGTATCTCGCCCCGGCTGCACTCGTCTACTGGGGTGTTTACAAATTCACGAGTGAAGATCATCGCATTCCGCGCGCAAAGTTACTTAGTATACTTGGCGTGTTGGCGTTCGGGGCTGCCTTGTTCTTCACGATGTTTGCCAGCCAGTCACCCGACGGTTCATGGAACGGCGGTCATGGTGGCGAGACGGGCAGTTTACTCGGCTCGGCCGTACTCGGGGCCCTCGATAAATTCCCAGCTTCGATCCTATTCTTCGTGATCGCACTACTATGTACGTTCTTCGCATTCGGTATTTCGCCGAAGGTTCTCTTGAAGCTAGCCGGCATATTCAAGCGGCCGGAACGGGAGGATGGTGACACTGATCTGGCGGCGCTCAAAGCGCGTGCCGAAGGTTTCAAGTTAAACGAAGGCGTACCGGTAGAACATCACGGTAAGGACAAAGAGCCTCGCTTAGCTTCTCTCAAGAATACTGCTCAGAAATTAGCACCGACCGAAGACCACGAGGCGTTGACGACCGCCAGTGACCCTGACTGGAAGTTTCCGGGGACTAATCTTCTAAACCAGAAGCAGGATAAGGCGGATCCGGGTGACGTAAACAGCAATGCGCAAGCGATTAAAGAGACGTTTGCCAACTTCAATATCGACGTGGATATGGAAGGAGCGAACGTCGGCCCGCGCGTTACGCAATACACTATGAAGCCGCCTACAGGCGTGAAGCTAACCAAGATTACGGCGCTTGAAAGTAACTTGGCGCTCGATTTGGCAGCGCAAAGCATCCGCATGGAAGCGCCGATCCCCGGCAAGCGCGCCGTAGGCATCGAAGTGCCGAACCTCAAGCCGGCTATCGTACGCATCAGCTCAATACTTCAGTCGCAACAGTGGCGGGAGCGGGGACCAAGTAAACCGTTGGCTTTCGCAATTGGTAAGGACATCGCGGGCTCATCCGTGGTCGCTGACCTTGATAAAATGCCACACTTGTTGGTAGCAGGTCAGACCGGTTCCGGTAAGTCGGTGATGATCAATACGATTTTGACGAGTCTGCTGTACCGCAACAGCCCGTCGGATCTTAAGCTCATCCTTGTCGACCCGAAACAGGTCGAACTGAAGCCCTATGACGACATCCCGCATCTACTTACGCCGGTGATTACCGAGCCAGAGAAGTGTATCAGCGCGCTCAAGTGGGCGGTGGCTGAAATGGAGCGCCGCTACAAGGCGCTGGCCGAAAACGGCAATCGCAACATCGTCGAATACAATGCCAAGAAGAAGGAAGAGGGCATGCCGTATATCGTGATTGTCATCGATGAGCTTGCCGATCTTATGATGATGGCGGCCCGCGACGTTGAAGCGCTGATCGTGCGTATCGCCCAGAAGGCCCGAGCGGTCGGTATCCACCTGGTCCTGGCCACGCAGCGTCCGTCGGTAGACGTGATCACCGGCTTGATCAAAGCCAACGTGCCGGCGCGTATCGCATTCACGACAGCCAGTCAGGTTGACTCACGTACGATTATCGACCAAATGGGCGCTGAGAAACTGCTCGGTCAGGGCGACATGCTGTTGCTTACTGCTGATATGCCGAAGCCGAAGCGCGTCCAGGG
>Ga0187809_10000205_pt1 | contig 38056 bp, 35 predicted proteins | sample NC_wetland_sal_i_8_FD_132415 | JGI IMG/M metagenome (GOLD analysis project Ga0187809, IMG submission 132415) | Wetland sediment microbial communities from Neuse River Estuary, North Carolina, USA - ASW_4 | ecosystem: Environmental > Aquatic > Freshwater > Wetlands > Sediment | place: USA: North... | reverse complement strand
TCTACGCTGATAGCATACGGTCCCGTGCCGTCGCTTACCGTAACCGGCCATGTCAGCGTTTGCCCCGGGTTTGCGCCGCGCCGCGCGTAATCGCTCGTGAGAGCTACGTGAGAGCCAAACGACGCAAACGAGGCATCATTAAATGTCACAGTCGTCGTACTACTTGCCGGACTGGACTGATCGAGCGCGTCGTATTGCCGAACTACCAGATCGTTGCGGCCACTAAACAAATCAACCTTGATCGAGTAGCTACCGCCCTTACATACTGCAGCACCGACGAACACACCGTTCGCGAACACTTTTACCAGCAAATTGCCCGAGCACAAGCCGCTTACCGTAATTGGAATACTCGTAAATACCTGGCCATTGCTCGGCACCCCGATAGTTGGCGCGGTCGAGGGCGGCGGGCTGGATATTTCCCCTTGCACACCGGTTGAGCCTGATTGTGGGTTCTGCGACGAACCGAGCGCTGAAACGCCGCCCGTACTAATGAGAATCAGGGATGTTATCGCCATTACTGCATGGGTGATCAATCGCCGGTGTTTTGCTATGCTGTTATTATTCTTTGCCATATATTGCAAACCTTAAGCAAGATTATATCTGAAACTGTCGCAAGTTATAAGTAAGACGATGCGCAATAACAAACTCCGCCCTGAAGCGGAGTTTGTCCCATCTGGAAGCAGTGCCGTTTTACTTCTTTTTGCGCAAGCCCTTTTGGATGGCTTCACGGATGTAGACGCGGACCAGGAAGATACCGAGTGCGATGACTACCAAAACAACTACCGCAATAATTATTGCCGCTACCGGCACAACGTAGAAGCTTGTCTTCGCAGTCAATAGCTGGCCCTTGCTGCCATAGCCGAAGTTACCTTCGATCGTGTACTTGCCGAAGCTGCCAAGGCCCTTCAACGGCACCTCAAAACGGCGAATACTGTTTGGCAGCACATTCCCACGCGGCGTCGTGTTATTTATCTCGTACGTACTCAGCACTTTGCTGCCTTTTTTCAGTAAGATCTTGCCGAACGGCTGCTCCTGCAGGTTGCCTGTGTTATCGAATCGTACAACCGCATTGAGGTTTTTATTACTTGTGAAGAACACGCTCGGGCTGCCGAGCTCGTTGGTCTTGGTGTTCATACGTCGCACGTCGAAACTGCTAATGCTCATTTGCTCCGTAACCGGACCCGGCACCGTGACAAGGATGAGCGAACCGACACTGGCGGTCAGATTCACATTCTTGTTCGTGTTGGTAGATGCCGGCAAAAAACGAACCGCGCCGAAGTAGCCGCCACCGGCAACTCCCTGAGGGATCGCAATCGTAACTTTAATGTCTTTGGTAGCTTTAGCCGCAAGTGTGAAATTACCAATTGGGGAAACATACGCCTGCAAACTGTGACTTGGCGCCTTGTTGCCGTTCAGCAAGACGTATGGCGTGCCGCTTTCGTCGTTGCCCGCAGTGAAGTCATCGACTACACCCTTCAGATCTGCAGAAGCGTTGGTCAGATTCGTCACATACACATCAATCGTCTTGCTCGTGCCCTGGTTGACGGTCAGATCGGTACGCACCGGAGATACCCGCAGGCCATTACCTCCACCGGAATCCGCCAGCACCGGGCTCGCTCCCGTAAGTAGCAGCACAACCATAGCGAATAACAAGCTGGCTGAGGCGTAAACTTTACGTCGTGACATTTATGTTTTCCCTCTCTTATTAAGCTTGCGTATATAGTAGCAAACCATGAGCATTTCTGGCAATAATTTGCGACTGCTAGAAATTGCCGAACGCAACGTAGGTGAACGTACTGGCGTAAATACCCGGAGGCTGAGACCTGCTAATATTTACCATGTAGCTCACGGTATATTGCCGATATCCTTCTACTGAGTTAGCCGTAGCGATGACATCACCATCTCGATATTTATAGAGATTCGGCTGATTGTAGTTAGCGGTCGGAGTGCCGATGCCTCCACCTGTCGGGTTTGCACCGACAGAAGGATTCGTGTTGCGACGCAAGTTTATACCGAATTCGCTCGTGCCGAGCTGGGACGCAGCATCGGTTGATAAGGCAGGAATGATGTTATTTCCCGAAGTCAACGTCGTACCAGTCACACTAATGCTATATCCGTTCTTCCCGTTCGTCGCAATAGCCATTTGCGACTGCCCGCTGCTCGTATGATTGGCTGATAAGCCGCCGAGATCAATAAAATCTCCCGACACATTGCTACAGTTCGAGCCAGTTATGGTGTTGCCCGTGCAGAAAAGTAGATATGGCGGCACCTTGACACTGACATTTACCGCAGGGTTAATGGCGAACGCCATACCGCCATTGTCCGTCCAGGGACCCGTAGCGTCACTAGTCGGATAGGTAAGTACGCGAACATAATATGAGCCGGCGCTTGTGGGGTTCGTAATGTTGTCGAACCGCAGCGTAGCCATAACGGCGGTTATGGGTGCGGGCGGTCTCGTGATGACGATATCATTCGCGCCGGAAGCGGGTGACATCATAAAGCCGCTCACACCAGTCTCTAAGCTGAAGTTTGCATTAGTTGCATCCAGCCCCGCCGGAGGGGTGCATGCATCAGTCGGAAACGTACTGTTCGAGCAGAATTCAATCTCTATCGACCCGAGTGTTCCTGGAGTGGTTATATGGAACGACACGTTATACGTTACCCCTTGCGTGCCTGCCGTGCTATCACTCAGCTCCAACGACCGGGTTCCGAGTTCTGCGGCAGCTACCTTGTTCGCAGAGAGCGGGCTTAGACCGCACAGCATCATTCCCAGCATTAGTACGATCAGAGATATGGCCAAGCTGACTCTGCCGGAGTTAGGTTTCATGCATACATCTTATGCTTAGAATAGCGTATAAGGCAAATAGCTTTCGGCTTTAACCGCAAGACCTAGAATCTGCCCGGTGAGCTTCTTTGCATCTCTCTAGCTAACTTTATAAAAAGCACAAGCAAATCATGATTTGCTTGTGCTTTAGACGTCAACATAGTAGCTACTAAGGACTAGTATGTGCCTGTTGCGATAAGGTGTAACGTAGTGGTGTAGACGCCAGCTGGCTGGCTTACCGGGATGTTAGCGATGAACGCCAGAACACCCGTAGACGAAGACCCCGCACTCACGGTTGCGAACTGATCGCCATATGTACTGAGTGTATTCGTTGTGTTAAAACCGAAGTGCGCACCGCCATCACCTGATGCGCCAGTCGTGGTGCCGCTGCAAGGGCTACCGCCGTTGCTATTGTATGTATTAAACCCAGTGTAGGATATGGCCGTCCCTGATGACTCGTAGGTGCAGAGACCAAATTGCGCAGTGCCCGCTGAACTTGCAGCATTAGTAGAACCAATTGCGGTAATCGAATTGCTGCCCGACTTCAACGTATCGCCCGCGATCCTGAGTGCAGCGCCAGATTGTGCATTTGTCTGCACGTCGTACTGAGCCTGCTTGTTCACGTAATTATTTGAGCTACTCAACACACCGTTAGCATCACCAAGCGTTAGAGACGGTGCAGTTCCACAGCTGGTTTTGTAGACACAAAATGATAGCTGTTCCTGAACTTTAGCAGTAATCGAGATATTAGAGGCCGTGCTTAACGCAACGCCGCCGTAGTCTGTTTCGACTGCACCAGCATCCGGATTTGCAGCAGTATACCCAGTAGCGCCTGCGGTCGCGGTATAGGTAAAGATACGAGCGTAGAAAGTATGGGCTGCGGCGGTTGGGTTCGTTGCCGTAGACAAAGTGAACACAACAGGTGTCGACGCGCCCAACACCTGACCAGTGGCATTAGTAAGTGTTAACGTCCGGCCAGAGTTCAGCGACCCCGCCGTCCAGCCACTGCCAAGCCCGGTATTCGAACCGCCTGTCGTGGCAACCGTAGGAGTTCCCACAGAAAAGCCAGTAGGAGCCGTACAACTATCACCAGATATAGGACTGTTGTCGCAAAAATCAACAACAACACCCTTAACGGTATAGCCAGTAGCATTCGTAGTAAAGCCAACTTGATAGCTCACGCTAGAAGCAGTGGCGGCAGGATCGGAGTTGCTCATTTCAATACTGCGAGAAGTGACCTGAGCCGCAGATACATCTTGTATCAGGCTGGGGAATGCTATAGCCGCAGTCAACGCAAAAGCAGCACTCGCGTAGATACCTCTTTTCAGCCCACGGAACTTTACTTTCATTTTGCTCGACTCCTTATTGTCTGTTTTTTTATTCTTGGTTGTTGTTTTGGGAATACTATGAATAAGCTTATGTTATCACGCTTATGCTAACCCTGCAAGTTCAAAATTGTTCAATTTATCCACAGCTAAAATGTACCCGTCGCGACAAGCCCCATGTTAGCGGTATAGATACCGGCCGGCGTTGTATTTGAGGCCGTTGCGGCAAAAGTCAGCGTGTTGTCTACGTTACTGACGGCACCAGCACACGACGCAATTTGACTGCCATACGTAGTCGTAATATTGTCGGGGCTTGAAGTATTGTCCATCGCGTACTGACCAGCAGTATCGTACGGAGCGGTCGGGCTAACCGTGCCCGTGCCCCCGGTGCTTGAAGCCACCGTCAATCCGTAGTCAGCGGTCCCGGCAGCAAAGGTAACTGGCGAGGCACCCGCTGGGGGAATATTACACGTTGCACCACTATCGTCACTTAAGCCACCGCAGGCATTGCTGTTTTTCATACGGATCGCCACACCGCCCTGTGCATTCGTCGATGTCTGCATGTACGCAGGCGCCGTATCGATAGCCGTACTATCCAAAATCTTCGTCGGACTCCCGTGGCCGATTGTAAGATCGGGTGTAGTCATTCCGGCACAAGCGTTACCCGTAAACGTAGCTCCTGATACGCAGAACGTCAGCTCCTCTTGAACACGCGCGGTTACGCCAATGCTATTGGCTGCGCTCAGCGCAATGCCGCCAAAATCGGCGACCGTTCCCGGAGCCGCCGGGCTCGTGTAGTCGTCAGGGTTTGCCGTGTAGTCATAGATTCGCGCGTAAAAAGTACCTGGCGTGTCCGGATTCGTAATATTAGTCAGTGTGAAGCTGACCGCACCCGTTGCCGCAGCACCATGAACATCAACATGATCGGCACTCGCAGTTATACTCCAGCCTGTCGTGCCCGTCCCCGCCGTGAATCCAGCGGATGCGGCCGAGAGCCCGGATACATTACTACAGGTGTCTTGGTAGAGTGGTGATTCGGCACAAAAATCAACTACGACACTCTGTACACTACTTGCCGTCGTAAATTGTACTTGGTATGAAGCCCCAGTCGCGTTAATCGTCGAGTCGCTCATCTCTATACTACGTGGAGTTACTTCTCCATACGCGAATACCTTGCCTGATGATCCTGGCACCGCCACAAGCGATACCGTGAGCGCTGTAATCCCAAGCACCGCTGCTAATAAGTAAAATCCGGATCGGTAGTTAAAAGTACGAAATTTACGCATAATTTTTGTATTTTTATTTAGATTACTAATTATGCTTGCATAATACTGCAACACATACGACATAGCAAATAATCTTTATTAGAATGTCGATGTGGCGACAAAGATGCCTGTGTATGTGTACACACCGTCAGGCGTTGTGGGGCTAATGTCATAGATGAATGACAACGTATAGGAGACGCTTCCTGTGCTCGTGTTGGAGTTCACCAATGTGTCGATATAGTTTGGGCCGGCTGGATAATAGTATTTGCCATCCTGGTTGTAGTTCGAGGTAATCGAACTTGTTAATGCTCCACTTGGACAAAACGAGGAATCAGGAGAGCATGAAGGGTTAGCGCCATACGGTGTAGAACCACCGCTTGGGTTGGTGGAGTTTGCAATAAGATTCATCCCGAAAAGTTCAGTGCCTGGCGACGGCGCACTTGGCGTACCGGGAACATTAAGCTTATGATGGCCGGGCGCACTATCAATAGGTGGTGGAGCTGCGACCTGCACTATGTAACCGCCCGCAAGGTACGTCTCTACCGTAAAGTTAGCATTTACGGTAGAGGTACTACCCGTGCTCAAGTATCCCAAGTCTGTAGGTGCGCCACCGACTGAGAACTGAAGATATGGCTGACGGTCCGTCGTGAGACCTGAGCCGGCGTGGGCTTGGTATTGGTTGCCGCTCGATACACCACCAACCCCCAAATCGCCAACTGACGCGTTGGCGCAATATGAACTGCCCGTAAAGAGTGGGCACTGGATTGCGCCGCCGCTACTAAAATGCGTCTCGCCGACCCCGTAGTTACTCGTACATGATTCCTGGCCCGAAACACAAGTTGCTGAGGCCAGCGCTGGGATACTACATATCGCCGCTAATACAGCAAATACGAGAAAAACCCTGGATAGTTTGTGCCAATATTTGTATCCCACGTCGTATCTATTTTCCCGCAAGTCGCTCCAAATGACAATCCGTTTACGCTTTTGCCCCGCTTCTTGTATTATGTTAACAAGAAAACAGCTACATTTATTATGGATGACGATGCAGACAAAACTGATGGGCAGTCGCCGCAGGGAGCGGAATCGCTCGAAACAACGAGCAGCGATGGGAAACTGGATCTTCCCGGCTCTTCAATAAGCCCTGAAGTGACCTCACCACAAGATTCACCCGAGGACACCGGCAGTGGCAGCGTCGCACTGACGCCTGAAGAACAGGCACAACACTCGCGGCAGCAGCAAACGCAACAATCGCGGCGCTACAATCTGCGCGGATTGTGGCATCGGGTGAACATATACCTGCTTGCGTTCGTATTTTTGGTTATTGTCGGCATTATTATCGCGGTTGCGGCATACTTGAAGGGGAATCAAAATCCTTTATCGGATAACTCGCCGCAAACACAAAATCTCTCTTCGTCGGCATTACAGCAGCTCGCAAACAACGGCACGACTATCGGCGACGCCAAAGAAACGCTCAATATAGAATCGAATGCCGTATTTCAGGGAGCTGTGCTGGTGCGCGGCAACCTCCAAGTAGCCGGTACGGTGAAAATGGGCGGCACACTGGCACTGCAAAGCCTAACCGTCAGCGGCTCGAGCAGCTTCGGACAACTGCAAGCTAAAAGCATATCAGTTGCCGACAATGCGGCAATCCAAGGCCAGCTAACCGCCCAGTCTCTGAGCATAGCCGGCGGCGGCAGTTTCAACGACACCGTGACGGCACCGGCAGTCATCACCAACTCATTACAGCTTAATGGCGATCTAGGGATTACACATCACATCGATACCGGTGGCAGCATTCCGGGTTTAAGCCGTGGCGGTGCCCTAGGCAGTGGCGGCACCGCATCGGTCAGCGGGTCCGATACGGCCGGGTCTATCAGCATACATACCGGTAGCGGCGCAAGCGCCGGTTGTTTTGCGACTATCAGTTTTGCTCACAGTTTCGGCAGCACGCCGCATGTAGATGTAACCCCGATAGGTTATTCAGCGGGTAAGTTGGACTACTACGTAAACCGCTCTACGAGTAGTTTTAGCGTTTGCGACGCCAGCAATCCGCCATCCGGTGCTTCGTTCGGCTTCGATTACACAATACTCGACTAGTCCTGAGCACGCTTAGACATCAAGGAAAACGATAACTTGGTCGCGTTTGACGTGCATGATGCCGCCGGAAATACAGATCCTCAGCTCATGGCCGTTTACGGGGCGTACGGTGATATCGCTGGCAAGCAGTAGTGTAATGAAGTTGTGGTGATGCGGCAAGATATCGAATGGGCCGGTGGCGCTTTCCGCACTGACACTGAATGCCCTGCCCTCGAAATACGTTTTGAATGGCGCATATACTTTGACATGCATGGTCGGTGCGCTATCGCTCGCGCCAAGATGGCCGCTAATCTCTCCGACAATCTGTCCCGTACTCGCATCCTGATGTCGGACCGCCATGTCTAGACCACGATCTCTTCAATGCTCTTAAGGGTTTCTTCGCGCGAAAAGTAGTCGCCGGGAATACCACTATGCTTAGTCATAACGTGCATGTTCTGCGTAAAATTCGTGATGAGCTTTTTGGCCTTGGCGTAGTCAGCACGGTCGGCCGGGCTCAGCTCGTTCTCACCGATGATCGCGATGATGCCCTTCAGGGATTCGTACTTTTGCAAGAGCGACTGGACCTGCACGCTCAGCAGATAATGGCGCTCGCCGACTATTTCGGGCGTCAAAAGCGAAGACGTCGTCTGCGTCAAGTCAACTGCCGGACGGATACCCTGCTCGGCGATCTTCCGCGAGAGCACAATCGTGGAATCCATTTCGTGCTGAATAAATTGCACCGCCGGATCGCTGACATCGTCGGCAGGTACATAAATCGTTTGCACAGAAGTGATAGAGCCGTTTTCGTTGGAGCTTAACCGGTCTTGGAGCACTTTTACATCCGAAAAAATCGTCGGCTCGTAGCCACCTTCGTTCGGTACCTGATCGAGAATCGTCGCCACTTCGTTGCGCGCTTGGACGTAGCGATACATGTTGTCTGCGAAGAACAGGACATTCTTGTGCTGTTCGTCTCGGAAATATTCGGCAAGGGCGGTCGCCGATATACCGATTAGCGAACGCTGCACCGGATTTTCATTCATCTGCCCGAACAGCATGCAGGTATTTTTTAGTAGATCGTTCTGCTTGAGCGTCTCCCACAATTCGTGCCCTTCCCGGATACGCTCACCGATGCCTGAGAAAATCGACAGTCCGCCGCCGCTTTGGGCGATGTTATTGATGAGCTCCATGGTAAGCACCGTCTTACCTACACCGGCACCGCCGATAATGCCGATTTTGCGTCCCTTCACGAACGGCGTAAAGAAGTCGATAACCTTGATGCCGGTCTCCAGAATCTCCGGCTTAGAGACCTGAAAATTACTTGTGCGCGGCGGTAGCTTCAGGATATTTTTCCGCTGTATGCCTTCGCCCTGAATCGCCGGCTGACCGTCGAGCGGTCCGCCGAGCGCATCCATAATACGGCCTATCGTCGCGTCCCCGACCGGTATTTCAATACCCTGGTGCATGCGTGCTACGGCAGTTCCTTTGATGACCGAGCGATCAGTCCGTACGTTCAAGCACACCGCGATACCGCCCGGATTGATGTGATCGACGAGCATCTGCGTTCGGCTCTGGTTATCCGCCACGACCAGTTCATTCACATCCGGCGGATCGGTATCGAACTGTACATGGATGATTAAATCTTTAATCGCAACAACGGTACCGGCCATACTACGCCCCTGCCCCCATCTGGCTCTTTTTCAAGCCATTGACTATTTCTTTGAGACGCTCGTCCTTGACCGCACGCCGCGCCCGGTTGAACGCTAGGTGCAATTCATCCTTGCCCTCCTGCGAACGCTGGCGCGAAGCACTCATGGCGCGGAACCGCGACGCATACTGAGCAAGTTTGGATTCAAGAATCAGCTGGCTGAGCGCAATTTGCATCATGGACCGCTCCAAGTGCGCCCCTACCGCATAGCTGCTCGGTTCGAAGATATATGTAGCTTCACTGATAATTTCATCAGGCTTATCCGATTCTTTACCCCGTGCTTTGACGGCGTTCGCCAGCTCGATATTCTTGACCTGTTGGTTCATGAGTGAAATGTATTCTTGATAATACACCGTCGTTGTACGATACTGCTTCACGATCTGCGTTATTGGCGAGACGTTGATATTCTGATCCTGGACTGGCAGCTTGAAATACTTTTGATACTGGACATTGCGCTGGAGCAGTTGCGTAGCGCCGTGGTGGCCGATAACAACGATATCATGCTTGGCAGGCTGATACGTACTGAGCATAAATTCTACAAGTTTTTGATCGATGTCGCCGCTGAAGCCGCCCTCAGCGGTAACAATGATGTACAGATCTTTATCTATGACTTCCACCTCCTGGTTCTCGCGGCCGAAGTTGAAAAGCGTGTCGACCCGCAGCTGCGAATATATATGCCACAGCTCATTGAAGAAAGCAGTGGATTCAAGCACACGGCTTTTTGTCTGCGCGATACGCATACTTGCGATGCCCTCGAATACGCTTGTCAGTTCCACGAGTGTTGCCATCGCAGCTTCATCGCGTGCTATCTCATTCGGCCGTCTGCTCATCGCTTGGCCTCCGCGTGTTCTACCACTTGCGGTTTGGCCGGGGATGAGCTTGCCGAAGCTTGCCGCCTGACGCACAGTGCTTTGACACCGTCACGTACCTTTTCGTACAGATCATCTTTGGTGACCTTCGGCGCCGCTTCGCGGACATGCGACTTCAGAGTCTTGACATCAAGTTCAGCGCCTTCTTCCAAATTTAACATGATATCAAGCATAATCTGCTGCGCCATAAGCGAATACGTCTCGCCTGGGGCTTGAGTCAGCATTTCAAATATAAGTTTGCCGGTTGCAAGTGCGTGCTTTGCGTCCTTTCCAAGTTCGGAACCAAAATGCGCGAATTCTTCGGCCTGGCGATAATCGGCTAGAACTTTCAAAGTCCGTGCCGCCAATTCCTTTTGGCGCTTATTGTGGCCCACGCCGCCGGCGCGGGTAACACTCAGCCCGATGTTTAACGCCGGCCGAACACCGCTTCTGAAGATATTCATGTCGAGAATCCACTGACCATCGGTAATAGACATAATATTCGTCGGCAAATACGCCGTGATATCACCCCCGGCGGCGTGGACAATCGGAATGCTCGTCAGCGTTTTGCCGCTATGATCCAAACGGCCGGCACGCTCCAGGAGACTAGAGTGCGCGTAGAACATATCTCCCGGATAACTGTCTCGGCCCGGGCTTACACCGGACAACAACGCTACCTCGCGGTAGGCGTGCGCGTGACTGGTTAGATCGTCGTACATGATGATAACGTCCTCGTCGCACTTCTGCCACAAATATTCCGCCATAGCACAGGCGACATACGGTGCGATGTAGCTCATGATAAGTGATTCGAACATAGTACTCACCACCACGATAGCTTTTTCCAAGCCACCATTTTCGCTAAGGCGGCTTAGCAGCATGTCGACATCACTACGCCGCTTTGCTATCAAACAGTACACAACGATCTGGTCGGTATTTTTCTGATTAATGGCAAGTTGTGAAGCGATGGTACTTTTGCCTGATTTACTGTCACCGAGCAGCGCCATACGCTGACCGCGCACAATCGGAAACAGCGCGTCGATGGCGGTCACGCCGCTTTCGACTTGATCCTCGAGCGCCTTGCGCTGATACAGTGGCGGCGCGGCATTATACACCGGCCAGACGGCGTCGGCCGCGATCGGACCTTTGCCGTCAAGCGGTTCGCCGGTCACCGAAACAACGCGTCCGACAAAATCCTTGCCGACCTTACTGACCAATTCGTGATACTGCACAACTGCCACCATGCCGGTGCGAAGCGTCTGGGTGCCCAAGTGCAAGACAACCACGAAGTCATCTTTAATCTGATGTACGAAGCCTTTGCTGCCATCCTCGAACATAATAAGCGCATGGATGGTACATGGCGTCAGACCCCGGACCTTGATGAGAAATTTATCAACCGCGATGACTTCGCCCACCGGATTGCCGGCAGCTATGAGTTGGTCGAAGTGCTTGTTATCGCTCATGACTGCACTTCTCCGGAAACTTGCCGCGGGTCCGGTGCCACGCCAACCGGTGCTAACGTTGGGGACTGCGGTGATTGAGCAGGCTCCTGACCGATCTTGGTTATTGCGTCAACGAGCATCTGCCGATTGCGCAGCAAATGTTGGCGAAGGCTGAAATCGAGCACTTTATTGGTTGTGCGCACCGTACAGCCCGCCGCTATAGACGGCTGCAAGCCGACCTGCACGAGCAGCAGCGGATGAATGTTCTGGCGCATCCATTGCACGATTTTTGCCGTAAAAGCTGACGAAGGTTCGGCAGCAAAGCTCATATGAACAACGGGGGATTTCAATTGTACATTCTTCAGGAAACCGATGAGCAGCTGACGATCGGTCTCCTGCAGCAAGTTCAGCTGATTCGCACTCACTACATCGTCCAGCATCACCGGAACTTTGGGCAGCCGCATCGCTTCGCCACTCTTGCGGATAGCAGCTTGGCGCAGGTATTCGTCCAGTTCTTCCGCGTCGCGTAACAGACGATTAACGTCCGCTGGCCCGGCAACCGACGACGGCAAAACAAAATGCCCTTTCTCAGCCATGGCTGCCTTCCTTTCCGTACCGAGTGAGACTTTCATGCTTGAGTGCGATGCAAGACGCCGATGAAGCGCGCACGGAAGCATACTTTGCGGTACGCTGGAGGAGCATTGGAAGCGGCAACGCAGTCAGCATGCCAAGTATGAAAGTCGGAGCGGTACTATGCGCCATTCTGCACGTCCTCAATGATAGCCCGCTTATTCGCCTCCAGATTGGCCAGAATATACTCAAGCTGATCACTCAGATCAATCTGATTGCCAATAGCAGCTAGCAAATAGTGGTTGATGACGTCGGTCATATTTTCTTCGAACGATTTCAATTGGCGAGCCTTCTCCTGCGCCAGTTGCTGGCCGATTTGCTGGAGCAGCGCGCCACGTTCTTCATCGATCGCCTGGTTCGTCTTCTGGATCGAATCAATCGCCATCTGTTTGGCGTCCATGATTGACTCCTCATATTTCGCAAATTCTTCACGCAATTTTCGCGTAATTTCTTGCTTCATGTAGTCGTTCAGCTGCGACGTGGTTAGGCGCAAATCCTGCTGCAGGAACATAGCGTTTTCACCGATAATCTTTTCGAAATGCAAGCGTCCGCGGTTGCGCAGCTCTTCGCGGAACTTATCATCGAAGATATGCTCTGCACCGCCTTCGGCCGTCTTGTTGAGCATGTCGTCAACAACTGAACCGCTGGTCGCCGTATTCGTCTTGCCAAGTCGGGTCGCAACCCACACGAATGCCAGAAGCACCGCAAGCAGGCTTCCGATTATCAGTACTAGCCACCAGATCGTCATCTTTTTATTTCACCCACCTTCTATAGTTTCAATAACAAGTATACCCCAAACACGCCCACCAAAAAAATGACCAGACTGGTAAATGTCACCTGCATCAATCCACGAATGATAGGGGAGCGAGCAAGCGGGTTGCGTCCGACCGAAGCCAAAGATGTACGTACACCGGTGACGAGCATAGTACTCGCAATGCCGACACTTGCCAGTAGTATGGCAATACTCATATAAATATGTGTCAGACTCACCGGTTTGTGCGCTACGGACTGGGCGATTCTTTGTAATGTCTGCAGCACTGCATCCTTCGTAGACGGCTGATACAGCGGGTTGTGCGCTATGGAGACATCGACGCTCACCTTTCCAAGATGCACTGTTGTCTTCTGCCCATTGGCGAGCGTCAGTGTATTCGTGCCCTGTACATTGGTTGAGCCATCAAAGTCGCTGGTTGCTTTGCCGAGCACCACTGTCTGCGTGCTTGTAGCCTTCATACCCACACCCGCCAGAGAAGAGATGGTCACATAATCACCCTTGTGAATTGCGCCATCCTGGTTACTCACCAGCACCTGATACGCGCCCGTAGTGGCTACGTAATATTGCTGCGACGTCGAGCTATTCTGCAAAGATACCGGCGCGTCATTCGGCGAAACCACCACGCCGTGTATGCGATCGGCAGTATTCTGTGCAGCCGGCGACACCTTGCTCGTGTCCTTTGTGTCGAGTTGTACGATCATACCCGGGCTAAGCGTCGTATCGCTACTATAGCTTTGCACCACTGCTTGTGCGCTGGCTATGCTTGTGAGGCAAAATGGCAGCATCCCTAGTACGGCCAGACCTATTGCTATACCTGATATTTTAGTTTTAAGCATCTTACGCTAAAGTATAGCGCTTTTGGTTTTACGCGGCAAAGTGCGCGAGCACATTGACCGTGCGTTCGATCATCTGTTTGTCAGTCGATCTGCCCATGGTGAAGCGCAGCGAGCCTTGCGCATCCTTGTCGCTCAAGCCCATGGCGCGCAGGACATGCGACGGTTCCTCATCAGATGCGGAACAGGCAGAGCCGGCGGCAGCCATGATACCCGCTTCGTCAAGCTCCACGAGCAGCCGTTCATTATCGGCGCCCGGAATTGTAACATGCACATTATTGGGCAGCCGCTTCTTGCGCGAGCCATTTATAAATGAGTTTGGCAGTTTAGTGGCGAGCTGTTCCAAGAAATACTTTTGAAGCTCTTGGAGTCGTCGTGATTCCTCGTGGCGCATTGTTTGCACTACGTCTAGTGCGACCGCCAAGCCAATTGATGCAGCGATATTTTCTGTCCCACTGCGTACGTTTCGCTCCTGCCCGCCACCCAGGATGAGCGGCTCGAGCTCTACACTGCTATGCACGAAAAGCACGCCGGATTGCTTTGGCCCGTACATCTTACCGCCGTTCAAAGTCATCATGTCCACGCCCAGACGTGACGCGTGTAGATCGAGATAGTTAGCCGCTTGGCAGGCATCAGTATGAAAATAGAGCGGAAGTTTGGTAGCGCGCTGTGCCCGCTTGGCCCTGATAATCTGCGCGATTTCGCGGATAGACTGTACAGTACCGACCTCGTTGTTGGCGTACATTACGCTGACCAGTGTCGTATTTTCGTCGATAAGTCCGGCGAGTTTCGCGGCGTCCACCGATCCGTCTTTGCCGACCGGGGCGATACGGCAATTATACTGCTGTGCTGGCGCAAGCACCGACTCGTGCTCAATCGCACTCACTACCACGTTAGCGTCCGGATACTGTCGCATAATGCCCTGAATGGCAAGGTTGTTCCCCTCGGTACCGCCGGCGGTGAAGATAATTTCCATCGGGCGGGCGCCCAACCAGTATGCAACTTTGCCCCGAGCTTCGGCCAAGTCTCTGGCTACTGATTTAGCTGCCGGATATGTTGCCGATGGATTGTAAAACTTTTCTGAAAAGTATGGCCGCATTGCGCTAAGGACCCGTTCGTCAACCGGCGTTGCCGCAGCATAATCTAAATAAATAATCGAGTCACGCATATAAAAGAGTATACGATGTTAGCGACGAACAGCTAAGCGAGCTGCTGTAAGCGGGTCAGTTCGGGCATGACCCGCTGATAGTAAAGCACCACGGCATCATACAAGTGTCGCGCTTCTTCGGCAGACAAGGCCTGATACGAATTGGTTCCCTGCGACTTAAAGACGCCGTTCGGGCGCACGTCATAGCGCGTCGTCACAATACGCCGCTGGCCGGCTTCATCAGTCCATTCTTCGTGCCATACCCAGGTGCATTCATCTAGGCAGAAGAATTCGCGGCGCACCCCTCTGGGTATCGGACCGAACAATTCTCCGCCGATCTTCGCTTCGCGGTGAATCAGCTCTTTATATAAATCCGCTCGGCGTTGGTCGGTCGAGTGCTGTTTGGCCTGAGGAACCATTATAAGATCAAGTAAGCTCATACTGCCTCCCCTGAGTCCCAAAAGCGTCATCGATCAGACGCCGCGCCTCATCCTCCAACGATCCTATCTGTGTCACTGGCTGAGGTTCTACTCCGGCGGTCGGCTGATGGGCGGCGAGGGTTGCATTTGCTTCCATGGCAAATTCTTCTACTTGAGACATGCCCGTTACACCACGCAGGGTGTCGCCATTACTCACACCGACAGCATCCTGAAATTCCGCCTGACGAGGCTGCGAGCCCACTAAGGCTGCTGGGTAATTTTCGGAAGCGCCAGCGGTGGACGCACCGTCGGAACCGTACACCATTGAACTCGTCACCCACGGTTCAGCCATAGGGGTATTCATAGCACTCAGTGTCGCCTGTGCCTGCCGTTCAGCCCGAGCTTGCACTTCGGCCAATTCAGGCAATTCAGGCGTTGAGATAGACAAGCTATACAATATAGACCCGACGGATCGATTCACTAGCTCTGCTCGTTGCCCACCAAGTTGAGGAAGCAGATCTCGCTCTGATCTTCGCCGAGGTGAAATGAGGTATTCCTGTTTGTCAGCCATATATAAATTAGCTACTACTTAATCTAGCCCGAACAAGTGCTGGGCGTTTCGCGTAGTTGCGATGGCAAATTTCTCGAGTGTCTCTCCGCGGAGATTTGCTAGGAACTGCGCGGTCCCCCGCACATGCTTTGGCTCACAAATTGTACCACGGAAAGGAACAGGGGTCAAGAAGGGCGCGTCAGTTTCTACCACTAACTTTTCTAACGGCACAGCTTTGGCGGCTTCGAGCTGTTCGGCATTTTTAGTGAAGGTCATTATGCCGTTGAGCCCAACGTACAGGCCACGCTGCAAAATATCATCGAGTTTTTTGGTAGTGGCGCTGAAACTATGAATAACGCCCCGAATGCCGGGATGCGCATCGAAAATGGGCCAAAAATCTGCAAATGCTTCGCGGACGTGGAAAATCATTGGCAGGTCGTGCTGCAAGGCCAGTTCCATCTGGAATTCGAGCAGATTCACTTGCGCTTCACGCGGTGAATGATCGTAGAAAAAATCCAAACCGCATTCACCAACGGCTACAACTCTTGGCTTTGCCGCCAATGCTGCGAACACATCCTGTTGCGCTTTGTCGAGATGTCCTTTTGCCTCATGAGGGTGAATACCGATGCTCGCCCAGCAATTCGGCCGAGTGCGCACAAATTCCACCGCCAGTTCACTATCGGTAAGCGTCGTACCTACGCAAATCATGCGCGTCACACCTTGATCTATGGCGGCCTTAATGATTTCATCCGGGCCACCAACTTTCTTGGAGCGCTGCCAGCGCTCGCGCGTCTCACTCTTGCCCAAGAAATGCTCGACCGCTTCGTGAATGTGGCAATGCGTATCAACCAGCTGCATACCATTGCAGCATAGCATGTTGTGAATAAACGGATAAACAAGTATACAAATTTGCGGTATCGTAGACTATGGCTTTGTCAAAGCTTGTATTCAACGTTCGCTTCACGATCTGCCGGTGCCACCGCACAATATATCTACTACCAGTGCAGACCGGACTGTGCTGTAACTCCGGCGTGGCGACCTGCCATGATCTATTGGATACCAATCCGAACAAGGGAGCGTCATGGCCAGAACAACGTGGAAAATATGCCCACTCGCAGGGCAAGTATGCGATTGCAGGCCGTGTCCGGACGAACTATGTACCGGAGACGGAAACGCGGATAATTGCTGCGGCAACCACGACAACGGCTGTCATACGTTCTGCAGCCCGCCGGCCCCAAGAGAAGTAGCTCACATCCTTACACCACCTCTTGGCGAATAGCCGCAATCCCGACAAAGCCGACGAGTGTGTCGAGATTTCTCCGTTGAGGGACGCATGAGCGTCCTCCGCAGAAATCTCGCACCTCGTTCATTATCGACGATTATGCTATAGCGGGTTGTTCTTGCTTCGGAAACAGTGTTTCTTTGGTCGGCTGTATAATACCGGTTTCGAACACGCCCCGAATTTTCGCTGTCGTATCCGGCAAGAACGGCTCCAGTAGATCGGCTATCTCCAAGAGGCAGCTCGCTTGATAGGCGAGCACTTCGCGCAAGTGGTCTTTGTCGCCTGTTTTGGCAATCTCCCATGGTTTGGTTTCATCAATGTATTGGTTCAGCCCCCGGACTTGTTCCCAGACTTCGTCGAGTGCGCGGTCAAATTTACAGGCTTGGATGAACTCAAGAATAGGCGCATTGTCGTGCTCAGCCGGCGGGATATCGCCGATCAGGCCCTGCTGATATTTCATGACCATGGCAGCTGTGCGCTGCACGGCGTTGCCGAGCTCATTCGCCAGCTCGTTATTGTAGGCCGCTTCGATCTTTTCCCAACTGAAGTCGCCGTCTTCGTAGCTTGGAATATGACGAAGGAAATAGTAGCGGAAGGCGTCGGTACCATATTTATCGATGATTTCCTTTGGGGCCACGACGTTACCAAGCGACTTGCTCATCTTCTCGCCATTCAGGGTCACGAAGCCATGGACGTACAGCTGCTTCGGTAATTCAATGCCGAGGCTCAAAAGCATTGCAGGCCAGATGGCCGCGTGGAAACGAGTGATGTCTTTGCCGATGACCTGCACATTTGCCGGCCAGAATTTCTTGAAATCTTCGTGCTCCGGATAGCCGAGCACCGTAATGTAATTCATGAGCGCTTCGAACCAGACGTACATGACCTGCGTCTTGTCGCCCGGCACCGGCACGCCCCAGTCGAGCTTCTCCTTCGGACGCGAAATACTGATATCTTCCAGCCCTTCTTGAAGCACTGCTAAGATTTCGTGCTTGCGGGTCTTAGGTACGATATGAAGCTGATCGGATTCGATCGCCTTCTTGACCTGTTCGGTGTATTTGCTGAGTTTGAAGAAGTAATTTTCTTCTTCGAGTTTCTGGTACGCCTGCGGATGATCGGGCTTCATACGTGCCGGATCAGCCTTGGACTCCGGTATGAATTCTTCTTCCTTCACGTCGTACCAGCCGACGTATTTGGCTTTGTAGATGTCGTGCGCGAGATTCTTCCAGATAATTTGCGCGCGCTGCTCGTGGCCTTTATCGGTCGTGCGGATGAAACGGTCGTTGCTGACATTCAAGAGTTTGCCCAAATCCTTGAAACGGCCACTGATGCCATCGGCAAATTCCTGCGGCGTCTGCCCGTTCTTGACTGCAGCTTGAAACACTTTAGTCCCGTGTTCATCGGTTCCGGTGCAGTAAATCACTGGCTTGCCCTGTTGCCGGGCGGAACGCGCCAATACGTCGGCATACAAGAGCTCCATCGCGAAACCGACATGCGGATCCGCGTTTACATATGCAATAGAAGTAGTCACATAATAATTCATGGTTACTATCCTTTGGATATAGTTTTCAGTACTCGGTACATAGCATTGTACGTACCTCCGTGCCTCAACTATTGTACCTGTTTAAACTGATAAAGAAAAAATCTGAGAAATAAAAATCTATGCCCGCCCGGGCATCATGCGCATATTTTGCATGGAGAATGGTTTTTGCATTACGGGCATTATTATATCACCTCTAAGGAATGTTGCCTACCGCAAGAGCCGGGCGACGGCGTCGCCTTCTACTTCGTCGAGGCCGGCGTATAGGTCGTCGGGGTTCTGGCCTTCGGCGATTTTGAACAGATAGTCATTTTCGGAGCGAGGAATAACGTGGAAAAGAATATGTTTGGCCTTCAGGTTATCCGCTTTGTGGAATGGCCAATAGCTTTGACGGATATCAAATCCGTCGCCGAGTTTGCCGAGAAAACGCTTTTCGATCAGGAAAATAAGGTCGAAGCATGCTTGCAGCTCTTCGGACGTCAACTCCCATGGCTTTTCGACGTGCCGCTTCGGCATGACGAGCACGTGGCCCGGTACTTTATGCGGATTGCTTAAGAACACCTGAGCAAGCTCATTTTCCCGGACAGGCTTTTCGAGTTTATCGCAAAATCGGCACATATCTAGGGAATAGTGTAGCGGTTTTGCGGCTCGTTAGGCAACTGAAAGATTTTAGAATAAACTCGCTTGGCCGGAGGCTTCATCTCCTGCAGAAGGTTTCGGCAATGCTTGCCCGAGATGATCTGCCAGCGCCGCGAGTAATGGAATCTGTCCCTTTACCATTTTCGTCTGTGCTTCTGCGAGCGTTACCCAAGCCGCCTTGTCTACTTCCGGTATATCCATGTGCTTGCCGGAGCGCGGCGGCCAGTCGATTGTAATCATATTGCTCTTGATGTTTTCAACAGCGAGATCCGACTCAAGCGCCCAAGCATACACGATTTTGCCACTTGATTGCTTGGCCATACCGAGACTCACCAATACACCCTCGGGGACGGAGCTGCCGAGTTCCTCGGCAAATTCGCGCCTGGCAGTTTCAACCGGTTCTTCGCTGCCTTCAAATTCCCCTTTCGGAATCGACCACGCGCCCGCGTCTTTCTTTGCCCAAAACGGCCCGCCGGGATGTACGAGCAGAACTTTCGTCCCTTCGTTCGTGCGTTTGTACAAGAGAATGCCGGCGCTTTGCTTTACCATGTGCGTTACTTTGCGGCTCTATCGATATCTTCGGGCGCAAGCGAGCGTCGTGGCAGCTGCGTCGAGAGCCCGAGCGCCAAAATGCTCACGCCGATTGTAGCCAACATGCCAGTCCGCACGCCCTTGATAATCGCATCGTTTTTAATACGTATGATTTCGCCCGCGATAAATGGCGATGACGGCTTATCGGGGCTCGCACTGGTGCCGAGACTGGTCGCCGCACTTGCTACATCCGCAGCCACTTGCGGTTTCGCAACTGCTGGCAATACTTTGCTGGTCGCAATGTCCGTGTTGAGCTGCGTGGCAAGCGCCGATATAAGTAATGCGCCGATCAACGCTTGCCCCAAACTAGTGCCGACCTGACGGAAAGTATTGTTCAGGCCTGACGCTTCCCCAGCCTGTTGCACCGACACAGCCGACAGTGTCAGATTCGCAAGCTGCGAAAATGCCAGACCGAAACCGGTTGCGAACAGTATCATGCCAGGAATGATTGAGTGATTATCGGCAGTCACCGAGAACTCTGAATGCAGCACAATCGCGCCGACTACTTGGATAAGGAGCCCCAGCTGGATCATAAGCTTCGGGGCGACATTTGCTTTGCCGACTAGAATCCCGGACAACGGCCCGGCAATCAGAACGCTCAAAGAAAACGGCAACAGTGCCAGGCCGGTATGGAATGCGTCATTGCCAAGCATGCCTTGTAGAAATACCGGCAGCACGAAGATCAGGCCGAACTGCGTCATCGCCACGATAGCCGTCACGCTCGTCCCGCTCATAAACTGCTTGTTCTTGAAAATAGAAAGCGACACGAGTGGTACTTTGCCTTTCGCTTGCAAGCGCTCCTGCCGCCACAAAAATGCCAGCAGTAGTACGACGCCGACATACAGCCCGATAATACTAATAGAAGTACCGCCAAGCGCATACGTATGCCCGAAGATTTCATACGGTGCTTTGGCTTGTATCCAACCATATGTCGATGATTCGATAATGCCGTACACGACACTCGCCAGGCCCAGGGCCGACAATGCTATGCTCACGAAGTCAGGCTTGTGCGGATTACGCTCGCGTGTCTCGTGCAGTATGAGCGATCCCGCCAGCAATATAACTACGACGATGGGGTTGATAAGGTAATTCCAGCGCCAGCTGTAGTTGGTCGTCAGCCAACCGCCCAGCAACGGCCCGACCGTCGCGGCAGTGCCGGCCGCGGCACCGAACATACCAAACGCAACCGCCCGGTCTTTGCCACGATATTCCGCCAGAATCAGCGCTGCCGTGGACGGCATCATCATAGCCGCGCCTGTTCCTTCGACCAGTACGACGCTATAAAATAGCTCCGGCTGCGTGTGCGCCCGACTCGCCAGTACGGAACCTATCGCAAACACCAGTGCACCAATCCGGAACATGCGCCTGCGCCCGAAAATATCCCCGAGCCGCCCGCCGGTAATCATAAATGCTGCCAGCATCAGCGAATAGCCGGTAATTACCCACTGCACCGCCCTGAGGTTGCTATGCAGATCACCGATGATTGCTTTCATCGACACATTAATAATCGTCGTATCGAGCACGATGATAAACAACGCTAGCACGATCACAGCCAGTGGCAACCACTTCCGAAACCCGGTCTTCTCTTCCATGCGCAATCCCCAAACCGCTAAGGCTTAACTTGTTCAGTGTAGCATGGTTCTCGACGCAAAAACAAAAGCCGCTTACGCGGCTTGCTGGAATCGTAGGCCCGCTGCGTTTGCCCTTCCGGGCGATACCAGTGGGGCTTTCTTCTGCCGTGCACACACTTACCTATCCTTCCTCTGCCGTGGCATGTGGGACAGTTCTTGTCCGCCATCGCGGTTCACCTCTCTCATTGTCGAGTAAGCAATAGAAGGTATATACCCCCAATATGTCACAGTCAATACCCGGCTCAACATTATGAAAGAAGTCAGACACGCTTATATAGCCGTGAGATACTCTTCAAAGGCTCCGAGGAACAGCGGTCGCTAGGTAGCCAATGTATAAAGCCTTTCTTCGGGGCTCTTCTTCTGAAATTGAAAGTCGTGCCATTACTGGGCAAGGTTACTACTGCATTCGACCCTCCGAACCAAGCCTCTGCGGCTCTGAAAATCATAGGCGCGCTCATTCTGTCGCTCGGTTAGATTCGAACTGCATCCACCAACTAAAATACCGGCCCTCGGAGCCGGTATTTTAGTTGGTGGGCGAGGTGGGACTCGAACCCACAAGGTTTTTGGGCCAGCGGATTTTAAGTCCGCCGCGTATACCAATTCCGCCACTCGCCCTAATTGTCAAACAATTGCGTAATTACAATATCCGTTCTTCGCTACGATTATAACAGAGCGACGAGCGCTTTTGGCGTTTTGATAACTTTGTCGATCAGCGCGTCACGGCAGGGATCACCAGTTTTGGGCGTCAGCGCGAAGACCGGCTTGCCAAGCGCCGCCGCGTACGCCATTTCCATCGTCACGCTAGCACCAGCGTAATCATCTTTGTTGTACACGAAGCAAACCTCGCTTTTGCGGATCCAATCAAAGTGCTCAAGCGTCAATCCCTTGAAAATTTTGCTTGTCACGTAGTCGGAATGTATCAGCGCGCTTTCTGGGATCGGCTCTTTGAACGACGGCTCGAATACCAACGCGCCGAGCTTTTCCAGCTCCCGACAGAACGCCGCGATTTCATCTTTGTATTTTTTTGACCCACAGACGACGACAGATTTCATATACCCTCATTTACGCGTTTAATTTTGTAATTATTCTACAACAAATATGGATAGGCGCTATCCCACCACACCCTCGGCTTGCATTGCATTCAAATAAGCATTATCGTAAAGATGTTAACAATTTAATCACACAAGGAGGGGCTATGAATGTAGTTGGCTGGGGTTCACCCGTGGGCCTGACCATCTTCATGGTCGGCCTGGGCGTAGCAGTATTACTGCTCTGTCTTGCCGCTCGTTTGGTCGGCGGAAGATTTAGATAAAAAGGATCGCAAGCAAGCGGTCCTTTTTTAAAACCAAAAAATAAGCCCCGAAATATTGGGGCTTATTTTTTCGAGCTGACTAGACTGGAGGCGCCGACCAGAATCGAACTGGCATAAAAGGTTTTGCAGACCTCCGCGTAACCACTCCGCCACAGCGCCATAGCTTAAGAATACGACCTCATTATACAAAACTCTTCGCTATTCACCTACTTGCCAATGTAACAAAATGGCGCTACTGTAAAATTACCAATAACCATAAGGAGGATAGGCTATGGACATCTGGGGATGGGGTTCACCGCTCGGGTGGGCTGTATTTTTGGCTGCCGTCGGCGTGTTCTTGGGCCTGCTCGGCTGGGGGCTTTTGCTCTTAAGCAAAGCGGTCGAGCGTTTTATGTCGCTGCCAGCTGATAAAAGATAGCCGCGTGCGTCCCAAATCCCTGCTGCTGTAGCAGGGATTTATTTTGTCTATAGCCATCCACTTACGATATCCGTAATTGCCATTTTGGCGGAAAGAAAAAGTCTAGAGGTTTCGGCGACTGTGCATACCGAGTTTTAATACGCGTACGCGCACTGGCCAATTCCGGCACGGCTTCGCGGCAATACTTGTCCGTTTCGCAAAACAGCCCCTGACAGTCTATAGCGTGCAGCGGGCGTCCGAACAGGCCTTTGAATGGAAGATTCAGCCGCTTAAACTCTCGCTCCTGATGCGCAACCATCCACATGATTACCTCAGTCGGCGAATAATCGCCGGTGCTTTCAAAAACTTTTTTGATACCGCGCAGCGCGCCGGGGCCTGGTTGCGTGAAGTCGTTTTCATCGAAATCGAGAAGGTCGGAATAGTTCAAGTCGACGGCAATTTGATACGACATGAAGTCGCCCATGAGCGGATACTCATGGAGCAATTCGTAAATTGCGCGAAACGAAAGTGCGGCTCGCAGCTTTTGGCCCAGCTGATCCGCCAGAAACATGTGCCGGAACAGCTCGACATGGTTCAGATACTTCCGCGGCTGACCATACGGGTTTGCGGCGCAAAGTATAAACGCATGCGTATACAACCCACCATTTTTGGCATCCGCGAATTCGAGCGCCCTTGTGAACGAGCCGTCAGCAAGGTTACTAAGCGTCGGATAACCGCCCAAATATTCATGTACCGATTCCCAGGTGTCGATATTACTGAACATTCGGAACGCGACAATTTGAAACAGGCGATCATCCGGTGCGCACGGCTCAGTATGATAACAGACGTTACGGATCATATACTGCGACACCCGGTCGGCAGCACGGAATACATTGCAGAATTTGTATTCCCGTAGAACCGGATCGTCCGTCCATGGCCCGGCTTCACCGGCTATGCGCTTCTCAAATATACGCTGCCGTTCCGAGGCAAAATACCAGTATCGTTCGTACACGCCGTGCCTCGGTGCTAAAGGCTGCTTCATAGGTTATTATTCTCGCAAGAAATATCTCCCCGGACAACTCACCGGATATAGAACATATGACAAGTCGATGTAATTACCATATCCGAGCGCGTTCGCCGGCGGGCTGGTACAGTTTACTGGCGGCCGCTATATGCCATACATCGTACCAGGCATCTACGTTGGTTACGACACCGTTGACGCGCAAATGTGCGGGTGAATGCGGATCGCTTACCAAAAACTGCAGTGCGAGTTCCGGCCGTATATTCGTACGCCACATACGCGCTTGCGCCAAAAAGAACCGCTGTTCGGGTGTGAAGCCGTCAATCTTTTCGGTTTGGCCCGACTCGCGCAGCTTGTTTTGCAGGGCATCGTAGGCGATCAGCATGCCGCCGAGGTCAGCGATATTTTCACCGAGCGTCAGCTCTCCTTTGACGTGTTGGCCGTCAACCTGATATTGGTCGTATTGATGAGCGAGCGCCTGGGTGTGCTTTTCAAACGCTTTACGATCTTCTTCTGTCCACCACGAATGAAGATTGCCGATTTTATCGTATTTCGCGCCGCTATCATCAAAGCCGTGAGTAATTTCGTGGCCGATCACCATACCGATGGCGCCGTAGTTGGCAGCAAAGTCGCCTGACGCATCAAACATCGGCGGCTGCAAGATAGCGGCAGGGAATGTGATGCCGTTTGTGTTCGGCCAGTAATAGGCATTGACTGTCGCCGGCGACATCAGCCATTCTTTGCGGTTGACCGACCCTTTCACGCGCCCGACATCATACTGCCACTCGAACTTTCTGATCGCCAGGACGTTGGCGACATAATCATCGGTAAGTTCCAATGCACCATACGATCGCCATTCGTCCGGGTAACCGAGCAGCGGCAGAAATGTATCGAGTTTTTCGAGTGCTTTTTGCTTCGTCGCTCCCGACATCCAGTCCAGCTTCTTGATGCGTTCGCGCAAAGCATCCTGTATGTGGTTGACAAGATCGGTAATCGCCGCCTTGGCAGCTTCGTCGAAATGCGCTTCGGTATAGACCCGTCCGATCGGTTCCGGCAACAATGCTGAGACATTACGAATAACCCGTTTGTAGCGGTCCTCTTGTTTTTCAGCTCCCGTAAGCACGGTACCAAAAAAGGTGAAATGCATGTCCTCATACTTCTTGGCGAGCAACGGCATATACGGCACGACCGACTGTGCGATGAGGTAGTCCTGCCACGCTTCGATATCCTCAGTATCAAGTAATCGAAGTGCCGCTTCCAGGAATTTCGTTTGATGGACGACCAGACCGTCCAACTCCCGGAGACCAGTAACCTTTTGGTATGCAGCCCAATCAACACCCTGAAACCGCTTGCTTAACTCCGCAAAAGTAAACGGATTGTATAGTGCCTCAGTATCCCGATTCTCGATCGATGTATTTGATGCCGCCGCCAATTTCTCCTCAATTGCGTAGACGTGCGCAGCGCGATTGGCTGCATTATCTTTGCCAAGCGCCTCAAATACCCGTCCTAAAAATGATTTATATGCCGCACGAGTTTTTTCGAAACGCTCGCCTTTTTCAAAATAGTAGTCGCGGTCGGGCAGCAATAAACCGCTTTGGCTCACCGTCATGACGTATCGCTCGCTATTCTTTTCGTCGACGTCAAGGCTCAGATGCCAGATCAGTGCCCGGCCGGCACTGTGCCGCCTGGCGATAAGCGTTTTTACATCTGTGGCATGTTGCGCCTGTTCAATCTCCTGAATGAACGGCAGCATGGGCTGGAGGTCATGCGCGGCAATAGCCGTCTCATCCATACCGGATGCATACAATTGCCGGGCAAGGATGCTGGTTTTTGGCTGATTATCTTCCCCCGGTTTTTCGAGCAGCTCGTGTAACTGCTCGGTAACTCTATCGCTGAGTTCGGTCATCGCCGAATAGCGCGCCTTGTCCGATGGGATAGGGTGGCTGTCACACCACTTCTTATTGACATAATTATAGAAATCGTCCCCCGGGTTGATCGAGTCGGTAACTTCATCTTGCAGTTTCATCTTTACCATTATACATAGAAACAGCTCCGCCGATGACGGCCTACGATTTAGCCCACGAAGCCATGTCGAGTATGCATATTCCGGGCGGCGAAGTGTTAGATTTTTAGCATATGCCCCACCAGGAACGTGATTAAATAGCTGACGTATAATTTTGGTAGGGGGAACATGTGGCTAACGACACCAACCGCACGATGCGGGCGGCATCATTGAAATCGCGTCACACTCAAACGCCGGGCGAATTGCAGCGTTATCGTCTGCTCGTGGAAAACGTACAAGATTACGCTATATTTTTATTAGACCCGGACGGTTACGTCCAGACTTGGAATAAAGGCGCCGAGAGGATTAAAGGCTATAATTCCGAAGAGATCATCGGCAAACATTTTTCCGAGTTCTATTTAATGCGCGATAAGGTAGCAAAAAAGCCCGAACATGAGTTAGAGCTCGCCAAGCGATTGGGGCGCATTGAAGATGAAGACTGGCGGGTGCGCAAAGACGGCAGTAAGTTCTGGGCAAACGTCATCATCACTGCTCTCCATGACGACTCGGGCAAGCTGATAGGTTTCGGCAAAGTTACCCGCGACCTTACCGTCAGAAAGCGTTTCGAGGATGATCTGCGCCAAGCCAACACGCTCCTCAAGCAGCACCAGGTAGACCTCGAACGATTGAGCGCTGCCAAAGATGAATTTATCTCGCTCGCCTCGCACCAGCTGCGAACGCCTGCGACCGGCATCAAGCAATACCTGGGGATGCTGCTCGAGGGGTTTTTGGGCGACCTTACTCCCGAACAACTGGCAAGCGTACAGCGGGCATACGAAAGCAACGAACGGCAAATAGCTACGGTCAATAGCTTATTGAAGGTGGCACAACTCGATGCCGGCAGAGTGAAGTTGAAGAAAAAACCGACCGATGTGAGCGAGATATTGCGCACGATCGTGAATGACTATACAGAAAAATTTACAACCCACGATCAGCAGGTCCAGCTTGACGTGCCCGATACGCTGGAAGGCAACGTGGACGAAGCACACTACCGTATGTCATTGGAAAACCTGATAGACAACGCCTCAAAATATACGCCGAATGGTGGCCACGTGCATATTGCCGGTCATCTCGCCAACGACCAGCTCATCGTCACTATAAAAGACACCGGCGTTGGCATAGCTCCGGAAGATATCCCAAAGTTATTTAATAAATTCTCGCGCGTACCGAATGCCCTCTCCGACGCCGCTGGCGGTAGCGGCCTTGGGCTATATTGGGCTGATAAAATAATCGCACTCCATGGCGGCACGATTGAAATAGAATCAACACAAGGTAAGGGTACGACATTTTACGTTCGGGTACCGATGGAGTAACAAATATGCGCAAAATTCTCGTCGTAGAAGATGACACCACCTTACGCGAGGTATACACCATGATCCTGTCTAGGGGGCCCTATAAGCTTGACACCGCGGCCAACGGCAAAGAGGCGTTAGAGAAATGCGCCCTTACGCGGTACGATCTCATTCTCTTAGACCTTATGATGCCTATTATGGATGGCGTCGGATTTCTCGAGCATTTCGCCTCTACTACAGGCACTCCACCCTCGAAGGTAATCATACTCAGCAACCTTTCTTCGGGCCAAGAACTTGCGCAAGCCATGTCCCTTGGGGCATATAAAAATCTGCTTAAGGCAGAACTCTCTCCCGGTCAGCTCTTATCAACCGTCCTGTACGAACTCGAAGCGTAAGGACCGCGATGCGAGTAAAGGAAGCCGGCTCACCGCTCATAAAGGTTGTTTATGTACCTCTAGAACTTGTTACGATGCCGGACAAATGCTATGCCTATGCTACTATACGCTTATGCGTAATTAAACACGGAGGGTAGCGAGTTGCGGGCCAAATTAAAAATTATATACAGCAGTCTGCTGGCAGTAGTAGTAATTACAGGATCGGCCATAGCGGCCATGGGCGGCACTCATGCGGCTCCGTCTTGCTACGCGCAGACATGGAAGCAAGGTAGCAGCGGGCAATGTGTCAAAGATATTCAGAACCTCTTAAATTATGACCTCTATAGTACAAACTCGTCGCAGTACCTCACTCTGGACGGACAGTACGGCTCATACACTACAGCCGCAGTGAAGCAGGAACAAAAGAATAGTGGCATAACGGTAAACGGCACTGTAAATACTCAGACCTGGCCGCACGTTTGTACGCCCGGATCCGGTTCTGTGCCCAGCTGGTACACGAGCGCTGCCACTGATGCCGGCTGCCCGTCTACTTCGACTAGCGGGGCTGGCAGTGCTTCCGGATCGAACTCGAAGCATGTCACGTATACCTTGAAAAACTTGTCGGCGACCGTGGATGGTACGAGCGTTACGGCTACGGCAACGGTGGCAGCATCAGTCAATACGACCGCACAGTACGCTGGAATTTGTGTACGGGATGCATCAAACAATAATTTCGACTTCAATAAAGCCCAGAATATTGTGCTGACTACGAACGGTACCGTATTGAACGGACCGGCACAGACCTTAGCCGTAGGAACCTATACCTACTTCGCTTGTGTTGACGTACAGAACCTCTGGACCCAGGTCGGCAATAGTCAAAGCTTTACCGTAAGTAACCAGCCTGCGCCCGTTACATACACATTGAGCAACTTGTCGGCGACCGTGAATGGTACGAGCGTTACGGCCACAGCAACGGTGGCAGCATCCGTTGATACAACCGCGCAATCTGCCGGTATCTGTGTGAATGATGCGTCAAACAATAGCTTTAACTTCCCGATGAGCCAGAACGTGACCTTGACCACTAGCGGCACCGTGCTGAACGGCGCCGCCCAGACGCTCGCCCCCGGGACATACACATACTATGCATGTATAACCGCGCAGAACATTTCGTCCCAGGTCGGCAACAGCAAGACCTTCACGGTCAACAGTACTGGCACGGGTGGCGGCTCGCTGCCATACGCTTCCGCGCTAAGCGGCTACAGCAACCTTTCCCAGTCGTTTACTGCCCAGGATATGATCAACGGCAACTGGGCTCAGAATGCAAACGACACCCAGGAAGGTGGTGGCACTTGCTCGACGAGTAATACTGCCTACGATGCCACCAACGACGCGGTTAAGCTGAGCACCAACGGGCTCCCCACAAACCAAAACGGCGCTACCTGTGGCAAAATCCGCTCAGCTTCACTTGTGCCGACCAAGAACGCAGTTATCGAATCGAAGATTTGGCTGCCGGGCAACAGCCCGACTACCATGCTGGACTGGGCTAGCTTCTGGACGGACGGTGCAAACAGTAGCGGCGTGGAGAATTGGCCGATCACCGGCGAGGTCGACGCGGTCGAGACCAATTTCGGGCAAAGCTTCGTCAGCATCCACTGCGGCTGCATGCAAGACTACAATGCCGCGAGTTATGGTCCGACCGAGAACTGGACGACTGAACCAAGCGGCTGGGAAGACAAGGATACTACCTATGCCACGACTTCGGCGCCGAACGTAGTCCCAGGCTGGAACGTGGTAGACATTGCCTTCAACGCTGACGGCTCGGCCGGCATCTACTACAATGGTACGTTATACGTTACCGTGCCCGCCTCGGCACTAACCTGGAACACCGGGTACACCTACGTAAACTGGGGAATCAGTGGAGCGTACGACACCTTTCCCCAAAGCACCTGGCCGACAGGCAGCGGCTACGAAGAGGTACAGTACCTGAAGGTATTTACCCAGTAGATACGCGAAGGTCAGGACCACACCGGGCCACGGCAATAGCCATGGCTGACAAAAAGAGTGAGCAATCAAGGCTCGCTCTTTTTGTTTATCGATATTTGTATTACATTCCGCTTTTGTATACAGTTATTAGTGACTACTGCAAAACAAAACCATGCTTACAAAAATCCTTAAACACCGCGTGACCGCCTTGGTACTCTTTTTGCTGATCATTGGCGCGATTGGCGCGTTTATGCCTGGCTTTTTAGGGAATTTGGGGCAAGCTACATTCTCGGTCAATGGTTCACCGTTCGACAAAACCACGCAGCTAGTGACGCAGCGGTTCAAAGCGCTGCCGGCCGAACAGGACGTGGTAGTGTTTCATTCCGCTACACTGCATGTGCAGGATGCAAGGTTCCGCGCTGCGGTCGCAAAAGCTCAGCAGACATTACAGGGCAAGCCGCACGTGAGCGGGCTTATCAGCCCCTACGGTGCAAATGCGGCGCTGCAAATTTCGGCAGATAAGCACACCGCGCTTATGGTGGTAAATCTCACGGGCAACGCGGACGATTTGCAAAGATATGCGCCTGCGCTCCGCAATGACTTACCAAAGCCCAGCGGCGACATGCAGCAATACCTTACCGGCAATTCGCCACTTAACGCCGACATCGCCACCCAGGAGACCAAGGATATTACCCATGCCGACACTATTGGCCTGCCGGTTGCATTTCTCGTATTGTTGCTTGCGTTCGGCACTGCTGTCGCCGCAGGTCTACCGTTGCTATTCGGTGGCCTTGGCATTGTGACAACATTCGGCTTGCTGGGAGTACTCGCCCACTTCACCTCCTTCAATGCATTTGTAGAATCGGCCGTGACGATGATCGGCCTGGCGCTGGGCATTGATTATTCCCTGATGATCGTGACGCGCTTTCGCGAAGAGCTGGCGCGCAAACGCACGCCGCTCAACGCTATCAAAATCACCATGAAAACCGCTGGCCGGGCGATATTATTCTCCGGCTGCACGCTGATGATTTCAGTCAGTGGCCTGCTGTTTGTGCGCTCGCCTATGTTTAAAAGTTTAGCGCTCGGCATCATGCTCACCGCTGCTGTTATGGTCACACTATGCCTGACCCTGCTGCCTATCGTGCTAAGTCTGCTCGGCCATCGCATTAATTCGCTGCGTGTGCTTGGAGCCAAAAAGGGCAAAGACCAGGAAGAGAAGTTTTGGGAAGCATGGGCGCGAGGCGTGATGCGCCACCCCGTAATAGTGGTGCTCACTACCCTTATCATCCTGATAGGCATAGCGTGGCCAGTTCACAGTTTGCAGATTGGCTTGGATTCCGGTCTTAGCACACTTCGCAACCAACCCTCAGCGCAGGGTTTACAACTGGTACAGCAACATTTTTCGTCCGGTGTTCTTTCGCCGCTGCAAATCGTAGCCTACCGCGACAGCGGCACGTTTAGTGACAACGATCTTGAGGTTTTATCGGCAATATCTGACCAACTGATGCAGGATAAGCGAGTTCAGGCTGTCTATTCCCTGCCGCAAACGCTCGACGCAGCTACCGGCAATCATACAGTGCCTGCACTGACACTTGTAAGCAAAAACTCACCGTCATCGCTTGCCAGTCTGCTGAACGTAGGTCAAGGCTCGAACGTCACCATAATAAACATCATTCCGCGCGTTCCGTCGGACAGTAACCAGGCTCTGCAGCTACTGAGCGACATCGAGAATGGCATCGTGCCGCAGACCGGCAATGGCAGCAACCTGCATTTCGGCTATCTTGGTCTGACCGCACAAATCGCCGATCTTAATGCCGAAATTCATCGAGCTATACCTATCGTACTCGCCTTCGTGCTCGGCATTTCATTCATCCTCCTGGCATTCACCTTCCGCAGCCTGCTACTGCCGCTCAAGGCGATTGTCATGAACTTGTTCTCGCTTGGCGCGACGTTCGGGCTGATGGTGCTCGTGTTTCAGCACGGCGCCGGTCAGCAGCTGCTCGGATTCACCACGCGCGGCTACATCCAAAATTATCTGCCGCTACTCACCTTTGTCATTCTATTCGGGTTGTCGATGGACTATGAAGTATTCCTGCTCACGCGTATCCGCGAAGAGTGGCTCAAAACCGGCAACAACACCACGGCCGTGGCACGCGGCCTTGCACACACCGCCAAGGTCATTACACACGCTGCGGCCATTATGATTGTGGTGTTTGCCTCGTTTCTGATTGCACACATTCTGGAAATAAAGGAGCTTGGCTTCGGGTTGTCGATGGCCGTGCTTATCGACGCCACGCTTATCCGCCTTCTGCTCGTCCCCGCTACCATGCGGCTTATGGGTACGTGGAACTGGTGGTTACCAGGGCTACACACGAAGCGATATCGATAAGTTCGTAGAAGTATCGGCTGATACGGTCGGGGAAAGCAGACCTCGGCCGTCAACCTCACATATTTAATTCACGGAGAATGTCAAGCCATTCATCGGAAACGTCTCGTTGCCATTTGTAGAGCATACTTCAACCCCGTATTCTAATTGGGTCGGAACGTCGGTAGATTTGGCCATGCCATTGGCGACTTCCCACTGGAATACGGCCAAGATGTTGACCGAACCCGATTTAACCTGAGCATCGCGGAAGAAAATGTACTCACAGTTGGATTCGTTCGCAGCAGAACAGTTACTGCCAAGCGCCAAGAAATGATAGGCTACCCCACCTATCGTGGCTGCCTTGGAGTTGGCATATGCACCGCCCGGGCCCACACAATCATTCTGGCTGGAGCCGGGCTCGGCACAGCTGCCCCAATAGTCTTCGGTGCCAGTCCACTGGTTCCAAATCATGGTCTCGTTTGTCCAATTATTGGTCCACAAGTCGTATGCAGCATCCCATGAACCGGCTGATGGGTATGCTTCAGAGAACGTGGAAGTAATTGAGCTATACTGCGCTATTGTCTTTGTTGACGGATTACCTCTGCCGCCAACGTCGTACTCTGTATCTGGATAGGTTTCCACCTGGCCGCCGTTATTCGGCTGATTTGAAACGGCATACCACGACGATTGGTTGCAGACATACAGAGTCTGAGGTCCGTGCGATCCGCTCCAGGCGTCATTATTTACCCACCATGTATCGCTGATGGATTTCGTGCCCGTGGCCTCACCCGTGCTCCAGGATGGATTGGTACAGGCGCTGCCGCTTGATGCTGATCCACTACCTGAACTTGTACTCGTACCTGAGCTGCCGGAGTTAGCCTTGGAGGCTACGGGAGTTGAGCCAGGACTGTGCTTCGACGGTTTGTGTGATGTTTGCGTGGCAGGCACGGGGGGACTGTTCCCAACGCCGAATTGTATCATTTTACCGGTAATTGCATTCGGGTTCGACACAATCTTTGCCTGTCCGGAAGTACTGGCGCCAGAGAAGTCTATAATTATGCTGTTGTTAGGAGCGGCCAACGCGATAAAACTAATGAGGCCTCCCGCTATACCAAAACCCAGCACAAACAAGGCTACACGCCTTCGATTCCGGATTCCGCCGAAGGCCGGACTATCAGACACGACGGCGCTAGTATTGATTGGGTTCCGTGTATCGACAAATGACGCAGGCTGGCCAGACAATTGCGGCTGGAGTTCGAGATCCTGCGGCGTACGGCCTTTGAAGAAGGGCAGATGTTTGAGTACGCTATTCGGCCTTGTGGCATATCGTAAAAGTATGAGCCCAATGAATGCAGCAGTGAGCGCAGATGCGGCGACGTAAGCCGCCTTCCTCGCTACGGACAGTTTATGTTGGCGAGATTTGCTGAGATTCTGGCCCAGGTTCGCTGATGTAGTTGGCATCTTAGGACCATTAACCGGAGTAGCGGTTGTCGTACAGTTGCCGCCGCTTCCAACGGGTACGCAGGAGCTGCTCGTTAACAGAACCCGGTCAATACCTACTGTGGCGTCTTTACCCGCAACAGTTAGCATATGCTTGCCACTGGTCAGCGTGATGCTTACGGGCATTGTAGCACCGCTGTGATCTATCCAACTGAAAGTGCTCGCCGCCAACTTGCCGCCGCCCATACTAATGGAACAGCCGCTGTCTACTGCTAGAGCAAGCGCACTGCTACCTGATGGCGATGCATGCACATGCACCCAAAGCCGGTATGTACCAGCCGAAACCACGGTGAAAGACTCCTTGGCGGTGCCCTTGTCGGTTGGCAGCGTTGAGCAAGCCGTTGCAGTAGCCGGCAAGCTACAACCTATAACCGCAGCGAGTACTACCAGGAGGGCACATAATACTGTCAGGGATTGTTTGTTGCGCATACGTTGGCTGATGGTGGAATCTACTTACGCTTATAGTAAACTTCTTTCGTAAATACGCCAAGTATTTTTTACATCATATAACTTCCCTATTGTCGAGGTGGAAGAACCTAGACAGATACGCCTACTTTCGCTGTTTGTTTACTGGAGCTCCGGCAAATGAAACGTTTATTGTCATAAGCGGAAACAGCGCTGGCTGCCAGGGAGGTATGAATGGCATAATTCTACCCAAGCTACAGTATTTCCTTTTAGTGGTGCGCCCACCTTGATTAATGATCCGTACCTTGCATGAGTTACTATTTAAGTACACGTATATCACTCAACAAGAGTAGGAGTTATTTTACGTATTGAGCGAGTGCAGCGTCCAACTCCGACCATTGAGAGGATTTCAGTGCAGGCAGGCCTTCCTGAAACTGCAAGATTCCGTCGCCACCATCGGCAGCCATGTCCTTGATATAATTCGTGATTGATTCATAGCCACCGCTCCCGAGCGGGGAGAGGTCAGTCTCTGCGATAAAGATTGGCAGATTCGTCTTGGAGTGGATCTCGGAGAACGTCTGGCCGAAGTCACTTTGGAAAGTACCGCCGGACGAGTTAATAAACGAAGGATAGCCGTCAACGCCGACCATCTGCACTTCACTCGTACCAGGCCACCATGCAGCCGGGTTGGTATTTGAACCGCCTGAGTCAACGTTCGGACACCACATCCAGAAGGCATGCCCTCCTGCCGTCTTGTTGACCGCCGCCTCGACATGATCCCATGCCTGAATCCATTGGCTCGGAGAGCATGGATTCGAACCACAGCTCGAACTGCCCGGAGGCCCTATCGACCAGGGATACTGGCCGCCGATATTAAATTCGTGAGCGAAAGTAAAAATGACAGGCTTGCCAAGCGACTTGACGCTACTACCAATACTATTAAGCCATGAATCATATGTACCGGAATCAATACTGCTAAACGATGCTGGTTGCTGCGAGCTATTCCAAGGTTCCAGTTCAACGAATGGTGTCGCCCCTGCCGCTTCAGCACCGCTAATAAACTGGGAAGGCCATGAATTCTGCCAACCAAGATAGACATTGGCCACATCTGGCTTCTGCCCTGACACGGTTGAGAAACTGCCATTATCTTCCGCCGCCTGCCATATGCCGAGACGGGTGGCCGGCGGTGTACTGCTCCCACCACCAGAGGAACCACCGCCTGAGCTACCGCCACCACCAGTGCTGCCACCTCCACCACCGCCAGATCCGCCGGAAGAAGCGGTGTGAAAGATGACTGCCTTGCCGCCTGAAGCGCCGGCATCGGCAACTATAGAAGCACCGCCGCTCAATGCGCCTTTCACGGCTTGCGCCGCTCCGGTACTGGTGTCGGCACGGGTAATCGTGAGGGCGGCATAGCCCACGATAGCTACCGCCAAAACGATAAACGCTTGGCGCAGGTGGCCCGATGGAAAACGGAGCAAGCGCCAAGGATAGCCACGGACACTACGAGCAACAGATGCATGTCTTGGGCCTGTCTTTGATTTTGATCGTGTGAGATGGGCCTTGCGCATATTTTTCTTCTCTTGGTTTATATATAAGTATAAGCCAGATGAAGCGTGCAGCAAATGATGCGCGGTTGTAGGGATATTATAGCCCTTACGCACTCTTTCATCCGACACCCTCGAAGATACATAGAAGGTTGAAATACCCTGGGTAACCTTCTGAAATGTACCGAATAGCAAAACATCATTCGCACAGATGGCTTGTATAAATAAACGATGGGTTAGCGAGTTATAAATGATGTAGGAATTGCTTCATAACGTCGCCGTCATTAAGCTCCTTGAGATAAGCTTCCCACTCAGTGTCGGTGTATTCGGCAAGACTTTTGTCTGGGTTGCTCTTGTGGCCATAGATATACAAAAGCTCATTCCAGCCGCGTAGATTGTCGCCCTTCGGAGCATTAAGCAAGAAACCCTCTTCCTTGGTCTGAAAAAACGAATCATCCCGGCCGTCAAAATAACCAAGTGACGTTACGAATTCGGCTCGCCGGTCTTGCTTGTCGTGCATAAGGCTCACAAAACCATCGACGCCGATCGATTTAAGCACCAGCTTAAGCATCGGCCCGGGAAACCCGTTCAACGCTGGGACATTGAAGCCGCGATCGTCGACCAGCACCCGCTTACCTGGAAGCATTTTTTTAGCTTGGGCCAGCTTATGTTCGATGATGTACATTTCATCGGTTGTCTGTGGTTCGACAAGCTCAGCATCATATTGCTTCAGTGTAACCCCTTGTGCTTCAATAACTTCTTTGTATTCCTCGTACTTCCGATTGTTGGTAGTCACGAGATAAATTGTGTTAGTCATGTATTAGTTCTCCTACAATTTTGTTACTGGCGATTCGACTTATAAAAGCCCTCCTTTTGCGGAAGCCCCGGTGCTTGTAGTTTGGTGCGCTTGATGCACTTTCATACCAACACTTGTTTGGAGCGTATTGCGCCACGGTAAGATTAACCTTGGAAGGAAAGCACCTAACTATTATGAACGTCGGTTACATGGAGAGTATCGGATGATTCCGGAGGTGCTTCATGCTTGGTTACCACCCAATATTCCTGTCCTTTTTTTGTAACATCTTCTATTTCGGCCACCTCGTGACCGGGTCTGATAATAAAGTTACGCTTATTCTTATGGATTGCATTGTAGACATTGAGACTAACAAGGACTCGTGACTGACAATTTTCGTCCGCACATTCACAGTAGAAGTGTAGCAGCGTATCAGCATCAACCTCTACGGAGCGCTCTCCCTCTTCGGCTGCTATTGCATTTACCGCATCGATGCGCTTCTGCACTCTTTGGTTCAGCCCACGAAAGATAGCTTCGTTCTCTGCTTTATGGCGATCGGCAATTGATTCTGTCACCACCTTAGTGTAACACCTGTCAGTTACTTTTTGTGGAAACAATGGCAAAGGAATATTGTGCCGAATTGCCCCTTTAAGGCTGTCACATTATTTTAATTAGGTTATTTACTAACGCCCAGGAATTGCCAGGGTCATGGCTCGACACGCATACCTAACTCATCGCCTTCGAGCCATGACCCATAGAACTCGAAGTTATTGGCATGCTTTCGCAACCAAGCATATTCAATAGTGGCCTTAAGGTCGTCAGGGCGATCATCTAACGGATGCCCAAACTAGGTGCTTATGCACTAACTGTATGCTGTATGCCAATTTATCGTAGGCCGAATAACACCTACGAAGCTCTCACCTTGTTCAGGAGAAAAGTACCCGAAGGCGCTCAGAGCACAAATTGGTGCGCTTGACGCACTTTCATTCCAACGCTTTTTGGGGTGGCCGGAGGGCGTACCTAGTGCGCCTAATGGATTATAGGTGGAGCCAGCCCTACGCCAGTCTGATGCTCAAGTATGAAAAACTGAGCAAGTGTGAGCTTACTGTTGGCTAGCGATTTTAAATTGCGATGTTTCAGCATCAATGCCAGAGGCGTGTGCGACTGCGTCATGTAGTGTTTTACTAGCCCTGAGGAGGTAGAAGAGATTAACCGTGAATACCATAGCTGCACTTCCCTCGGGATAATCATCGGGGCCAATGTAGTGGGCGACGCCCGCATGCAGGAAGGCTTCCTGAAAGGCTATGCTGCCGGTTTTGCAACCAAGATTGACGATAGTTTTGTTGGGCAGCTTAGCAGTATCACTTATTTCTTGTGGGCTGACAGGTTCTTCGCTAGGTACGTCAATGCCTTGGTCTATTCCATGGCATGAAAGAACAACTATCTCATCGTTAACTGGGATCTGACCATCCAGCAGCATCAAGAACTCTTT
>Ga0187809_10000204_pt1 | contig 38111 bp, 34 predicted proteins | sample NC_wetland_sal_i_8_FD_132415 | JGI IMG/M metagenome (GOLD analysis project Ga0187809, IMG submission 132415) | Wetland sediment microbial communities from Neuse River Estuary, North Carolina, USA - ASW_4 | ecosystem: Environmental > Aquatic > Freshwater > Wetlands > Sediment | place: USA: North... | reverse complement strand
TTCTACTGGAACGGCGCCTACGGCACGCTGTGGTGGGCCGACCCGGTGGAGGATCTGGCGGTGGTTTTCATGTGCCAGGTGCCGGGCGAGCAGCGCCGCCGCTACCGCACGCTGATCAACGCGCTGGTGTATCAGGCGCTGGTGGACTGACGCCGTCCTTCGCCAATGCGGCAGCCGAACGCCGGCGCGCGGCGGCGAGCAGCACGGCGACCGCGCAGGATGCCAGCCGCGTCAGCAGCGAGTCGGCGCGGCTAGTCAGGATGATCGGCACGCGTGCGCCAAGCACGATGCCGGCGGCGTCGGCATGCGCGAGGAAGGACAGGCTCTTCGCCAGCATGTTGCCGGCCTCGAGATCCGGCACCACCAGCACGTTGGCGCGTCCGGCCACCGGCGAGGCGATGTGCTTGATTGCCGCCGCCTCCGGGCTGATCGCGTTGTCCAGCGCCAGCGGACCATCGATCAGCGCGCCGGTGATCTGGCCGCGGTCGGCCATCTTGCACAAAGCGGCGGCCTCGATCGTGGACGGCACCTTGGCGGTGACCGTTTCCAGCGCGCTGAGCACGGCGACCCGCACCTCCGGCACGCCGAGTGCGTGCGCCAGGTCGATGGCGTTCTGCACGATGTCGACCTTCTCATCGAGCGTCGGCGCGATGTTGATGGCGGCATCGGTGATGATCAGCGCGTCGGCATGGCCCGGGACGTCCATGATGAAGCAGTGGCTGATCCGGCGCGCGGTACGGATGCCGGCCTCGTGCGACACCACCGCGGCCATCAGCTCGTCGGTATGCAGGCTGCCCTTCATCAGCGCTTCCGTTCGGCCGGCGGTGACCAATGCCACCGCCTTGGCTGCCGAGTCGTGGCTGTGTGCCGCGTCGACCAACTGCATGCCGCTGATGTCGTAGCCTGCCTCGGCGGCGATGCTGCGCACCCGGGCGGATGGACCGACCAGGATCGGCTCGATCAGGTGCAGCCTGGCCGCCTCGACGGCACTCTGCAGCGATGCGTCGTCGCAGGGATGCGCGATGGCGGTTTTGATCGCCGGTTCGCGCTGCGCCAGGGCGATCAGGTGTTCGTATCTGGGACGCACATCCAGCTTGGTACGTGCGAACGTATCGGGCATGAATGGTCTCCGCTTTTACCCGTTGCTGCGCGGTTGCGCCGAACGGCAGTGCCCCCGCGCCACGGGGCGGCAATCAGGGTGCGTTGCAGGGGGCGTGGCAGCGCCCAGCTGGCACAACTCCGCCAGGGAACCGCCGAACCCGTCCGCTGTCCGCCATCCCGATCAGTGCGGCGGTCCGCCCGCGGCGGCTGCCGCCGGATGCGCGCCGCCTGGCCTGGTGATCTCCTCCCGGCGGTGCCTCAGCGCTTCATCGACGGTTTCGAACCGGGCCTCGCCCGCGCCGCCGCGCTCCGTCAGTCGTTCGGCCAGCGCACGTACCAGGTCGGAGCGTGCGACGATGCCCACCAGCCTGCCATCGCGCACCACCGGCACGCGTTTAATGCCCTTCGTGTGCATCAGTTTGGCGATGTCACGCGCCGGCAGATCCTCGGTAACCGTGATGGCGCCCGCCGACATCACCGCCTTCACCTTGTAGGTTTCGGCGCGGATGCCCTCGATGAAGTTCGCCGCGAGCTCACTTCCCTCGGCCAGCATGTCGAGCCAGCGCATCTGTCTGGCGTTGAGCCCCTCGTGCCATCGGACCAGGTCGCCCTCGCTCAGCATGCCGACGAGCGCGCCGGCATGGTCGGTCACTGGCAGGCCGCTGATCCTGCGGGAGGCCATCAGCTTTACAGCCTCGATCAAAGAGGTCTCTGGGTGCACCACCGCCACGTCGCCGGTCATCACGTCACGTGCTGTGACAACTGCTTCGTCGAGCATGGGTCGCCTCCGTTCTCGCGGCCCAGCCCGCTGCTGGGCTACAATGCCGAGCCTAGCGGGTTGCGGATCCAGTGCTTTGATCCAGGTCAATTACCATGAAGTTAACGGCGCCGACCGCGCGTCGGGTGACCGGTCCTGCCTGCCGCCGGGTCGCGGGCCCTGCCTGTGGCGCCAATCCCACACTGCTGCCGGAACGCCACGCAGCCATGGTCGGGCATTGATGTAGATCAAGGACCCCTCCGTCCTGTCCGGCGCAAATTTCCGGGCTGCGCAAACAAGCGTTGCCGGGCTCCTGAGCAGAGCCAGAAATGGGGGATAAGATGAAGCATATCAGCGCGGTTCTGGCTGTGAGCGTGGCAACTTTTCCGTTCGTTGCAGTTGCACAACCGCTCAGTGGGATTTACATCGGCGCGGGTGCAGGCGTGAATTTCCACCAGCAGGAAGCGGTAAACAGCCTCGCAACGACGATCCCCGGATTTGGCACCCTGGGGACCGCGGGTAACAGCGACATCCGGTTCAACACTGGGTTCGTTGGTCTTGGCAGCGTTGGTTGGGGATTTGGCAACGGGCTGCGGGCCGAGATCGAGGGCGACTACCGCCATAACAGCAACAACGGGTTCACCAACGGTGGTGGCCTGGTCGCCGGGGGCGGTCAGGAACAGAAATACGGCGGCATGGTGAATGTGCTGTATGATTTCGTCGGCGTGGTGCCCTGGGTGCAGCCCTATGCCGGTGTCGGCATCGGCGTACAGTGGGTCGAGGAGCACAACCTGCGGGCCTACAACGCCGGCACCGTTGGTTCGGGTGCTGCCATCTTCGGGCCCGGCGGCATCAACCTGAGCGGCAGCGGCACCAAGGCGGCATTCGCCTATCAGGCGATCCTTGGCGCCGCCCTCCCGGTAGAGGCGGTGCCCGGCCTGGCGCTGACCGCGGAATACCGTTTCCTCGGCACGGCCGGCGACAGAACCTATGGCGGAACGATTGCCGGCATCACCACGGCGGGCGCACGGGCCGCCTATTCCGGCACGGTCAAGCTCGGCCCGACCTACGATCACGCCATCCTGTTCGGGGTGCGCTATGCGTTCGGGCAAACGCCGCCGCCGCCGGCGCCGGCGCCGCTCCCGGTCGCCGCACCGGCTCCCGCCGTGCAGCCCGCCCGCTCCTACCTGGTGTTCTTCGACTGGGATAAAGCGACGCTGACCGGTCGCGCCCGGCAGATCATCAAGGAGGCAGCGGACAACTCGACCCACGTGCAGTACACGCAAATCGAGGTGAATGGCTATACCGATACCTCCGGCACACCGCAGTACAACCAGCGCCTGTCCGTCCGCCGAGCAGAAGCCGTGGCGGCGGAACTGGTGCGCGATGGCGTGCCGAAGACTGCGATTGCCATCCAGGGCTTTGGCGAGACGCATCTGCTGGTTCCCACCGGCCCGAACGTGCGTGAGCCGCAGAACCGGCGCGTGGAGATCATCATCCGCTGAACTCAACCGCCCGGGAGTTGCCCGCAGCTCCCGGGCGTTCGACCCGTTCGGCCTCACGCCGCCACGCTTCTTCCTGGGGCGCTCTTGCCATTGTCTTCATGCTGATCCAGGCGCAGCTCTGGTCCGCGGTGATGTATTTCCTGCTGTGGATGGCGACGAACAGCTTCTGGAGCGATTCCGCCTTCACCTACGCCGCCGAGAGTTTCCCAACAAAGTTGCGCGGCCTGGGCGTCAGCCTGGCGGATGCCTCGCAGGTCGGCGGCTATGGCTTTGGCGCAGCGGTCTGGACCGGTCTCATTCATCACCTCGGCCACGACGCGGTCTGGTCGATTATCGCGGTCGGCTTCTCCTTCGGCGCCCGGGTCATCTATTTCGGCAAGGATTACGCCCCCAGGAAGAGCCTGACCTGAGTACTGCGTTCGCAACCTCTGCAAATGATCGTTTGGGACGACCACGAGCCGTGGCCAGCCGAATCGCTTGCCCAGCTGAAGCTGGCGGAGGTGAATGTTGTGCGAGGCAGCGCGCTGGAGAGTGCGCTGCATGAAGTGCATGGCGAAGGCGGTGTCGGCACCGATCTCGACTAGTACTGCGATTTGGAATTGACGATCAGAACGTCGTGGCGGGCGCAGGCCCGCCACCCACGACTGGCTGGAGGAGACTCCGAATACGCAAGCGGCCGCTGCCTCGAGCGCCCACCAACAAGGCGTGGATGGCGGGCCTTCGCCCGCCACGACGTGGTACGCATTCGAGTCGCCAATTCGCGAACGCGATACTGGTACATCCCACTGGAAGTCCGGTGACGCTTCAGTGGGCGATAGTACCGCGCCGTGGCGGGCGCAGGCCCGCCACCCATGACTTGCTGTGGAAGACTTTGCGTGTGGAATTGGCGTGTAGGCTCGAGTCACAAGCAGCCAGTCGTGGGTGGCGGGCCTGCGCCCGCCACGACGGAGTACGCTCGAAACGCATCGCCACTTCCGGCGGGATGCACTAGGGTTCCTGCCAGCTTCCGGCCTCGGCCGAGCGATAGACTGCGGCTTCCACTTGCAGGTTCACCAGGTAGTCGCGCGCGGTGTTCTCGATCGGGCCGTCGCCTGCCCGGTGCGCAATCACGTGCTGCTGCAGCGCGCGCACGCTGTCGCCGGCGAAGCCTTGCCGGGTCCAGTCGAACGGCAGCGTGGTCTCCTCCATGCTGCCCATGCGGCGCAGGACCAGCCGGCCTTCCCCATCCAGCCGCAGCACGGCTTCGCTGCCTTCCAGCAGCATCTCGCCCATCGTCAGTCGTCGATCCCGCGCCACGTGGTCGGCCAACCGGTTGCCGTCGAACAGCCCGCGCACGCCGCTGCGCATGCGGAACAGCACGGTGCCGGAATCCTCCCCGGCGATCGCCGGGTTCAGCCGGCGCAGGTCGGCGAACACCGCGGCCACGTCGCCGAGCAGGAAACGGAACACGTCGATGAAGTGGATGCCGGTCTCGTGGATCAGGAAGCGCGGCATGCTGCGGAAATACGGCTGACGCGAGAGATAGGCGTCCGGCCCGGCGCCATCGCCGGGACGCAGGCGGAAACTCAGGCTGTACGGCTCGCCCAGCGTGCCCGCGGCCAGGCAGCGCGCGGTGGCGCGGAACCACGGCTGGAAGCGGAAGTTTTCGTGCACCACCAGCAGGGCGCCGGCCGCCTCGGCTTCCGCCACCACCGCCTCGGCTTCCGCCAGGTCGCGGCAGAACGGCTTCTGGCAGACGATCGTCGCCACCCCGGCGGCGAGACCGGCCCGGATGGCCTCCGCGTGGCCGGCGGGTGGGATGGCGATGTCCAGGATGTCCGGCCCGATCACGGCCAGCATCTCCGCCAGTCCGGTGAACCAGCGCGCGCCATGCCGTTCCGCCGCGGCGGCGGCCTTGACGGCATCCCGGTCGCAGACGGCGGCCAGTTCGGCGCCGGGAATACGCGACCAGCCGTCATGGTGGAACGCGGCGAAATAGCCGGCGCCGAGGACGGCGACACGTTGCGACATCGGGCAGTCCCGCTTACGCGCCGAGTTGCGTGGCGAGGTCCTCGATGTCGCGTGCCACCACGTCCCAGTCCTGCTCGGCTGCGTCATTGCGCTTCCGGTGCGGCCCGTATTCGTTGGGACGTGGGAAGAACGCCGTCATCAGCCCGCAGCGCCGTGCATTCGCCAGGTCGCCGTTATGCGCCGCCGCCATCATCACCTGGCCGGGTTCCACATCCAGCAGCTTCGCCACGCCGAGGTAGGTTTCCGGGTCCGGCTTGTAGTGACCGAACAGGTCGGAGCCGAACACCATGTCCCAGGGCAGGCCAGCATGCTTCGCCATCTTGGTCAGCAGCGCGACATTGCCGTTGGACAGCGGGCCGATGATGTAGCGGCGCTTCAGCCGCGTCAGTCCGGGCACTGAATCCGGCCAGGGATTCAGCCGGTGCCAGCCCAGGTTGATGTGCACCAGGTCGGCTTCCGACAGGCCCTGGATGCCGAACTTTGCCACCAGCTGGTCGAGCGACGCGCGATGCAGATCGTCCAGCTTCGTCCACGGCGCCTCGCCCTTGCGCACGCGGTCCATCGACGGATGGTAGGCGGCGCGCCAGGCGTCCACCAGAGCGGTCCAGTCCGCCGCGATGCCACGCTGCTTGCCGAACGCGGTCAGCTCTGCGATCAGGCTGCCGCGCCAGTCCACCACGCTGCCGAAGGTGTCGAACACGATCGCGACCGGTGTCTTGCCTGCCATGCTGGAATCCTCCCGTTCGGCCGCAGCCAAGCCGGCGCTCGGCGTGCGGTCAAGCGGGCGGCTCTGAACCAGCGTTCGGCGGTCGTTACGCTGGACATGATCCCCGCCCCGCGCCCGGATAGCCCTGCGCCGCCATCTGCGCTATGCACCTGGGAAGCAGCACCGGGAGGGGACCATGAAGCTGGCATTCTTCGACGACTTCAAGCTCGGCGTGGTGAAAGGCGACGCGATTGTCGATGTCTCGTCCGTCGTGCGGGACGTGCCGCACACCAATCCAGGCAACCTCATCAGCGGCCTGATCGAGCGCTTCGCCGATTACCGCAAGCGCCTGGAAGACGCCGCCGCCGGATCGCAGGGCGTGCCAGTGGCCAGCGTGCGCATCCGCCCGCCGCTGCCGAAGCCGGGCAACATCGTCTGCATGGCGGTGAACTACATGGAGAACGGTACGCTGGCGAAGCCTGCGCCGATCAACGCGTTCCACAAGGCGCCCACCGCGATCATCGGCCCGGGCGACACCATGGTGCTGCCCGATGTCCCCGCCACCATTTTCGAGGGCGAGGCGGAACTCGCCGTGGTGATCGGCAAGCGCGCCACCAAGGTCAGCCAGGCCGACGCGATGGACTACGTGTTCGGCTACATCAACTTCATCGACGGCTCCGCCCGCGGCCTGCCGCCGCCGGGCAACGTGTTCTTCCAGATGAAGTCGCGTGACACCTTCGCGCCGATCGGTCCGTACCTGGTGACCAAGGACGAGATCGCCGACGTGCAGGAGGTGCCGATCAAGCTGTGGGTGAACGGCACGCTGAAGCAGGACTTCAACACCAACGACATGGCGCACAACGTCCGGCGCTGCATCGAATGGGTCACCAGCATCCACACGCTGGAGCCCGGCGACATCCTGGCCACCGGCACCAACCACCGCGGCCTGTCGTCTTTCATGGATGGCGACAAGGTGGAGCTGGAATGCAGCGGCCTGGGCCGGCTGCACTTCGACATCCGCGACGAGCTGAAGCGCACCTGGCTGCGCGAGACGCGGCTGGACCGCCAGCAGGCCGGCAAGGAAGGCCCGACGCCGCAGGTCTCCGGCAAGTACGCGGCCACCTGATGCCGGCCTGGTTCGTCGTGCGCGCGGTCGTCCCCGAGGGCGACCGAGCCGCGTTCGACCGCTGGTACGCGCAGGAACACCTGCCGGACGCGCTGCGTGCCTTCGGCGCGCAACGCGGCTGGCGGGCGTGGAGCCGCGTCGATCCCTCGGTGCACACCGCGTTCTACGCGTTCGCCAGCGTGGCGGCGGCGGAGGCGGCCACCACGCCGGACAGGCTGGCGGCGCTGATCGCGGAGTTCGACCGGTGCTGGGGCACGCGGGTGACCCGCGCGCGCGACATCCTGGAGGTGGTGGACGAGCAGTCTCCCCCGGTGTGAGCCGCCGGTTCGGCGGGTCCGGCACGGATGATGCCGTGCCGCGCAACCGTGCTATGATGCCGGCATCGCGGTTCCGGCAGCCGCGTCAGGCTTCAGGAGGCCACCAGCCATGGACGCAGCGATCGACAAGGAAGCGGCGGCCGTTCTCAACCAGATTCCCGCGGAGGGCGCGACGGTGCCGTTGCTGGCGGGCAGCACCAAAATGGCGGCGGAACGCGTCGAAGCGGCGGTTGGCCGGCTGCACAGCCTGAGGTTGATCGAGCGGGATGGACCGACGGTTCGCCTGACCCCCTTCGCCCAGAAGGCCCGCAACATGTTCAGCATCGTCGGCTGACCAACCGGTGAGGGCAGTTCCATGCCTGGCCGAACACCGGCTGCGCACACGCTGAATCGGCCATCCTATCCCGTCGTCAAGACGCTTGCCGCCGCCGCCGGCATCCTCGCCCTTGCGATGGCGCTGGGGCTGTACCTGGGTGTGCCCGGCCCGGTCGTCATCGCGACAATCGGCGCGGCCGGCCTGGGCGCACTGGTCGGCATTTCCGAGCTCGTCTCCCGCTATACCGATTCACCCGAGCGGGCGCTGTTTGCCTGGGCTGGCCTGCTCTATATCGCGGTCAACATCCTCGCCGCCGGCACCGCCTTCGGACTGGCGCATGGCTTCGACCTGCTGAAGCTCTCTGCACAGAGCCTGCCGGCTCGGCTGCTCACCGAGGCGCTCGTGTCAGGACTCGGGGCGATGGCGTTCTTCCGCAGCGCGGTGTTCACGGTACGCGTGGGCGGCAGCGACGTCGCGGTGGGGCCGGCCAGCGTGCTGCAGCTGATTCTGAACGCCGTCGACCGCGCCGTCGATCGCGAGCGCGCCCGCCCGCGTGCCGAATTCATCAGCCGGCTGATGAACGGCATCTCCTTCAATGCCGCCGCCGATGTGCTTCCCAGGTTCTGCTTCAGCGCCATGCAGAATGTCAGCGCCGCGGACCAGCAGGCGCTGCTGGACTGGATCAAGGTGATCAGGTCCGATAGCGAAACCGATGACGATCAGAAGTCGCTGCTGCTCGGTTTGCGCCTGCTGAATATCGTGGGCGACAAGGTGTTGGAGTCGACCATCACCGGTCTGGGTCCGCGCATCCGGCTGTCGCTGAAGATCGGCCTCGGCACGCTGACCCTGCTGAACCAGATCAGGTTCGAAACTTCGGCGAGTCCGTTGATCGCCATCTGTTATGCCCTGGCGCAAGGGTCGATCGCGGTGGACCGCGAAGAACTGGAGCAGCGCGTCGCAGCCATCGGCCGGCAGCATTTCGACGACGGCGTGGACAACAGCGTGAAGGTGCTGCTGCTTGCGAGTGAATTGCTGAAGGCGTTTGGCGACGATGTCGTCGGGCGGGCAGTGGCTGTCATTGCCCCTGGCCTGCCGGCCCAGCCGGCACCTGCCGCTCCACCACCGGCCACGCCGGCACCCGCTGCTGCGACAACCGCTGCTCCGACAACCGCCACGCCGCTACCTGCCACGCCGCCACCCGCTGCTACGGCACCCGCCGTTCCTCCACCTCAAACACCGGCGCCCGCCGCTCCGCCAAGCGTCGCTCCGACAACCGCTGCTCCGGCAAGCGCCACGCCGTCACCTGCCACGTCGGCACCTGCCACGCCGCCAACTGCCGCTCCGCCACCCGCTGCGCCACGGCCGTCAACGCAACCATCTGCCACGCCGTCATCTGCGCCCCCGCCGCAAGCGCCGGAAGATCCGGAACACTGAGCGCCTGTTGGCAGATGGCGCCAGATCGCCTTTGATGCGGTGACCACCACTGCCGCGAACCAAGGGCGGCAGAGCGAAGGAGGAACCATGAGCGACCCCGAAATCGCCAGGCTGCGCGAGATCATCGCCAGCCGCCCGCGCTCCACGGAACTCGCCCAGCGCCGCCGCGACATCGATGCGCGCGGCAAGCTGTTCGGCGTCGCCGCCGACGTGACGGTGGAAAAGCTCAGCGCCAACGGCGTCGCCGCGGAGTGGACATCCACCCAGGACGCGGATGCCGGCAGCGCGATGCTGTTCGTGCATGGCGGCGGCTACGTGATCGGCTCGCTGGAGAGCCACCGGCATCTGGTTTCGGAACTGGGGCGAGCCGCCGGGATGCGTGCCCTGGCGCTGGATTATCGGCTGGCGCCCGAGCATCCCTTCCCGGCGGCGGTGGAGGATACCGTCGCGGGCTACCGCTTCCTGCTGTCATCGGGCATCGCGCCGCAGCGCATCGCCATCGCCGGCGACAGCGCGGGCGGCGGGCTGGTGGTCGGTGCCATGCTGGCGATCCGTGCAGCGGGCCTGCCGCTGCCCGGCTGCGGCTGGTGCATCTCGCCCTGGGTGGACATGGAAGCGACCGGCGCGTCCTACGCCGATCTGGCCGCGATCGATCCCATCGTGCAGAAGGCGGGGATCGCGGAAATGGCCGGGTACTACCTGAACGGTGCCGACCCGCGCTCGCCGCATGCCGCGCCGATCTACGGCGACCTACGGGGATTGCCGCCGCTGCTGATCCAGGTCGGCGCGGCGGAGACGCTGCTGGACGATGCGCTGATGCTGGCGCGCAAGGCCGGTGCGGCGGACGTGTTCGTGGAATTGCAGGTGTGGCCGGAGATGATCCATGTCTGGCACGCGTTCTACCCGATGCTGAGCGCCGGCCGGCGCGCCATCGCGGCGGGCGGCGCCTTCGTGCGTGCCACCACAAGAGGATAACACGGGAAATGGACGTTCGTTTCGATAATCGCGTCGCCATCGTCACCGGTGCCGGCGCGTGTCTGGGCCGTTCGCACGCAATGCTGCTGGCCTCGCGCGGCGCCAAGGTGGTGGTGAACGATCCGGGCGGCGCGGTGGACGGCACCGGCGGCGCGGCCGCGGTCGCCGACAAGGTGGTGGCGGAGATCAAGGCCGCCGGCGGCGAGGCCGTGGCGAACTACGACTCCGTCGCCGAGGAGAAGGCCGCGCAGCGCATCGTCGACACCGCGATGAACACCTGGGGCCGGCTGGACATCCTGGTGAACAACGCCGGCATCCTGCGCGACAAGAGCTTCAACAACATGGACATGCCGGACTACGAGTTCGTCAACCAGGTGCACCATTTCGGCACGGTGTATTGCACCAAGGCGGCCTGGCCGATCATGCGCGCACAGAAATATGGGCGGATCGTGGTCACCACCTCGGGTTCCGGCACGGTCGGCAATTTCGGCCAGGCCAATTACGGCGCGGCGAAGATGGCGGTGGTCGGGCTGATCAACGTGCTGCGGCACGAGGGCGCGAAATACGGCATCCGCATCAACGCGATTTCGCCCTCGGCACTGACCCGCATGACGGAATCGCTGCTGCCGCCCGATGTCGGGCCGTGGATGAAGCCGGAACTGGTGTCGCCGGCGGTGGCGTGGATGTGCAGCGAGGAATGCGACCAGAACGGCGAGATCATCGCCGCGACGGCGGGCGGCTATGCGCGGGTGCAGTATTTCATCAGCGAGGGCGCGCAGTTCGATCCCGCCGAACCGGTCAGCATCGAGATGGTGCGCGACGCCATTGGCGAGATTCGCGACATGTCGCACGCCAGGCCGTACACCGGGCTGATGGGCAACGTGGAGCAGAAGCTGCGCGAGATGGGGCGGATCAAGTAGCACCAGCCCGTCGTATCGGGCGAGGGTCGAAGCCCGCGGTGTCATGGCCGGCGAAGGCCGGCCATCCACGACTTCTCCGAGCCCGCATCAGCCAAGCGCGGATGACCGGCCTTCGCCGGCCATGACACCGGGGAACCAGCCAGCATGTCCAAACTCAACCTCTCCATCGCGGTCGGCGACTACGACCGCATCCGCCCGCTGGTGGACGGGACCGTGCAGATCGACGGCGTCGATCCGGTGTTCATGCTGCTGGAACCGGAGGAGATCTTCTTCCGTGCCCTGCGCCACGAGGATTTCGACATCTGCGAATTGTCGATGAGCAGCTACACTGTGAAGACCGCGCGCGGCGACTGCCCCTATGTCGCGGTGCCCGTGTTTCCTTCGCGCGCGTTCCGCCACACCGCGATCTACATCCGCACCGACCGCGGCATCGAACGCCCGGAGGACCTGAAGGGCAAGCGGATCGGCGTGCCGGAATACCAGGTCACCGCCAATGTCTGGGTGCGCCTGTTCCTGGAGGAGGAACACGGGGTGAAGCCCTCCGACGTCACCTGGGTGCGCGGCGGCTACGAACATCCCGGCCGGGTGGAAAAGATCGCGCTGAACCTGCCGCCGGATGTGCGTGTCGAGGACGCGCCGGCGGACCGCACGATCTCCGACATGCTGGCCGAGGGCGAACTGGACGCGGTGATCGGCCCGCGCGCGCCGTCCTGCTTCGATCGTGGCCATGAGCAGGTGCGCTGGCTGTATGCCGATCCGACGGCGGCGGCGACCGCGTGGTACCGCAAGACGCGCATCTTCCCGATCATGCACGTGCTTGGCATCCGCCGCACGCTGGCAGAGCGGCATCCCTGGCTGCCGGCCGCGGTGATGAAGGGTTTTCAGCAGGCGAAGGCGCGCGCGCTGGCGAAACTGGGCGATACCGCGGCGACCAAGGTGACGCTGCCCTTCGTCGAGGAGCAGGTACGCGCCGCCCGCACTCTGATGGGCGACGACTTCTGGGCGTACGGGCTGGAACCGAACCGCCACGTGCTGGAGGTGTTCCTGCGCCGGCATCACGCCGAGGGATTGTCGCCGCGAGTGGTGACGCCGGAAGAGATGTTCCACCCGTCCACGCACGAGGCGTTTCGGATTTGAATGGTCGGTCCATCGTCATGGCCGGCTCGCCATCCGTGACGTCCCCACGTCCGCCGCGTCACGTCATCGATGGCGGCCGTAGCCTGTCCTCGGGCGTGACTTCGGCGCGACCCGTGGACCGGCCAGGACGACGCGGCCACAGCCGTGACACTGCGGCCCGCTACGATGAGGTCCGGCCATGTCGATGGGCGAGGTCGCCGGCTATGGCGCGAACACGCACACGCTTTCGAGCCGAGCGGACCAGAGGAACTGGTCGATCGGCGAGGCGGACAGCAGCCGGTATCCTGCCTGATGCAGCGCTCGCGCATCCCGCGCCAGCGCCGCCGGATTGCAGCTGACGTAGATCACGCGGGGCGGTTTCGCCGCGGCGATCTGTGCAATCTGCACCGAGGCTCCCGCGTGCGGCGGATCGAGCACCACCGCGGCAACCCCCGCCAGTTCAGCAGCCGATAGCGGCTGACGGGCAAGATCGCGCTGTCTGGCTTCGACGCGTCCCGCGAGTCCCGCCTGGTTGGCGCCTCGCCGCAGCGCCTCGACAGTGGCGGCGTCGCCCTCGAACGCGGCAACCCGCGCACGCTGCGCCAGCGCGAAGCTCAGCGTGCCGCAGCCGGCATAGAGGTCCAGAACCCGTGCGCGCGCCGGCAGACGCTCCGGCAACCCGGCCAGGACCGCCGCGACGATGGCCGCTTCCCCAGCGGCCGAGGCTTGCAGGAAGCCGCCGGGCGGCGGCTGCACCGCGATGCCGGACAACGTCACCACCGGCGGGCGCAGGATCAGCACCGGCTCCGGCGGCGCGTTTCCCAGCGCCCAGCCCAGGCGCGGCAGGTTGTGGGCGCGCGCGAAGCCGACCAGCCGGGTGCGGTCTTCCGGGCTCAGCGCGGCATCGGTACGCAGCAGCAGATCCGGCCCGTTGTCGCACAGGTTGGCGATCACCGACCCGTCGCGGCGCATTCCCTGCAATCCTGCCAGCAACCGCCGCAGCGGTTCGGACAGCACGAACAACGCCGGATGCAGCACGTGACAGGCCTGCAGGTCGACCACTGGTCCGCCGCGCGCGTGCAGGCCGAGGGCGACGCCATCGCGCGTGCGATGCGCCGCCAAATCCATGCGGCGCCGCTCGTACGGTCCGCTGGCGCTGATCGGCGCCAGTGGCGCATCCGCGTAGCCCGCCCGCTGCAGCGCGTCGCGCAGCAATCCGGCTTTCCACGCCAGGTACTCGCCGGCGCGCCAGTGCTGCAGTACGCAGCCGCCGCATCGACCGAAATGCAGGCAGGGTGGTGCGGTGCGCGACGCATCCGGCTCAAGCACCGCGTCCAGCGTGCCCGCCCAGCCGTCGCCGCGGCGGGCAGCGGGGCGAGCACGCACCAGTTCGCCGGGCAGGGTGAAGGGCAGGTAGATCGGCCTGCCGTCCGGCAGCCGGCCGATGCCGTCGCCCTCGGCCCCGATCCGCTCGATGCGAACCGGGGACGGATCAGCCGCCGAAGGCGTTGAGGCCGGTTTGCGCACGACCCAGGATCAGCGCGTGCACGTCGTGCGTGCCCTCGTAGGTGTTCACCGTCTCCAGGTTCATCACGTGGCGGATCACGTGGTACTCGTCGACGATGCCGTTGCCGCCGTGCATGTCGCGCGCCATGCGGGCGATATCCAGCGCCTTGCCGCAGTTGTTGCGCTTCAGCAGGCTGATCATCTCCGGCGCCGCGTTGTGGTCGTCCATCAGGCGGCCAAGCTGCAGCACGCTGTGCAGGCCCAGGGTGATCTCGGTCTGCATGTCGGCCAGCTTCTTCTGGATGAGCTGCGTCGCCGCCAGCGGCTTGCCGAACATCTTCCGCTGCAGTGTGTATTCGCGCGCGGCGTGCCAGCAGAACTCCGCCGCGCCCAGCGCGCCCCAGGCGATGCCGTAGCGCGCGTTGTTCAGGCAGGAGAAGGGGCCGCGCAGTCCCTTCACGTTCGGCAGCATGTTCTCCGCCGGGACGAACACGTCCTGCATCATGATCATGCCGGTCACCGAGGCGCGGAGCGAGAACTTGCCCTCGATCTTCGGCGTGGTCAGGCCGGTCATGCCGCGTTCCAGCAGGAACCCGCGAATGTCGCCGGCATCGTCCTTCGCCCACACCAGCAGCACGTCGGCGATCGGCGAATTGCTGATCCAGGTTTTCGAGCCGTTCAGCACGAAGCCGCCGTCCACCGATTTCGCCCGGGTGCGCATGGAGCCCGGATCGGAGCCGGCATCCGGCTCGGTCAGCCCGAAGCAGCCGACGAATTCCCCGGTGCGCAGTCTTGGCAGGAACTTGTCCTGCTGCGCCGCCGATCCGAACGCCCAGATCGGATACATCACCAGGGACGACTGCACGGAGAAGGCCGAGCGGTAGCCGGAATCCACCCGCTCCACCTCGCGGGAGATCAGGCCGTAGCTGACGTAGTTCACGCCGGCGCAGCCGTGGCTGTCGAGCGTGGCGCCCAGGAAGCCCATTTCGCCCATCTCGTTCATGATGGCGCGGTCAAAGCTTTCGTTGCGGTTCGCCTGCAGCACGCGGGGGAACAGCTTCTCCTGGCAGTACTGCTGCGCCGCGTCGCGGATGGCGCGCTCGTCGTCGGTCAGCTGCGCGTCGAAACGCAGCGGATCGTCCCACTGGAACGGCGTGAAGCGGCTTTTATGCGCGGACCGGGCGGGGGCGTCGTTCACTCGCTGTCTCCTTCCTCGCGCAGGGCGGCTCGGCGGCCCGGTCGGGCGCGCAGCAGCATGAAGGCGGGGATGTCGTCGCCGAAGCCGGTCACCGGCGGGCCGAGGTCGTCGTCACGCCGGCCGCGCCGGTCGTCGCGGCCCCGCCGCGGCTCGTCGCGGCGGTTGGCATCGCGCGTGGCGTGCGTCTCGTGTGGGGGCTGTGTGTCGTGTGTCGCCTGCGTATCGCGTGCGGCCCGCGGCTGCCGGGTGGCGTGTGTCTCGCGCGTGGCGCGCGTTGCGCGGGTGTCGTGCGTTTCGCGAGCGGGCTGCGTTTCCCGTGCGGCCGGCGGCGCCGCCGCTGCGGCCGGTGCCCGCGCTGCGGCCGGAGCCGGCTCGAACTCGGGTTGCGGCGCCATCTCCTCAGGCGGTGCGGCGGGCCGCCTCGCGGTGGCCTCGCGCTTCGGGGCCGCCTCCCGCTTGGGACGCGCGGCTCTGGCACGTGGAGGCTTGTCCGGGCCGGCGGCCATCCCGGCGGCCGGCTCCGCGGCGGCGGCAGCCTTGCGCGGCGCGGCCTTCTTTGGGGCGGCCCGGCGGCCACGCCGCTTGCGCCCGTCTTCCTCGGCCCAATCCACCGGATCCAGGCCCTCGACGTTCATCGGCGGAATCGGATGGCCGATCAGCTTCTCGATCTGCTCCACCGCGTAGCGGTCCTCCGGCTGCGCAATGGTGAAGGCGTGGCCCTCCAGCCCGGCTCGCCCCGTTCGGCCGATGCGGTGCACGTAATCCTCGGCGTGGATCGGCACGTCGAAGTTGAACACGTGCGACAGGCCGCCGATGTCGATGCCGCGCGCCGCCACGTCGCTGCACACCAGCAGCCGCAGCTCGTTGGCCTTGAACTTCTCCATCGTGGCGAAGCGCACGGTCTGCGCCATGTCGCCGTGCAGCGCGCCGACGTCGAATTTGTGCCGGGTCAGCGATTTGTGCAGGATATCCACGTCGCGCTTGCGGTTGCAGAAGATCAGTGCGTTCTGCACGTTTTGCGTGCGGATCAGCCGGCGCAGCGCCTCGCGCTTGTCGTGTTCGGCCACCAGCGCCAGGCCCTCGACGATCGTGGTCGCGACCGAGGCGGCCCGCGAGACCGCGATCTCCTTCGGGTTCTGCAGGAATGCGTCGCCGAGCTTGCGGATATCCGGCCCCATGGTGGCGGAGAAGAACAGCGTCTGCCGGTTCTTCGGCAGCAGGCCGACGATGCGCTCGACATCAGGGATGAAGCCCATGTCCAGCATGCGGTCGGCTTCGTCGATCACCAGCAGCCGGGCGTCGCTGAGCAGGATGGTGCCGCGCTCGAACATGTCCAGCAGCCGGCCGGGCGTGGCGATCAGCACGTCCACGCCGCGCATCAGCAGGTCCTTCTGGTCGGACATGCTCTCGCCGCCGATGATCAGCGCGTGGGTGAGCTTCAGGTATTTGCCATACTGGACGAAGTTCTCCGCCACCTGGAGGGCGAGTTCGCGGGTCGGCTCCAGGATCAGGCTGCGCGGCATGCGGGCGCGGGCGCGGGAGCCGGACAGGATGTCCAGCATGGGCAGGGTGAAGCCGGCGGTCTTGCCGGTGCCGGTCTGCGCCGTGCCCATCACGTCGCGGCCCATCAGCACGAAGGGGATCGCCTGTTCCTGGATCGGCGTGGGGTGGCGGTAGCCCATGTCGGACACGGCCTGCACGACGGACTCGGACAGGCCGAGGTCGGCGAAGGTCGTGCGCGGCGGTTCGGCCGGCGTCATGGCCGGCGCAATGTCAAGCTGTGCGTCGTCGGTCGAGTCCGCCGTGGCGGTCGTTGTCTCGTTCAAATCGGGTCCAGTCGATGTGGCTGGCGGCGGCACTGGCCGCAGCAGGGCGCGCATGCGGCAAGGCCCCCGCGCGCAACACGCCGCATATCAAGAGGAAACGCGGGAAAGTCAACCTGTCTCGTGGAACAAACTGGCTGTGTGGGGTTCGCCGGCGCGCGGTAGCGCAACAGGGACCAGACCGTCTGGTTGTTGTCGCGAGGGCGTCCGGATGCTGGGCGGGGCGCGGCGGCGTGGATCGCGGCGAAACTCCGCGAGGCGGGGCCAGGTTGGCAATCCCAGATCAACGTCCTGCTCCGCCGCGGCTTGGGGTTGGAGCAGACTGGGAAGCAGGCCGCCTGAGGGTGCGGCTGGCCGGGTGATCGTGGAGCCGAGCGATGACGTGCTGCTGCGTGGCGCGCGCGGGCTGACAGATGCCAAGCACCGGGTGACACCGGCCACCGGACCCTCTATCTCCTGCTGCAATGCACCGTCCCCCTGGCAGGGCCCTGGGGGTTCGGCTCACCCGACCCCAGATCACCGGACATGACCGACACCCCGCTCGACCACATTCGCAACTTCGCGATCATCGCGCATATCGACCATGGGAAATCCACCCTGGCCGACCGCCTGATCCAGGCCACCGGCGCGCTGACCGACCGGGAGATGACCGCCCAGGTCCTGGACAACATGGATCTGGAGCGCGAGCGCGGCATCACCATCAAGGCGCAGACCGTCCGTCTCACCTATCCGGCCAAGAACGGCCAGGTGTACGAGCTGAACCTGATGGACACGCCCGGCCACGTGGACTTCGCCTACGAGGTGTCCCGCAGCCTGGCCGCCTGCGAAGGCAGCCTGCTGGTGGTGGACGCCAGCCAGGGCGTGGAGGCGCAGACCCTGGCCAACGTGTACCAGGCGATCGAGGCCAACCACGAGATCGTCCCGGTGCTGAACAAGATCGACCTGCCGGCGGCCGAACCCGAGCGGGTGAAGCAGCAGATCGAGGACGTCATCGGCCTGGATGCCTCCGACGCCGTCGAGATCAGCGCCAAGACCGGGCTGAACATCGAGGGCGTGCTGGAAGCGCTGGTGCACCGCCTGCCGCCCCCCAAGGGCGACGGCAATGCGCCGCTGAAGGCGCTGCTGGTGGACAGCTGGTACGACCAGTACCTCGGCGTGGTGATCCTGGTGCGGATCAAGGATGGCCGCCTGAAGCGGGGACAGAAGATCCGCATGATGTCCACCGGCGCGGTGCACCAGGTAGAGCAGGTGGGCGTGTTCAGCCCCAAGATGATCCCCACCGACGACCTCGGCCCGGGCGAGATCGGCTACATCACCGCAGCGATCAAGACCGTGGCCGACTGCAACGTGGGCGACACGATCACCGACGACCGCACTCCCGCGGCCGAACCGCTGCCCGGGTTCAAGCCGTCCATCCCGGTGGTGTGGTGTGGCCTCTACCCGGTTGACGCCGACGACTTCGAGAAACTGCGGGAATCCCTTGGCCGCCTGCGGCTGAACGACGCCAGCTTCCACTACGAGCCGGAAACCTCCGCGGCGTTGGGCTTCGGCTTCCGCTGCGGCTTCCTCGGCCTGCTGCACCTGGAGATCATCCAGGAGCGGCTGACCCGGGAATTCGACCTGGACCTGATCGCCACCGCGCCCTCCGTGGTGTACCGCATCTTCCGGACCAATGGCGAAATGACCGAGCTGCACAACCCGGTGGACATGCCGGATGGCAGCGTGATCGACCACATCGAGGAGCCGTGGATCCGCGCCACCATCATGGTGCCGGACGACTACCTCGGCGCGGTGCTGCAACTGTGCAACGACCGCCGCGGCGAGCAGGCGGACCTGACCTATGTCGGCAACCGCGCCATGGCGGTGTACCGGCTGCCGCTGAACGAGGTGGTGTTCGACTTCTACGACCGGCTGAAATCGGTGTCCCGTGGCTACGCCAGTTTCGACTACCAGATGGATGGCTACGCCGAGGGCGAGCTGGTGCGCATCTCCATCCTGGTGAACGGCGATGCGGTGGATGCGCTGTCGTTCATCGCCCATCGCGCGGTGGCGGAAAGCCGCGGGCGGGCGATCTGCGCCAAGCTGAAGGATTTGATCCCGCGGCAGCTGTTCAAGATCGCGGTGCAGGCGGCAATCGGCGGCCGGGTGATCGCCCGTGAAACGATCAGCGCACTGAGCAAGGACGTCACCGCCAAATGCTACGGCGGCGACATCACCCGCAAGCGCAAGCTGTTGGAGAAGCAGAAGGAAGGCAAGAAGCGCATGCGCCAGTTCGGCAAGGTGGAGATTCCCCAGTCCGCCTTCCTGGCCGCGCTGAAGATGGATGCATAGCCATAGCGCCTTGGGCGGCGCCCGCCTCCGCTCCAACCACAGCGTCACGGCCGGCAAAGGCGCTCTGTGTCATGGCCGGCGAAGGCCGGCCACCCACGTCTTTACCGCCGAGATCCCGAAGAAGACGACGTGGGTGGCCGGCCTTCGCCGGCCATGATCGAGCGGTGGGGGCGGGAGATGCCTGACGTGACCGTCATCGGCGCCGGCGCCTGGGGCACCGCACTCGCGCTGCAGGCGCATCGCGCCGGCAGCCGCGTCCGCCTTTGGGCACGCGATCCGGCGCGCGCAGAGCAGATCGCCGCCACCCGCCATAATCCTCGGCTGCCCGCCGCGACCCTGCCGGAAGACCTGACCATCACGCCCAACCTCGCCGCAACCGCCGGCCTGGTGCTTCTGGCCGTCCCCATGCAGCACCTCCGCGCCGTGCTGTCCCGGCTGCCCGAAACAGCCGGCCCGCTGGTCGCCTGCGCCAAGGGCCTGGAGACCGGCACCCTCCGCCTGCCGCTGGAGCTGATCGACGAACTCCGGCCCGGCGCACCCGCCGCGGTGCTCACCGGCCCCAACTTCGCGCACGAGATCGCCGACGGCCTGCCCGCCGCCGCAGTTGTCGCCGCCGCCGACCCCGCGCTGCGCGATGCAGTGACCGCCCGCCTCTCCACGCAAAGCTTCCGCCTGTACGGCAACGACGATCCGGTCGGTGCCCAGATCGGCGGCGCCGCCAAGAACGTCGTCGCCATCGCCGCTGGCGTGGTGATCGGCGCCGGCCTGGGCGAGAATGCCCGCGCCGCGCTGATCACCCGCGGCCTGGCCGAACTCGCCCGCCTGGCGGAAGCGCTCGGCGGCCGGCGCGACACGGTCATGGGCCTGTCCGGCCTGGGCGACCTGCTGCTGACCTGCACCGGCACCTCCAGCCGCAACTTCAGCCTCGGCGTCGCCCTCGGCCGCGGCGAGCGCCTGTCCGACGTGCTGGCCGCCCGCAGCGCCGTCACCGAAGGTGTCGCCACCGCCCCCGCCCTGGTCGCCCGCGCCGCCGGCCCCGGCGTGGCGCATCCGGTGGAGCTGCCGATCTGCACCGCAGTCACCGCGCTGCTGGCCGGCAATTGCACCGTCGCGGAGGCAATGGCGCAACTGCTGTCGCGTCCCCGGCGGGACGAGTGACGCAATCCCCGACAGTCCTGCTTGTTATTGCTTCGCTGCGGCACAGATACGCTTGCATGCGCCTCGCCTCGATCGTCCTCGCCGGAACACTGCTTGCTGGCCCTGCCGCCTGGGCGCAGTCGCCAGCCGAGATGCACGCATCCTATGCGACCTACGCCGCCGGAATGGAGGTCGCCGCCGTGGACGCCGACCTGCTGCTCGGCCCCTACCAGTACCAGGTCCAGCTCGACTACCACGCCACCGGTCTCCTCGGCTTCTTCAACCACGGCCGGCAGCACGACGAGGTGGACGGCATCTGGCATGCCGGCCAGCCGGAACCGCATGCCTACGTCGCGACGGGAATCTGGCACGGAACGGCGCACAGGACGCTGATCGACTACCGCCACGGCGATCCGGTCGTACGGGAGCTGGAGCCGCCGGACACCGGGCGCCAGCCGGTGCCGCCGAACCTGCAGGCACACTCGGTGGACACGCTGAGCGCGCTCGCCCTGCTGATCCGGCAGATCGCCCGGACCCGGGCGTGCGACGCCTCGGTGCGCACCTTCGACGGCCGTCGCGCCACCGAACTCTCCGCCCATACCGCCGGGTGGGAGCGGCTGCCGCAGACCGGCCGTTCGGCCTATAGCGGGCCGGCGCTGCGCTGCGACTTCACCAGCCAGGTGCTGGCGGGCTTTCCCACCGGCAGCGGCGGCGCGAAGGACCATCCGCCGCTGCACGGTTCGGCCTGGTTCGCCGCAATCGTGCCGAACGGGCCGCCCTTGCCGGTGCGGCTGCGGTTCGAGACCGATTGGTTCGGCGACGCAGTCACCTACCTTACCGCTGCCGGCCCTGGCGCGCCGCCGCAGGTCGCACAACAGCGCTGAGTCGGCAGCCGGCCGCGACTGGCCTATCGTGCCGCCAGCGACAGCGTAGGGGGACGGAAATGCCGGACGTGGAATGCTTCTTCGACTGCTCCAGCCCGTGGAGCTATTTCGGTTTCCACAGCCTGCTGCAACTGCAGCAGGAGATTGGGCTCGACATCGCCTGGCGCCCCACGCTGGTCGGCGGCGTGTTCAACGCGGTGAACCCCAGCATCTACGCGTCGCGTGACAAGCCGGTGCCGGCGAAGCAGGCCTATGGCGAGAAGGACCAGCTCGACTGGGCGCGCTACCTGGGCCTGCACATGCACTACCGCCCGAGCGTGTTCCCGGTGAACAGCGTGAAGGCGATGCGCGGCTGCCTGTTGCTGGAGCCGGAGGGCAAGCTGGTGCCGTTCGCCCGCGCCACCTTCGAGGCGTACTGGGGCGAGGATTTGGACATCTCCCAGGTTCCGGTGCTGAGCGGCATCTGCCGCAAGGTGGGGGTCGAGCCGGAGCGCTTCCTGGCCGGCATCGAGCAGCAGCCGGTCAAGGACAGGCTGCGCGCCACCACCCAGGACCTGATCGATCGCGGCGGGTTCGGCGTGCCGAGCTTTTTCGTCGGCGGTGACGACATGTATTTCGGCAACGACCGCATGCCGCTGATCCGTGACGCGGTGCTGCGCCGGCGGCGGACGTAGCGCCTGACCCGGAAGGCGAGCGGGCCGGCACGATTCGGGTGAGGCGGCACGGTTTCCCTTCGGGCGTTCACCGGCGATTAGCAATTCACGCGCAGGATGGCCCTGCCCATTAGCCGCAAGGAGCCATCGAAACATGCGCATGCTGTCGCTGCTGGTCGTTTTGCCGCTCTGCGCGGCGCCGGCCTTCGCCCAGACCGTGCCCGCCCCGCCGGCAACCGTCGCCAGCACCGCGCAGCCGGCGGCAAGCAAGCCCGCTCCATCCGCACCCAACCCGTCCAGTTCACACCGGCGCGTCGGGTGGGAACAGCGCTTCGCCGATGCGAACGCCAGCCATGACGGCCATCTGACGCTGGACCAGGCCAAGAGCGGGTACGTCACCATCGCGCGCCACTTCAAGACGATCGATGCCGAACACAAGGGCTATGTCACGCTCGACGACATTCGCGCGTGGCACAAGGCGCAGCGGGACACCCGGCATCGCAACGCCACGCACACGGCACCCTCGACGCAGCCGCGGCCGGCAATGCACCACACGATGGTACCGCGCCCCGTCGTTCCCAGCGGTCCGCCGCCGGCGCCGCCCACGGGGCTGCTGTCGCAGAACCCGTCCTGATTGGGCCCTGATCGAGCGGGGCAAGTCGCCAGGACGATCTGCACGGCGGACGCGGTGGTGGCCAGCGGCTTGGCGTCTTCCGGCACGCCAACGTTCCCAGGATAGGTCGGGAACGGTGCGGAGCAACTGACAAGCCGGGCGGCCGCCGGCATGTAGATGCTGCACCGCCTGCGCAAGCTTGGCCTTTCCGCCGAGGTGTTCGAGGCCGCCACCGGCGTGGGCCGCCACACCAAATGCGGGTTCGGCGAGCCTGCCGGCACCGGTTTGCCGGTGCCGCACACCGCTTCCAACTGCTGCGGCCCGTTTGCGGGTTCGCGCGCCCGGAAGGTGGCAGCGCATTTGCGCCGCCCAAGGTCGCCTTCCGCCGCGAAATCGGCTAAGCCTGCCGGCACAGGACAAGGAGGATCCCGCATGACCGAGGCATGCATCGTCGGCTGGGCGCACTCGCCCTTCGGCAAGCTGGACGATCCGGACATCGAATCGCTGATCGGCCGCGTCGCCGGTGCGGCCATCGCCGACGCCGGGGTGGCGCCGTCCGACATCGATGCCAGCTTCGTCAGCCTGTTCAACAACGGGTTCTCCCTGCAGGACTTTCCCGCGTCCCTGGTGCTGCAGCACGTGCCGGAGCTGCGCTTCAAGCCGATCACGCGGCTGGAGAACGCCTGCGCCTCCGGATCGGCCGCGGTGCACAGCGCGCGCGACTTCCTGCTGTCCGGGCGAGGCCGCTTCGCACTGGTGATCGGCGTGGAGAAGATGACCGCGACGCCGGGCAAGGAAGTCGGCGACATCCTGCTGAAGGCGAGCTACCAGAAGGAGGAAGCCGACATCCCGGCCGGGTTCGCCGGCGTGTTCGGCCGCATCGCCGAACGGTATTTCCAGCGCTACGGCGACCAGTCCGACGCGCTGGCGGCGATCGCGGCGAAGAACCACAAGAACGGCGTGGACAATCCCTACGCCCAGATGCGGCGCGACCTGGGCTACGATTTCTGCCGCACGGTGTCGGAGAAGAACCCCTACGTGGCGCCGCCGCTGAAGCGCACCGACTGCTCGCTGGTGTCAGACGGCGCCGCGGCGCTGGTGCTGACGGATGAGGAGACGGCGCGCAGCCTGGGCAAGGCGGTGCGCTTCCGCGCCGCGGTGCAGGTCAACGACTTCCTGCCGATCAGCAAGCGCGACATCACCCAGTTCGAGGGCGCGCGGGAAGCCTGGGCGCGGGCGCTGGACGTGTCCGGATTGAAGCTGGGCGACCTGTCGTTTGTTGAATCGCATGACTGCTTCACCATCGCCGAGTTGCTGGAATACGAGGCGATGGGGCTGACCGCGCCGGGCCAGGGTGCTCGGGCGGTGCTGGAGGGGTGGACGGCGAAGGACGGACGGCTGCCGATCAACCCGTCGGGCGGGCTGAAGGCGAAGGGCCACCCGATCGGCGCCACCGGCGTTTCCATGCACGCGATCACCGCGATGCAACTGACCGGTCAGGCGCCGGAGGGCATGCAACTGCCGAAGGCGGACCGCGGCGCGGTGTTCAACATGGGCGGCGCGGCGGTGGCCAACTACGTTTCTATCCTCGAGCCGCTGGCATAACTGCCGCTGCCTGATCCGGACGGTAGACTCTGGTGTACTATGCCTGGGACATCGAGCGTTTTCGTAAAGCGCTCGATGCTGGGCTGGAAGAAACTTTTGAAGGCGTCCCATTTACTCGGGCAGTGGTGCGCGTCGGCGCCGGCACCGAGGTTGTCTGTGATGTCGAGCCGGCCGAAACGCGTGCCATGAGTGGCCCCGCGCGGATTTTTGGCACACCCGAGGTCCCGCACTGTCTTGCTGGAATCGACTCATATCCGCTGACCTGCCCGCCGAAGACGCTCTTCCAGGCCAAGGGGGCGACCATCGTCGGTTCCGATGCCGTATTAGGTTCGGACGGGACGCTTTACTGTCCCGAGCCTGTAGAAACGCTGCAAGCGCTGGACCGTGCTCTTGCTTTCAATGCCACGAACCGACAAGCTTTCGTTTTGCAGAGGGAGACAAGTGAGAGCGCGTCGATCTGCTACTTCTGTTCAGGAGGTGCACGCCACCTCGACGCAAGCGCGTTATTCTTGCCTAATGTCGAACCGGGAAATTACGGTTCCTTTGTGTTTCGGGTTTTACCGCAGATCCTCCTCGCCGCACAATTGGGAATTGCGTTCGACGTCATAGTCGCGGCAGATCGCAGCCACTGGCTCATCGACGCGTTTCGATTGGCGAACCTCCCGCTACGCCGCATTTTATTGGCCGAAGAATCTTATGGCACGAGTTTTCGGCAGGTGCTGTTCTTCAACGATTTCGTAAAGGAAGGGTTTTTCCCGACTTCCACGATGGAATCGTTGGCACTGTTGGCACGAGACGTTGGCGCTGCGGAACCAAAGGGAGCGCTGTATGTATCGCGCAGTCTCTCTAGGACGCGAACGCCCCACTACAGGCCGTTGACCAATGAGCGAGCCCTCGAAGAGCAGGCGCGCGACCGCGGCTGCACGATTGTGTATCCGGAGACACTGACGTTTGCCGAGCAGATACGGTTGTTTGCGAGCGCGGGGCGGATCGTCGGCCCGTCCGGGTCGGGCATGCTGAATGCGGCTTTTGCCCGGAAGGGCACTAGAGTGCTTGATCTGGAATCCTTCACAGTGGCCGTGCGGCAACATGCGAAGATCTATGCCTCGACCGGAAAAGACTATGCGTTCGCCTTCGGCCAGTTTGCAGGCGACGATTCTCGCGAAATCTCTGTGCGAAGCTGGCGCATGCCGGAGGCGATCTTCACAGCCGGCCTAGACTGGCTGTTCGCGTCCCTGGCGTAGCGTGCAGTCGTGCCTCGCCGTAATAGGACCTGCTCCATGATCCCCACCGCCAACCTGGCCCACCTGCTGCTACAAAGCGCAAGCCGCTTCCCCGACCGCCCGGCGATCATCTGGCGCGACCAAACCTGGACGTGGCAGCAGTTCGCCGCCCGCGTCCAGTCCGCCGCCGCCGCCCTTCGCCAACGCGGCGTGCGGCAAGGCGACCGCGTGCTGTTGCACGCCCGCAATTCCAACGCCGTGCTGGAGACCATGTTCGCCTCCTGGATGATCGGCGCGGTGTGGGTGCCGACCAACTTCCGCCTCACCCCGCCGGAGGTGGCGTATCTCGCGCAATCCTCCGGCGCCGCGGTGCACATCTTCGACGCCGCCTTCCCCGACCACGCTGCCGCCGCCAAAGCGGAAAACCCCGCCTGCCGGCTGGAGATTTCCATCGGCCCCGGCGACCTGGAATGGGACAGGCTGGCCGCCCACCACGACAGGCTGACCCAGGAAGCCGACGTCGCGCCCGACCATCCGGCGTGGTTCTTCTACACCTCCGGCACCACCGGCCGCCCCAAGGCCGGCGTGCTGACGCACGGCCAGATGAACTACGTCATCTGCAACCACCTGTGCGACCTGATGCCCGCCACCACCGCGCAGGACGTCTCCCTGGTGGTCGCCCCGCTGTCGCACGGCGCTGGCGTGCATGCGCTGCCGCAGATCGCCCGCGGCGCCGCCACCGTGCTGCTGTCCGGCGAGCGCCTGGACTGCGAAGAAACCTGGCGCCTGGTCGAACGGCACCGCGTCACCAACATGTTCACCGTGCCCACCATCATCACCATGCTGGTCCGGCATGACGCGGTGGACCGCTACGACCACACCTCCCTGCGTTACGTGATCTACGCCGGCTCCCCCATGTACCGCGCCGACCAGGTGCAGGCGCTGGAGAAGCTCGGCCCCGTGCTGGTGCAGTATTTCGGCATGGGCGAGGTCACCGGCAATATCACCGTGCTGCCGCGCGAGCTGCACAGCACCGACGACGCAAGGATGAAGGTGGGCAGCTGCGGTTTCCCGCGCACCGGCATGCAGGTGGCGATCCTGGATGAAACCGGCAACCGAATGCCGCCCGGAACCACCGGGGAAATCTGCGTGCGCGGGCCCGGCGTGTTCGCCGGCTACCACAACAACCCCGACGCCACCGCGGCGGCCACGCGTTTCGGCTGGTTCCACACCGGCGACATCGGCCACGTGGACGCGGAGGGCTTCGTCTACATCACGGGTCGCGCCTCCGACATGTACATCTCCGGCGGCTCCAACGTCTATCCGCGCGAGATCGAGGAGGCGCTGCTGACCCACCCCGCCGTGGCGGAAGCCTGCGTCGTCGGCCTGCCGGATGCCCGCTGGGGCGAGAGCGGCGTTGCGGTGCTGGTGCTGGCGGCCGGCGCGGAACTCGACCAGGCTGCGCTGCTCGCCCACCTGGAAGGCCGGCTGGCGCGCTACAAATGGCCCGCGCGGTTCGTCGCCTGGGCCGAACTGCCGAAATCCGGCTACGGCAAGGTGACCAAGCGCGACGTGAAACGCCGGCTGCAGCAGGAGACCGAGTAATGCCCGATCCGAAGAACGTCGCCGCGATCGAGGAATACCACGCGCACGTCTATTACGACCCGGCCAGCAAGGACCGCGCCGCCCTGTTGCGGCAGTGGGTGGAGGAACGCTTCGCCGGGCAGATGCGCATGGGCAGCTGGCACGACGAGCCGGTGGGGCCGCATGTGCAGGCGATGTACCAGATCGCCTTCAAGCCCGGCCTACTGCCGGCACTGGCGCCGTTCCTGATGCTGAACCGCATGGGGCTGACCATCCTGCTGCATCCGGAATCCGGCCGCCCGCGCGACGACCATACGCTGCACGCCGCGTGGATGGGCCAGGTCCTGCCGGTGAAGACCGAAGTGCTGCGCGAAACCGACTGACCCCGCAGCCGGCCGGCTGGCCTGGGCGGAGGGTCAGGGCCGGCGCGCCTCCGGAGGCTGGACGAGGTCGGCTGGCGGGACGCGCGTCCGGGCCGGACGGTCAGCTCCCGTGCGCCGCCGGCTGATGGACAACGTGGCCTTGCGGGACGCGCGCCTCGGCCGGACGGTCAGCGCCTACGCGCCGCCGGCTGCAAGACGACGGCGGCTTGCGGGACGCGCGTCCGGGTCGGGCGCTCAGCTCCCGTGCGCCGCCGGCTGCCCCAGCCGCTGATGCGCCCAGGCGGCTGCCTCCGCCACCACCGGATTGGCGTCGCCCATCAGCCGCCGGGCGATCGGCACAAGCGCCGGGTCACCGGAATTGCCGATCGCAATCAGCACGTTGCGCACGAAGCGGTCGCGGCTGATGCGCTTGATCGGCGATCCGGCGAAGCGGGCGCGGAATCCGGAATCGTCCAGCATGGCGAGTTCGGCCAGCCGGGGGGCCGCCAGGTCCTCGCGGGCACGCAGCTTCTCGTGCGGCGTGCTGCGGGCGAAGCGGTTCCACGGGCACACCGCCAGGCAGTCGTCGCAGCCATAAATGCGGTTGCCCATCAGCGGGCGCAGCCCGTGCGGGATCGGGCCGTGGTGCTCGATGGTCAGGTAGGAGATGCAGCGGGTCGCATCCAGCCGGTATGGCGCCGGGAAGGCGCCGGTGGGGCAGGCTGCCAGGCAGCGGCTGCAGCTGCCGCAGCGGTCGGCGTGCGGCGGGTCGGGTTGCAGCTCCAGCGTGGTGTAGATCTCGCCCAGGAACAGCCAGGAGCCGAACCGGCGCGACACCAGATTGCTGTGCTTGCCCTGCCATCCCAGCCCCGCTTGCGCCGCCAGCGGCTTTTCCATCACCGGCGCGGTGTCCACGAACACCTTCACCCCGGCGCCGAAGCGGGCGGCGATGAACTGCGCCAGGTGTTTCAGCATGCCCTTCAGCACGTCGTGGTAGTCGCGATGGCGCGCATAGACCGAGATCGTGCCGCGGTCCGGGCGCTCCAGGCTGGCCAGCGGGTCGTCGTCCGGCGCGTAGCTCAGGCCGAGGGCGATGACGCTGCGCGCCTCGGGCCACAGGGCCTGCGGGTGCGACCGCTGCTCCGCCCGGTCGGCCAGCCAGCCCATGTCGCCATGCTGGCCGGCGGCGAGGAATGCGCCGAGCCGCTCGCGCGCCTCGGGGGCGAGCGTCGCGGCGGCGAAGCCGATGGCGTCGAAGCCGAGGTGCAGGGCGCGCTGGCGGATCGCGGCACGCAGGTCGGGTTGGGGCGCCGGGGGCGGGCGGGCAGGGTTTTGGGGCGGCGGCATCCGGCGGAACATAGGCAGTGCCGGCACCGGGCAGGAGGCGTCATTTGGCGGTTGGCCGACACCATGCGCGGAATTCCTTGCCACCCAAGAGGCGGAGACCCGCACGGAACGCGGTCATCGCCCACCGCCGCACAGGAGCGGCGGCAGGCCACCCGCCAGGCAACCGTCAAGGTCAACCGCCCGGGCGCGATCCGCGAGATGCGGGCGGGCGCTTTGCGGTTCGGCTCGCAGCCGCTTGAGGTGCCCCCAGCCGGTCGAGGTGCTCGCGGCCGGTCGAGGTGCTCGCAGCCGGTTCAAGGTGCTCCCAGCGGGCTCAGGTGCTCCCAGCCGGTTCATTCGCTCCCGCCGGCTCAGGAGCTCGCAGCCGGTTTATTCGCTCCCAACCGGTTCAGGTACTCCCAACCGGCTCAGGTGCTCCCGGCCTGGCTGAACGGACACGCGGCGCCGGCGGGCGCGCCGGACGGCAATTCCAGCCGCACCGAGGCTACCCCGTCCTGCCGCATGCCGAGGCGCTTCGCCGCCGCGGGGGAAAGATCGATGATCCGGCCGTGCACGAAGGGCCCGCGGTCGTCGATCCGAACCACCACCGAGCGCCCGCTGTCCAGGTCCGTCACCCGCACCTGGGTGCCGAATGGCAGGCTGCGATGGGCAGCGATCAGGGCGTCCTGCCGCGCGCGGTCACCGTCCGCGGTGTGGTGGCCCCCCGGGCGATACCACGACGCCATGCCGACCTGCGCGCAGGGCGCGGGCGCCACCGCGACCGGCTGGCGACCCGTCGAACAGGCGGCCAGCGCGAACAACACCATGAGGAACCCGAGATGGCGCAGCATGGTGCAACGAAACCGGCCAATCGGGGCGAAACCGAGGCGGCCCTGCCGCGCACTCGGCGGGCCTACGTCACGTTTGGGTCAGGGCGGTGCGCAAGGCGATGCGGTGCAGGGTGCGGAGCACCGCCGCGGCGGCGTCGGGGCCGCCGGCGATCATGTGCTCCAGCGGGCTCTTGCCGGCGAAGGGCGCGCCCCGGGTTCGGCGGCGCAGCCAGTCCGGAGGCTTTCCCGCGGCGTCCAGCGCGGCATCCAGTTCCGGCAGGTAGGCGGTCAGCCGCTGCTGCCGGGTGGAGAAGCGGAACCGGGGACGTTTGCCGGATTTTGGCAGCTTGCCGGGATAGCCGACCAGGGCGAGGGCCTGAGCATCCGGCACGCCCCAGCGCTGCATCAAGGCCCAGAATTGCGCGGCCGACAGCACCCGGCCCAGCGGCCGGGCAGCCTCGGCTGCGTCGGCCGCTGCTTCAGGGACGCCGGGGCGGGCGGGGGAGGCGCGACTCCCGCGTCGGGTTGCGGTCGCCGCTGGTAACATGCTGATCCAGCTCCGGTGCGTCGTCTTTCGGGCCTGCCTTGTCGCGCTGCCCGGGATGCGTGCTGTGGGTCCCGCCCGGGTCGGCGCCGGACGCAGGGTCATTGCCGGTCACGCGCGTGGAGCGATGCTCGAAGGTCTTGGGATCATTCGGCATGCCGGCATAACCCGTCGGGGCGGCGGCGGTTTCCGCGGCGCGCGGTTTCTCCCCCGCCGCGTGGTTTCTCTCCTCGGTCACGTGGTTTCGCCCTCCGGCGCGCGTGGCTTCTTTCACCGCCGGCGAGGGTTGCCTCCCCACCCGCGCGGCTTCCGTCCCCGGCCACGTGGCTTCGCTCCCCGCCTGCGTGGCTTCGCTTCCCGGCCGCGTGGCTTCGCTCCCGCCTGCTCGGGTCCCTCCCCGCACCAACGGGCGGACAGGCAATCCGCGCGTATCGTCCGGTTCAGCCCGCCAGGAGCCGGTTCAGCCGGTTTCCGCCAGGCTGACGCGATTGCGGCCGGCGCGCTTGGCATCGTACAGCGCCTGATCGCTGGCACGCAGCAGGGCCTCGGAGGTCGGGTGCGGCGACCGCGCGCAGGCGACGCCGATGCTGACGGTCACCCTGCAGCGCTGGCCGGGCAGCGGCTCGAAGCGCAGCGCCTCGACGTCACAGCGCAGCCGCTCCGCCGCCGCCATGGCATCGGCGCATGTCGTGGCGGGCATCACCACGACGAACTCCTCGCCGCCATAGCGCGCCACCGAATCCGAGGCCCGGGTGCCGGTCCGCAGGCCCGCCGCGATCTCGCGCAGCGCGTCGTCGCCGGCGGCATGGCCAAACTCGTCATTCACCCGCTTGAAGTGATCGACGTCGATCATCAGCAGCGCCAGGTTCTGGAGATGCGGCACGGCGAGCAGCCCGGTCAGGTGACGCATCAGATAGCGCTGGTTGTACAGCCCGGTCAGCGGGTCGATCAGCGCCGGCTCCATGGCGGTGCCGACCTCGGCGCGCAGCCGGTCCTGGTAGAACTTGCGGCGGATCTGGTTGCGCGCGCGCGCCTGCAATTCGGTGTCGTCGAGCGGCAGCACCAGCCAGTCGTTCGCGCCAAGTTCGAAGCCGCGGATCACCCGTTCGCGCTGGCCGGGTTCGGCGAGCAGCAGCAACGGGATGTCGTGCGTGACGTCGGCCGCCCGCAGGCTGGAGACCAGCTTGAGCGGGTCCTGCTCGCCCATGCCGAGGCTGAGCACGATCAGGTCGAAGCCGATGCCGCCGCACAACGCGAGCGCCTCCGGCTCATTGCGTGCTCGGCCGGCGAGCACACCGACCCGCGCCAGCGCGTCCTGCACGTTCTGCGCGCCGAGTTCCCAGTCGTCGATCACCAGGGCGCGGGCACCGGCGACCGGCGGTTCGACCTCGCTGTCGGCGACCAGGCCGAGGGTGCGGGCGGTATCGCCGCGGGCGCGCCATTCGTCGAGCAGGCGCTTCAGCCGGACCAGGCTTTGGATGCGCGCCACCAGCGTGGCGTCTTCCACCGGCTTGGTGAGGAAGTCGTCGGCGCCGGCCTCCAGGCCACGCACCCGGTCGGCCGGTTCGCCGGGATCGGTGACCATGACCACCGGGATGTGCCGGGTGTTCGGGTCTTCCTTCAGCTTGCGGCAACAGGCGTAACCGTCCATGCCCGGCATGAAGATGTCGAGCAGGATCAGGTCGGGCTGCCAGCTTCGGGCCAGCTCCAGTGCCTCGAACCCGTCATGGGCGGTGGCGGTCTGGTAGTACTCGGCCGCGAGCCTGTCTTCGAGCGGGCGGGCGTTGGCAGGTACGTCGTCCACGATCAGGATGCGGGCGGTCATCCGCGTTCCTTCACCTTCCGCGTCGGCGCTGCCGCGGCGGATCGATGTTGAATTTATCATACCGCAAACTGCGCCGAAAAGAAAGCATCGCATTCGCGCCGGCAGGCTGGGTTCATCCGGCAGGCTGGGTTCATCCGGCAGGCTGGATCCCTCCCGCTGGAGACCGTGACGCGGCTTGAGCATGCGCCGCGGCGGCTGCCGCGCAATGTGCCGGCAGGTCCGGCGGAAGGAGTCATCCTGGCCCTGGTCGAGCGCGGGAAGGGTGAAGCCTCGCACTTCGAACAGTTCGATCCAGGCAGCAACGACCGATGCGTCATAGCGGCGATTGCTGCCTCGCGCGATCTCCGCCAGCGCCACCGCCTGCCACAGCGACGGCCCGATGCGCCCCGCCGGTGGCGGCGTTGAGGGCCTTCCTGGCCAACGGGTGGCGAGCGCCAGGCAACGCGACTTGCATGCGTCCTTCCCTTTCGCGGGTGCCAGCGCCTCGTTTTGCATGGCCAGCCAATTACTACTACAGGTTGCAGAAGAAGGAGCTTGATCTGAATCAAGCCGGGTGCAAGCCGTCCCCTCGGAAAACCCCACCCCGTGGATTGAAGCGAGCCAAAGGTCCGGAATCACGGCGGGCCGGCTCGGCCCGCTGCCCCTCTCGGCCCAAAGCGGCAGGCCTGGGGGACCGGCGCCGCCAGCGCCTTCTGACAACGCCCCGCGCGCCGCCTATATTCCGTTCCGCATCCTGCCCATGGAGCTGCCTTGTCACGCCGCCAGGACCGTCCGCGCCACGCCCAGACGCGCCCGCCCCGCCGCACCGGGCTGCCGGAGGTGATGGTGCTGCAGGTCACCGGCACCGACCCCGACGGCGACGCGTTGGCGCGGCCGGCCAGCTGGGACAACAGCGCCGGGCCGCCGCCGCTGATCTTCATGGCGCCGGAACCGCGCGGCCGTCCTGCCCTGGCGCCGGGCGAACGCGTGCTGGCGCGGCTGCGCCCGATCCACGGCGCCGGTACGCCGCGCTACGAGGCCCGCACCATGAAGCGCCTCGCCGACGGGCCGGCCCGCATCCTCGGCGTGTTCCGCTCCGGCCAGCCGCAGCCGCGCATCGTGCCCACCGACCGCCGGTCCAAGGCGGAATGGACCGTCCCGTCCGGGGAGGACGGCGGCGCGGAACCCGGCGAGATCGTCCTCGCCGAACCCCTGCCCCACCACCAGCGCTACGGCCTGAAGCCCGCCCGCGTCATCGAGCGGCTCGGCAGCATGGGCGACGCCCGCTCGGTCAGCCTGATCGCCATCCACACCCACGACATTCCGCAGGAATTCCCGGAGCCGGCGCTGGAGGAGGCCAGGCGTGCCCGCGCGGTGCCGCTGGGCCGACGCACCGACCTGCGCGGCGTGAAGCTGGTCACGATCGACGGCGAGGACGCGCGCGACTTCGACGATGCGGTGTTCGCCGAACCGGACGGCGATGGCTTCCGGCTGATCGTCGCCATCGCCGACGTGGCGCACTATGTGCGGCCCGGTTCCGCGCTGGACCATGCGGCACGCACGCGGGGCAACAGCGTCTACTTCCCGGACCGCGTCGTGCCGATGCTGCCGGAGGCGCTGTCGAACGGCTGGTGCAGCCTGCGCCCGCAGGAGGATCGCGGCTGCCTGTTCGTCGAGATGCGCATCGACGCGCAGGGACGGAAGACCAGCCACGCATTCGGCCGCGGCCTGATGCGCAGCGCCGCGCGGCTGACCTACGAGCAGGTGCAGCAGGAGTACGAGGCCGTCCAGAATGGCCTGAGGCATGGCGCTGGTTTCGAGTCCTCGCCGGGTTTGACCCCTCCATCCGGGCGAGACGATCGGGCGGGCGAGACGCGACCCGCTCGTCCGGGGGTGGATGGCCGGGTCAAGCCCGGCCATGACACATCGAGCGGTCATGACACGTTGAGCGGCGGGCATGACACGTTGAGCAGCGGGCATGACACGTCGCAGAACACCCTGGTCCACCTCTACGCCGCGTTCCGTGCCCTGCTGTCGGCGCGCGTGCAGCGGGGCACGCTCGACCTCGACCTGCCGGAGCGCAAAGTGGTGCTGGACGATGCCGGCCGGGTGGTCTCGGTGGCGCCGCGCCCGCGGCTCGACAGCCACCGGCTGATCGAGGAGTTCATGATCCTCGCCAACGTCGCCGCGGCGGAGGAACTGGAACACCGGCACAGCCCCTGCATGTACCGCGTCCATGCGCCGCCCTCCGACGAGAAGCTGGAGACGCTGTGCAGCTTTCTCTCCACACTCGGCATCAGCCTGCCGCCCGGCAACCAGATCCACCCGCGCGACCTGGACCACATCCTGCGCAAGGTTGCCGGCACGCCCGAAGCGCCGCTGGTCAACGAGACGGTGCTGCGCAGCCAGTCGCAGGCGGCCTACAGCCCGGACAATATCGGCCATTTCGGACTGGCACTGCCGCGATACGCGCACTTCACCAGCCCGATCCGCCGCTATGCCGACCTGCTGGTGCACCGTGCCCTGATCGCCGCGCTGCGCCTGGGTCCCGGCGGGCTGGACAGGCAGGAGCCGGCGCATTTCGCCGATGCCGCCGACCACATCACCGCCACCGAGCGACGAGCCACGCTGGCCGAACGGGAGGCGGTGGACCGTTACCTTGCTGCATACATGGCGGACAAAGTTGGCGCGCGTTTCGCTGCGCGAATTTCCGGCGTGACGCGATTCGGGCTTTTCGTCACTGTCGCGGAGAGCGGCGCGAGCGGTCTCGTGCCGGTGTCCAGCCTTCCGGATGATTTTTGGCAGCACGACGAACGGACACAGAGCTTGACCGGCCGCCGCACCAGCCTGGTGTTCCGGCTGGCGCAGGACGTGGAGGTGCGCCTCACCGAGGCCAGTCCCGTCACCGGCGGACTCGTGTTTCACGTGCTGCAAGGCGTGCCACAATCAGGGAGACGGTCCCGGCGAAGGTGACCCGCATCGCAACGCTGCTGCTGCTGCTCTGGATGGTGCCGGCGCATGCCGACCCGGCCAGCCGTGGCGTGCCCCCCACTCCCAAATTCGATGCGCCGCTGATCACCGCCGTCTATAGCGTGGCACTGAGATTCATGGAGCCGCGCACGCTGGAAGCGGTGCCGGTGCCGCAGCTGACGCTGTGGGGGCTGCGCGGGCTGACGGCGCTGGACCCCGACCTGACCACCGACCAGCTGGAAGGCAAGCTTCGCCTGATCGCGGCGGGACGGGTGGTGTTCAGCGAGGCGCCGCCGGCCCAGCCGACGCCGGCGCTGTGGGCTGCCGCGGCGGTGCGGCTGTCCGGTTCGGCCGTGACGGTTTCCGCCGCAGTGCGCGATGCCGGCTCGCAGGGCGTGATCCAGAGTTTCTTCGACGAACTGTTCAATCATCTCGATCCTTATTCGCGCTATGTCGGTCCGCTGCGGGCGATGGCGGACCGGGCGAACCGCAACGGCAGTGCCGGGCTCGGGCTGGTTCTGGAGCGGCGGGACAACACCGTCCGGGTGAAGGCCGCGGTGCAGGACGGGCCGGCGGCGCTGGCCGGCATCCAGCCCGGCGACACGCTGGTGTCGGTGGACGCGACCCCGGTGCGCGGCGACGCCGAACGTGCCGCGGCGCTGATCGCCGGCCCGCTGGACAGCACGGTCGAGCTGACCTGGCGTGGCCGCAACGGGCGCCGGCACAGCGCCGAACTGACCCGCGCCAAGGTGCCGCCGGAATCGGTGTACTCGCAGCGCCTGGACAAGATTCTCCTGCTGCGCGTCACCGGCTTCAACGACACCACGGCGGAGCACCTCACCCGCGCCTTGCAGGACGGCATGGCGGCGGCCGATCCGCCGGACGGGATCGTGTTGGACCTGCGCGACAATCGCGGCGGGCTGCTGCGCGAGGCGGTGGAGGCAGCCGACGAGCTGCTGCCGGCCGGGATCGTGGCCTACACGATCGGACGGGACCCGGATGCCAACCACGTCTGGCGTTCGCAGTCCGGGCAGCTGGCCCGCGACGTGCCGCTGGTGGTGCTGGTGGACGGCCGCACGGCGAGCGCCGCGGAGGTGCTGGCCGCCGCGCTGGCCGACCGCGGGCGAGCGGTGGTGGTGGGCAGTGCGACGCTAGGCAAGGGGCTGGTGCAGACGATCAAGCCGCTGCCGGACGGTGGCGAGTTGTTCGTCACCTGGAGCCGGGTCATCGCGCCCCGCGGCTGGCCGCTGCAGGGGCTGGGCGTGCTGCCGCAGGTCTGCACCAGCCTCGGCGGCGAGGCACTGCGCCGGCAGCTCGATGAACTGGCGCGCGGCGTGCAGCCCATGGCGGCCGACATCGAGACGCAGCGCGCTGCCCGCGCGCCGCTGCCGCCGGCCGCCATGGTGGCAATTCGCCGTACCTGCCCGGCGGCGGGCGGCAATGAGGATGACATGGCGGCGGCGCGGGTGCTGATCGACAATCCGGCGGCCTATGCCGCCGCGCTGCTGCCGCCGCTGATCGAGGCCGCGGGCCAGGCAGCCTCGGCGGCACGGTGATGTGCCGGTTGCGGCGATGCAGTGGTGCCGGTTGCCGCGATGCGATGGTGCCGGGTGGGGCGACACGGTGATGCCGGTTGCGGCGGCATGGTGATGCCGGTTGTGGCGGCTGGAATTGCCGGCGCGCCGGCGAACACGCGCATCGCAGTAAGCGGCGGCTGCGGCCATCGCGGCGCGGGCTCATCCTGGCGTTTTCCGCTCGTCCGATCATGAAGATCGTCATGGCCGGGCTCGACCCTGATCCTTACCCACAAGTGCGTCTGGGGACAGGATGCGAAAACCGGCCGGGCGGCACGCCATAACCCGTCGTGGCCGGGCCCGACCCGGCCACCTACCCCCGACATGGCGTGCGCCGTTGCAATCCGACCCGATCGTTCCGGGGTGGATGGCCGGGTCAGGCCCGGCCATGACACGGAAGAGCGTGATGCCCGGCCATCGACACCGGACCGATCGGGGCGGCGTGTGCCGGGCACGCCGTGCAGCGGGGTCAGGCCGGGTCGGCGTCGGCCATACGATCCGCAGCGGCCCCGGCGCGGCGATGTTCATCCATGGGAGAATGCCCCCGGGCCGGTCGCCAAATCCGTGGCGTTGGCCGGTTCCGGCTTGTAGCCCCAGGTCTGCCGGCGTTCTTCCATCGTCATGTCCTCCCAGCGCGGCAGGCTGTACCAGCGGTCGTTCAGTGCCTTCAGATCGGGATGGCCGTCGAATACGTCGGGCGGCGGGAAGGGCTGGCTGGCGGCCTCCTCCTCGGCCCTGGCCGCCGCTTCCTTCCTGGCTGCCGCCTCCGCCCTGGCCGAACCCCTGGCCGAACCCCCGGCCGGATGCCGCCGCTCGGCCGGTGCGGTGGCGGCCGGCGCGACACTGGCCCAGACCTCGCCGGTTTGCGGGTCGGCCAGCATGGGACGCGCCCGGGCGCGGTGCAGCGCGCGCAGCAGCGTGGCGATGACACGCTGCTGCATGGCGGCATCGCGCCGCAGCCGGGAGGCCTCCTTGCTGGCGGGGTCGAGCGCCTCCCCCGCCTGGGTGCACAGTGCGGCGCCGTTCTGCGCGGCGATGATCTGCACGGCGAGCATCGCCTCCTCCAGGTCGCGCGGGTGCATCGCGGCGAACTTGCGAACCAGTGCGGGGCCAAACTTCGCCGGATCGTCGCCGGTCTTCAGGCGGGGAACCGCGGCCAGCAGGTCGTCGAGGACATGGGCGGCGAGGTCCGGGTCGAGGGCGGGGAGCAGGGCACACAGCGTGCTGAGCAGGGAGGCTGACATGGGGAGGTTCCAATGCGGTGGCTGGAAATGCGGCGCGGGCGAATCCGGACGGCGGGGCCGGCCGCGTTCCGGTCCCGTGCGTTCAGAATGCGATGCATAGGCGCGCCACCGCCAAGGGAGGCCCGGTGCTGGCGACGTGGCGCAGGCGCCGGGGCGGCGGTCTGCCGCGCGGGCTGCGGCTGAGCGAGCTGCGGCGGCGGTGGCGGAACCGGTGGTCGTCGCGGCGGAGCGTGCGGCTGCGGCGGGTGCCTGGTTCCAGCGGCAGGCCGGTGTCCGGCGGCGGAGCCGGCGCGGCGGTGCCGGGGGTTTTGGTCGCGCGCGGTTCGTCCGGCGCGTGCGCCGCGGGTGGGTGGTCCGGCGATGCGGGCGGCGGGTTTGCTGCTGCGTCGGAGGCGGCGGGAGGTACTTCGTCGGGCCGTACAGGCGGCGCGTCGTCCCGCAATGCCGGCGGCGAGTCCGGCAATGCCGGCGGCGGGTCCAGCGATGCGGGCGGTGGGTTTGCTGCTGCGCCCGAGGCGACGGGTGGAGCGTCGTCCGGCTGTTCGGACCGCGCATCATCCGGCGCCGGCTCGCTGATCGGGCCCATGTGCTGCCACAGCATGCCGAACACCGCCTCG
>Ga0187809_10000203_pt1 | contig 38131 bp, 31 predicted proteins | sample NC_wetland_sal_i_8_FD_132415 | JGI IMG/M metagenome (GOLD analysis project Ga0187809, IMG submission 132415) | Wetland sediment microbial communities from Neuse River Estuary, North Carolina, USA - ASW_4 | ecosystem: Environmental > Aquatic > Freshwater > Wetlands > Sediment | place: USA: North... | reverse complement strand
GTTCATCATATCGTCGGTCATCGGTGTTCCTTCCGGAAATGGGTTGGTCTCGCAACCAGACCTTACCGAAAAGCGCCGATGACCACCGCGCTACCCAGCTACACCACGTCCGGGGGCGTCACCCAAGTTTGGCTGAGCCGATACTTCCGCACACTTGTCGCAAATGCGGATCGCATAGGCTCGCGAAATCGTGTCAGGAGCCTTGCCGTTCGCACCTTGCGCCACTAGTTCTGTTGCATAAATTGGTTCAACGTTCGTTGAACATTTATGGCGATGGAGCTTTGAAATGGATTCGTTCGAATACACGCCGCCGAAGGTCTGGACCTGGGACAAGCAGAATGGCGGAACGTTCGCCAACGTCAACCGGCCCATTTCCGGTCCGACGCATGAAAAGGAACTGCCCGTCGGCAAGCATCCGCTCCAGCTCTATTCCCTGGCCACGCCGAACGGCCAAAAGGTCACGATCATGCTGGAAGAATTGCTGGAACGCGGCCACAAGGATGCGGAATATGACGCATGGCCGATCAGGATCGGCGAAGGCGACCAGTTCGGCAGCGGCTTCGTCGAGATCAATCCCAATTCGAAGATCCCGGCGCTGATGGACCGTTCCGGGCCGAAGCCGATCAGGGTTTTCGAATCCGGCTCGATCCTGCTTTATCTCGCCGAGAAATTCGGCGACTTCCTGCCGACCGAGATAAGCGCCCGCACCGAATGCCTGTCCTGGTTGTTCTGGCAGATGGGAAGCGCGCCCTATGTCGGCGGCGGGTTCGGCCATTTCTACGTCTATGCGCCTTTCAAGATCGAATATGCGATCGATCGTTTCGCCATGGAGACGAAGCGGCAGCTTGACGTGCTCGACAACCGCCTGGCCGACAACGAATATCTCGCCGGCAGCGAATACACGATCGCCGACATCGCCGTCTTCCCCTGGTATGGCGGGCTCGTGAAGGGGTGGGCCTATAGCGCGGCCGAGTTCCTGTCCGCCCATGAATACAAGAATGTCCTGCGCTGGACCGACGCCATCGCCAGCCGGCCGGCCGTCAAAAGGGGACGGATGGTGAACCGCATGTCGGGCGATCCGGCGACCCAGCTACACGAACGTCACGACGCCAGCGATTTCGAGACGAAGACGCAGGATAAGCTTGCAGCGAAAGGCTGAACCGGGTTTTCTGCCTTCGGACTGGAGCATGATCTTTTCGGAAAATCGGCATCCCCTTTTCCCCGGACCATGCTCTGATCGTCCGAAGGAGGAATCATTGGCATCAATCCGCTCCCGATCGATCACCCATCCGGGTCCGGTTTCGCCCAAGCGCTTCCGGGTCGCCAGGGGAACGATCGAAAGACGTCGAGTCACGCTCCGGAGCGGCTGTTCCGCGAATGAGGCCATAGGCGAGGCGGTGGCCGCGACCGGCTTTTCAGGCGGCTATGTGCGGCTGACGGGCGTCGCAATGGACCCGATGGCCTATGTCATTCCGGCGGCATCGCCGGATGGCTGCCATGCGGCTTGGTATAGCGATACCTTCGCGCCGGCCGGCGTCAGCATGATAGAGGATGCCGGCTTCAACGTCGGCAGCCGCGACGGCAAGAGCTTCTTCCACTGCCACGGCATCTGGACTGAACCGGACGGCAGGCGGCGCATGGGCCATCTGCTGCCCGACCTCGCCGGTTTCCAGCGGCCGGTCGAAGCGGAGATAATAGGGATCAGGGGCGCGCGCTTCGACGCGACCGAGGACGCCGAAACCAATTTCAAGCTGTTCATGCCGGAGCGCCACGGCGAGGACGACGAAACCGGCCGGACCGTATTGCTGGCGCAGGTGCGCCCCAACGCCGATATCTGCCAGTCAATCGAGGAAATCTGTCGGCTCCACGGCATTCAAAACGCCACCGTTCATGGCATAGGCAGTCTCGTCGGATTGGAACTGACGGACGGAACCGTCGTCGATTCCTACGCGACGGAAGTGCTCATCACCAGGGGCGAGCTTTCCGATCGGCAGGGAAAGCCTGAATGCCAGCTCGAAATCGCGCTGGTCGATATGGACGGCGCGATATGGGAGGGCACGGTGAAGCGCGGTTCAAACCCGGTTTGCGTAACCTTCGAAGTGCTGATCGAGGAAAAGACATCAGCGTAGGCGTGACCTCCCCCGACTTCTACAATGAGGCGGCAGGCTGAAACACGCCGCGCCGTTCGATCTCCTCGCGGATCATCTTCTTGGTGATCTTGCCATAGGCTGATTTCGGCAACGCATCCCAGAACAGAACGTGCTTGGGGAGCTTGTAGCGCGCCATCTTGCCGTCGAGCCAGCCTTTCAGATCGATGTTCTCCACGTCGGAACCAGGGCGCACGACGCAGACGGCCACGCCGATCTCCCCCCAGACAGGATCCGGCATGCCGAGCACCGCGACTTCCCCGATATCTGGATGGAGAAGGATTTTTTCCTCGATCTCGCGCGGATAGATGTTGGAGCCGCCGGAGATATACATGTCGGAAGCCCGGCCGGTAATGTAGAGGAAGCCTTCTTCGTCCATATGGCCGAGATCGCCGGTGCGGAACCAGCCATTGCGGAAGGCTTTCGCGTTGGCTTCGGGATTCTGGTAATAGCCGGCGAAGACCGCCGGGCCGATAACGCAAATCTCGCCCGTTGCTCCGGCCTGCACCTCTTCGCCATCATCGTTCTGGATCGAAATCCGCATGCCCGTCCGCGCGAAGCCGCATGTGCCGATCCTGGCTTCGGGACCGTCCTCGACCGCGTGAAAGACGGGCGGCAGGGTCGTTATGTTGCCGGTGACTTCGCCGAGACCGAAATATTGCACCAGCACCGGCCCCAGCGTCTTCAGCGCGCGGACCTGGTCGGCCCGATACATCGGCGCGCCCGCATAGATGACGTAGCGCAGCGAGGAATGGTCGAAACGTTCGACCGCGGGGTCCTCAACGAGCAGTTTGACGATCGTGGGGACGGTGAAGAGGTTCGTCACGCGCCATTTCTCGACCAGTTCCCAGGCTTCCGCCGGCTGCATCTTTTCGCCCGAGAGCAGGATCGTCTTCACGCCGCGCGCGACCTGCACCAGCTGATGAACGCCGGCGCCATGGGACAGTGGAGCGACGACCAGCGAGGCGTCTTCGTTGGTGGTTCCGGGCATCAGGTCGCAGAGATGGTTGGTGATGACAAAAGCCATCTGGCCATGCGTCAAAACGGCGGCCTTCGGCCGGCCCGTCGTGCCGGAGGTGAAGAAGAACCAGCAGGGATCGTCGCGATCGACGGCGGCTTCCGCGATCTTCTGCCCGTGATGCGCCTCGACTAACCCGTCATAGCTTTCGCCGAACGCCGCCTCGCCGATCGCAATGACGAAACGAAGCGCGGGAGAAGCCGCCCGGCACGCCTCCGCGTGATCGGGAAAGCCGGCGCCGCAGATCATGCCGCACGCGCCGCTCGCCTCGGCGAGATAGGCGACCTCGGAGGGCGACTGGCGGAAATTGGTCGGCACCCAGACCGCGCCCAGCCTGAAGCAGGCGAACATCGATTCGAACATCTGGTTGCAATTCTGCGACTGCACCAGGATGCGATCGCCCTTCGCAACGCCGAAGCGGGCCGAAAGCGCAACTGCCATGGCGTCGACGCGGCGCTCGAATTCGCGCCATGTCCACTCTTTCTCGCCCCAGACGAAGGCGATTTCATCCGGGAAGCGACGCGCCGATTGCGTCAGGAAATGCGCCAGGTTCATCACGCGCGTGGAAGCCGGCGCGATCGCTTTCGCGGAAATGCCTGTTGTCATATTTTCTCGTCTCCGACCGTATTCCGCTGTCCGTCACGCCGCCTTGTCGCCAACAGGCGAAGGCTCCTTGCGCCTCGGCGCGAACATTTCCGCCAGCCTGGCTTCGATATGCCGCGCTTCGGCCTGGAGCAATCCCGCCAACTGGCGCTGGCGCTCCTCCTGCATCCTGCTGTCGATCGCCGCTATGCTGAGCGCGCCCGCAACCCTGCCGTCGGGGTAGCGCACGGCCATGCCGATCGCCCATGAATTGGCGAGCACCAGCCCCGGATTGACCGACCAGCCGCGCTCTCTGGTCTCATGCCTCATCCGCCGAATTAGTTCGCCCGTATAGCGGGGGAACCGCTCAGCGATGGCATCCCTATTGGTGGCAATGGCGTTCTCCGCCTCCTCGTCGGAGAGGCTGGCCAGCATGGCCATGGAGCCGGCGCCGATGCCCAGCGGATGCTGGTGACCGGCCTGGAGAAGATGGGTGCGGATGGGGAAAGCGCCCTCCTCCCGGTGCAGGCAGACGGCATGATCCTGCCGCCGGATCGAAAAGAAGCTCGTATCCTCGCTCTCAGCGGAAATCCTTCGCAAGCTGCCGACCGCGATCTCGAGGAGATTGTAGCGGTAGGATGCCAAAGCCCCGAGAACGAAAGCCTCCTCGCCGAGAAAATACCGTCTCGTTTCCGCTTCCTGCTCCACCAAACCAGCGCGGATAAGCGCCAGCAGCAAACGCCGCGCGGTGGGTTTGTTCAGCTCGCTTTGCGATACGATCTCGGCAAGCCCTATGCCCGCTTGAGCATGGCGCCTGACGAGCGCCAGGAGCGCCAAAGCGCGATCGACGCTTTGCGATCCTGCAGGCAGGCTGTCTGCTTCCCTCAACCAATCCTCCCATCTGGCCACAATATGGACCAGAAGCGCATCTCCATTCATTATTATCGAGGCATTTTGCTATTGCAACAACGTCCGATCCGTGAACGATGGTTATACAACAGGCTGATCGATCCATATGATGGACCAATCATCAGAAATGCAGGAGGAAGTCCGATGGCCGGTCGCATGAGCGGAAAGGTGGTGCTTGTCGTCGGAGGCGGCGCGCCGGCGGAAGGCCTGAACAACGGCAAGGCCGCGGCGCTGCTCTATGCGCGGGAAGGCGCGAAGGTGGCCGTCGCCGACCTCAGCCTCGAGGCCGCCAAACGAAGCTGCGACGCCATCGGAAAGGAGAGCGGAGAAGCTATTGCCCTCACCGCAAACGTGACGTCGTCGGAAAGCTTGGCGAAAATGGCCGCCGATGCGAAAGCCGCCTTCGGCAGGATCGACGTGCTTCACAACAATGTCGGCGTCGCCGAGACTGGCGGCCCGGTGGAAACGAGCGAGGAAAGCTGGAACCGCGTCGTCGCGGTTAACCAAACCGGCATCTTCCTCAGCTGCAAGCATGTTCTGCCGATCATGGTCGCGCAGGGCAAGGGCGCGATCGTCAATATCGGCTCGGCCGCGTCGATGCGCTGGATCGGCTTTCCCTATGCCGCCTACACGGCCTCGAAAGCCGCGGTCGTCGCGCTGACCCAGAACATCGCTATGCAATATGCCGGCCAAGGCATCCGCGCCAATTGCGTCGTGCCCGGCCTGATGGACACGCCGATGGTGCGCGACGCGCTGACGGAAAGATATGGCGGCGACATCGAAACAATGATCGAGAAGCGCAACAGCCAGAGCCCGACCGGCAAGATGGGGGACGCCTGGGACACGGCCTATGCCGCGCTCTTCCTTGCCTCCGACGAGGCGCGTTATGTCACCGGCACACAGATCGTCGTCGATGGCGGGCTGACGGCGCGCTGCGCCTGATCGACGCCTTTAGCGTCACAATATGGCCGCGCCCTGCGCCTCGTTTCACAATGTGGACCATCTCCATCCAAAAAATTTGCGAAAACGCACGTCCAAGACCGCTAGGAGGCAAAAAACAGGGTTTAATATCCAGCGCTGCTATGATCTATTTCGATGAGCAGGCTGCAATGCATCACAATGTGGACTGTTGGAGGAAGGGGCTGACCTCCGTGAGGCGGCCTTGAATTTCGGATTTGCCCGCCGCTTGCCTTGACCACAAGAAGACTGGCGGCGGGCGTAGATTATTTCGGGAGGAATCTTCAGATGACGATCATGACGCGCCGGGCCTTTGTCGCGACCACCGGCCTGGCCACGCTGGCATTGAGCATGCCCGCCGTGAAACGGGCCCGTGCCGCGGATTTCCGCTACAAATACGCCAACAACCTCCCCGTCAGCCACCCGTTGAACAAGAGGGCCAAGGAAGCCGCCGACGCGATCTCGAAGGAGACGAATGGCCGCTTCGAGTTGCAGATATTCCCCAACAATCAGCTGGGTTCGGATACGGACGTGCTCGGCCAGCTTCGTTCCGGCGCGGTGGAGTTCTTCACGCTCTCCGGCCTGATCCTCTCGACCTTGGTTCCGGTCGCCTCCATCAACGGCATCGGCTTCGCCTTCCCCGATTATGCGACCGTCTGGAAAGCGATGGATGGCGAGCTCGGCGCTTATATTCGCGGCCAGATCAACAAGGCCGGCCTCGTCGTCATGGACAAGATCTGGGACAATGGCTTCCGGCAGATCACTTCAAGCACCAAGCCGATCGTTACGCCCGCCGATCTCAAGGGCTTCAAGATCCGCGTTCCGGTGAGCCCGCTCTGGACTTCCATGTTCGAGGCCTTCGGCGCCTCGCCGACAAGCATCAATTTCGCCGAGGTCTACACGTCGTTGCAGACCAAGGTGGTCGAGGGGCAGGAAAATCCGCTCGCCATCATCCAGACGGCGAAGCTTTACGAGGTGCAGAAATACTGCTCGCTGACCAACCATATGTGGGACGGCTTCTGGTTCCTCGCCAACAAGGACATGTGGGACGCGCTGCCGAAGGACATTCAGGAGGTCGTCGCCAAGCATCTCAACGCGGCGGCTCTCGAAGAGCGCAAGGACACGGCGGCGCTCAACGACTCGCTCGCCGACAAGCTGAAATCGGAAAAGATGGTCTTCAACACTCCCGATCCGGCGCCGTTCCGTGATAAGCTTCGCGAGGCGAAGTTCTATTCCACATGGCGCGACAAATACGGCAAGGAGCCGTGGGATCTTCTCGAGAAAGCGGTCGGCAAGCTGGTCTGATGGACGCGGCAGGGCTGGAAATCCCTCGCGACGAAGCGCTTGTCGCTTCGTCACCTTCCTGGGCGACGGCGGCCGACAAATGGCTCGGCCGGATCGTCGAGTTTCCAGCGGCCGCTCTTGTCGTCACCGAGGTGATCGTGCTGTTCGCGGGCGTCGTCTCACGCTACGTCTTCGATCACCCTCTCGTCTGGTCGGACGAACTCGCCTCGCTTTGTTTCCTGTGGTTGGGGCTGCTGGGGTCCTGCATCGCTCTCCAGCGCGGCGAGCATATGCGCCTTTCGGTCCTCCCGGAGAGAGTACGGGCATTCTCGGAAGCGATCGCGACGGTTCTGGCGATCACCTTCCTGCTCCTCATCCTCGGCCCCTCGTGGAAATTCGCCCAAAGCGAAGCCTTCATCACAACGCCCGGCCTCGGCATTTCGGCGGTTTGGCGGGCATTGTCCCTGCCGGTCTGCTCCGTGCTGATGATCCTCATCGCCCTTGTCCGGGTCGCGCGACTCGGAAATGGCAGGGCGATCGTGACGGCAATCGCGACCACGGTCGTGTTGGCCGCGGCGCTTTATCTGCTCAAGCCGGTTTTCGCCCAACTCGGCAACATCAATCTTTTGATCTTCTTCGTCGTTCTGCTCGCCGCCGGCATCTTTGCGGGCGTGCCGATCGCCTTCGCTTTCGGGCTGGCGACCTTCTCCTATCTCTCGCTCACGACCCGCCTGCCGATGTCCATCGTCGTCAACCGCATGGACGAGGGCATGTCGCACCTGATCCTGCTCGCCGTGCCGCTTTTCGTGTTGCTTGGCTATCTCATCGAAATGACGGGAATGGCGCGCGCCATGGTGGCGTTCCTCGCCAATCTCGTGGGGCATGTCAGGGGCGGGCTGAGCTATGTCCTTCTCGGCGCGATCTTGCTGGTGTCAGGCATTTCCGGCGCCAAGGCGGCCGACATGGCGGCGGTGGCGCCTGTGCTTTTTCCCGAAATGAAGGCGCGCGGCGCCAAGCCCGGAGAATTGATCGCGCTTCTCTCCGCATCGGGCGCCATGTCGGAAACGATCCCGCCCAGCCTGGTGCTGATCACGGTCGGTTCCGTCACCGGCGTCTCGATCGCCGCGCTTTTCACGGGCGGCCTGCTGCCCGGCGTCGTTCTAGCCCTCGTGCTTGCCTTTGTCGCCTGGAGACGCTCACGACGCGAGGATCTGTCGAAGGTCAGGCGCGCCTCGGCGAAGGAGATCGGCCGTACCTTCCTGATCGCGCTGCCGGCGCTCATCCTTCCCTTCGTCATTCGCGCCGCCGTCGTCGAGGGCATAACCACCGCGACCGAGGTCTCGACGGTCGGCATCATCTATTCTGTCATTATCGGATTCCTGATCTACGGCCAGTTCGACCGCAGAAGGATCATGCCGATGCTGATCGGCACGGCGTCGCTCTCGGGCGCCATCCTGTTCATCATCGGCGCCGCCACGGCGATGGCGTGGGCGCTGACCCAGTCAGGCTTCTCGGGAGAACTGGCGAATTTCATGGCCTCCCTTCCCGGCGGCGCCTTCAGCTTCATGGCGATGTCGATCGTCGTGTTCGTGGTGCTCGGAAGCGTTTTGGAAGGCATTCCCGCGATCGTGCTTCTGGGGCCGCTTCTCTTCCCCATTGCCAAGCTGGTGGGCGTCAATGAGGTTCACTATGCCATCGTCGCGATCCTGGCGATGGGCATCGGCCTCTTCGCGCCGCCATTCGGCGTCGGCTATTACACCGCCTGCGCCATCGGTCGCGTCGATCCGCATGAAGGCATGCGGCCGATCGCCGGTTATCTGCTCGCGCTGCTGCTTGGCGTGATTCTTCTCGCGGCGGTGCCGTGGTTCTCGATCGGGCTTCTGTGATCGGTGCGTCCTTCGAGGCCCGCTACGCGGGCACCTCAGGATGAGGGAGTCTGGCGCTGGTGGTCCTCATCCTGAGGTGCTTGCGAAGCAAGCCTCGAAGGACGCACCGAGACATGAAGCGAGCTGGATTCAAATACTTCACTCGATGTCGAACGAAACGCCCTGCGCCAGCGGCAGCGCGTTCGAATAATTCACCGTGTTGGTAGCGCGGCGCATATAGGCTTTCCATGCGTCGGAACCGGATTCGCGACCGCCGCCAGTCTCCTTCTCGCCGCCGAACGCGCCGCCGATTTCCGCGCCCGACGTGCCGATATTGACATTGGCGATGCCGCAGTCCGAACCATCCGCGCCGAGGAAGCGCTCCGATTCCCTGATGTCGCGCGTAAAGATCGACGAGGACAGGCCCGCGCCGACGGCATTGTGGTCTGCAAGCGCCTGGTCGAAATCGCTGTACTTCATGACGTAGAGGATCGGCGCGAAGGTTTCTTCCGTCACCGGGGCGACCTGGCGCGGCATCTCGACGAGCGCGGGCTTGACGTAATAGGCGTCCGCGTGCGGGGTCTCGGCCCGCGCGCCTCCGGTGACGGAGCCGCCTTGCTCGCGCGCCGCGCCAAGCGCCTTTTGCATATTGTCAAAGGCTGCCTTGTCGATCAGCGGCCCGACTAAAGCATCCGTTTCGAGCGGATTGCCGACCGAGACGCTTTCATAGGCGCGCTTCAGGCGCGGTACGAGATCGTCATAGACGCTTTCATGCACGAAAAGACGCCTGAGCGTCGTGCAGCGCTGGCCGGCGGTCCCCATCGCGCCGAAGGCGATGGCTCGCAGCGCCATGTCGAGATCGGCGGACGGACAGACGATGCCGGCATTGTTGCCGCCGAGTTCCAGGATGGAACGGGCGAAGCGCTTCGCCAGCCTCGGGCCGACCTCGCGGCCCATGCGCGTTGAACCGGTGGCCGAGACGAGCGCCACCTTCTTATGATCCACCAGGACCTCACCGACGGCGCGGTCGCCGACCAGCACGGTCAGGAGCGATGCCGGCACCTCGCCGAAACGCTTCGCGGCACGCTCGAAGATCGCCTTGCAGGCAAGCGCCGTCAGCGGCGTCTTTTCCGACGGTTTCCAGACGACGGCATTGCCGCAGACCAGCGCCAGCGCGGCGTTCCAGGACCAGACCGCGACCGGAAAATTGAACGCGGATATGACGCCCACGACGCCGAGCGGATGCCATGTCTCCATCATGCGATGGCCCGGCCGCTCCGTCGCGATGGTGAGGCCGTAAAGCTGGCGCGAAAGGCCGACCGCGAAATCGCAGATGTCGATCATCTCCTGCACTTCGCCCAATCCTTCGGATTCGATCTTTCCGACTTCGATCGAAACCAGTTTGCCGAGATCCGCCTTGGCGGCGCGCAGTTCCTCGCCGAGAAGCCGCACCAATTCGCCGCGTTTCGGCGCGGGAACCAGGCGCCACTCCTTGAAGGCGTCATAAGCGCGATCGATGGCGTCATTCGCCTTCGCCGCCGAAATGGTCGTCAAATCCGCGATCTTCTCGCCGGTGACGGGGCTGAAGACGGGCATGTCGCCACCGAAAAGCGTCTCTGCCTTCACGCCAAGCCTGGAAAGCAGGGTTGCCGTCTCTTTTCTCACATCCATGGTCAAATTCCTTCGCGGTCCGATGCTCGCACGAGATCGCATAGCCGAGCCGAATAGTGATTGATAGGCTGGGGAATATCAGGAAAGGCTTTCCTCCGGAAGCGCATCAGGCTTCTTCGGCGGAAACCTCGTAAAGGACCGCATTCGACTGGGCGTCGACGCCGACGAGGCTGACGTCGTAACCCCACAGCCGCCTGATATGGCGGAGCGTGGCGTCACGCGCTTCTTCCGACAGGAGCACCCCTTCATGAACGGTATGTTGCAGGCGAAGTTTGCGGTCGCCCCTCAGATCCACATCCACCACCTGAATGTCCGGCTGGTTGGCGCCGACGTCGAGATTGCGGGCAAGGGCCGAGCGCACCTTTTCATAGCCCCGTTCGTCGTGAATGGCTGCGACTTCGTATTCGCTTTCCGTTGCGTCGTCGGCAAGGACGAAGAGATGCATTTTGCGAATCAGGCTGGGGCTCAGATATTGCAGGATGAACGATTCGTCGCGATGATTGGCCCACGCGTCGAGCAGCGTTGCCTTCCAATCGCCGTTTCCCGCCATTCCCGGAAACCAGTCCCGATCCTCGGCGGTAGGCTCCATGCAGATACGCTGGATATCCTGCATCATGGCGAAGCCCAGCGCATAAGGGTTCATATAGCCATAGCGCGGATCGTCGAAATCGGGCTGGAACACCACGTTGGAGTGGCTTTGCAGGATTTCCAGCATCGTCCCTTCCCCAACGCTGCCCCGGTCGAAGAGCGTGTTCATGATCGTGTAATGCACGAAGGTGGCGCAGCCTTCGTTCATCACCTTGGTCTGCCTTTGCGGATAAAAATATTGCGCGATGACTCGCACGATCCTGAGAATTTCGCGCTCCCAAGGCTTCAGGAGCGGGCTGTTCTTCTCAAGGAAATATAGCAGGTTCTCCTCAGGAAGCTTCAACGTCCTTTTGCGCTCCAGCACTTCCTGCTCGGTTTCCTCATAGGCAGGCGCATCCTTCCTTTCGGGAAGCGTCCGCCAGAGGTCGCTGAAAGAGCGCTCCTCATATTCCTGTCTTTCGCGTGTGCGCTCGCGTTCCTTTTCGGAAGAAAGCCTCGGGGTCCTGCGATAGCGGAAAACACCATGATCCATGATGGCGTGCGCGGCGTCGAGGATCGATTCCACCGCCGAAAGACCGTATTTCTCCTCGCAACGGGCGACATAGTTCTTCGCGAATTCCATATAGTCGAGGATGGCGCTCGCATCGGTCCATTGCTGGAACAGATAATTGTTCTTGAAAAAATGGTTGTGGCCGAAGGCGGCATGGGCCGTCACCAGAGCCTGCATCGCCATGGTGTTCTCTTCCATGAGATAGACGATGCACGGATTTGAATTGATAACGAGTTCATAGGCGAGCCCGCGCCGGCCTTTCCGGTATTGCAGTTCCTCATTGACGAAATGCTTGCCGAAGGACCAGTGCCGGTACATCAGCGGCATGCCGATCGAGGCATATGCATCGAGCATCTGCTCTGAAGAGATGATCTCCATCTGGTTCGGATAGACGTCGAGGTGGAGGTCTCCCAGCGCCACCTCTTCGATGGCGTCATAGGTCCGAGACAGCGTGTCGAAATTCCAGTCGGAATTTTCGAACAGAAGCTTGGAACCGCCGGTATGAATTCCAGGCTTTGCGACCATCACGAGCCTTTCTGCGAGGATTGCTTCGCGAAGAGCTGATGAAAGACGGGGTAGATGTCGGCCGGTCCGGCGATCCGCGTCATCTGGAAATTCTGCCAGCGTTCCGCGACGATGCGGTAGGCGCGCCATAAAGAGGTGCCGTTCTCCGTCGCGCGGAAGATGTCACTCTCACGCTCATCGATAATCTCGACATAGGCGTAGTATTGGCAGAGCCGCATGATTTCGTGATCGAGCATTTCGACGCAATGGCGCGAATCCTCGCTCATATTGTCGCCGTCAGACGCCTGGGCGGCATAGATGTTCCATTCATTGCTCGGATAACGCTCACGGATGACGCGCAGCATCTCCTCGAGCGCGGTCGAAACGATCGTGCCGCCGCTCTGGGTCGAATAGAAGAACGTCTCCTCGTCGACCTCCTGCGCTTCATGCGTGTGGCGGATGAAGATGACGTCCGTCCGCTCGTAGCGGCGCTTCAGGAAGAGATGCAGAAGCACGAAAAAGCGCTTGGCGAGGTCCTTTTCCCGCTCCCCCATCGACCCGGAAACGTCCATCAGGCAAAACATCACGGCGTTCGCGTTCGGCAGCGGCTGCTGCTCGAAACGGTTGAAGCGGATGTCGAGCGGATCGACGTAGGAGATGACGCGGCGCCGTCTGTTGAGCCGGTCCAGTTCCTCGCGCAGCTTCTCAAGGCGCTCGCTCGATTTCGCGTCCGCGGGCTGCTGCTCCAGCTTGGCGATCTCGGCCTCCAGAGCTTCGACATCCCGCCGGCTTGGCCGATGCAGGGCTATGCGGCGCCCATAGCTGTTGCGCATCGTTCGACCGATATTGATGTTGGTGGGAGCGCCGGAAATGGCATAGCCGGCCCGGCGCGGCTTGAAGGAGACGACTTCCTTCAGATTGAGCTTCACAAGATCTGGAAGCTCCAAATCCTCGAAAAAGAGATCGAGTACCTCTTCGCGCGACAGGACGAACCGGAAATCATCCTCGGTGTCGCCGCTGTCCGACGGATCCGAAGGTGATCCGCCTGCGCCGCCCTGCGGCTTGCGGATACGGTCTCCGGTGACGAAAGCCTTGTTGCCGGGCAGCACATGCTCGCGCTGTCCGGTCTCGTGATCGTGCTGGAAGTGTGGCTCGCTCGTGCCCCTGGCCGGAACCGGAACCGTCTGGTCCGCATCCACGTCGGAAATCTTGCCGGTCCTTACGCGATCGTTGATGATCCGCTTCAGTTCGCCTCGCGCCCTTTTGAGGAAACGTTGGCGATTGCTCAGGCTCTTGTCCTTGGGATTCAGCCTTCGATCGATGTAATTCGGCACGGTTCATCCTTCGGCGGCAGCGATCAGCCTGCCTTGTTGACCCTCATATACCAGTCGACCAGACGCCGGACCTGCCGCTCGGTGTAGCCGCGTTCGACCATGCGCTGGACAAATTCGGTGTGCTGCTTCTCCGTAGCGCTGTCCTTTTTGGATCCGAAACTGATGACCGGCAGCAGATCCTCGACCTGGCCGAACATCCGCTTCTCGATCACCTCACGCAGCTTTTCGTAACTGGTCCAGGAGGGATTGCGCCCATTGTTCTTGGCGCGCGCCCGCAGCGTGAACTTGACTACCTCGTTGCGGAAGTCCTTCGGATTGGCGATGCCCGCGGGTTTTTCGATCTGGGAAAGTTCGCTGTCGAGGATCTCGCGATTGAGAATCTGCCCTGTATCGGGGTCCTTATAGTCCTGGTCCTCGATCCAGGCGTCGGCATAGGCGATATAGCGGTCGAAAAGGTTCTGGCCGTATTCGCTGTAGGATTCCAGATAGGCTTTCTGAATCTCATGGCCGATGAACTCGGCGTAGCGCGGCGACAGTTCCGACTTGATAAAATCGAGATAATTGCCCTCGACCTCATTCGGGAATTGCTCCCGCCTGATCGCCTTCTCGAGCACATACATGAGGTGCACGGGATCGGCCGCGACCTCCTTCGTGTCATAGTTGAACGTCTCCGACAGGACCTTGAAGGCGAAGCGGGTGCTGATGCCCGTCATCCCTTCGTCGACGCCGGCGGTGTCGCGATATTCCTGAACCGACTTTGCCTTGGGATCGACATCCTTGAGGTTTTCGCCGTCATAGACCCGCATCTTCGTGTAGCGCGGCGAATTCTCGTGCTCGCTCAGGCGTGTGGCGACGGTGAAGCGGCTGAGGATATCGAGCACCTCCGGTGCACAGGGATTGTTCACCAGTTCGCTCTCATTCAGCATCTTCTCGTAGATCTTCTTCTCCTCCATCACGCGCAGGCAATAGGGCACCTTGACGACCAGAATGCGGTCGAGGAAGGCCTCATTGTTCTTGTTGTTCTTGAACTGCAGCCATTCCGATTCATTCGAATGCGCCAGAACAATACCCTGATACGGGAAGGCGCCGAAATTCTCGGTGCCATTGTAATTGCCCTCCTGGGTAGCCGTCAGCAGCGGATGCAGCACCTTGATCGGCGCCTTGAACATCTCGACGAATTCGAGCAGGCCCTGCGTGGTGCGGTTGAGGCCGCCGCTATAGGAATAGGCATCCGGGTCAGCCTGGCTGAAATTCTCCAATTGACGGATGTCGACCTTGCCCACCAGCGAGGAGACATCCTGATTGTTCTCGTCGCCGGGTTCGGTCTTGGCGATGGCGATCTGGCGCAGCCGCGACGGCATGAGGCGCACGACGCTGAATTTCGAAATGTCGCCGTTGAACTCGTCCAGCCGCTTCGCCGCCCATGGCGAGATGAGCCCGGTAAGGCGGCGGCGGGCGATGCCGTATTTTTCTTCCAGAAGGCCGGCCATCTTCTCCGGATAGAACAGACCGAGGGGAGATTCGAAAATGGGGCTGATCTTGCCGTTCGCCTTCAAGGTGTAGATCGGCCGCTTTTCCATCAGCTTCTTCAGCCGCTCGGCAAGCGACGATTTTCCGCCGCCCACCGGACCGAGCAGATAAAGGATCTGCTTGCGCTCCTCCAATCCTTGCGCGGCGTGGCGGAAATAGCCGACGATCCTTTCGACGGTATCCTCCATTCCAAAGAAGTCGGAAAAGGCAGGATAGACCTTGATGGTGCGGTTGGTGAAGATGCGCCCGAGCCGCTCGTCGGAACTCGTGTCGATCAGTTGAGGCTCGCCGATCGCATCGATCATGCGTTCGGCCGCGGTAGCGTACATGAACGGATCATCGCGGCAGTCGAGCAGATATTGCTGGAGGCTCATCTCCTCATGCGCGTCGTTCTTGTAGATCTCCGAAAAGAGACTGAAGATGTCGGACCCTCGCGATTCCATGTTAACCTCTCGCACCGTTGTGGTTGCAGCGAACGCGGATCAGGGTCGGGACCCCAACCGCACCGGTCCTCTCCTGGGTGACGGGGATAAGCCTCGGGCAACGCGAGGAGTGTGCCGCGAAAAGACAAAATGCCTTCATCGATCGGCCGGCTCTATCGCGCGGATAAAGGAGCATTCCTCTGCTGACCTTCTCGCCATGCTTCCCGCCCTCTTTCTTGCTATATAGGCGTCCCAACCATGGGCAGCACCCATACGCATGCAGGAGAAACGTTCCAGAAGGGCTTTTTGTTCGAGCAAAGCCGCGACTATTTGGCGCGAATGGATTGCTCGGGGCCATCAAGTCAGCCCCCGCTCGTGCAAGGCGCCGCCCGCAGCGACATCAATCCAGAAATATGGCGATGAATGCACATGCACGGATGCCCTCGCCGAATCACTTGGATTATAGACCAGAACGGGCAACGCGCCGCGGTTCTTGTTGTGGAAAATGACGGAAAAGCCCCTTCCGCGCTGACCACCCTGTCCGCACCAACTGGCCGGCCGTACGATCGAAAGCTGAAGCCCACGGCTCTCCAATACAGGAGACGGATGCGGATCGCGCTGCCAGCCCGGCCGGCGCGAGATGCTTTCAACGCGGTACATCGGTCCATGCTGCTCCGACTTTGCGCCATTGTGATGGCATCCGCCGCATTGGCAAAGGCGGTCCCTTATCGGAATTCGCGGGATAGACGTCTCGGAGGCGGACCGAGCAGGCCGGCGCGGCCCCGGAGCAAGAGAACGCAACCGCGATGCGGAGCCTGCTTGCGCCTGTTGACCGCACTCCAGGTTTTCAACATACTCGGTAGTATGGAATTTCCCTGGAGGTTCTGATGGCTTTCGCGCGCGTGAACGGCGCCGTGGCGCATTATGAAGATCGAAGTGCGCGCAACGGGGGGGCCGTCGTCTTCTCTAATTCGCTCGGCACTGATTTCCGGATATGGGACGGCGTGATCGCCCGCCTTCCCGCCGACCTGAGGATCATCCGCTATGACAAGCGCGGCCATGGTCTCTCGGAGGCAACGCCGACTCCCTATCAGATGACGACGCTGGTCGAGGACCTTGCCGCCTTGCTTGACCGTCTCGAAGTCGAAAGCGCGGTCGTTGTCGGCCTGTCGGTGGGCGGCATGATCGCGCAGGGCCTCGCCGCTCTTCGACCCGATCTGGTATCGGCGCTGATGCTGATGGATACGGCGCACAAGATCGGCACGATCGAAGGCTGGAACAATCGCATCGATACCGTTCGGCAGAAAGGCATGGCGGCAGTCGCGGATGGTATCCTGGCGGGCTGGTTCACCGAAAAATATCGCAACGAAGTGGCCGATTTTGCCGGCTATCGCGCCATGCTGCTGCGCAACGACATCAACGGCTATACTGGCGTTTGCGCGGCGTTGCGGGACGCCGATTTAACGGAGTCTACGCGTGCGCTGAAAGTGCCGACGCTCTGCGTCGCCGGTGAGCACGACGCCACAACCTCGCCCGCGCTGATGCGCAAGACCGCCGAATTGATCCCCGGCGCCAGGCTGGAAGTCATCAAAAACGCCGGTCACATTCCCTGCGTCGAGCGGCCTGAGGAAGTGGCGGGGCTGATTGCCGGTTTTTTAAGCGGGTTGGATGGTTGATTGACTGAGTTAACTGTGCCCCAGCTTGCGAAGGGGCGCCGACTTCTCCGTCCGCTCCCGATTTGCAGAAAGGTGTCCCGTCTTGACCTCAACAGTTTCAGTCACCCGCCACGGCGATGTCGCCGTCATCATTCTCGACAATCCGCCGGTGAATGCGCTCAGCCACCATCTGCGCGAGCCGCTCGACGCGGCGCTGAAGGCTGCGCGCGATGATGCCAGCGTAAAGGCGATCGTGATTGCCTGCGCCGGCCGCACCTTCATTGCCGGGGCCGACATCACAGAATTCGGCAAGCCGCAGAAGCAGCCCAGCCTGCGCGACCTGGTAGAGACGCTGGAGACGATAACCAACAAGCCGACCGTCGCGGCCATCCACGGCACCGCGCTCGGCGGCGGGCTGGAACTGGCGCTCGGCTGCCATTTCCGCGTCGCCGACAAGGGCGCGCGGCTCGGCCTGCCGGAAGTCAAGCTCGGCATCCTGCCGGGCGCCGGCGGCACGGTGCGCCTGCCCCGCATTGTCGGACCGGAAAAGGCGGTTTCCATGATCGTCTCGGGCACGCCGATCGGCGCCTTCGAGGCGGAGCAGATCGGGCTGGTGGATGCGCTCGTCGACAATCTGGTTCCGGACGCAATCGTCTTCGCGCGCGAAGCGGCCGAGACCAACCGGCCGCTCGTCGCCATACGCAACCGCGACGCCAAAATCGAAGCTGCGCGGACGAATATGTCCGGTTTCGAGAAGGCCGCGGCGGAAGCGACGAAGAAGGCGCGCGGACTGGAAGCGCCGATCGCCTGCGCCGAAGCCGTGCGCAACGCCATCGCCATGAGCTTCGACGCGGCGCTCGCCGCCGAGCGCGCAGCCTTTGAAAGGCTGGTCGCCGGCGACCAGTCGAAGGCGCAGCGCCACCTCTTCTTCGCCGAGCGCGAGGCCGCGCGCGTCGAGGGCGTCGGCAAGGAGGTGAAGCCGCGCGAAATCAGGAAAGCGGCCATCATCGGCGCAGGCACCATGGGTGGCGGCATCGCCATGGCATTCGTCAATGGCGGCATTCCCGTCACCATCCTCGAAATGAACAAGGAAGCGCTCGACCGGGGCTTGGGCGTTATCGACAAGAATTACGGTATCTCGGTCTCGCGCGGCTCGCTTTCACCCGAGGCGCACAAGAAGCGTATGGCGCTGTTCACGCCGACGACCAGTTATGACGACCTCGCCGACGCCGACATCATCATCGAGGCCGTTTTCGAGGAAATGGCGGTCAAGAAGGAGGTCTTCACGAAGCTTGACACAGTCGCCAAGCCGGGCGCGATACTGGCGTCGAACACCTCCTATCTGAACATCGACGAGATCGCCGCGATGACGAAGCGGCCTCAAGACGTGCTTGGCCTGCACTTCTTCTCGCCGGCCAACGTGATGAAACTGCTCGAGATCGTGCGCGGCAGGGAAACGGCGCCGGAGGTCATCGCCACCGCGCTCGCCACCGCCAAGCGGATCGGCAAGGTGCCGGTCGTCGTCGGCGTCTGCCACGGCTTCGTCGGCAACCGCATGCTCGGCGCGCGCAACGAGGACAGCGAAAGCCTGCTCCTCGAAGGGGCTTCGCCCGAGCAGGTGGATAAGGTCTTCACCGATTTCGGCTGGCCGATGGGACCATTCGCCATGTGGGATCTCGCCGGGCTCGACATTGGCTGGCGCAACCGCAAGGCGCAGGGAAAGACGGCGGTTATCGCGGACGCGCTTTGCGAACAGGGCCGCTACGGCCAGAAGACGGGCCGCGGCGTCTATATCTACGAGAAAGGCTTACGTACCCCTACGCCCGATCCGGAAGTGGCGCGGCTGATCGAGGGCAAAGCGCGCGAACGCGGCATCGAAAGGCGCACCGTCTCGGCCGAGGAGATCACGGAACGCACGCTCTACCCGATGATCAATGAAGGCGCACGCATCCTCGAGGAGAAGATCGCGGCACGGCCGTCCGACATCGATATTGTCTGGACCAATGGCTATGGTTTCCCCATCGGCAAAGGTGGGCCGATGTTCTGGGCCGATCTCGCCGGCCTGAAGAAGATCGTGGATCGCCTGGACTATTGGCACGCAAAAACGGGCAAGGTGGTATTCGCGCCCGCTCCGCTGCTGAGAAGGCTCGCGGCGGAGGGCAAGACCTTCTCCAGCCTTCAGGCATCAAAGGCGTGACAGGAATCCCGCCCTTCCCTGCGCCATGGCCGTGGGAGAAGAGCTATCCGGCGGGGCTCTCGCCGCGCGTCGCGCTGCCCGCATGGCCGCTCGGCTCGATCGTGGACCGGGCGGCGAAGGCGTTTGCCGACAAGGACGCGATCGTCTTCCGCGGGACGCGCCTGACCTATCGTGACCTCCGGGAGAAGGTCGATCAGGCGGCGGCGGCCTTCCTCCGCGCCGGTCTCGGCAAGGGCGCGCGCATCGCGCTTTTCCTGCCCAACACTCCCTATCACCCGATCGCCTTCTTCGGGGCGATGAAGGCGGGGGCGACGGTCGTTCACCTTTCGCCGCTCGACAGCCCGCGCGTCATCCAGCATAAACTGACGGACAGCGGTGCGCGTGTTGTCGTCACCACCAATATCGGCGAGATGGCGACCGGCGCCGCGAAGCTCGTCGAGGCTGGCATTATCGACCGGCTGATCGTCGGAGAGGATGCCGCCTTCGGCCCTTCGCCGCTCGCCGGGCCGATGCCGTCCGGACAAGGCATCCAGACATTCGAGCAATTCGTGGTGGGGGCCGGGGCCGACATGGATTTCCCGGCGATCGACGTCGAGGATCTGGCGCTGCTGCAATATACCGGCGGCACGACAGGCATGCCGAAAGGCGCGAAGCTGACACACCGCAATCTGTCCGCCGCTGTCATGAGCTACGACATCTGGTATGCCGGCCAGGATCTGACACGCAGGGGCGAGGATCGCATCCTGCTTTTCCTGCCGCTTTTCCATATCTATGCGCTGACCACGATCCTGCTCAGGGGCTTGAACAACGGCAACACGCTCCTCATGCACACCCGCTTCGACGCGGAAACGGCGCTTTCCGAGATCGAGAACGGCGCCACCACCTTCCCCGGCGTACCGACCATGTGGATCGCGATCGCCGCCGTGCCCGGCTTCGAAAAACGCAATCTTTCCTCGCTTCGCTATTGCGCCTCCGGCGGCGCGCCGTTGCCGGTCGAGGTGGCGCGCAAACTAAAGACAGCCACAGGGCACGACTTGCTCGGCGGCTGGGGCATGACCGAAACGTCGCCCGCGGGCACCAACATTCCGAAAGGCCGCGGCGACAAGGTCGGCACGATCGGAATTCCGCTGCCCGGCATATATATGGACATCGTCGCACTCGACGATCCGACGCGCGTGCTGCCGCAGGGCCAGACCGGCGAATTGCGCATTTTCGGCGACAATGTGACGGGGGGCTATCTCAATCGCGAAGAGGAGAACAACCAGTTCTTCTCCGACGGTGGTTTCCTGACCGGCGATATCGGCTTCATGGACGAGGAAGGCTTCTTCACCATCGTCGACCGCAAGAAGGACATCATCATTTCCGGCGGCTTCAACGTCTATCCGCAACTGATCGAACAGATGATCTACGAGCACCCGGACGTGCTGGAGGTGCTGGTGATCGGGGTGCCGGACGAATATCGGGGCGAGGCCGCCAAGGCGTTCGTGACACTCCGCAAGGGCGTGCGGGAACTGACGCTCGACGCGCTGAAGGATTTCCTGAAGGACCGCGTCGGCAGGCACGAAATGCCGGCCTATCTGGAAATCCGCGAAAACCTGCCGCGCACCTCGGTGGGGAAGCTTTCAAAGCTGGAACTGAAGCAGGAAGAGGCCAGCCGTCGCGCGGCGAGCGCTTCATAAGGAGAGAAACAGGACATGGTCGACGCCGTCATCATATCCACAGCCCGAACGCCGATCGGCAAGGCCTATCGCGGCGCGCTGAACGACACCACGGGCGCGACGCTCGGCGCGCATGCGATCCGCGAGGCGCTATCCCGCTCAGGCCTGGAAGGCGGCGAGATCGAAGATGTCGTCATGGGCTGCGCCATGCAGGAGGGCACGACGGGGCTGAACGTCGCACGCCGGGCTCTCCTCACGGCGGGCCTGCCGGTGACGGTGGCGGGTACGACGATCGACCGGCAGTGTTCCTCCGGCCTGCAGTCGATGGCGCTTCTCGCCAACGCCATCCGCAATGACGGCGTGAAGGCGGGTATCGCCGGCGGACTGGAATCGATCAGCCTCGTCCAGAACGATCATCGCAATACGTACAAGCTCCGCGACGAGAAGCTGATGGCGATCAAGGCGGACGTCTACATGCCGATGATCGATACGGCGGAAGTGGTCGCCAAGCGCTACAACATCTCCCGCGAGCGGCAGGACGCATATGCGCTCGAAAGCCAGCGCCGTGTCGCTGCCGCGCGCGAGGCCGGCCGCTTCGAGAGGGAAATCGCGCCGATCGATGTCACGATGGCCGTAATCGACAAGGAGACCAAGGAGATCAGCCATAAAAAGGTGACGCTTGCGCATGACGAAGGGCCGCGCCCTGATACGACGGCGGAAGGGCTGGCCGGCCTTAAACCGGTGCGCGAGAACGGCACCATCACGGCCGGTAACGCCAGCCAGCTTTCCGACGGCGCCTCGGCCAATGTGATGATGAGCGACAAGGAGGCGGCGCGGCGCGGGCTCACGCCGCTCGGCATATTGCGCGGCTTCAATGTGGCCGCCTGCGAGCCGGACGAGATGGGGATCGGCCCGGTCTTTGCCGTACCGCGCCTGCTCGAACGCCACGGACTGAAGATCGATGATATCGGGCTCTGGGAACTGAACGAGGCCTTCGCGGTGCAGGTGATCTATTGTCGCGACCGGCTCGGCATCGATCCGGAGAAGCTCAATGTCGACGGCGGTTCGATCCCGATCGGCCATCCCTATGGCATGAGCGGTTCGCGGCTGGCCGGCCACGCGCTGATCGAAGGCAAAAGGCGCGGCGTGAAATACGCAGTCGTCACCATGTGCGTGGGCGGCGGCATGGGCGCGGCGGGCCTGTTCGAGATCAATTAGGACGCCAGCCGGAGATGTTACCTCTCTACGTTGCCCCCCTCTGTCCTGCCGGACATCTCCCCCACAAGGGGGGAGATTACGCTAACCGTCTCTATCGCCGCCTAACCTCAGTACTTGAAGGTTGGCTGAGGCGGAGATGGAGGCTGATCTCCCCCCTTGTGGGGGAGATGTCCGGCAGGACAGAGGGGGGCGCGAAAGAACGCCGCCGGCGCGGATGTTAAGGAGACCTTCCATGGACCTTCGCTTCACCGACGAGGAAAACGCCTTTCGCGAGGAGGTGCGCGCGTTCCTCAGGGAAAAGATGCCGGAAGACATCCACAGGCGGATGAAGGACGGCGAATCCATGAACAAGGACGATATCGTCCGCTGGACCCGCATCCTCGCGGAGAGGGGCTGGGCAGTGCCGCACTGGCCTGCCGAATATGGCGGCACCGGCTGGGGGCCGATGAAGCAATACATCTTTCTCGAAGAGACGCAGAAATGGCCGGCGCCGCAGCCGCTCGCCTTCGGCGTCAACATGGTCGGTCCGGTGATCTATACTTTCGGCAACGAGGCGCAGAAAAAGAAATTCCTGCCGCGCATCATCGACCTGACCGACTGGTGGTGCCAGGGCTTTTCCGAGCCGGGCTCCGGCTCCGACCTCGCCTCACTGAAGACAAGGGCAGTAAAAGAAGGCGACCACTATATCGTCAACGGCCAGAAGACCTGGACGACGCTGGCGCAATATGCGGACTGGATTTTCTGTCTCGTGCGCACCGATCCGGACGCCAAGAAGCAGGAGGGCATTTCCTTCCTGCTGATCGACATGAAGACGCCGGGCATTGAGGTTCGACCGATCGTCACCATGGATGGCGGGCGGGAGATCAACGAGGTTTTCTTCACCGACGTGAAGGCGCCGGCGGAAAACCTCCTCGGCGAGGAGAACAAGGGCTGGGACTATGCCAAGTTCCTGCTCGGCAATGAGCGCACCAATATCGCGAGGATAGGCATCTCCAAGCAGCGCGTGGCGCGCATACGCGAACTGGCGGCGCTGGAGATGGCGGGCGGACGGCCGCTGATCGAGGACCAGCGCTTCCGCGAGAAACTCGCCTCGATCGAGATCGATCTGAAGGCGCTGGAACTGACGCAGCTTCGCGTCGTGGCCGCCGATGCCAAACGCGGCAAGACCGGCAGGCCGGATCCGGCCTCCTCCATCCTCAAGATCAAGGGCTCGGAAATCCAGCAGGCGACGACGCAGCTTCTGATGGAGGTGATGGGGCCGTACGCCATGCCCTATCAGCCACACAATGACGACCGGGCGGACGAGGGCTGGAACGAGCCGCCGGTTGGGCCTGACTACGCCCATTTCGCGGCGCCGACCTATTTCAATACGCGCAAGGTCTCGATCTATGGCGGCTCGAACGAGATCCAGAAGAACATCATCGCCAAGGCGGTGCTGGGGCTTTGAGAGCATTCGCAATATGCCCCTCACCCTTACCCTCTCCCCGTGAGCGGGGAGAGGGGGCATCGACGCCGCGGCCAGTCCCCTTCTCCCCGCCTGCGGGGAGAAGGCGCCGGCAGGCGGATGAGGGCAGCGCCGGCCTAACAAGGAAACTTCCATGGATTTCGAACTTTCCGAAGAACAATCGATCCTGAAGGACTCGCTCGGCAAGCTGCTCGCCGACAACTACGGCTTCGAGCAGCGCAAAAAACACCTGGCGACGCCGGAAGGCTGGAGCGCCGAAATGTGGGGCCGCTATGCCGAGATGGGGCTGATGGCCCTGCCCTTCGCGGAAGAAGACGGCGGTATCGGCGGCGGACCGGTCGAGACGATGATCGTGATGGAGGCGCTTGGCGGCGCCTTGGCGCTGGAGCCCTATTTCCCGACCGTCGTGCTCGGCGGCGGCTTTCTCAGGCTCGGCGGCAATGATGGGCTGAGGGCAGAGTTCGCGCCGCAGGTGGCGGATGGTTCGCTCAAACTCGCCTTCGCGCATACGGAGCGGCATTCCCGCTATGATTTCAACCAGGTGAGGACGACGGCAAAGAAGGACGGCAGGGGCTGGCGGCTCTCCGGCGCGAAGGGCGTCGTGATCGGCGGCGACAGCGCCGACAAGCTGATCGTCACCGCGCGCACCGCCGGCGGCACGGGCGACGAAAAGGGCATCGGCGTCTTTCTCGTTGACGCGCAGGCCGAAGGCGTCTCGCGGCGCGGCTATCCGATGCAGGACGGCCAGCGCGCGGCCGAGGTGACGCTGGAGAACGTCGCCGTGCCGGCCGAAGCCGCCTTCGGCGATCCGGAGGATGGGCTGCCGCTTGTCTATCGCGTCGCCGACCAGGGGATCGCGGCGTTGGCGGCCGAAGCGGTCGGCGTGATGTCGGCCATGCATCGCCTGACCGTCGACTACATGAAGGTGAGGAAGCAGTTCGGCGTGCCGATCGGCTCGTTCCAGGTGTTGCAGCACAAGGCCGTCGACATGTTCATCGCAATCGAGCAGGCGCGCTCGATCACCTGCTTCGCAACGATGCTGGCGGACAGCGAGGATACGGACGAGCGGGAGCGCGCCATGCACGCCGCCAAGGCCGAGATCGGGCGCGGCGGCACGTTGGTCGGGCAGAACGCCGTGCAGATCCATGGCGGTGTCGGCATGACCATGGAATATGCCGTTGGGCATTATTTCAAGCGCATGACGATGATCGATCTCACCTTCGGCGACAGTGACTTCCATCTCAGGGAACTGGCGGAGATGGGTGGGCTGTTCGGAGGGTAGGCGTCTATCTGCGCCAAGCGCCCCTCATGGTTCGACAAGCTCACCATGAGGGCTATTGCGCGGCAGGCGAAATCGCCACAAAGCGATGCAGCAGCGCGGAGGTTCAGTAAGCCCTCATGGTGAGCTTGTCGAACCTCATGGTGAGCCTGTCGAACCTCATGGTGAGCCTGTCGAACCTCATGGTGAGCCTGTCGAACCACGAGGGCGCCTGGCGCCTGTTCATTGGCTTCGACATTCTCGCCCTTCCGGAATAGAATAATATCGCCCACACGATCCTCGCGAGGCGTCGACATGAGCGCTCCCCTTCCCTTCACGCCCGATCTTTCGGTCAAGCCGGAAGTCACCGCCTTTTTCGACAAGGAAACGAACACGATCTCCTATGTCGTGAAGGATCCGCAATCCGCCGCCTGCGCCGTCATCGATTCCGTCATGGACATAGACTACGCCGCCGGCCGCATCGCCTATGCCAATGCCGACCGGATCATTCAGCACATTCGTGATAACAGGCTGACGCTCGAATGGATCATCGAGACGCACGCGCATGCCGACCACCTCTCCGCCGCGCCTTACATCCAGCAGAAGATCGGCGGCAGGATGGGCATCGGCGAGAAGATCCGGATCGTGCAGGACACGTTCGGCAAGATATTCAACGAGGGAACCGAATTTCAGCGCGACGGCTCGCAGTTCGACCGGCTGTTCACCGATGGCGACAGCTATGAAATCGGCACGATGACGGCCCATGTCATGGAGACGCCGGGCCATACGCCCGCTTGCATGACGCATGTGATCGGAGACGCTGCTTTCGTCGGCGATACGCTTTTCATGCCGGACGGCGGCTCGGCGCGTGCCGATTTCCCCGGCGGCGATGCACGGACACTCTACCGTTCCATCAAGCGCGTGCTGGCATTGCCCCCCAAGATGCGGCTCTTCATGTGCCATGATTACGGGCCGAACGGGCGCGATATAAGATGGGAGACGACGGTCGGGGACGAACGCGCGCATAACATCCATGTTCATGACGGCGTCTCCGAGGATGAATTCGTCGAGGTGCGCGAGGCGCGCGACAAGACGCTTGCCATGCCGAAACTGATCATCCCCTCTCTGCAGGTGAACATGCGCGCCGGCCATGTGCCGACGGACCCGAGCGGCAAGCCGATGCTGAAAGTTCCGATCAACGGGCTTTAAGCTTCACCATGTTCCGGCTAGAGAAAGAAGCATAGAAACAGGGACCCGCATCATGGATATACGCCCCGTCGCCGACGGCTTCGCCGTTTCCGGCCAGATCCAGCCCAGCGACATCGGAGAAATCGCGGCAGCAGGCTACAAGACAATCATTTCGAATCGGCCCGACAGCGAGGACGGCGCGGTGCCGCATGAGGAAATCCGCAAGGCCGCCGAAGCCGCAGGCCTCGAATTCCACTACATCCCCGTCGTCTCCGGCGCGATGACGGCCGACAATGTGACGGAGATGGCCACGGCGCTTGAGAACGCCAAGCAGCCGGTCTTCGCCTATTGCCGCTCGGGCACGCGCAGCGCCAATCTCTATGGTCTCGTGCAGCAGGCGCAGCGGTAGGCTTTTTGGCAAGGCCTCGATGCGGCGGACAAAACGCTCCGCCGCTTTTTTTCGCCAGGCGCGATAGCGGCTCACAGCGGCAGCGCGTTCGTTTCCTTCAATGTCTGCAAGACAATCGCCGTTTTAACGTGCTGCACGGATTCGTGCGGCAGGAGCACATCGTTGACGAACGCGGCGAGTGATTTCAGGTCGGGCGTGACGACCTTCAGGATATAGTCCATCTCCCCCGTCAGCGCATGCGCCTCCTGCACCTCGGGCAGCCGCGCGACGAGATCGGCGAAGCGCCGGGCATTGTCGCGGTTATGGGTGGCGAGCGTCACCGTTACCATGTTAACCAGCGGGAAACCCAGCCTGTCCCGGTCGAGAACGGCGCGATAGACGCGGATCATGCCGGTTTCCTCCAGCCGCTGGCGCCGGCGCGAGCATTGCGATGGCGAGAGGTTCACGCGCTCGGACAAATCATTGTTGGTGAGCCGCGCATCGTCTTGCAGCAGCGCGAGTATCTTGCGGTCGAATTGGTCGATTTCTTCCGTTTCGCTCATGAAGGGAAAGTATCATGCATGCTTCGTGCGCGCGAGAGTCGTTTCAAGCGTGTGAATGCAAACATCATGCGGGCAATTGGAGCTATCCTTGCCTCAATAGACGCACCTGAGGTCAGGAGGCATTGATGGGACCCTTTCCGCACGACGCACCGCCCGCCACGATCACGAAGCACAATCCCGCTGGCACGGATGGGTTTGAATTCGTCGAATTCGCGCATCCGGAGCCCCGGAAACTCGCCGAACTGTTCGAGCGCATGGGCTATGTCGCGGTCGCGAAACACAGGACCAAGGCCATCGCCGTCTGGCGGCAGGGGGATATCAACTACATCCTGAACGCCGAACCCGGTTCGCATGGCATGAAGTTCGTCGAAGAGCACGGTCCCTGCGCGCCGTCCATGGCGTGGCGCGTCGTCAATGCCAGGCATGCCTTCGAACACGCCGTATCGAAGGGCGCGACGCCCTATGAAGGCGACGACAAGACGCTCGACGTTCCGGCCATCGTCGGCGTCGGCGGGTCGCTGATCTACTTCGTGGAGACCTATGGCGAGAAAGGGTCCGCCTATGACGCCGAGTTCGACTGGCTTGGCGAACGCGATCCGACGCCGAACGGCGTCGGCTTCTACTATCTCGACCACCTCACCCACAACGTCTATCGCGGCAATATGGATAAATGGTGGGATTTTTACCGCGACCTGTTCGGGTTCAAACAGATCCATTATTTCGACATCGACGGCCGGATCACCGGGCTCGTTTCCCGCGCGATCACCTCGCCCTGCGGCAAGATCCGCATTCCGCTCAACGAATCCAAGGACGAGACCAGCCAGATCGTCGAATATCTCAGGAAATACAAGGGCGAAGGCATCCAGCACATCGCCGTCGGCACCGACGACATCTATGACGCCACGGACCGGCTCGCCGGCAACGGGCTGAAATTCATGCCGGGGCCGCCGGATACCTATTACGAAAAGAGCCATGAGCGCGTGAGCGGCCATGACGAGCCGATCGAGCGGATGAAGAAGCACGGCATCCTGATCGACGGCGAGGGCGTGGTTGATGGCGGGACAACCAAGATCCTTCTCCAGATCTTCTCGAAGACGGTGATCGGGCCGATCTTCTTCGAGTTCATCCAGAGGAAGGGCGACGAGGGTTTCGGCGAAGGCAATTTCCGCGCGCTGTTCGAATCGATCGAGGAAGACCAGATCAGGCGCGGCGTGCTGAAGGTCCAAGCGGCGGAGTAGATCAGCCTTGACCATAACCGGTGAACGGATAAGTTCGCCTGTAATGTTACGAGGTTTGCTCCATCTGGGCTGCAAAGCTAGCTTGAGCAAACTATCATGAAAGCGACGATAAAGACGATTTCTTGGGTCGAATTAGCAGATCGGTTCCGAGAATATGGAATATCTCAAAATTGGCGAAACTATCGAAATTGGGGGCATTCGGCTCATTTGCACCTGCTCCATTTCTCCTGAGCAGTATGACGCTTTCGCGGGCGACCAACCAATTGGGTATCTGAGGCTGCGGCACGGAATTTTTACCGTGGCTTACCCTGACGCGGACGGCGAACTGATCTATGAAGCTTCGCCCAAGGGCGATGGTTGCTTTGAAGACGACGAACGGGCTTATTTTCTCACGAAAGCGATCCAGATTCTCAAATCGCGTGCAGACGCAACCTGATAGGCCCTCACCAATCCATCACCACCTTGCCCGCATTGCCGCTGCGCATTGCGTCGAAGCCCTCCTGGAAATCGTCGATGCCGATTCGGTGGGTGATGAGGCCGGACACGTCGAGCGGGCCCTGCACCAGCGCGATCATCTTGTACCAGGTCTCGAACATCTCGCGGCCATAGATGCCCTTCAAGGTCAGCATCTTGAAGATGACCTTGTTCCAGTCGATTTCGAAGCCGGTCGGGGCGATGCCGAGAATGGCGATCTTGCCGCCATTGTTCATCGTGTCGATCATATCGCGGAAGGCCGGCGCGGCGCCCGACATTTCCAGCCCGACATCGAAGCCCTCGGTCATGCCTTCCTGGCGCATGACGTCGCGCAAGTTCTCCTTCGAGGCATCGACGACGTGATGGATGCCGAGCTTTTTCGCCAATGCGAGCCGGTGCGGGTTGACGTCGGTGATGACGACCTTGCGCGCGCCAACGGCCTGCGCCACGAGCGCGCCCATGATGCCGATCGGTCCGGCGCCCGTCACCAGCACGTCCTCGCCGACCAGATCGAAGGAAAGCGCGGTGTGGACCGCATTGCCGAGCGGATCGAAAATCGCCGCGATCTCATCCGGCACGTCGTCGGGGATTGGCACGACATTATGCTGCGGAATGGCTAGATATTCGGCGAAGGCGCCCGGCCGGTTGACGCCGACGCCTTGCGTATTGCGGCAGAGATGCCCCCTGCCCGCGCGGCAATTGCGGCAATGGCCGCAGACGATATGGCCCTCGCCTGAAACGCGCTGGCCGCGCTTGTACTCCGTCACCGCCGCGCCGACATCGGCCACTTCGCCGACAAATTCGTGGCCCGTCACCATCGGCACCGGAACGGTCTTCGACGCCCATTTGTCCCAATTATAGATATGCACGTCTGTGCCGCAGATCGCGGTCTTCTTCACTTTGATCAGCACGTCGTTGGGGCCAATCTCGGGAATTGGCGCCTGTTCCATCCAGATGCCTGGTTCCGGTTTAGCCTTCACAAGGGCCTTCATCATATTGGACATTGACGTTCCTCGCCTCCGCGGCCCGGGAAGCGCCCCGCCCACGGGTCATTTCGTTGGATCGATCTTCTCGATATGATCGAGCACGGCCTCCGGCGCAACGTCCTTCTTCAGCTCCGGCATTTCCGAATCCGCTTCGGTCCGCACGTCGAGCTTTTCCGCGATGGCGGAAGCCAAGGTCACAAGTTTGGTGATCTCGTGCTCGGCCAAGAGGTTGATCTGAAGGTCGAGATCGTTCCGCCGCTGCGCTCTCGCCGCCATCCGATTCTGGCTGATCAGGACGAAAGTCGAGAGAAATATCGCCTCCACGGAAGCAATCATGGCGAGGATGACGAAACTGGGGTCCCATGGGGAAATTCCCGGCAGCCAGCGCAGATTGGCGACGATCCAGAAGCCGAACATCACAAGGTGCAGATAGACGAAAGCCAGCGATCCGGTGAAACGCGTAATCGCGTCGGCGAGCTTTTCCCCGAAGGAGGCCGTTCGCGCTTCATACTGCCGGCGCAAATCCATAATGCGGATATTGCGTTCCAGTACGGGATCAAGCCCCGTCCTCTGTGGTTTTCCGGTTCGCTTCCGCTCGCCTGGCCTGTCGTCAGCATTCGTCACGGCGCAATCTCCGGTTCCGCACCGCTTCCAACACCAGCGACCGATCCGGGTTCCCGTTCAGGGCCTCAGCACCCCCAATTCCCTCCCGACCTCACCAAACGCCTCCACGGCGCGGTCGATATCGGTACTGTCATGCGCGGCCGACATTTGCGTGCGGATGCGGGCTTGGCCCTTCGGCACCACGGGAAAGGAAAAGCCAATGACGTAAATATCGTGATCGAGGAGGCGCGCCGCCATTTCGCTCGCCATCTTCGCGTCGCCGAGCATGACGGGGATGATCGGATGGTCGGCGCCGGCAAGCGTGAAGCCGAGCTTTGTCATCTTGTCGCGAAACCGCTCGGCATTGGCATAGAGCGTGGCCCGCAAATCATCGCCATGGTCGACCAGTTCGAATACTTTCAGCGACGCAGCCGCGATGATCGGGGCGAGCGTGTTGGAGAAAAGATAGGGACGCGAGCGCTGGCGCAGCCAATCGATCACCTCCGCCTTGCCCGACGTATAGCCGCCGGACGCGCCGCCAAGCGCCTTGCCGAGCGTGCCGGTGACGATGTCGATCCGGCCTTCGACGCCGCAATATTCCGGCGTGCCGCGCCCATGCTTGCCGACGAAGCCGACGGCATGGCTGTCATCGACCATCACCATGGCGTCATATTTCTCGGCGAGATCGCAGATACCCCTGAGATTGGCGATGATGCCGTCCATCGAGAAGACGCCGTCCGTGGCGATCAAGCGGAACCGGCAATCGGCCGCCTCCTTCAGCCGCGCCTCCAGATCGGCCATGTCGTTGTTGGCATAGCGGTAGCGCTTCGCCTTCGACAGGCGCACGCCGTCGATGATCGAGGCGTGATTGAGCGCGTCGGAAATGACGGCGTCCTTTTCTCCGAGCAGCGTCTCAAACAGGCCGCCATTGGCGTCGAAGCAGGAGGAATAGAGGATTGTGTCCTGCATGCCGAGAAAGGCGGAAATCCGCGCCTCCAGCTGCTTGTGCTCCTCCTGCGTGCCGCAGATGAAGCGCACCGAGGCCATGCCGTAGCCATAGCGATCGAGCGCATTCTTGGCCGCGTCACGCAGTTCGTCATTGTCCGCAAGGCCGAGGTAGTTGTTGGCGCAGAAATTGATCACGTCGCGGCCAGCCGAGCGGATATGCGCCGATTGCGGCGAGGAGATCACCCGCTCGGATTTATAGAGACCGGCGGATTTCAGTTCTCCGAGTTCTTTTTCGATATGGGCGAGATAGGCTTTGGTCATGACACTGTCCTTCGCGGACAATGTCGCGCGGCGATTGCCGGAAATCTATAGGAAAAGCGACGCTGCGATCTTCCCTTCTCTCCGCTCACGGGGAGAAGGTGGCCCGAAGGGCCGGATGAGGGGCACACGAACTCTGGAAAGCCCCTCACCTGCCTCCTGAGCATGTCGAAGGGCGGCATCCTCTCCCCGCAAGCGGGGAGAGGAACGATAGTCAGAAAAACGCCTGCAATCCGGTCTGGGCGCGGCCGAGGATCAGCGCGTGCACGTCATGCGCGCCCTCATAGGTGTTGACCGTTTCCAGATTCTGCGCGTGGCGCATGACGTGATAGCCGATCTGGATGCCGTTGCCGCCATGCATGTCGCGCGCCATGCGGGCGATGTCGAGCGCCTTGCCGCAGTTGTTGCGCTTGACGATGGAGATCATCTCCGGCGCGAATTTATGCTCGTCCATCAGACGGCCGACGCGCAGCGCGCCTTGCAGCCCGAGCGCGATTTCGGTCTGCATGTCGGCAAGCTTCTTCTGGTAAAGCTGCATGCCGGCGAGCGGCTTGCCGAACTGCTTGCGGTCGAGGCCGTATTGGCGGGCGCGGAACCAGCAATCCTCGGCCGCGCCCATGGCGCCCCAGGCGATACCGTAGCGGGCACGGTTCAGGCAGCCGAACGGCCCCTTGAGACCCGAGACATTCGGCAGAAGCGCTTCTTCTCCGACCTCGACCCCTTCCATGACCACCTCGCCGGTGATCGAGGCCCTCAGCGACAGCTTGCCCTCGATCTGCGGCGCCGAGAGACCTTTCATGCCCTTTTTGAGGACGAAGCCGCGTATCTGGTTGTCATGCGCCGCCGATTTCGCCCAGACGACGAAGACGTCGGCGATCGGCGCGTTGGAAATCCACATCTTCGACCCGGTCAGGCGATAGCCGCCGGAAATCTTCTCGGCCTTCGTCTTCATGCCGCCCGGATCGGAACCGGCGTCAGGCTCGGTGAGACCGAAACAGCCGATCCATTCGCCGGAAGCCAGTTTGGGAAGATATTCCTTCCGCTGTTCCTCCGTGCCATAGGCATGAATCGGATGCATCACCAAAGAGGATTGCACGCTCATCATCGAGCGGTAGCCGCTGTCGATGCGCTCCACCTCGCGCGCGACGAGGCCGTAGGAGACATAGCCGGCGCCGACGCCGCCATATTGCTCGGGAATGGTGACGCCGAGAAGCCCCGCCTCGCCCATCTCGCGGAAGATCGCCGGGTCGGTCTTTTCCTGGAGATAGGCTTCCTCGACGCGGGGGGCGAGCTTGTCCGCCGCGAAGGAGGCGGCCGCGTCGCGGATCATCCTCTCCTCGTCGGTCAACTGGTCTTCGAGTAGGAAGGGATCGTTCCAGACGAAGGATCCGCCCGAGGGCTTCTTCTCACTGCTCATTGTCTCTCCAACTTAGTATCGAACGGCGGCCTGGCAGACGCGGCGTGCCACGCCCGGCGACGGTCCTTACTAATGCGCTGGCGGGCGCGGCGCAAAGGCATTATTTGCAAGCAGCGCCGATGAGAGAGCCAAAACCATGACCCAAACCGAAAACCTGACACAACTCGGCCGCTTCGTCGGCCAGCCGGCATCGCCGGACGAAGCGGTGCTGGAAACCGTGCCTTTTACCGCCGGAGGCGATGGTGCGCCGGCAATCGTGCGCTTCACCTGCCCTGAATTCACCTCGCTCTGTCCGGTGACGGGGCAGCCCGATTTCGCGCATCTCGTCATCGACTATGCGCCCGACAAGCTTCTGGTGGAATCGAAGTCGCTGAAGCTCTTCCTGACCTCGTTCCGCAACCATGGCGCCTTTCACGAGGAATGTACGGTGATGATCGGGAAACGCTTCGTCGCTGCGGCAAAGCCGCTCTGGCTGAGGATCGGCGGCTATTGGTATCCGCGCGGCGGCATTCCGATCGACGTGTTCTGGCAGACCGGCCAGCCGCCCGAAGACGCATGGCTGCCGGACACCGGCGTCGCGCCCTATCGCGGCAGGGGCTGAGTGCAGATCACTAATGTTTCCACGAGATGCCCCTCACCCTAACCCTCTCCCCGCAAGCGGGGCGAGGGGATTGTGGCGTCCCGGCTAGCCTTCTTCTCCCCGCCCGCGGGGAGAAGATGCCGGCAGGCAGATGAGGGGGAACGGCGTTCCTGAATTGCCGAAGGTCAGGCGCGGAGAGCAATCACTCAATAATCACTCTGAAATTGTCCGCGGACCTCCACAGCGGAGAACGAATCCTCGTATAATCCGCCGATGCCGATCCGCCCCCTCTCCGACACCGTCATCAACCAGATCGCCGCGGGCGAGGTGATCGAACGGCCGGCGAGCGTGGTCAAGGAACTGGTCGAGAACGCGCTCGACGCCGGCGCGGAACGGATCGAGGTGACGATCGCGAGCGGCGGCCTGAGCCTGATCCGCGTGGTGGATGACGGCGGAGGCATCCCGGCCGACGAACTGCCGCTCGCGGTGGCGCGCCATTGCACCTCGAAGCTCAGGGACGACATCAACGCCATCCATTCGCTCGGCTTCCGCGGCGAGGCGCTGCCGTCGATCGGGTCCGTCGGCAAGCTTCTCATCAGGTCGCGAACCGCCGATGCGACAGGCGGCGCGGAGATCGCCGTATCGGGTGGGGACGTGTCGCCGGTGCGGCCGGCCGGCGCCAATCGGGGCACGCTGGTCGAGGTGCGCGACCTGTTCTTCGCGACGCCGGCGCGGCTGAAATTCATGAAGGGCGAGCGCGCCGAGGCGAGCGCGGCTGCCGACGTGGTGAAGCGGCTGGCGATCGCCTCGCCGGCGGTTCGCTTTATGCTCTCCTCTCCCGACCGGTCGCGGATCGATTATGCCGCCGCGACGCCTGACGAAGAGGGCTTGTCGCGGCGGATCGCGCAGGTGATCGGCAAGGAATTCGAGGAGAACTCGCTTCTCGTCGACGCCGAGCGCGAAGGCGTGCGGCTTTCGGGACGCGTTTCCATCCCCTCCTTCACGCGCGCCAACGCGCTGTCGCAATATGCCTATGTCAACGGTCGCCCGATCCGTGACAAGCTGATCGCCGGCGCGATCCGCGGCGCTTATATGGATGTCCTGTCGCGTGACCGGCATGCGGTGACGGTGCTTTTCCTTTCCGTCGATCCGGCGCTGGTCGATGTCAACGTGCATCCGGCGAAGGCCGACGTCCGTTTCCGCGATCCCGGCCTCGTGCGCGGCCTTATCGTCGGCGCGATCCGGCAGGCGCTGGCGCAGTCCGGCGTGCGCGCGACGACGACGGGCGCGGCCAGTATGATGAACGCCTTCCGACCGGGACCCGTTTCCTTCGAGCATCCATGGCACGGCATGTACCATGCCGCGCAAGCCGGGCAGCCGATGCGAAGCGGTTCCGGCTGGCGAAATTCCTTCCAGCGGCCGCTCGAAGCCGGCTTTGCCGAAGAAGAGCGGGCCGCTTTCACGGCGGCGCCGAGCGCCGATGCTCGCGCGGACAGCGAAACGCCCCCTTCCGAAACGCTCGCCATGCCGCTCGGCGCGGCGCGCGCGCAACTCCACGAGAATTACATCGTCGCGCAAACAGAGGATTCCATCATCATTGTCGACCAGCATGCCGCGCATGAAAGGCTGGTCTATGAGGCGCTCAAGAACGCGCTCCATGCGCGGCCGATGGCGGCGCAGATGCTGCTCCTGCCCGAGGTCGTCGATCTGCCGGAGGATGATTGCGACCGCCTTGCAACGCATGCCGAAACGCTGAAACGCTTCGGCCTCGGCGTCGAGCGCTTCGGTCCCGGCGCGATCGCCGTGCGCGAGACGCCCGCCATGCTGGGCGAGATCGACACGGCGAAGCTTTTGCGCGACCTCGCCGACGAAATCGCCGACAACGACACGGCCGAAACGCTGAAGGGCAGGATCGACAGGATCGCCGCGACCATGGCCTGCCATGGCTCGGTCCGCTCCGGCCGGCGGCTCAGGGCCGAGGAGATGAACGCACTGCTTCGCCAGATGGAAGCGACGCCAGGCTCCGGCACGTGCAATCACGGCCGCCCCACCTATATAGAGCTCAAGCTTTCGGACATAGAGCGGCTTTTCGGGCGGCGGTGAGGACGCAGGTGCTCAATGCGGGCCATCGCCGCCCCCTCATCCGCCTGCCGGCACCTTCTCCCCGCAGGCGGGGAGAAGAAGACTGGCCGCAACGTTCGCCGACCCTCCCCGCCCCGCTTGCGGGGAGAGGGTCAGGGTGAGGGGGATGGCGATAAGCTGAGATCACGTCGAACCGGCTTGATTTTCGCGCGGTTTTATGGCGCAAAGCCTCTAAGGACAAATACTGATGATGAACCGTTTCGAAGGCCCCGGGGGCCGGGAAGCCCGTATCCGCTATCTTGACGGCGATTTCCAGATCGCCAGCCCCGGCGCCTATGTCCGCTGCGCGGTGACTGGCGAGCCGATCACCATCGATGAACTGAAATATTGGAGCGTTTCGCGCCAAGAGCCCTATGTCAGCGCCACCGTCTCGCTTGAGCGCGAACTCGAAGCCAATCCGTCGCTGCGCAAGCGCTGAGTTCCCGATTACAAAAGCCTTTGCCGCGCGGCGTTGATGGTCGCGTCGATGATCGTCGCGGGAACGGAGGAAGGTTCAAAGGCCATCCCGATCTCCAGCACGTTCAGCCGCTCACGGAAGGCGATGACGGCGGGTGAACCGTGGGCAAGACGGGCGGCGTCCTTCGTCGTCGTCACTAATTCAAGACCGTAAGCAGCGGCGCTCTCCCTCAGATCAATGATTTCGTCGTCGGCGTAAAAATGGTGGTCCGGAAAGGAGCGCGTCTTCTCCACCAGACCGCCGGCCGCAATGAGCGTGTCATAGAATTTCTGCGGATTGCCGATGCCTGCGAAGGCATAAAGCCTTTTACCGCGCAAGCCGTGGCCGCGCGCCGGCCTTGTCTCGGCATGAAATACGGCCTTTCCGGCTCTTGCCGCGGTGCGCACCACATTGTCGGCGCCGCCGCCTTTTCCGACGACAAGCAGCGCATCGGTATAGGGCAGCTGGTCGGTGATCCTGGCGCGAAGAGGCCCGCCGGGAAGGACGTGGCCGTTGCCCGCTCCCCGCGTCGCATCGACAACAATCAGTCCGTAATCGAAATGGATGCGCGCGCTCTGGAAGCCGTCATCCATGATCAGGAAGTCGCACCCCTTCTCCAGCAACAGGCGCGCGGCGGCGGCCCGGTCCTTGGAGACAGCGACCGGCGCATGTTGCGCAAGAAGCAGCGGTTCGTCGCCGACATGGCGGGCGCTATCCTCGCCGGCATCGACCAGTTGCGGGCCGTAAAAGCTGCCGCCATAGCCTCGCGACAGGAAGCCCGGACGAAGGCCCTTCGATTTCGCCGCGCGCGCCAGAGCGATCGCCACCGGCGTCTTGCCGCTGCCACCGACCGTAAAATTGCCGACGCATAAGACCGGCACAGCTATCTTTTGACGCGGCGCGCGTTTGATGCGGCGCGCCGCGACGGCGGCATAGAGGAACGAAGCGGGACTGAGGAAAAAGGCTCGCCAGTCCGCCGGCTCCCACCAGAACGGAGGCGTCTCGCTCGTCATCGCTCCGAAGCGCCGCCGTTTTCCAGCCGCGCCTTGACGATCAGGGGTTGGATGAAGGGTTCGAGCGCCTTTAGCGTGCGGTCAAGCGCGCCGCGCATCTCGTCTACGGCGGCGACGCCGGCCGCCATCATCTCCCGGCGCGCCGGCTCGTTGCAGAGGAGGAAGTTGACGGCGCCGGCAAGCATCTCGCGGTCGCGCACCAGCCGCGCGCCGCCGCTGTCGATCAGATGCTGGTAGGTGTCGCGGAAATTCTGGACGTTGCGGCCGGAAAGCACCGCGGTTTCGAGCATGGCCGGTTCGAGCGGGTTCTGGCCGCCCTCGCCGGTCAGCGAGCGTCCGACAAAGGCGATTTCCGTCAAGCGAAGATAAAGCCCCATCTCGCCCACCGTATCTCCAAGCAGAATATCGGTTTCGGGCGCGACCGGATCGCGGCGGCTGCGGCGGGCGACCTTGAGGCCCTTGGCGGCGAACGCCGTTTCGACCGCGCCGGCCTTGTCGGGATGGCGCGGCACGATGATGGTCAGCATGTCGGGATGCCGCTCACGCAACAGGCCATGCACCTCGCCGGCAACTTCCTCTTCCCCCTCATAGGTGGAGACAGCCGCCCAGGTTTTGCGCGGCCCGATCTGCTGCTGAAGCTCGATAAGGGAGCCAAGATCGACGGGAGGCGGCTCGGAATCGACCTTGAGATTGCCCGAGACAGTGACGGGACGCGCGCCAAGGGCCAAGAACCGTTCCGCATCGAGTTCGGACTGCGCCACGACATGGGCGAGATTCTCGAACAGCGCGTCGGCCAGGAATGAACGCTTCTTCCAGGACGCGAAGGAGCGGTCGGAGAGGCGGCCGTTGACGAGGATTTGCGGCACGCGTCGGGCGCCGAGTTCGAGGATCGTCATCGGCCATATCTCGGATTCCGCGATGATGGCCAGATCAGGCTTCCAATGGTTCAGGAAGCGGCTGACGGCGGGTTTGAGATCGAGCGGCACATATTGGTGGATGGCCCGGCCGTCGAGGCGTTCCGCGGC
>Ga0187809_10000202_pt1 | contig 38165 bp, 33 predicted proteins | sample NC_wetland_sal_i_8_FD_132415 | JGI IMG/M metagenome (GOLD analysis project Ga0187809, IMG submission 132415) | Wetland sediment microbial communities from Neuse River Estuary, North Carolina, USA - ASW_4 | ecosystem: Environmental > Aquatic > Freshwater > Wetlands > Sediment | place: USA: North... | reverse complement strand
GAGCCCCGTCAGGCGCTTCACCTCCAGGACAGGGAAAACGATCGTCTTCGGCTGATAGCCGAGATAGCCGACCACTTCGGCTTCGGTCGCCACCCCGCCGCACAGTTCGATCACCATATGCGTGGCGAGATCGAGCCCAGGCGACATGAATTCCGGATCGACGCCGCGCTCGAAGCGGTAGCGCGCATCGGTGATGAGGCCGAGATCGCGCCCGGTGCGTGCCACGTTGAGCGGTTCCCAAAGCGCCGATTCGATCAGCACGTCGGTCGTGTTCTCGTCACAGCCGGAATGCTCGCCGCCCATGATGCCGGCGATGGAATCGATCGCCTCGTCATCGGCGATGACGCACATTTCCGGCGTCAGCTCGTATTCGCGTCCGTCGAGCGCCAGCACCTTCTCGCCACGCCTTGCCCGGCGCACGACCAGATCGCCTTTCACCTTGGCCGCATCGAAGACATGCAGCGGCCGGCCGCGGTCGAAGGTGATGTAGTTGGTGATGTCGACCAGCGCGTTGATGGGGCGCAGCCCGATCGCCAACAGCCTCTGCTGCATCCATTTCGGCGAAGGGCCGTTTTTCACGCCGCGCACCATGCGGAGCGCGAAGCCGGGGCAGAGCGACGGCGTGTCGCCGAAATCGAGCGATACCTTTACCGGGCAGGCGCCATCTCCCGCGACCGGCTCGATTGCTCTCTCCTTCAACCGGCCGAGACCGGCGGCGGCCAGATCGCGCGCGATGCCGTGGATGCTGGTGCAGTCCGGCCGGTTCGGCGTCAGATTGATGTCGATCACCGGGTCGTCGAGATGGGCATATTCGGCGAAGCTCGCACCGACCGGCGCGTTTTCCGGCAGATCGATGATGCCGGTATGTTCGTCGGAAAGTTGCAATTCGCGCTCCGAGCACATCATGCCGCGGCTTTCGACGCCACGGATCGTACCGACGGCAAGCGTCGTATCGAGACCGGGAATATAGGTGCCGGGCGCGGCGAAGGCGCCGATCAGGCCGGCGCGTGCATTGGGGGCGCCGCAGACGACCTGGATTGGCTCTCTGCCGTTGCCCGTATCGACCGTGAGCACGCGCAGGCGGTCGGCATCCGGATGCTGTTCGGCCGTGAGCACTTTGGCAATGACGAACGGCTTCAGGGCCGCCTTGTCATCGATCGCCTCCACTTCGAGCCCGATCATGGTCAGCCGCTCGGCGATCTCGGCGAGGCTCGCATCGGTGTCGAGATGGTCTTTCAGCCAGGAAAGCGTGAACTTCATTCGTCGGTTCCGTCATTTGGGCGCGGCACGCTGGTCTTGAGGTGTCGCGGCAGATTGTCGGGCATGTGCAGGAACGGCAATTGCTCGCGCACATAGGCATGCAGCGTCGGCCGGTAATAGCCGGGATGATCCATGGCGCCGAGCATGAAATAAACGCGGCCTTCCAGCCGCCGGTCGATATAGAACAACGGCGAGCCGCAATTGGCGCAGAAGCCGCGGGAGACCGGGCCATTGTCATAGGTCTTCGGCGCCTTGCCCTCGAAGCTCACCTCATCTTCCCTGAAGCCGACAAAGGCGGAGACAGGCGCGCCGGTCGCTCGGCGGCAATCGGCGCAGTGGCAGTAGCTGACATGATGCGGATCGGCGGACGCCTCGAAGCGCACCTGACCGCAGCGGCAGCCGCCGGCATGGAGCGCCGTCATTTGTGGCCGTTCCTCACATGCCTTGCCAGCACCTCGTTGATCCGGCCTTGCCAGCCGGGGCCTGTCGCACGGAAATGGGCGACGACGTCGCGGTCAAGCCTGAGGCCGATACGCTCCTTGGTCGGCGTCTTTTGCGGGCCACGCTGCCCGCGCATCTTCTCGAACGCCTCGACGATTTCGGGAAAGATCTCGCGTGTCGGCCGGGCATGCGCGAAATCCTCGTCCGTCCATTCGGGAACATCCTCGCCATGCGCGATTTCATATTCATCCAGCGTCACCTTGCCGCTCGCAAGATCATCGAGCGTCGGCAGCGCCGGAAGCTTCTTCGTATTTTTTGCGTTCGCGTTCATTACACTTCCTCAGGGATATGATCCGGAATCGTTTGCCTCTCACCGTCCAGCAAAGATTGCACAACACTCCATCCAGATAGCCCATCGAGTTGAAGCGTTTCTCGCCATAATCTTTCCTCAGATCAGGTCGTGTCATCGCCGTTTCGAATTGGAAACGTATGACAGCCGCGAAATCGAGGCCCCGTTCCTTCAGCGTCAGCAGACGCTTTACCTCATCCCATTCCAGTTCCACGCCCCCGCACGCCTATTTAATCGTTGCCACAATCAAATCAAGAGCTCAGCCCTCCGAACAGCGTCGGCATATCCAGCGGGCGGAAGCCGTAATGCGCGAGCCAGCGCACGTCGGCGTCGAAGAAGGCGCGAAGGTCCGGCATGCCGTATTTGAGCATGGCGAGGCGGTCGATCCCCATGCCCCACGCAAAACCCTGATATTCGTCAGGATCAAGGCCGCCATAGCGCAGCACGTTCGGGTGCACCATGCCGCAGCCCAAAATCTCCATCCAGTCATCGCCCTCGCCGAAGCGCACTTCGCCTGGCCGCGAGCGGTCGCACTGGATGTCTACTTCGAGGCTTGGCTCGGTGAAGGGAAAATAGGACGGACGGAAGCGCATCTTCACGCTCGGCACCTCGAAGAAGGCCTTGCAGAATTCTTCCAGCACCCACTTCATGTTGGCAACATTGGCCGTCTTATCGACCACCAGCCCTTCCAACTGGTGGAACATCGGCGAATGCGTAGCGTCGGAATCCTGCCGGTAGGTCTTGCCGGGAATGACGATGCGGATCGGCGGCTTCTGCGCTTCCATGGTCCGGATCTGTACCGGCGAAGTGTGGGTCCTCAGAACCTTTCTTTCGCCCTTGTCGTCCGGATTGAAGAAAAAGGTGTCGTGCATCTCGCGCGCGGGATGACCTTCGGGGAAGTTGAGCGCGGTGAAGTTATAGTAATCCGTCTCGATATCCGGCCCCTCGGCGATGGCGAAGCCGAGATCGCCGAAGATGGCTGCGATCTCGTCGATGACCTGGCTGATCGGATGAATGCGGCCGCGTTCGGCCGGCGCAGTCCTGACCGGCAGCGTGACATCGACCTTCTCCTCCGCGAGCTTTGCGGTGATCGCCGCATCGCGCAGCGCCGCGCGGCGGGCTGCGAGCGCTTCCGTTACCTTCGCCTTGAGCCCGTTGATCGCCGGCCCCATCACCTGCCGTTCCTCCGGCGTCATGGAACCGAGCGTCTTCAGCTTCTCGGAAACCGAGCCCTTCTTGCCGAGCGCCGACAGGCGAACCGCTTCGAGCGCCTGCTCGTCGGCTGCGGCGTCGATTTCGGCCATGATCGTGCTGGAAAGCGTTTCGAGTTCTGACATTTCCTGTTCTTTCCCCGGCAATTGTGTCACGAGCGCCAGCGCAATGTCTGCGGTTTGAGCGGGTTTGCGAAGGGACGCCCTTCCGTCTCCGCCTCCTGCCATTCGGATTTGATGCGCGCCCACCAGCGCGCCTGCGTGTCCGCATCATTGATCAGCATCAGCTTCGGCGCGTTGACTAGGCCCTCCCGCTGCCGCACGACGACACGGCGGTCCTGGCCCAAAAAGACGTTCATGAGGTAACGCACCAGCGGCCCGAGCGGCTTCACCCAGCCCATGGTGGCGTAGAATATCTGATAGACCTCGGTCTTCTCATCGGTGATCGGTGTCATGGCGGTAAGGCCGATGACCGTATGGCGGTCGCCCTTGATGTGTTCGATGCGATAGCCCGGCAGGCGATAGCTGATCTCGGTCGAAACGTCCTTGCCGAGCAGCTTGTAAACGAGGTTCTGCGGCGGCAGCTTGTGCCGCACCATGCGCCAGCCATAGGCGGAGGGCTCGAAGCTCTTCTCCTTCGGTCTGAGCTTCGTGGCGCCGCGCTTGAACCACCAGGACGTGTGGACATAGGCGGCATGGGTCGGGTCCATCAGGCCGAAGGCGGCATGATCGACCGAGCAATCGAATGTTTGGCTGATGAGCGCCGCCGGCGGGCGGTCGTCCGAAATATCAGGCAGGAACGCCGTATCAGGCATCGGACCCTCGGAAGGCTGCTCACCCTTCGCGGCGAAATAGACCCAGATCAGGCCGTAACGCTCCTCGCAGGGAAACGCGCCGCAACGGATTTTCGACAGATCGAGTTTCTGGCCTTCGCGCAGGCTGGGAATCTCGACGCAAGCTCCGTCCGGTCCGAAGCGCCAGCCATGATAGCAGCAGCGCACGCTATCGCCCTCCACCGTGCCGTAGCGGAGCGGGATGCCGCGATGGGCGCAGACGTCCCGCAGCGCGAAGACCTTGCCGTCCTCGCCGCGCACGATCAAGACGGGCTCGCCGAGCATGGTGCGGGCGACTGACTTGCCGCGCTTCACGGCGGAAGAAGGCGCGGCGATATACCAGCATCCGCGCAAAGGCTCGGCCCTCAGCGCCAGCATTCCGACCTTCGTCCTTTCGCTGCTTTCAGTCGTCACGTCGCGGACCAACCTGTCAGGGACCAAAGAAAAACCCGCGCCAGCCCTGCCAGCGCGGGTTTCCCAAATCAAGTCTGTTCTATGCTTCGGGAAAACGCTGGCTTACGCTACAGCGCTTTCAAAAGCATTCGGTGTCGTGTTCTTCAGATATTCGAGCGAGCTCTTCGACTGCGCCACCAGCGCGGCGAAAGCCTGCGGCTCGTGGATCGCCATATCGGAAAGAACCTTGCGGTCGATTTCGATGCCGGCTTTGTTCAGCCCGTCGATGAAACGGCCATAGGTCAAGCCATGCTCGCGAACCGCCGCGTTGATGCGCTGGATCCACAGCGCACGGAAATTGCGCTTTCGGTTCTTGCGGTCACGATAGGCATATTGCAGTGATTTCTCGACCGCCTGCTTGGCGATGCGGATCGTATTCTTGCGGCGACCATAGAAGCCGGTTGCCGCCTTCAGGACCTTCTTGTGCTTGGCGTGGGCGGTGACGCCTCTCTTGACGCGTGCCATGTCATGATCTCCTTAAACGCTCGTCCCTGGGCCAGCTCAGATGCCGCCGCCATAGGGCATGAAATTCTTGACGACCTTCTTGGCGTCCGGTTCGGCGAGAACCATCATGCCGCGCGCGTCGCGAATGAACTTGTTCGAGCGCTTGATCATGCCATGGCGCTTGCCCATGGCCTGTGCCTTGACACCGCCCGAGGCGGTGATCTTGAACCGCTTCTTGGCGGCTGATTTGGTCTTCATCTTGGGCATTTTGCTACTCCGTCAGTCGCTTGCGCCGCATCGTCTCCGTATTGCGGACAAACCGAACTCGCGATCGATCGCTTCGCTCGGTCAAAACGGCGCAGGCTTTTCAGCATTGAGAACCGCCACGGCATGCCCTGCCGGGCGGTTCGGGAACGCGGCCTTATACAGATACAGCGTGAAGAGCGCAACGCCTATGTTGCGCCGCAAGGTCTCAGGGCAGGCGAAGGAAAATCGGAAGATAGTGATGAAACTGCAGCCACCCGATGAATTCGAAGAACGGGAAGGCCGCGAAGAAAACCAGACTATCCATGAAGGTCGTATAAAGCCGTTTCGGATAGACCGTGACGGTAACGCTGTCCTTGTAAAGAGATAGCTTCGGGAAAAACCGCGGGACACGCGCGCAATAGGACGTGAAGGCATCCCCGAAGGCCCCGGCAAGGACGCCCTCTTCCTTTTTTGCCACGACATGGAATGCGATGGCCGTGGCGATCCCGAAGAAAAGCGCAACCACGACGCTTCCCGTTTCGGCGCCGGCGCCGGTCGCGCCGATCGAGGAAAAGACATAGAGCGGATTGCGTGTGATTGAATAGGGACCGTCCTGAATCAGTTCCGCCGCTTTGCGCCCGCCAATGTAGAGGGTGCACCAGAGCCGCCCGATCACCGCGATGCCGATAAGGCTGATCCCCACCGCCTCGACGAATTCGTGGAACTCGCCTTGCTCGGGATAGGAACTGATGAAGAGCAGTGCAAAAGCCGCAACAAGCAAAAGAAGAAAGAGGACGGCGCGCCGCCCGCGTTGATAGCGGCTGAGCGAGCGAGCGAATTGTGTTGCCATGGCAGGGGAGGGACGTCCCGATGATGGAAAGTTTGAGGCAGGCCGCCCTCTCCGGGCGAAACTCATCGTGGCGAAAGCACCATCATCATCTGGCGGCCCTCCAGTTTCGGCTCAGCCTCGACCTTGGCGATTTCCTCGACCTCTTCGCGCACGCGGTTCAACAACTGCATTCCGAGTTCCAGATGCGCCATCTCGCGGCCGCGGAAACGAAGCGTGAGCTTGACCTTGTCGCCCTCATCGAAGAAACGCCTGACCGCCTTCATCTTCACCTCGTAATCATGGGTGTCGATATTGGGCCGCATCTTGATCTCCTTGATCTCGATGGTCTTCTGGCGCTTGCGCGCCTCTGCGGCTTTCTTCTGGCTTTGATATTTGAGCTTGCCGAGATCGGTGATCTTCGCAACGGGGGGTTCGGAATTGGGTGCGATCTCGACCAGGTCGAGACCGGCCTCCTCGGCCATCAACAGCGCATCGTTTATCGAAACAATGCCCTTATTATTGCCCTCCGCGTCGATGAGCTGAACTTTTGGCACCCTGATATCGGTATTGGAACGTGGGCCGTCCTTGGTGGGTGCTGCGGCCTTAAAGGGTCTGCGAATGGTCGGTTCTCCTGAATTGTTTGCGATAAAACCAAAACGACTGACGGATGCCGGTCAAAGCGGATTGACCTGCATTCGCCTATGTCGTTGCGTTATGTTTTCTGTCAATAGCACAGGTGCAGGAAAGAATCACGCCGCTCGTTGCGCCGGGCAGACGATAATCGCCGTTTGGTTTACACCATAGGCGAGGACAGCCATGAAAGGACGGACGCATCCATGACCGCCGCCACGCCTTTCTTCATCGACGTCGCCGGAAGATCGATCGCGGTGCGCCATCGCCGGGGCGACGCGCCGGGGATCGTCTGGCTCGGCGGCTTCAAGTCCGACATGCTTGGCGCGAAAGCGGAGACTCTCGACGGCTGGGCCGAAACAACCGGACATATGTTTACGAGGCATGATTATTCCGGCCATGGCGAGAGCGGCGGCGCTTTTGCCGATGGCACGATCTCAAAATGGCTGGAGGAAAGCCTCGCGGTGTTCCGGCGCTTCACCGGGGAGAAGCAAATCCTGGTCGGCTCGTCCATGGGCGGCTGGATCGCGCTCCGCATGGTGCAGGAACTCCTGGAGGCCGGCGATGCCGACCGTATCGGCGCGCTGCTCTTGATCGCGCCGGCGCCGGATTTCACGTCCGAACTGATCGAGCCACAGCTTGAGACGCATCATCGCGAGGCATTGGCAGAGCAGGGCTTTTTCGAGCGCCCGTCGGACTATGCCGGCGAGCCTTATATCTACACGCGCGCCCTGATCGAGGATGGACGGAAAAACCGCGTGTTGGAAGGCATCATCGACACGCATTGCCCCGTCCACATCCTTCAGGGCATGCAGGATGCCCATGTTCCCTATCAGCACGCGCTGAAGCTGGTCGATCATCTGCCTGCAGACGACGTGACGCTGTCGCTGATTAGGGACGGCGACCACAGGCTGTCGAGGCCGCAAGATCTCGACCTGATGATCCGCACGCTGGAAGGGTTGATGGAGCGGGTCGCCTGATGCGCCTATCCGTTCCCGCCTCGGCTTTCGTCGCGTCCATCGTCGGGTTCGGCGGGACGCTCGCCCTGATCATCGCAGCGGCACAGGCCGTTCACGCGAGCGAAGCGCAGACGGCGAGCTGGGTGACGGCCGTCTGTCTGGCGCTTGTGATCGAAACAGGCTGGCTTTCCTGGCGCTATCGCATGCCGATCATCGCGGCGTGGTCGACGCCTGGCGTGGCGCTCATCGCCGCCAGCTCGGGTTTCACGATGAACGATGCCGTCGGGGCTTTCATCGTCGCCGCGCTGATGCTGCTGGCGACAGGGATGTTCAAGCCGCTGACGCGTCTGATCGCGCGCATCCCTGCATCGGTTGCGTCCGGAATGCTGGCGGGAATCGTCGTCGGCTTCGTCATGGGCGCCGCCAACACCGTCTCCGCCGATCCGGTCTTGATCCTGCCTCTGATCGCGCTCTTCCTTCTTGTCCGGCTCTTCAATCCCGCGCTCTCGGTACTGGCCGTTCTCGTCCTCGGCGCGGTCGCCGCATACATTGCGGGGCGGATCGGCGTCCTTCCGGCGCCGGCGCTTTCAATGCTCGTCGTCACGCTGCCGCATTTCTCCGCCGGCGGGGTCTTCGGCCTGGCGGTCCCGCTCTATCTTGTCACCATGGCGTCGCAGAACCTGTCGGGCCTCGCGGTGCTGCGGGCGGATGGATATGATCCTCCGCCGGGGCCGCTCATCGCCTTCACCGGGTTCTTCTCGGCCGTCAGTGCGCCATTCGGAGCGCACAGCACCAATCTCGCGGCCATCTCGGCGGCCATCTGCACTGGACCGGAAGCGCATCCCGATCCCGCGAAACGCTGGCTGACCGGTCCGTTCTATGCCTTCTTCTACCTCGTCTATGCCGTGTTCGGCGCATCGCTGGTCGCGCTGTTCGCCGTCTTGCCGCAAAGTCTTGTCGTGCTCGTGGCGGGCCTCGCGCTCCTCGCTCCGCTTGCAAACGCCCTTTCCATCGCACTTGCTGGGGAGCAGGACCGGATTGCGGCGATCACTTCCTTTGCCGTGACTGCCTCAGGCCTGGCGCTTCTCGGCATCGGTTCGGCCTTTTGGGGCCTGGCGGCGGGAATCATCATTCTCGGCCTCGATCGTGTCAGAGATCGCTGCCGTGCCCGGCCGGGAGACGCCCCACGCCTGACCGACGAGATCGATGCCGAGGCGATGAAGGTGGAATAGCTCTTGCGGGACCGCTTGCCGGAGATTGGGGTTACTCAATCTTTACATCGTCAAGTTTTTTCTTTTTGGTCTTGAATTGGATTTCACCCTTTCCCATTTCGTTACAAGGCTGCCGGATCCGGCCGCCCGAATGGAAGGATTGGAGAAGATGAACGCTAACGCATTGATCCGCCCGGCCTGGACGCCGGCGACGATCGGGCTGATGATCATCGGCTTCATGGTGTTCTGGCCGCTCGGTCTCGCCATGCTCGCCTACATCATCTGGGGCGACAGGCTTGACGGGTTCAAGCGCGACGTCAATCGCGCCACGGACGGTCTGTTCGCCGGATGCCGCCGGGGCCGTTCGCGCCGCCGTGATTGGGGCCGCACCGGCAACGTCGCCTTCGACGAATGGCGCGAGAAGGAGCTGGGCCGCCTTGCAGAGGAACGCCGCAAACTCGACGAAATGCTGAACGAGTTCGACGAATATGCCCGCGAACTGCGTCGCGCCAAGGACAAGGAAGAGTTCGACCGCTTCATGGCCGAACGCGGCCGCAACAAGCCGACGCCGGAAGAGCCTCAGCAAGACTAAGGCGGCTTTGACTCCCATGCCGTCGCAAACGGCGCCGGTCATCCGGCGCCGTTTTGCCGTGTCGCCTCCCTCTTGAATATCCGGCGAATCGAATATTCTTCCCTCTATGGTGCTCGGTCTTCTCAAGAAAACGCCTGCTTCTTCCCCCTGGCCGCTCGAGCGGCCGCATGAGGTCGCCGGCCGCATCCTGCCGCTTCGGATCGTGGAGAATACGCGGGCGACGCGCCTGACGCTCAGGATCGATGCGGACGGACAAGGGCTGCGCGTCACAGTACCGCCCGGGATGAAGATGGCGGAGATCGACCGTTTCCTGCTCCGCCATCAAGGCTGGCTGGAGATGCGCCTGAAAAAGGTTCCCGACCAGCCTTCCGTAAGGCCCGGCGTGAAAATCCCCATTCGCGGCGTGCCGCACCTCATCGTGCATGAGCCAGGCACGCGCGGCGTTGTGGACATACGAGCCACGCCGGAAGGACCCGCCCTGGTCGTCCATGGCGACCGGCGTCATTTGCAGCGCCGCATCGCCGATTTCCTGAAACGCGAGGCGAAGCGCGAGATCGAGCCGCTCGTTGCCAGGTATACGCAAAAGACCGGGCGGCGGGCGGCGCCGATCCGATTCAAGGATACATCGAGTCGTTGGGGTTCCTGCTCGTCCGCCGGCAACCTCTCCTTCTCCTGGCGCATCATGATGGCGCCGCCGCCGGTCATCGATTACCTCGTCGCGCACGAGGTCGCGCATCTCAGGGAAATGAATCACGGACCGAAATTCTGGTCGCTCTGCCGCGAGCTTTGCCCCGATACCGACCGCTGCCGCGCCTGGCTGAAGCGCAATGGCGGCGCACTGCAGGCGATCGGCTTCGGTTGATCGGGCAGGTTCATGACGTCCCGGGACTTTCGGAATCGTGAACAGTCCGTCTCGGGTCCCTGCCGCTCGCAAGAGCGCCTCCGAATGGCTAAATTCCCTTCAACGTTCCAATGAAGGGAGTTGTCCCATGTCCATCAGACCCGTGAAACAGATGTCGCTGGCGCAGCCGACGCTGGAAGGCGCCGGCGTCAAGCTCAACCGCGCTTTCGGCTTCGGCGACCCGTCGCTCGCCGATCCGTTCCTGCTCTTCGACGATTTCCGCAACGACCGGCCGGAGGACTATCTTGCCGGCTTTCCCTGGCACCCGCATCGCGGCATCGAAACGATCACCTATGTGCTCTCCGGTTCCGTTGATCATGGCGACAGCCTCGGCAATCGCGGCACGCTCGGCGCTGGCGATGTCCAATGGATGACGGCCGGCAGCGGCATCATGCATCAGGAGATGCCAAAAGGCGACGCCAAAGGCCGCATGCACGGCTTTCAGCTCTGGGCCAACCTGCCTTCCTCGCTCAAGATGACGGCGCCGCGCTATCAGGACGTCAAGGCCGAGGCGATTCCCGAGATCATCGACGATGATGGCGCCATCGTGCGCGTCATCACGGGCGAGTTCTGGGGCAAGAAGGGTCCGGTCGACGGCGTCGCGGCAAGCCCGTCCTATCTCGACGTCTTCGTGCCCGCGGGGAAGAAGAAGATCCTGCCGGTCGATACGCGCTCGTCCGCCTTCGCCTATGTCTTCGAGGGATCAGGTACTTTCCGCGACGCGTCGAAGCCGTTCGGCGTTCTGGTCGAGAAAGGCCTCGGCGATGAGGAGCATTATATTCGTGACGAGAGCGGCGACCGTACGCTGGTTGTCTTCGGCGCCGGCGACGAGGTGACGGTGCAGGCCGGCGACCACGGCATCCGTTTCCTGCTCGTTTCGGGCCGCCCGATCGCGGAGCCGATCGCCTGGCATGGCCCGATCGTGATGAACACGCGCGACGAGCTCGTTCAGGCGGTGAACGAGCTTAGGAACGGCACCTTTATCAAGTAAGGGCTGAATCTACCCCTTGAGGGGGAGATGTCGGCGAAGCCGGCAGAGGGGGCCGCCCTAAGCCGTGCTCCGATTTTCTTCCCCTGGGCCGGCGCACTGCCGCACTGACCCCACCCCGATCCGCTTCGCGGATCGTCCCTCCCCTTCAAGGGGGAGGGTTCATGCTCCTCAGTCCCTCGGCGCCTTGGCCATCTTCAGGTAAGGCAGCACTTGCTTGTAGCCGCCGAACTTGCTCTGGGCTTCCTCTTCCGACACCGCCGCTGTCAGCGCCACATCCTCGCCCGGCTTCCAGTTGGCCGGCGTCGAAACCTTGTGCTTGGCGGTGAGCTGGATGGAATCGATGGCGCGCAGGATCTCGTCGAAATTGCGACCCGTCGTCATCGGATAGGTCAGCACAAGCTTCACCTTCTTGTCGGGACCGATGACGAAGACGGAACGCACCGTCTGGTTGTCGGCGGGCGTGCGCCCCTCGGAACTGTTGCCGGCCGAGGCGGGCAGCATGTCGTAGAGCTTGGCGACCTTCAACTCGGTGTCGCCAATCATCGGGTAGTTGACCTTGTGGCCGGTCGCCTTCTCGATGTCCGCCTTCCATTTCTGGTGGCTCTCGACCGGATCGACGGAAATGCCGATGATCTTGGCGTGGCGCTTGTCGAAAGCGGCTTTCATGCCGGCCATGGCGCCAAGCTCCGTCGTGCAGATCGGCGTGAAATCCTTGGGATGTGAAAAGAGAACGGCATAATCGTCACCGATCCAGTCGTGGAAATGGATTTCTCCCTCTGTGGTATCGGCCGTGAAATCAGGGGCGGTATCGTTGATGCGAAGGCTCATGGCAATTTCTCCCGCGAGATGGAATTGGATCCGCGCTGATGGCGCGGCAGGCGCCTAGCATAACGCATATCCGCCGGCTGACGAGATGGAGCCGCGCTATTTTGCGCATCCGGCAGAACGGAATGTGCGCATTCCGGGGGAGGCGGGGAAAATTATTCCCGAAAGGCTATTGCAAGCCCGCCGTTCCAACGTCGGGTGCACAGTTCCGGCGGCTCAACGCAATGCGTGCACGACATATCATAAGCCTTGTACGGCCTCTCCAAATCCGTTAGCGTACATATGAATTTCCAGAGCCGCCATGGCGAAAAGAATGGCTATGCGGCCACTGGACAAAACAGAAGACGATCGCAAAGATCGCGACCGAACCGACAAAGGGGAATGAAAGATGTCTGCAACAAGAAGAGCGTTCATTGCCGTCATTGCCTCGGCCGCGCTGATCGGCGCGGTTTCCGGCGCCAGCGCCGCCGACACGATCAAGATCGGCGATATCAACAGCTATACCGGCATGACCGAGTTCACCGGTCCGTACAAGAACGGGGCGGAACTGGCGCTGGAGAAGATCAACGCCGAAGGCGGTGTTCTCGGCAAGAAGCTCGAACTGATCACACGCGACGACAAGGGTCAGCCTGGCGAAGCGGTAAAGGCGGCGCAGGAACTCTTCGCTCGCGACGGCGTCGTGCTGATCTCGGGAGCCTCGCTCAGCAATGTCGGTCTCGCGCTCACATCCTATGCCAAGCAGCGGAAGCACCTCTATATCGCTTCCGAACCGCTCGCCGATTCCGTGGTGTGGGCCGACGGCAACAAATATACCTTCCGCCTCAGACCCTCGACCTATATGCAGGCCAACATGCTTGCTGAAGCCGCCGCCAAGCTCGGCAAGAAGCGCTGGGCGACGATCGCGCCGAACTATTCCTACGGCAAGGAAGCAGTGGCTGATTTCGAGAAGGCGCTGAAAAAGCGTCAGCCTGACGTGCAATTCGTCGCCGAGCAGTGGCCCGGCCTGTTCAAGATCGATGCCGGCGCCGAGGTGCAGGCGCTCGCCGCGGCTAAACCTGATGCGATCTTCAATGTCACCTTTGGGCCGGACCTCGCCAAATTCGTCCGCGAAGGCCAGACGCGCGGGCTGTTCAAGGACAAATTGGTCGTCGGCCTCCTGACCGGCGAGCCGGAATATCTCGACCCGCTGAAAGGCGAGGCGCCGAAGGGCTGGCTTGTGACCGGCTATCCCTGGTACGCCATCGATACGCCCGAACACAAAGCCTTCCTCGATGCCTATCAGAAGAAGTTCCATGATTATCCGCGGCTCGGATCGGTCGTCGGCTACGATACGATGGTGACCGCCGCCGCCGCCCTCAAGAAGGCCGGCTCGACCGATACGGACGCCCTGGTGAAGGCGATGGCCGGTTTGACGATCGACACGCCGCTCGGCAAGGTCACATACAGGGCGATCGATCATCAATCGACGATGGGCGCTTTTGTCGGCACGCTCGCGGTCAAGGACGGCAAAGGCATCATGGTCGACTGGAGCTACAAGGATGGCGCCAATTACCAGCCGAGTGACGCCGAAGTGAGGAAGATGCGTCCCGCGGAATGAGGTCCCGCCCCATGGCGTCTGATGTAAAAGGCGCCATGATCCCGTCCTTGTTTGCAGATAATTTCCTCACACAGGTCGATCTCTTTTCGCGAGAACTGCGTTCCAGCAAGATCGCAGCCGGGTGGCCTCCCTAACCTTTTCTTCCGGGAGCCAGGATCGGACAGTGCAATAGACCGCTTATACCAAAGGTTCCAAATTTTGATCCTTCGGCATTGCCCCTCATCGCCCTGCCGGGCACTTCTCCCCGCAGGCGGGGAGAAGGACGCCCTCATCGGCGGTTTTGCCGATCGGCAACCTTGCCGGGCAATCGACGCCATTGCGGCCATCGGTCTTCTCCCCGTTTCAACGGGGAGAAGTGCCCGGCAGAGCGATGAGGGGCAGACCCCAACGGTCGATTATGATGACCCCTGGTATTGTATCGGAGAGGTTCAGCGATGGGTTTCTTCGTCGCCCAATTGTTGACGGGACTGGCGAATGCGGGGGCGCTTTTTCTCGTCGCGTCCGGACTCTCCATCATTTTTGGCGTCACGCGTGTGGTGAATTTCGCGCACGGTTCCTTTTACATGCTCGGCGCCTATATCGGCTGGACGTTGATGAACCACCTCACCGGGGCGGCCGGCTTCTGGGGCAGCATTCTTTTGGCAGGCCTCGCCGCCGGGTTGATCGGCCTGCTCGTCGAAGTGGTCATCCTGAAGCCGATCTACCGTTCGCCGGAGCTTTACCAGCTTGTCGCGACCTTCGGCGTCATCCTCGTTGTCAGGGACCTCGCCCAATATATCTGGGGCCCGCAGGACCTGATCGGCCAGCGCGCGCCAGGCCTCGATGGAACCATCACACTGCTCGGGCAGGCGATTCCGACCTATGATCTGGTGCTGATCGCGCTTTCCCTGGCGGTTCTGGGCGGTCTATGGCTGCTTTTCAACAGGACGCGCGTTGGCGTGCTCATCCGCGCCGCGACCCAGGACCGCGAAATGGTCGGCGCGCTCGGGGTAAACCAGGCGGTGCTCTTCACCGGCGTCTTCTTTCTCGGGTCCTTCCTCGCCGGCATTGGAGGCGCGTCGCAGCTTCCAAAGGGCGGCGCCAACCTGATGATGGATCTGAACATTATCGCTTCCGTGTTCGTCGTCGTCGTCATTGGCGGCATGGGCTCGATTTTCGGCGCTTTCCTCGCTTCCGTGCTGGTTTCTGAGCTTCAGGTCTTCGGTGTGCGCCTTTTGCCGCAAAGCACTCTTGTCCTCATGTTTGTCGTCATGGCGATCGTCCTGGTGATCAGGCCGGAAGGTCTTTTCGGCCGTCCCGACACGACGCCCTATCAGCGCGGCTCGGCGGCCTCGCCGAAGCCGTTCAGACCGCTCGGTCCCTACGGCAAGCTTGCCGCGGCGGCCATCCTGCTCGTGCTGGCTGTGGTGCCCCTCACGAATAACAGTTTCCTCGTCTATCTGCTTTCAGACATCATCATCCTCTGCCTTTTCGCGGCGAGCCTGCACTACATTCTCGGCATCGGCGGAATGATCTCCTTTGGCCACGCTGCCTTCTATGGCGGCGGGGCCTATGTGGCGGCGCTCTTCGTGCAATACCTGCACACGCCAATGGAACTGGCGATGGCGTTGGCCCCGCTCGGCGCGGGCTTCGCAGCGCTCATCGTCGGCTGGTTCTGCGTCAGGCTTTCCGGCGTCTATTTCGCCATGCTCACGCTCGCCTTTGCGCAGGTCATCTGGTCGATTGTCTATCAATGGACAAGCGTGACGGGGGGCAGCGACGGCATTCTCAACATATGGCCCTCCGACTGGGCGAGCGGTCCGGTGGTCTATTACTATCTCGTGCTCGTCACCGGAGCCGGCGGCATCATCCTTTTGAGAACCATGGCCCACACGCCGTTCGGCTACAGCTTGCGCGGCACGCGCGATTCCATGCTGCGGGCCGAAGCCATCGGCATCAGCGTCAAGCATGTCCAGCTTGCCGCCTTCACCTTCGCCGGAGCGATGGCCGGGCTTGCCGGCAGCCTCTTCGTCTTCGCCAAGGGGAGCATCTTCCCGACGGAACTCTCTATCGACCGGTCGTTCGACGCGCTCATCATGGTTTTCCTCGGCGGCGTTCAATCGCTGAGCGGGCCGATCGCCGGCGCCAGCGTTTTCACGCTCCTGCAGGATACGCTTTCCAGCTTTACCTATTGGCGGCTCGGCCTCGGCGTTATCATCATCCTGATCGTCATCCTTTCGCCTCAGGGCATCGTCGGCTTCGGAGAGAGCCTCGCGGACTGGTTCAAGCCGCTCGGCAGGTCGCGTGCCGGTAAACGGTTGAAGGAGGAAGCGCGGTGAGCGGCTTTCTCGTCGTCGAGGGGCTGACCCGCAGCTTCGGCGGGGTCAAGGCGGTGGACAATGTCAGCTTCACGCTAAACAAGGGCGAATTGCTGGCGCTGATCGGCCCGAACGGCGCCGGCAAGTCTACCTGCTTCAACATGCTCTATGGCGTGCTCCGCGCCGACAGCGGCTCCGTAAAGCTGGAGGGCCACGAACTGATCGGGCTGAAGCCGCGGCAAATATGGCGGTTCGGCGTCGGCCGCACCTTCCAGATCACGGCGACCTTCACTTCCATGACGGTGGTGGAGAATGTACAGATGGCGCTCATCTCACATGCCCGCCGCGCCTTCGGCGTCTTCTCGCGAGCGCGCAACTGCTATCGTGAGGAGGCGCTTTCGCTGCTCGACCTGATCGGCATGCGCGCACAGGCTGACCGCGCCACGAACATCCTCGCCTATGGAGATTTGAAACGGCTGGAGCTTGCCATCGCCCTCGCCAACGATCCGAAGCTTCTCCTGATGGACGAGCCGACAGCGGGCATGGCGCAGGGCGAGAGACGGGCGCTGATGCAGCTGACAGCTGACCTTGTGCGCCAACGCCAGACGAGCGTGCTCTTCACCGAGCACGATATGGACGTCGTGTTCGAGCACGCTCACCGTGTCCTGGTGCTCAATCGAGGCCGGCTTCTGGCGGAAGGATCGGTCGAGGAGATCCGCGCCAATCCCGAGGTACGCGCGGTCTATCTCGGCGGCGGCGCGACCTTTGAGGCCGCGCATGCTTGAGGTCTCGGATATTCATTCCTTCTATGGCGGCGCGCATATTCTCCATGGCCTGTCGGTGACGGTCGGCGAGGGTGAGGTGGTGGCGCTTCTCGGCCGCAACGGCGCCGGCAAATCGACGACGATGAAAAGCATCATGGGGCTGGTCAGGCCGAGAAGCGGCGAGGTGCGATTTTGCGGCCAGGCGATCACCCGCAAGCCGCCCTATATCGCGGCGAGGCTCGGGCTTGGTTATGTGCCCGAGGACCGTCGCATCTTCACCGACCTGACCATTCTGGAAAATCTCGAGGTCGGCCGGCAGAAGCCGCGCGAGGGCCAGAGGCAATGGACGGCGGAACGTCTTTTCGAACTCTTTCCCAACCTCGCCGAACGCCGCCATGCGCTTGGCGGCGCCATGAGCGGCGGCGAGCAGCAAATGTTGACCATCGCCCGCACGCTGATGGGCAATCCGAAGCTGGTCCTGCTCGACGAACCGTCGGAAGGGATTTCACCGCTCATCGTCGAGCAGATGGCTTTCGCGATCGCGAAGCTCAAGCAGGAGGGACTCTCCATTCTCCTGTCGGAGCAGAACGTTCATTTCGCCAAGCTGATCTCCGACCGTGCCTACATCGTCCAAGGCGGCCGCGTGGAATTCCAGGGCACGATCGCTGAATTGGAACAGGACGCTGCACTGCAGCAGGAATATTTGGTGCTGTGAGAGGAGGCCTCCGTTTTGGCTTCTTCGGAGCGGCGGGTGAACGTTAAGGGCCAAAATGAAATGGGATGCGATTCGTATGAACCGCATCCCGATTTCGTATGAGTATGGTGGAACAGTCGCCGGCTATCAGGCGACTGCGCCGTTGATCCAGTGGGAAAGCGCCGTTTTGGGCAGCGCACCGACCTTCATGTCGGCGACTTCGCCGCCCTTGAAGATCATCAGCGTCGGTATCGAACGTACGCCGAACTGCGCCGCAAGCTCGGGATTCTCGTCGATATTGAGCTTGGCGATCTTGACCTTGCCGCCGAGTTCCGTGGCGATTTCTTCGAGCGAAGGGGCGATCATCTTGCACGGTCCGCACCATTCCGCCCAGAAATCGACGACGACCGGCTCCGACGACTGGAGGACGCTCGACTGGAAATTGTTCTTGTCAACCTTTTCTGTGGCCATGGGAAAATCCTTGGATTTGGCGAATGTCGCGTCGAATGTGGGAATGGGTAAAGAACCATTCAAGGTCCATCTTCTTCTCACGACTTGTTGAGTCGGGCAAGCGCGCCATCCATCGCGCTCGCGGAGAGCGGGATGAGGTCCGGCGCTTCCGTGAAGAGCAGCGCGGCTTCCACGCTCTTACCCGGATAGAGCGGCTTCAGCAACTCGCGGTAGAGTCCCATTTGCAGGATATAGGCTTCCGGAACCTCTGACAGCCCGGCGGGGGGAACGCGATTGGTCTTGTAGTCCAGGATCAGAACCGCGTTGTCCGCGACAGTCAGGCGGTCGATCTTGCCGGAAATGGCGCGTTCCTTGCCTCGGATCGCCAGCGTTCCCATGATCGAGACTTCCGCCCGCGTGCCTTCGGCGAAGAGGGGAGAGAAACGATCGTCCTCGAGGATACGGAAAACAGCATCGAGCGCTCTTTGTCTTTCCGCGTCGGGCCATTTCGCTCCGACGCGCGAAAGGTAGCGTTCCGCCGCATCTTTTCTGGTCTCAATTGCCAATTGGGGCAGGATCTGGAGCAGGCGGTGCATGACCGTCCCGCGCTCCAGCGCCAAGGAGGGCGGTTGGCCGGAAAGCACCGGCGATGACCGGATCGGCGTTTCGCAATCGTCCTCGATGAGGACGGAAGCGCCTGACGGAGCGAGCGGCCGCGGCAACCGCTGGACAACCGGCAGCGGCTTCATAAGCTTTTCAGGCTTGACCAGTCGTTCTGGCGTTGCGCCGTTCCCTCCGGCTTCCGCCCCGGAAAGAACGGAGCCGGCCGTCACGCAATAGCGATAGATCGGTTCATCGCTGCTTTCGAATGGCGACGGTCGCTCGCCGCAGCCGGCGCCGGCAAGCGCATCCCGCACGATCCTGTGCCAGGTCAGCTCGCCCGGTGGTTTCTTGCCGTAATAGCCGCAGACGATGAGACGGTCTTCGGCTCGGGTCATCCCGACGTAGAGCAGCCGGCGATATTCCTCTTCGGCCTTCCTGGCCGCCTCCGCTTCCAATTGCTTGAGGAAGTCGTTGGAGGTTCCGCAACCGGTGCGCCAGATATAGCCATTGCCGCGCCAGGCTCCCTGCGAGGGAGCAAAGGGGATGAGGCGCGGAAGATGCGACCTGCTGAAGGGCGCATTGCCGCCGTCGACCAGAAAAACGACAGGCGCTTCGAGCCCTTTGGCCGCATGGACGGTCATGATCCGGACCTCGTCGCGCGTCTGGTCCATTTCACGCTTGATCTCCGGACCGGCCCTTTCCAGCGTTGCGAGAAAGGCCTCCAGCCCCGGCAGGCCGGTCTTTTCCCCATCGAGGCAAAAGCCCAGGAATTCGTCGAGGATCTCGCCGGCCTCGTGCCCGAGCCTGGCGATCATCTTGCCGCGCATGCCGTCGCGCGCAAGGACGGTGGCGTAGAATTCGAAAACAGGCTTGAAATCGGCTTCCGCGCGCCATTCGAGCAATTGTTGGAGAATCCGGCCAAGGACCTCGTCCGTCCGGGCGCGCTCCTCCAGCCTGTCGAAGAGAGAAACCTTCCTCTCCCGACCTGAGGCGAGCGCGAAAAGCGCCTCTTCCGAAAGGCCGAAGATCGGACTTTTCAGAAGCGATGCGAGCGAAAGATCGTCCTCTGGCTGCAGCACGAAGCGGCCGAGAGCCATCAGGTCCTTGACGGCGATATGGTCCTGCAATCTCAGCCGATCGGCGCCCGCCACCGGGATATGGCGATTTTTCAGGCTGCGGGAGAGGGCATGCACGAAGCTGCCCCTCTTACGCACCAGCACCATTACGTCGCCGGCCGTCAGCTTCTTCCCCGTGCCCTCGATGATTTCGCCTGCGTCGATCCACTGCTCGATCCTCTCGGAGATGGCCTCCGCCACTTGGACGGCCGGCTGGGAGGCGTGGTCGATCGCGACGCGCCAATCCTCGGGCTGCTCGACCGCCGTCTCGCCGATCGTCGGCCAGACCTCGACATAACCCGGTGCGCCTTCGCGGATCGGCTTATGCTCGATCGTTTCGGGATCGCGCGTTAGTCCCTGCCTGACCGCCTCGCGGGAGAAGACGAGATCGACGGCTGACAAGACGTCTCCCGTCGAGCGGAAGGATCGCTGCAGCCTGACCCGTTCGAAGCGCCGTTCGGCGGCGATGACACGGGCGGAGAGTTCATGGCCGTTGATGTCGAATTCTTCCGGCCGCGCGCCCTGGAAGGAATAGATCGACTGCTTTTCGTCGCCCACCGCGAAGATCGTCCGGTTTACATGCTCGCGCACGCCGAAGCCGGCAAAGAATTCCTCAGCCAGTTTCTTCACCACCTGCCACTGATCGGGGCTGGTGTCCTGTGCTTCGTCGATCAGAATATGGTCGATGCCGCGGTCGAGCTTGTATTGCACCCAGGCGCCGGCGTCGGAGCGTGACAACAGCCGGATCGTCCGTTCGATGAGATCGTTGAAATCGAGGAAGCCGCGCGCCGCCTTCAATTGCTCGTAGCGCGCGATCAGCCAGTCGGCGATAACGAGAGCCGCCCTGGTCGCGACAAGCGAGCGGAAGAGCGCCAGCCTGTCGGCGGCGGCGACTATGGTTTCCGCCGCCGCTTGATAGCGCTCGCCAAGATCGGGCAGTCGGGCGCGCATCGCGTTGGTGAAGGCCCTGCCGGAATCGTACAAATCGCCGCCCGCTTTCAGGAAGCCCTCGCAAAGATGCTCGAGCCGCAGGACCGGATCGTTTTCCGAGAGAGCTCTTTCCACGCCGAGCGAAATGTTCCTGAGAACGAATTTGGCGTCCTCTTCCTCGGCGATCCGAAGCAACATGCGAAGCTCGCCGGGATCGAAACCCGGCAGAGGCCAGACGCCAGCTGCTATGCTTGCCTCGTCATCCGTTCCGGCGAAGCCGAATTCCTCGAACAGTTCGGCAAAACGCGGAGACCCGTCCGATATTTCGCCGATGAAGCGCCGGAGACCCTCGCGGTTGCGGACGATCTCTTCGAGCAATCCGTCGAGACCGAATTCGTTTCCGAGGAAAAGCACATGGGCAAAGGCTTCAGCGAGAGCGGCGTCGCCGCCGGCCGCTCCGGTAATCATGTCGCGCCGCGCTTCCGCCATCAGCGCCGCTTCCGTCGAACCCTCCAGCAGTTGGAAATGGCCCGCAATGTTGGCTTCCAATGGGAACTGGTGCAGCACCGCTTCACAGAAAGCGTGGATCGTCTGGATTTTCAGTCCACCCGGCGTTTCCAATGCCCGCGCGAAGAGCCGCCGCGCTTCCCTCAACCTCGAGGCGGACAGCATTCCGCCATCGGTCTCGGCGATCGCCTCTGCAAGGCCGTCGTCCGGGAGACGCGTCCATTTCGCCAGCGTCTCGAAGATGCGGTTCGCCATGTTGGAGGCGGCGGCTCGCGTATAGGTCAGGCAAAGGATTTTGGAGGGATCGACGCCGTCGAGCAGAAGGCGGATGACGCGTTGCGCCAGCACGTGTGTCTTGCCGGATCCGGCATTGGCCGACACCCAGGCCGACGTTCCCGGGTCCGAGGCCCGCGATTGTTGGCGGCGCGTTTCATCGGGGATGATGAATCGGCCCTTCACGCGTCGGCTCCATCATCGTCCGAACCCGCCGACCATTCCGGCGCTCGCGCCAGATGATCGTAATCGCCGGACATATCGCCTTCGCGAAAGGGGATGGCGCGGGAGAGATAACCGCTCGACGGGTCATCGTAATAAGCGAGGAGATCGCCAAGGCGCTGCCAGGCTTCCTCCGCCAGTTCCTCCGCCAGTTTAACGCTCTTGGCATGCTGCAGGATGGATTCCGGAATGACCTCTCCATTCCCCTTGAGCCGGATGAAGATGAGGTCGGCAAGATCGACAGGCCCTATAGCGCCGAAGGCGCCGCGCTTCAGCAGCGCGCCTTCGAGCGCCAGCTGCGGGGAAAGAAGGGTATGCGCCTGGCCTTTGGAGGGCGAGGAGCCCGTCTTGTAGTCGTAGATAATGGCGGCGCCGTTTTTCAGAAGATCGATTCGGTCGGCGCGGCCCGATATCAACGTCACCGAACGGTCGGTCGCGATGGCCAAAGCGACGATTTCGGCGTAGCTGCTTTCCACAGATGGCGCTTCCAACCGCTCCCATTCAACCAGATGATGCGCCATCCGTTCGAAGCGCGGCCACCAGACGGCGGCCACATCGGGCGGCAGGGCGACTTCCTCGAAAAGCTTTTTTCCGATCGCCAGCAACTCTTCCAGGGCGTTCGGCCGTGTCGGATCGACCGATTTGGTGAAACGTTCGAGCGCATCGTGGAACAAAGTACCCCGCTCGATCGCGCCGGGATCGCGCAGCAGCGGATCGAGGGGCCTCAGTCCGAGCACATGCCGGGCGTAAATTGCATAGGGATCGCGCCTCAGCGTTTCGATCTCGGTAATGGAGAGCCGTTTCGGCCGGGCGGCAAGCGGCGGCCTGGGTTGTGGCCGTGTCGCGAAGGGAACGTCTTCCCCCTCGTCGAGCGCGTGCGCCCAGCCGAGCAGCGTTGCGCCGCGCCGCCGTATCGCCTCGGCTGCCTCGGGCCCGGCACAGGTGAGGAGCCGTTGCAACCAGCGGGACGGCGTCGCCGGCGCATCTCCCGAACGCGCCGAGCGCGTCAGGACGACGGTTCCATTCCCCATCGCCATCATGAAATCATGGGCCGCCAAGCCGATCCGTCGCTCCGGTGGTTCGAGATCGACGCCCGTCTTCATGAATCGCGACATGAAGCGGTCGGACTCGGGCTGGCGCGGCCAACTGCCCTCGTTCAATCCGCCGATGACCAGCGTATCGACCGTCTGCAGCCGCGCCTCCAATGCGCCCCAGATGGCAATCCGGTCGTCCGTTCCGGGCGCCGGTTTGACGGTCTCCGTCGCGATGAGCGCCGCCAGCATGTCCGGCCAGTCGCCGGCGCCGAATTCGAGGGCTGTCGCTGAGCCGACCAGTGCCGAGAGGAAGCTTGCCAATTTCTCTCCATTGTTGCCGCGATAGAGCGCCTCCAATGTCCCATCGGCGGAACGAGCGAGGCTCTCCAGCACTTCCACGCTGGCGCGCGCGATATCGGCAAGCAGCGCCGATTTCGTGCTGCGCCAAGCGAGGAGAGGCGAAACGGCGCGCGAGAGAGCGGAGAGCACCTCCTTTGCGTCCGCTATCCGCTGGCGCGTAAGGCGCGCTTTCCAAAAAGGAGGGTGCGTATTCTCCTCGAGCTCGGAGAGGCGCAAGGAAAATGCTTCGTCAAGCCTCCCGATGTCCGGTCGCCCCGCTCCGCCGCGCAGCGCCACCATATCAATCGTTTCGGCTGCGGAACGAACCTTGCCCCGTTCCATGCCCATGCAGAGAAGAGGGTGTTTTAGGAGGGAAAGCAACATCACTGGATCGCCAGGACGGAAAACGCATTCCAGAGCAAGCCGAAGCAAGATCGCAGCCGGCGTCTGGGAGAGCGGCGTCCCGCCGGAATCATCAGCCTTCACCTGGAAGCGCTGCAACTCCGCCGCAACGCGCCTTGCAAGCGCGCGATTCGGCGTCACCAGAGCCGCCGTATTCGAACCGCCGTCGACCGCGTGCTTGAGCGCGACGGCGATCGCCAGCGCTTCGTCGCGTTCGTTCGCGGCCTCGATCAGGCTGACGCGGGAAAGCCCGGTTTGCGATTCCACGCTTGTGCCTGCCGCATCCGCCCATCGGTCGGTCGTTTCAGCCGGGCGGAGCGCATCGCTTAGAAGACCGCGGCGATGCGCGAGATCATCCTCGGGTTGCCGTAACTCGACCACGTCTTCGCGGCTGACTTTCAAGGCGTCGAGCAGTTTCTTCAAACCATATTGCGGATGGCCGCAAATGGCTGGCGAAGACGGATCGGCAAGCGCCTCCCATGAAGCTTCATCCAGAACCGTGTCGAGGCCGGGCAGGACGACGGCTCCCTTCGGCAGGCGCGAGATCGCGGAAAGCAGCGCCGCCGTCGCCGGGATCGATCCCGTCGATCCCGCGGCGATCACCGGCCCCTCGGGTGGATTGCGCAAGAGACGGGCCGCCTCGGCTCTGAGGAGCACATTCCGGTATTGACCGGGGTTGCTCCTGTCCAGTTCGCGGAGCCGTTCGGGCCAGTGCGCCGAAACAATCTGAAGGAATTCCAGCGTCACCTGCCACCAGGCGGCCAGATCGCCCTCGACCAGGCTGGCTAACCTCTTCCAGTCCGCGCCCTCGGTCTCCATTTCGTCAATCAGCGCCGCGAGATCGCGCGCAAACCAGATGGCGTCCGCGGCCGAGGCTGGAACCACAAGATTTTCGTCATAAAGCGCGGCGAAATGCGCCGGCAGCCGACTTTTCCACGCCTGGACAAGCGGCGCGAGCAGCAGCAGGCGGTCGAGGGTCCCGATCGGCGGCGGCGTTTCGAGCGTCCCGGCCTCGCCGGACTCGAACAATAGTTCCTCTTCGGCGAATTCGCCAAGCGCCCGGATCGACGGCAGGATGGCCGATGTCTTGCCCATGCGGTCGACGAGCGTGCTGCGCAATTCCCTGACCGCGCGCCGCGTCGGCAGGTAGATCGTCGCTGAGGCGAGCGCGAGCGGATCGCCGTCGGCCTTGAAATCCGGAATGAGATCGCCGGAGAGGAGGGCGTCGGCCAGGCAGGGCAGGAATGGCACGCCCGGCGGAATCGAGAATATGTGCGGCGTCGCGCGAAGCGTCATCTAGATCGCGCTTTCGCAACCGCCTCCTCGGCGGCCGGAATGGCGTCTGGTGTGCCGACTGTGATCCATTGCCCCTCCATCCTCATCCCATGCAGCCTGCCCTTGCCGATCGCGATGTCGAAATATCTGTTGAGCGATTGCGGCGTCGCGCTGGCGCCCGCGAAGATCGCCGGATCGATGATCGCGGCGCCGGCATAGATCAGGCCGCGTGCGTCGCCGCCGGAACGGACGAGGGTCCCCTCGGGGGAGAGCAGAAAATCGGTTTTTCCGGTGTGCCCCACGGCGGAATGCGGATCAGCCAGCATGAGCAAGATATCCATCTTCTTGGCGTCCCAGGCAAGGGCAAGGCGGAGAAGGTCGGGATCAGGCCCATCGATCCAGAAAGTGTCGGCGTTGACGAGAAAGAAAGGCGAGGTTCCGAGCGTCGGAAGCGCCTTTATGATGCCGCCGGCGGAATCGAGCAGTTGTTTCGTTTCATCGGAAATGACGATGCGCGGGCTGGCGCGGCCGGAGACATGCGACCTGACCTGGTCCGGTAGGTGATGAACGTTGACGACGGCCTTGTCGACGCCAACTCGCGCCAGCGCATCGAGCCCCCAATCGAGAAGTGGTTTGCCGGCTATCTTTATTAGCGGCTTCGGCATTCTTTCCGTGATCGGACGCATGCGCAGCCCGAGCCCGGCCGCCAGGACCATCGCCTTTTTCGGAGAAAAGGAGCCCGTCAAAGCGGCACCTCGGCGAGTTTTGCCCTGAGATAGAAATCCCTTAGTCGTTCCATGACGGGATGATCGAGCGTCCGCATGACGTAGTCGCGGATGCGCGGCAGGTGGCGGAGATAATACGGCTTGCCGTCGCGCCGATCGAGCCGAACGAACAGACCAAGGATCTTGGTGTTGCGCTGCGCTGCCGCGATCGCGACGGCCTCCTCGAAGCGCTCGCGTTCAGCGGCGGACGAGAGGCCTTGCGCCTGCCGGTAGGTTTCCACGATCTCTTCTGAGAGATCGGAGGGAACGTCGATCCTGGCGTCGAAGGCGAGCGACGCGACGTCATAAGCGGAAGGGCCGATGAGCGCGTCCTGGAAATCGATGATGCCGAGCCTGTCGTGGCCCTGCCGATCGGCGCGCCAGATGATATTGGGAGAATGAAAGTCGCGCAGCACGATGCCGGATTCGCTTTTGCCGAGTCTCGCGATCAGATCGTCCCATATGGCATGAAACTCGATGCGTTCCGCATCGCTGGCGTTGTGTCCCGACGCGAAGGGCATGAACCAGTCGAGGAAAAGCTCCACTTCGATCATCATTGCGTCGCGATCATAGGGCGGCAGGCGATGCGTGAGGCCGTTCGCAACGGGCAGTTCGGCCGGCCAGTTGCACGCGTGAATAGCGGCAAGAAGCTCGGCGGAGGCGAGATAGCGTTCCCCTATCGGGCTGCCATCCTGGCTGACAATGCCGGAATTGCCGAGATTCTCGAGCAGAAGCATACCTTTTTCGAGGTCTTGCGCGTGAATTTCCGGCGCCGCGAAACCTCGCTCCCTCAGCGCGCGATCCATCGCCACGAAAGACGCGACCGAATGGGCGAGATGCGCGATCTCGCCATAAGTCTTGCCGTTGCGGATCACCGGCCCAAGCGTACGGCGCGGCGCATTCATCAGAATGAGCGGCCGCGGACCTCTGGCGGATACCGTTTCATAGGCGCGGACCGAGGCGTCTCCGAGGAGATAGCGCCGATCCGCATCTCCCAACCCCGACTGCTCGAGAAAATGGCGGATGTCGAGTGACCGGCGGATGCGCGACAGCGCCTCATCGTCGCCGCGTATGCGAACTCTCCGTCCCGAGCTGGCCGTCTCGATTTCGACGGTTATTGCCTGTTCCGGCAGCAATTCCCCTGCGCGTTCCGGCCATTCGATCAGAACCGCGCCGTTCTCCAATCCTTCGTCGAGACCGAGTTCTTCGAGTTCGTCAGGACTTCCCAGGCGATAGAGGTCAAGATGCAGGACCGGAACCCGTCCCTCATAGGCTTGGACGAGGGTGAAGGTCGGGCTTGGGACGTCAAGATCGGGATCACCCGCCAGCGACCGGACGAGCGCGCGCGCCAGCGTGGTCTTTCCGGCGCCGAGATCTCCCTTCAGCGCGATCGCGTCGCCTTTGGCGAGAACAGCCGCAATATCCTCGCCAAGGCGGTTCGTTGCCGCTTCATCCGGTAAATCGAGCCGCAATTCGTTGTTGGCCATGGGCGGTTCTTACTCCGCCGCCGTCCTATAGCTTTCCGGCGATAGCGGGAAGCGGCAAGTGACGGTAGTGCCTTTTCCCTTGCCGGAATCGATCTCGACGCTGCCATGATGGAGTTCGACAAATCCCTTGACGATCGACAGGCCGAGACCGGCGCCGCGCCGGCGGCCGCCATTGCTGCGCGGTTCGAACCGCCTGAACACCGTATCGAGGATTTCCCGCGGCATGCCCGGACCGTCATCATGGACGGAAAATTCGACCCTGTCGCCTCGTAGCCGGCTTACGAGCGTGATGATGCTGTGTTCCGGCGCGTAATTGGCGGCATTTGCGAGCAGGTTAAACAGGATTTGGCGCACCCTGTTGCCGTCGGCGCGGAAACTTTGCGGTGCGGAGGAGAGGTCGAGCGCAAGCTCGATCGAATGCTCCCGCAACCTCTCGCCCACAAGCTCCGCGGCCGCCTCCACGGTCTGGCGGACCGGCACCTCGCTGATATCGAGTTCCATGATCCCCGCATCGACCGTCGCGAGATCGAGGATGTCGTTGACAATTGTCAACAGGACCGAGGAGGAGGAAGAGATGTGCTCGATATAGTCCCGCTGCTTTGCATTGAGCGGGCCGGTGGCGGCGAGCGTCATCAGTTCGGTGAAGCCGATGATGTTGGTCAGTGGCGAGCGCAGCTCATAATTGACGTGCTGGACAAAGTCGTTCTTGAGCTGGTCGGCGCGTTCGAGCGCCTCGTTTTTCTCCTTTAGCGCCCTCTCTATGTTCACCGAATCCGTGACATCCACGAAGGTCATCATCACCTGGCCGTTCGGCAGATGAACCACGGCATATTGCAATACGGTTCCGTTCAGCAGATCCGCTTGGCCGTGGCGGTCGCGCCGCTCCTCGTCGAAACCCGTGGCGGCTGCCACGAATTGCCGCCACGGGCTGTTGGCGGCAAGCGCGTCGCAGAAGGCGCGGATTTCGGAAATATGAGTGGTCGGCCCGAGAAAGCCATCCGGCAGCCCCCACAGGCGCGAAAAGGCGGGATTTGACAATCGAACCCGTCCGTCGGGTCCGAAAACGGCGACGCCTTCCGCCAGATGGTCGAGCGTTTCGCCTTGCACGCGCACCGCCGTCGTGTAGCGGCTTTCAAGGTCCATCCGCTCCGTCAGGTTCTCGAACACCCAGGTCACGCCGCCATTCGGCTGGGGCGTGGCAATGACGCGGACGGTGCGCCCGTCCGGAAGATGCCACCAATGTTCGGCGGAATCGACGGAGCGGTAGGCGGAAAGCAGGTTCTCCTTCCAGCGCCGCCATTCCGGCTGCTCGGCGAGCTTTCCTTCGCTGCGCAGACGGTCGAGAAAAAGAGCGTTGTCGGGCGCGCTCGCGAGGAACGCATGGTCCAAATCCCACAATTTCTGGAACGCCTGATTGAAGAAGCGCAGCTTCTGCTTCGAATCGAAGATCGCAACGGCTGTGGTCAACTGGTCGAGCGTATCGGAATGGCTTCTCAGGGTGCGTTCGAATTCTTCCTTCAGCCCCTCGATTTCGCTTCGGTCGACCGCGACGCCGGCCGTTCCCGCCGCGCCGGCGAACTCCGTGACCGCGAAATGCCTGCGGTCTCCCAGCACGACTGTCGAGAGTGTCTGCGAGAAGACCGGCTGCGCAAGGAGATGCCGCGCGATCATCTCGCGGGCCTGGGTGCCGAGGAACTCCCGCGATTCGCGCACCGCCGCCTCGGCCTTCGGAGTGTCCACGGCCTTGGCATAGGCCTCGTTGACCCAGCGCAATTTGCCTTCGGCGGAACGCAGCCAGAAAGGCATGTCGAGCGCATTGACCAGCCCGACAAGAAGAGCGTGCTCGCCGAGCAGTTGCTGGTGGGCGACCTGCAGTCTGGCGTGGTCCGTCTGGCTCTTGGTGAGCGAAAGGAAACGGACGACGGCGTGGCCGGTCGGGCGGCGGCCTTGAATTTCAAGAAAGCCGCCGCTCTGGGTTTCAACCGCCAGATCGAACGGTTCGCCGTTTTCGCGCAGCGCACCGATCGCCTTGTCCAGCGCCGCCGCCGAGCGGGGGGCAAGCCAGCGCCCGAAGGCGAGGAAGGCGCTCCGTTCTTCCGGCACGCCCGCCATGCTCTGCAGCGAGCCGACGAGTTCCGGCCGTCGCGCCTCGGTGGTCCAGACGATAAGCCGCTGGTCTTTCAGGTTGAGCAGGGCGTCATTGCGCTGAAGCGATGCGTTGAGGTCAGCGACCTTGGCCCTCAATTCGGTATTTTCATCCGCAATCCGAGCCCGCTCGCGTATGACCCAGATCGCGGAAAGCATCGCCGCGCCCATGACGCCGGCGAACATGGCAAGCTGGATCACGTCGCCTGCGCCGAACACCGGCTGGGAGAGCGGAATCGCGCCTTGGGCAAGGGCATGGGAGGGAAGAAAGACGGCGCAAGCCAGAAGCGGCTGGATCAGGCTGCGGAGCGGAAAGGATTGCTTGCGGCCAGTTCCCACAAAACAGAGCCGTGATCCGCTCTTCGCGGAATCGATCTTGCCGCCGACGTCGGTTTTCCCCGCGTCATGCGCTTTTGCCCCTGGCATGCCTTGTTCCTCTCCGCCGCGTGAACAGCCAGACTGCCCAAAACGCACCCTCTCCCGGCAACGCCGGGTTACAGCGAATCAGGCAACAATAACCCTCCGGCGAATCGGCGTGAAGAAGGCATGCGCCAAAAAACATGCCGGACGATTTGTCAATCGTCCGGCATCAATATGTTGTATCTATCTTAAAATATATTAGTACCTGTAGTGTTCGGGCTTGAAGGGCCCTTGCGGCGTGACGCCGATATAGGCCGCCTGCTCTTCCGAAAGCTCAGTCAGGCGGGCGCCGAGCTTGTCCAGATGCAACTTGGCCACTTTCTCGTCGAGATGCTTGGGAAGCACATAGACCTTGTTCTCGTAGTGGCCCGGCTTCGTCCACAACTCGATCTGAGCCAGGACCTGATTGGTGAAGGAGGCGGACATGACGAAGCTCGGATGGCCTGTCGCATTGCCGAGATTGAGGAGGCGGCCTTCCGAGAGCAGGATCATGCGCTTGCCTCCCGGGAATTCGACCATGTCCACTTGTGGCTTAATGTTCGTCCATTTCAGGTTGCGCAGGGCGGCGACCTGAATCTCATTGTCGAAATGGCCGATATTGCCGACGATCGCCATATCCTTCAGCTTGCGCATCTGGTCGAGGGTCAGCACATCCTTGTTGCCGGTGGCCGTGATGACGATATCCGCGCTTGTCGCCGCGTCGTCGAGCGTCACGACTTCGAATCCGTCCATCGCGGCCTGCAGCGCGCAGATCGGATCGGCTTCCGTGACCTTGACGCGCGCCCCCGCGCCGCGCAGCGATGCCGCCGAACCCTTGCCGACATCGCCATAGCCGCAGACGACCGCAACCTTGCCAGCCATCATCACGTCGGTGGCGCGGCGGATGCCGTCGACCAGCGATTCCTTGCAGCCATATTTGTTGTCGAATTTCGATTTTGTCACGGAATCGTTGACGTTGATCGCCGGGAAGGCCAGAAGCCCGCGCTTCTGCAGTTGATAGAGCCTGTTCACGCCAGTCGTGGTTTCCTCCGTGACGCCGCGGATGGCATCGCGCTGACGCGCAAAGAAACCGGGCGTTTCAGCCATGCGCTTCCTGATCTGTGCGAACAGGATTTCCTCCTCCTCGCTGCCGGGGTTGGAAAGCACGTCCTCGCCGGCTTCGGCGCGGGCGCCGATCAGGATATACATCGTCGCGTCGCCGCCATCGTCGAGGATCATGTTGGAGGGGGCGCCATCGGGCCACTGGAAAATCCGGTCGGTATAGGACCAATAATCCTCGAGGCTCTCGCCTTTGATCGCAAAGACCGGCGTTCCGGTCGCCGCGATGGCCGCGGCAGCGTGATCCTGGGTGGAGAAGATGTTGCAGGAGGCCCAGCGGACGTCCGCGCCCAGCGCTTTGAGAGTCTCGATCAGAACCGCCGTCTGGATCGTCATATGCAGCGATCCCGAGATGCGGGCGCCCTTGAGCGGCTTGGCGCCGCCGAATTCCTCGCGGCAGGCCATCAGGCCCGGCATTTCCGTTTCGGCGATTTCGATTTCCTTCCGGCCCCACTCCGCGAGGCCTATGTCCTGGACGGCATAGTCGTTGGAATTCGCCATTCTCTTTCTCCAAATTGTCCGGGTAGGCGGCCTCATCCGATAGCCGCAATCATACGCCGCTCCTATCAGATCGGCGCAAACGCGACAATAGATATAAAGAAATCTTTATCTCTCTATATCGAGCGTATCCATACGGGCGGATAATGGCGTTCCGGCTCGATCTCAGCTTTCTTCGCCGAAGCGGGAAGAAATAAGTTCCTCCAGCGCGTGCATGACTTCGATGGCCTGTGGACCGGACGCCTTGACGCTGATGCAACAGCCGGGGCTGGCGGCGAGCATCATCAGTCCCATGATCGAGGTTCCGCCAACGGTAACGCCGTCCTTCTCGACCTCGACAGTCGCGTCATAGGCCCCGACCACCTGGACGAACTTGGCCGAGGCGCGCGCATGGAGTCCCCTCTGGTTGATGATGGGGAACTCCCGCATCACGACGCCGGTCTGCGGATTGAGGAGTTCTGTCATTTGCCGTTGAGGAATTTGCTTGCGACGTTGATGTATTTCCGCCCGGCCGCCTGGGCTTCCTCCAGCGCCGAGGCCATGTCGTCGTTGACGCGGACGCTGGAGAGCTTGATCAGCATCGGCAGGTTGACCCCGGCGATCACTTCGACCTGCCCCGATTTCATCACCGATATGGCGAGGTTGGAGGGCGTGCCGCCGAACATGTCCGTCAGCACGATGACCCCGGCGCCGGTATCGGATCGCTTTACCGCCTCGACGATATCGCGGCGGCGTTGCTCCATGTCGTCATCCGCGCCGATGGAGACGGTTTCGAAATTCTGCTGCTGTCCGACGACGTGTTCGACGGCGTTCCGGAATTCTTCGGCCAAGCGACCGTGCGTCACAAGCACGAGTCCGATCATTCAGTGACGGCTCCCGACTGGCCCCGACTGCGGGTGCTACAATTTTGACCGCAATCCGGCGGGCGGAACGGCAAGTGCGCTATCTTGTCGATGCCCTTTGCGTTGACAAGCCCAAATCTGGCCTTTTTTTGTTCAATTTGACGCACGGTCATCCATCGCCCTCGCGCACCCCGCAGGGGCTTTCGCCAAGTCGCGCAAGGATGGCATGGACCGCAGGCAGCGGCCTTACCGCGGAGTCGATCGCGAGGTAAGGCAGGCTGACGCCGAGAAGGGAGACCCTCTCGTCAGGCTGGAAGCGCGGAGCGCGGTCCGCATCGACAAGGTCCACCACCAGGTCGAGAAGGGTCCGCCTTTCGCAGCGAACCTTTATCGGGCCGAACCCGCGCAATTCCATCAATCCCTCTATTGTCGGCGGAGCCTCGGCGACGATCTGCGCGCCCGACCGGCCGAGCAGGACCTGATCGTCCGAAACGAGACAACCGAAGCGGTTTGCCGCCTTGCACCAATCGAGGAGGGCCAGCGAAAGCGCCGTCTTGCCGGCCCCGGAAGGCCCGCGCAGCATGATGCCCCGATCTCCCGCGATCACCACACTCGCATGGTGGTTCCGCGGCGTCTGTCCGGAGCGAGACGGGGACAGGATCATTCCTCGGAAGGCAGGGTGACGACGAAGCGCGCGCCGCGTATGTCGCCCGGTTTGGTGCCCATGATGTTTTCAGCATTGAGCGTGCCGCCATGCGCCTCGATGATCTGCCGGCTGATCGACAGGCCGAGGCCGGAATTCTGGCCGAACGCCTCGCTGGAGGGGCGGTCGGTGTAGAAGCGTTCGAAGATACGGTCGATGCGCTCGGCCCTGATGCCGGGCCCATTGTCCTCGACGGTCAGGATGGTGTGTTTGCCCGCGCGCGACAATGTCACGACGATCCGTCCGCCTTCGTCCGGGACGAAGGAGCGCGCGTTTTCGATGAGGTTGGTCAGCACCTGCCCCAGCCTCAGATCGTGTCCCTGCACGAAATAGCCCTTTACGCTATGGGGCAGCTTGGCGGGCCGGAAGTCGATTTCGACGTGCTTCTTGCCCTTTCCGGCTTCCTTCGAGACGGCGATCAGATCCGCGACGAGCTTCTGGAGATCGATGCGGTTCGCATAGTCGCGCGCCAGTTCCGCGTCGAGCCGCGATGCGTCCGAAATATCCGTGATCAGCCGGTCCAGACGGCGCACATCATGCTGGATCACATCGAGCAGGCGTTTTCGCGATTCCTCCGTCTTGGCGATCGGCAGGGTTTCGACCGCGCTTCTGAGCGACGTGAGCGGGTTCTTCAATTCGTGCGAGACGTCCGCCGCGAAGCTCTCAATGGCTTCGATGCGGGCGTAGAGCGCATTCGTCATGTCGCGTATCGCGACCGAAAGATCGCCGATTTCGTCCTGCCGATTGGAAAAGTCCGGGATCTCCTGTCTGTTCTTCGTGCCTCTCCTGACGCGGATGGCGGCGGCGGAGAGCCGCCGGAGCGGCCGCGCGATGGTCGATGCGAGCAGCATGGAAAGGATCGCCGTGACCAGCGCCAGCACGCCGAAAAGCCTGACGATCGCCATGCGCTCTGCGGTCACGATCTTGTCGATGTCGCCGCCCTGTGTCGAAAGCAGGAGGACGCCGAGGACGGCGCGGAAGCGCTGGATCGGAACCGCGACGGAGACGACCAGTTCGCCCTGGTCGCTCACCCGCACAACGGTGGCGGGACTGCCGGTGAGCGCCGTCATCACCTCCGGATAGGCAGAACCGTTGCCGCCGGGCTGCTCGGTATAGACAGGCAGGTCGGTGCGCCGGATGAAGGCGATGATCGCCCGTTCGAACCGTTCGAGCAGGCTGGGCTTCTCCTCCTCGATGGGAGGCAGGTCGTAGCGCAGGATCTGGCCGCGCGAATAAAGATGCCGCGAATCGAGCAGCAGATTGGCGTCGCGGTCATAGATGCGGGCGCGGGTCTTGGTCGGCGAGATCAGCCGCCGCAAAAGCGGCGCCACCAGTTCGGGGTTGATCGGGAAATCCAGATTGTCGAGCTGGTCCGATCCTGGCGCCGTGCTCTGGCCGGCTTGCAGCTCGAGCAGCTTTTCGGGGTCGATATGGATCGAATCGGTTTCCACCGTGGCCGAAGATGCGATAGCGCCGGCGATGATCTCGCCCTGCGTCATCAGGCTTTCGACACGAGCGTCGATCAGCCCGTCGCGAAATTGGTTAAGATAGAGAATGCCGACGACCAGCACGCCGAGCGCGGCCATGTTGAGGAAGAGAATGCGGCGCGTCAGGCTGGAGAAGACGTGATGCTCCAGCAATCTGCGCAACGCCCGCAGGAAGCGCCGCATTATCCCCTGCCGCTTGCTCGCCTGGGAATCGGGCAGGATTATCTTGTCTGCTTCTGCCGCCATGGCGCAATTTTAGAGCAGTGGGCGCTCAATGGAAATCGCCGATCCGAACCTGCAGGCATAGCGCCGCAGGCAGGTTTCCATATTGTATACCTCAAACCTCACGGAAACGATAACCGACGCCGTAGAGCGTCTCGATCATGTCGAAGCTGTCGTCCACCAGCTTGAACTTCTTGCGCAGCCGCTTGATGTGGCTGTCGATGGTCCGGTCGTCGACATAGACCTGCTCGTCATAGGCCGAGTCCATCAGCGCGTCGCGGCTCTTGACGACGCCAGGGCGTTGCGCAAGCGAGTGCAGGATCAGGAACTCGGTTACGGTGAGCGTCACCGGTTCGCCTTTCCAGGTGCAGGTGTGCCGCTCCTGATCCATCACCAGCTGGCCTCTTTCGAGCGAGCGCGACTGCGGCCCCGGAGCCTTGGCGGAGGCGTCGCGCGTGCTTGCCCTGCGCAGAACGGCGCGGACGCGCTCGACGAGAAGCCGTTGGGAAAAGGGCTTCCGGATGAAATCATCGGCACCCATCTTCAGGCCGAAGAGTTCGTCGATCTCGTCATCCTTGGAGGTCAGGAAGATGACGGGCAGGTCGGTTTTCTGCCGCAGCCGCCGCAGGAGCTCCATGCCGTCCATCCGCGGCATCTTGATGTCGAGGATCGCCAGATTAGGCGGCCGCGAGGAAAGCCCCTCCAGCGCGGAAGCCCCGTCGGTGTAGGTTTCGACGCGATACCCCTCGGACTCGAGCGCGATGGAGACGGATGTGAGGATGTTGCGATCGTCATCGACCAGCGCGATCGTTGTCATGTCGGGCGACTCCCTCATAGGCGGTCCCTTCCTTTTGCGGGAAGGGGCTTTTGGAGGACAAATTGGGTACAAAATGTGGCGGCTACCCAAAAGGTATGTCACAGCCGCCTTCCGAATGCCACCCCCTCGCCCGGAACCTCTCCGAATTGAGTTGCGTTAAGTCTTCGGATATCGAGGATACAACCGATTTAAATATTTTTCAAAATTTCTAAATCGATTAATCGCTTGTTACAAAAGAGGTTTTTCTGGATGATAATTGGAGTTGTGTGGGGGATTGCCTTTTGTACGAGGCGACGCCGTCCGCAGTCGCCGACCATTCGGAGAGGTAAGGATGAAACAATTCGGCTGGCACAATCCCGACTGCGGTCTGGAAAACTCAGGTCTCTCCGGAGCGGGAGCCGCCTATTACAATCTCGCGGCGCCCCGTCTCTATGAGGAAGCGCTTCGCAGGGGCGAGGCGCGGCTGACCGACAAGGGCGCGCTGATGGCCATAACCGGGCGGCACACCGGTCGTTCCGCCAAGGACAAGTTTACCGTCCGCGACGCGAACACCAATGGGTCCATCTGGTGGGACAACAACGCGTCGATGTCGCCCGAGCATTTCGAAACGCTCTATGCGGATTTCCAGGCGCATGTGAACGGGAAAGAACTTTTCGTGCAGGATCTCTGGGGCGGCGCGGACGAAGCATTTCACCTGCCAGTCCGCGTCGTTACGGAATATGCCTGGCATTCGCTTTTCATCCGCAATCTTCTCGTCCGGCCGGAGCATGATGCCCTGAAGAGCTTCGTGCCGAAGATGACGGTTATCGATCTGCCCTCGTTCAAGGCGGATCCCGCGCGTCATGGGAGCCGCAGTGAAACCGTTGTCGCCGTTGACCTGACGCGGATGATCGTCCTGATCGGCGGCACATCCTATGCCGGCGAGATGAAGAAATCGGTCTTTACGGCGTTGAACTACATATTGCCGGGGCGCGGGGTCATGCCGATGCACTGTTCGGCCAATACCGGGCCGGATGGCGATTCAGCCATATTCTTCGGCCTCTCGGGGACGGGCAAGACGACGCTCTCCGCCGATTCGAGCCGGACCTTGCTGGGAGACGACGAGCATGGATGGGGACCGGATGGCCTCTTCAATTTCGAGGGCGGCTGCTACGCCAAGACGATCCGCCTGTCGCCGGAGGCGGAGCCCGAAATCTATGCCACGACGCAGCGTTTCGGCACCATTCTGGAAAATGTCGTCCTCGACGAGCACGGTGTCCCAGATTTCGATGACGGTTCGCTGACGGAGAACACGCGCTGCGCCTATCCGCTGCATTTCATTCCGAATGCGAGCGCGACCGGCCGCACCGGTCATCCGAAAAACCTTATCATGCTGACGGCGGACGCATTCGGCGTCTTGCCGCCGGTCGCCAAGCTGACGCCTGCCCAGGCCATGTACCACTTCCTGTCGGGCTATACCGCCAAGGTCGCCGGCACGGAAAATGGCGTCACCGAACCGGAGGCGACCTTCTCGACCTGCTTCGGCGCGCCGTTCATGCCGCGCCATCCAGCGGAGTACGGGAACCTGTTGCGCCGCTTGATCGCCGAGCACGATGTCGATTGCTGGCTGGTCAATACCGGCTGGACGGGCGGCGCCTATGGCGCCGGCCAGCGCATGCCGATCAAGGCGACGCGAACGCTTCTTGCCGCCGCGCTTGATGGCTCCCTTCATGAGGCTGCGTTCCGCACCGATCCGAATTTCGGCTTCGCCGTCCCGGTATCGGTGGCAGGCGTTGACGCGGCGATCCTCGATCCGCGCCGGACCTGGGCCGACAAAGCGGCTTATGACCGCCAGGCGCGTAAACTGGTCGGGATGTTCATCGACAATTTCGCCAAGTTCGAGGATCATGTCGACGCCGACGTGAACATGGCGGCGCCTCGTATTCAGGAAGCGGCCGAATAGAGCGTGTTTGTCAGCGGAGTGGCGCGTGAGCGCGCCGCTCGTCATTCCATGACGACGCTGTGGTCCATTGCCTGGGGCCTGTCCGCCTTGCGCAAGAGCAGAAGGAGCGGGATCGCGACGATCGACAGGATGGTCATCAGCCTGAAATCGTCGATATAGCTGATGATGGTTGCCTGCAGCGTAATCGCGCCGTCAAGCGCCGCCCGGCCCGCCTCGGTGAAGGGGCTCATCAGCTTCATCACCTCAGGGTTCTGGAACGCCGGATTGAACGGGGTCACATAGGTCGCAATGTCGGCATGGTTGGCCTGGGTGTTTTCGCTTAGCAGAGCCATGACGATCGAAATGCCGACGCTCGAACCGATGTTGCGTGAAAGATTGTAGAGGCCCGTTCCTTCGGCGCGCATTTTGGCCGGCAGGGTTTCAAAGGTTACAGTGGTGAGCGGCACAAACAGGAAGCCGAGGCCGGCGCCTTGGACGAAACCCGTCACGGCGATCTGCCATTCGGAGACGTCGGGTGTCCATCCTTCCATCAGATACATCGCCCAGGCGGTGACCAGGAAGCCCACCAGCAGAAGCAGGCGCGTGTCGACCTTGTTGATCAACCGGCCGACGAAAAACATGCACATCATGGTGCCGAGGCCGCGTGGCCCCATGACAATGCCGGCGGTGAGGACCGGATAGCCCATCAATGTCTGCAGATAGGGCGTCAGCAACGCGAGCGACGCCAGATAGGTGATGCCGACGACGAAGATGAAGATCATTCCGACCGTGAAATTCCTGTCCAGGAACAGTGCCGGATTGACGAAGGTTCCCTTGGCCGTGAAGGTATGGACGAGGAAGACATAAAAAGCCGAGGCCGCGACGATCGCCTCGATGATGATTTCGCCGGACGCAAACCAGTTCAGCTGTTCGCCGCGGTCGAGGACCATCTGCAGGGCGGCGATCGCGACGCTGAGAGCGCCGAAGCCCAGCCAATCCAGCCGCGCGAACAGGTCCCGCTTCGTTTCGGTCACAAAAATCGAGACGCCGACGAGCGCGACCACGGCGATGGGGACATTGATGT
>Ga0187809_10000201_pt1 | contig 38174 bp, 38 predicted proteins | sample NC_wetland_sal_i_8_FD_132415 | JGI IMG/M metagenome (GOLD analysis project Ga0187809, IMG submission 132415) | Wetland sediment microbial communities from Neuse River Estuary, North Carolina, USA - ASW_4 | ecosystem: Environmental > Aquatic > Freshwater > Wetlands > Sediment | place: USA: North... | reverse complement strand
TTGAGGTCGATACCGCGCAACGCTTCGTACGCGCTCTCCTTCTTACCGTAGGTTTTATATACTTTTTCGACTGTAATCATAGAGATGGTGCTCCTTTACGACCCCTAGCATACCGGGTCGGTGTGAATATAGTATGAATTTACTGAGTCAAATCGATAACGAGCTTAAGCCCCGGCTTGTTATCCTCGGCATGGATCTGCCAACCTTGCCGGTGTACAAGCTCGCGCACGATTGCAAGCCCCAAGCCCAAGCCGCCGGTCTCGCGGCTGCGTGACGGATCGACCCGATAAAACCGCTCAAAGAGGTACGGTAGGTTTTCAGCGGGTACACCTTTGCCATCATCGGCAATCACGATCTGCTTTTTACTGGCGGTAATTACGATGGTCTTACCGCCCGAATAACGAAGCGCATTCTGTACCACGTTGGATAAAATACGCTCCAGCGACTGCCGATTAGCAACCAGAATATAGCTGGGAGCCACCACAATTTTAAGGACCATTCCCTTTTCGGTAAGTTGCGTGGTGAACGTTTCGCGCAGCTCCTTGCACACCGTATAAAGATGCGCTCCTTCTATATGATCGACGATGGCCGAACGGGCTTTGGTATATTCGTTTAACTGCGCCACCAGCTCAGCAAGTCGATCGGTTTGCTGAGCCAAGGTTTTAAGGCGGGATTTAGTGGTCGGCAGGACGTCCTCCTGCATAGCGGTCAGCTGGCTTACCATGGCCGAAAGCGGCGTATTGAGTTCGTGCGAAGTATCCGAAATGAGATCCTTCCGCAATTCTTCCTCATGCCGCAAGCGGCTGATGAGGTCGTTAAACTCCCGGAAAACTTTGTCGAATTCACGGATACCCGTTGGCTGCAATTCTACCTGATAATTATTTTCCTTCAGCGATGCGATAGCTTTGTTGAACTGACCGAGTGGCTTGGCGATGTAGCGCGCCGCCAGGAGGCCAAGTACCAGCGGCCCGCCAAGTACGATAATAAGCACTTGCACTAGCCGCGACCACCACGGCGCGGGTGTATGCATCGATCCATACACCACGGCATTGATCCCAGTGAGACTGACGAGCGCGATCGGCCCGGCAATGAGTATCAGCGCCGCAATACGGACACTCAAGCGGGTACGCAGCGATTGATGAAACGTGAGCAATGCGGCAGCGCCCGCAAAACAAACCAGTAGGAATATGAGCACCCAGAACCGCACCACGCCATTCACCCCTTGAACCGATAACCCCTGCCGATAACCGTTTGAATATATGCGGGATGAGCAGGGTCGTCTTCGATAGCCCGGCGGATACTCTTGATGTGCGCATCGATGGTGCGATCGTAGATATCATGCCCGGTCGGGTCGTCGTATATGCGATCGATCAACTGCTCGCGAGTAAACACGACTCCCGGCTGCATTGCCAGTGCTAACAAGATATTAAATTGCGTGGTGGTCAGCATAATACTCTCGCCGCGCTTGTCAACCTGCATGGTGGCAGGGTCTATCTCAATTTCACCGCGCATGATACGCGCATGGCCATGGCGCCGCAGCAACGACTGTACACGGGCCACGAGCACGTTGGGATTGAACGGTTTTCTGATGTAATCGTCGGCGCCGACTTGGAGCCCTTTCACTTCATCGTCATCACCGTCTTTCGCCGTCACAATGATAATCGGAATTATGGAAACTTCTCTAATCTGCCGACACACTTCCAGACCATCGACGAGCGGCATATTAATGTCCAGGACAACTAGATCCGCTCCATGGCTTCGGAATATATCAACCGCCTGTTGTCCGTTTTCGGCCTCACTCGTACTAAAACCGGCCTTGTGCAAGTAGGCAATCTCTGCCTCCCGGATTGCCGCCTCATCCTCTGCTACTAATATTTCCATGATTCAAGTGTAACCTACGGCCGTGAATTTGGTATGAACGGAATAGAGTGCACGAAGCGTCTGGTCTGCTATCATTATCGTCATGGCAACATATGACTTCTTCATCGCTGGGCGCTGGCGGAACAAAGACAATATCAGGCCGGTGCTCGACGCGGTGCGGGCAAGCGGCAAGACCGCGTATTGCTTTATAGAAAATGCGTACGAAGGCGAGAAGCTCTCGTTCAACATCGACAGCCAGGCTGACATCGAAGCCTCGATGTCAGCCTCGGAGCAGATGCCCCAAGACGACCCGATGATCCACAAAATCTTCGAGAACGATATTGCCGGCGAGCGCGGCGCTGATAACTTTCTGTTGGTCATGCCCGCAGGCATAGCCGGCCATATCGAAGCGGGCGTCGCCTACGGCATGGGTAAGAAATGCTACGCGGTGGGAAAACCCGAAAAGACCGAAACGCTTTACTGTATCTTTGACAAAATATTCCCGGATCTCGCCGCACTGGAATCATGGCTCGCAAGCGACGAAGCCTGACATTACTACTTCGAGCCTCCACGCTCAACCCATCGCATACGCGCAAGCACCCGGGTCTTACGCAACGTGCGCCGTACCCTCGGCTTGAGGTAAGGTAATCGTAAACGTAGATCCTTGGCTCGGCTTGGAAACAAGTACCAGCTGGCCGTGATGCAAATGAATTACCTTTTTTGCCCAATAAAGCCCGAGACCCGAACCGCCAGCTGCGATGGATAACGGATTGTCGACGCGGGAAAACTTCTGAAACAGGTTTGCCTGGAGCTCTTTCGGAATACCAACACCGTGGTCGCGGACAGCGATAGCCACTTGCCGCTTACCGGTACGCAGGCTCACGGTTATCGGCTTGCCGGCGGGCGAATACTTGCCCGCGTTATCGATAAGGTTTTCAATTGCCATTCGCAATAAGCGTTCATCTGCCGGCACCGTAATCGGCCCGGTCGGCATATGCAGTCCGATCTCCTTTCCCTGATCCGCTAGCGTCAGACGTTGCTCCTCCACAACGTCGGCCAGTAGCTTTGAGAGATCGCATTCATTCGGCTCCAGCCGCACTTTACCTGCGTCGAGCCGTGCCACATAGAGGAGCTGATTGATTATTTTCAACTGGCGCTCGTTGCTTTCAAATGCTTTTGCCAAAAACTGCTGCTGCTCTGGTGTAACGGGCCCTATATAACCCTGCATCAGCAACCCCACGTACTGCTTGACGCTTGTTGCCGGCGTGCGCAATTGATGCGAAGCGAGCGACACGAATTCGTCTTTAGCCTTGTTGATTGCAAGGAGCTGCTCACGCTGTTCGGCAAGCACGGCCGTCTTGGCCTCCAACTCCTGTTGCCTTCTCATTACTACATCGGTAAGCTTGCGCTCGCTGATGTCCTCGACAGTAATAAGAAAGTACGTGACTTTTCCGCTCGCGTCTCGCTGCGGAGCCATGCGCACATTGACCCACACGGTAGAACCATCTTTACGGACGAAGCGCTGCTCATGATGATAGCCGTTGATCCTTCCGCTTTGCATATCATGAACTGCACGCAGATTTTGAGCTACATCATCCGCGCCGATAACATCTCTGAGTCGCTTGCGAAGCAGCTCTTTTTGGCTATACCCCAAAATATAACAAAGATATTGGTTAACCAGAAGAAACCTTCCGTCTTTGGGGTCGTTATGGGCGATGCCGATCGGCGCATTGTTGAAGGTAAGCGCGTATCTGGCCTCGCTCTCGGAAAGCGCGGCTAAAGCAATTTTACGCTTTGTCACGTCACGCGAGCTCAACACTACCGCCTGCAAATGAGGATCATGCAGCATGTTGATGCCGATGGCTTCGATATCGCGATAGGTTCCATCGACATGCCGGAGCCGAAAGTCTCCCTTCAACTCCTGACCAGGCCTGGACGCGATGAGGCTTTTTATAAAACGGCGTTTACTGGCGCGGTCATCCGGATGCACCAACGCCGAATCAAAGATATTCGCGCCAATCCGGGCGCGAGGGTTGGCGCCCAAAATCCGCCCAATCGCCGGGCTTTGATAGATAATATTGCCGTCGCGGTCAAAAACGGTAATGATGTCCGAAGTATTTTCAAGTGCGAGCCGTAAGTGCGCTCCACTTTCCGCAGACATTCCTGTACTGCGTCGGAGAGTATGCGTATCTCGAGCAGGGAGGTTTGTGTCAGTAATTCCTGATTCTTTTTCCCTGTTCATATGGCGCTTACATGATTATTTATCAGTGAATCATATGCGCATCCGACAATATGTAATAAATCCAACTATTGCGCGCTACTGCTTGAACTTTTCTGGCCTACCCAAAATTGTCATAGGGCGCTCGCGCCGGATATTGTCTCCTCGATAATGAAGCGAGAGATATGTAAGGGGAACCCATCCCTGCGGCGGCGTTTGCGTGCATTGTCCGCACAGGCGCTACCGCTGAGCGTTCGCTGTGACCCCGAGGCGCTCTCTCGTTTCCACGTACTGCACAAACCGCTCCGCTTGGCCGTGCTTGCAAAAACGAATCGTAAAATCGCCGATCCTTGTATGTACCGTAACCGCAGAGAATGGGCCGGCCGCCGAATGTCTGATGCCTATTACCAGGTCGTAGCCCAACTCATCCTGCGTCGTATATCCCGGCTTGTGGTCTAAGAATATGATGCGGTGACTCGTAGCTACCAACATGCCCTCACTAAAATTTAATAAGCCGCCACCTTCACGATAACGGCCATATACTGCAGCTTCGATATGCTCTCCTTCATGGATGATTTGCGGCAGATACCTGTACGAGAACCTTAGTACCCCGAAACCAGTTATGCCGGCGTCCCGTAGCTCCTGTTTGATACGCGCTGTATGTGCATCTGAGGGTGCCATAGTTGTTCCCTCCTACTTATATTTATAGTCCAGCTCATGAACGAGGGCTATGATTTTCCCGACTATAAAAAATAGCGATAACACTACGCTCCATTTGCGGACAAGTTACACTTTGGCCGACGCGCGGTCGTGGTCTATACTTGTAGGGTAAAAAGTAATTTTAGAAACGGAAGACCAAAGCATGCTGAACAAACTTGGGAATTTTATCGCCAAAAACCGCTGGTGGGTCATCGGTGTCTGGGTGGTGGTTTCGATAGTTATCGCTTCCTTCGCTCCAAAACTCAGCTCAGTTACCAGCAGTGACCAGACAAGCTTCTTGCCAAACAAATATGAATCGGTCCAAGCTCAGAAAATCGGCGAGAAAGCCTTTCCCCAGTCAAAAGATGACACTGAAATCCTCTTGGTAAAACGTCAGGATGGCGGCAAACTTACGCCTGCCGACCATACTGCCATACAGAAGCTCGCCAACAACCTGCAGGCTGCCAAGCTCAATAAAGTTGCAGCCGTACAAACTTCGCCGCAGTCAGTTTCCAAAGACGATACCGCCCAAATGATACAGATCATCGTAAAGGGGCAGGCACAGGGAGACCAGTCAGATGTCACTTTCGTAAACAACGTACGAGACAAGGTTAAGCAGCTGGTAGCCGGTACCGGACTAAAGACCGGCCTGACCGGTAACATTGCCATCAACGCCGACAGCAACAATCAGTCGAACAAGGCGCTTAAGATCGTAACCATGGCAACCTTTGCGCTGGTTATCATTCTGCCCGGTATTATATTCCGCAGCCCCATCGCCGCCTTTGCGCCAGTGCTGGCCGTTACACTGGTATATACCCTGTCACAGTCGCTCATTGCGCTCATCGCCAAGGCGTTCAATTTCAAAATTGATAATAGTCTCAGCATCCTTTATACCGTCGTACTTTTCGGCATCGGAACTGACTATATCCTATTTCTGTTGTTCCGCTACCGTGAACGGCTACGTGCCGGCGAACGTGGACTCGACGTCGTTGCATTTGCGCTAAGCCGCGCTGGGGAGGCTATTTTGTCTGCCGCGCTTGTCGTAGCAGCCGCCTTTGCCGCGCTCGGGTTCTCTGACTTTGGCATATTCAAAAACCTGGCGCCCGGTCTGATTGTCAGCGTACTCACCATGCTCATCGCCGTACTTACACTTATCCCTGCCGTCATAGCAGTCATCGGCCCGAAGATATTCTGGCCCAGCAAGAACTGGCAAAAGCAGCCGAAGGCTACCCGCACAAAGAAGATCGGTGGCTTTGTAGCGCGCCGACCTGGCTTGGTAGCCAGTATCGTATTAGTTGTGCTGATCGCGCTCGCCACCGGCTACCCACAGCTCAAGACCAACTATGACTTTACCAGCCAGATGCCGCAGACTACCGAATCCGCCAAGACGTACAATCAGGTATCTAAGCTCTTTTCAGCCGGCGCCATCTCTCCCACACAGATCCTGCTCGTTTCCACAACTGGCGCCAAGCTGTCACAAACACAAATAGATACTACTTCCCGAAAAGTTGATGCCATCAAGAACGTGACGCCGGCCGGACCGGCAAAGGTTTCTCAGGATGGCAAGACTGCCGAAATTACGGTGTTCCTACCCGGCAATCCCGACACCACCAGCTCCCTTGACTTCGTACAGAAAACCTTCCGGCCACAAGCCCACGCCGCCGCACCCACAGGTACGAAGGTATATGTGAACAGTGAGAGCTCCGCCTTCGTGGACGTCCGGTCTGCCGTGAGCCGTGATTTGGCGGTCATTCTACCGGCTGCCGCAGTCATCATCTTCGCCATTCTGGCACTGTTGCTGCGTAGTGCGCTTGCACCCCTTTACCTACTCATCGCCGTAGCCCTTGGCTACACGGCTACGTTAGGTGGTACTACATATCTCTATCAAAATATCATCGGCGATCCGGGGCTCATCTTCTTCCTGCCTATCATGGTATATATATTCGTCGTAGCCGTCGGCACCGACTATAATATCCTCACCATGACCCGTCTGCGCGAAGAAGTCCGCCATGGGATAAAGCCGCGCGAAGCTTCTGATCTTACCATCGAGCACAGTAGTACCACGGTTGCTTCGGCCGGGTTGATCCTGGCTGGTACGTTCGGCTCGTTATCGCTGGCTGGCCTGAGCTTCCTGGAACAAATGGGTTTCTCGATCGCTTTCGGCATCATTCTGTCAGCCTTCATGATCGCGCCACTGCTTGTTCCGAGTGTAGCCGCACTCCTTGGATACAAAGTCTGGTGGCCCGGCCACAAGCCCTCACGCGACCCGAATAGGGCATAAAACCTTCCATGGGGCGGTAAAAGTAAGTCGCTTACCTGCCGCCCTCCTGCTAGAAAATAAAAAATGCCGGGCTATAAACCCGGCATTTTTGGACCATGGATACGCTAAATCTAGTAACGATTCCTGCGTTGGTTGTTATCACGATAACCGCCGCCGTTAGCCGGACGCGGCTGCTGCGGACGTGCTTCGTTAACCGTGATAGTACGGCCGTCAACCTCTTTGCCATTCATTTGTTCAATGGCTGCTTTTGCTTCGTCGTCATTATCCATTTCGACAAAACCGAAACCTTTGGAACGGTTTGTCTCGCGGTCAACGATGACTTTTGCTGATGCGACGGAACCAAAGCCAGCGAAAAGCTCGCTTAACTGGTCATCCGTTACTGCGTAGGGCAATCCCCCTACAAATAATTTGGTTGCCATTGGCATCCTCTCCTGTTTTCGCGAGGTACCTGGCAATCGAACCTAGTAGCTGCACCCAAACGAAATGATCTTTATTGAATTAATGTTAACGTTAAAATATCAAGCAGCTTGCTTCTAACGTGCGTAGTATAGCGCTTTTTCCCTGATGTGGCAAATTTTACAAGGCTTATTTGCGCTATTTATCGTCGAGTCGGGGCTGTCAGCTACGAGCGCCGCTTTGCCTTCTTCACCACCCCCGCATGCCGGAAGCCAAGCGCAGCCAGTACAAGCAGCAGAGTGCCTGCCGCCAAAGCTCCAAAGGCGGCATAGCCAGCGACAACCGCCATGGTATCAAAAGCGTAAGCATTGAGGAGCAGGCCCCGAAGCGTCTCACCCTGGAATACGGTACTCACTTCTCCGGCGAGCTTTTTGTCAGTAGGATTTGCGCGCGAAGCGGTACTCAGTTCCGAATAGGTTTTACCGCTGCCGATTTCGTTGAGATGAACGGCAATATAATGATCAGCGAATGTTTCGGCTTGCGCGCCAGTCGTCAGCTGCTGTCCGGCGTATTTGCTCATAGCAGCTTTGTCGGCCGACGGCAATGCGTTCAGACTGCCGCTGCCGGTAGCCGGGAACATAATCTTCTCAGTCGCTAATTGATTATGTACTTGCGTGTGGATAAAGTTATGCGCATAAAACAGTACTCCGGATGCCGCCAGCAAAACTACGGCTATTACAACCCCCGTAGTTGATATAAGCCTGTCTACGGTGCTACGATTCATGTTTGTATTCCCCTTGTTGGTGCCTTAACGTATTTAGCTTTATTTTAGCATAAGCGCTTGGAAGCTTACGCAAGCATGAGTGTAAAAGCTGCGACATGCGCAAAGCCGTGACTTGGGTCACTGCAAGCAGTAAACGTAAGCCTCCTCGGGCTACACATACCCGCATGACAGGATCCTGGGATGGCGATTACGGGCTGTGCTTGGATGTGACAAGGTTGAATATAGAAGCGACCAGAATGGCAGCGGCCGCAGCAACGAGTATACTACCGGCATCAAATCCCCCCATAAGCTGTCCTTCAACGAAGTAGCGAGCCATCCACCCGCCGACAAGTGCGCCGATGATGCCGTATAGCCCGCTTCCTCCGATTCGCCGCAGCGCAGCGCCAGGTTCGGCAACCAAAGCAACCGCCCAACCGCTCAGAAACCCGAACATTACCCAAAACAATAACTCCAACATAAACACATCGTTACCGTTTAATCGGATTCATAATATATGCTCTCATGGAAGGCGCGCCGTAAAATAAAATATAAAAATAGTGTAAGATTTTTTATATGGAGGCGTGGTCATTCTTTAGGATAATACGGCGGTATATGCGCATGATTGTATGGCGATACGGTCGAGTTAGTTTATGAAGTTGAGATTATGGAGTGAGACGTCCTGGCGAGGCACATGGGCAAAAGCGAAAGCCGGTGCCAAAGTCAGGACGCATGCTTTTGTGGTTCTGCTTGTATTCCTGGCGACGCTCGCCGCTTTTGTGTATTACGCCAACAGTGTGCGTAACAGCGTACACAAAGACGTCGATTCAGCGTTTCAGCAGCAACTGCGTGTATTGTCAACTGGCACGACATCACGCTTACAGCTCTATGAAGGCATCTTGCGCGGCGGCGCAGGCTTGTTCTTTGTCAACAAAACGCTCACGCAGGCAAACTGGACAAGCTACTTCCGACCCTACGATATACAGAGCCAGTTCCCCGATGTAGAAGGCATCGCGTTCGACCGTTATCTGACAACAAACGAAGTGTCGGCATTTTTACAAAGCATACATGAGCAGGGGCAGCCGAGCTTTACGATCACACCCCCCGGCGAACGGGCTGTCTATGTACCGACCACTTACATGGCAAAATATTCTTCTCCTAATGATAAGGCCAGCGGTTACGACGGGTATACCGACCCAGTTCGCAAAGCAGCCATGCTGGAAGCGGCAACTTCAGGCAATCCCACAATGTCAGGCCAGACTCGTCTAAGAAGTGCGCCGAACACACCGACTTTCATCATGTATCTGCCCGTCTATGCCGACTCCAGCTCACTCGATACGCCGACCGAGCGGCAAGCAGCCACCTATGGCTTTGTATCCGTGGCCGTAAATATTCACGATTTCGTTACCAGGCTGCTCAAACAAAACCCTAACAAAAACTTTGGGCTGAAATGGTATGATGCGCAGTCCCCGCGGAATAACCAGCTCGTATACAAAAGTCGTAATTTTGACGAACTAGCCAAAGAGTCGGACTCTGTCATACAGACCATACCCTTCACTACGTACCAGCATAATTGGAAAGTGACCGCTGTTGTTGGTCCAGGTGTCGTACCGACAGCAGAGCGGGAGCGTCCGTTTACTACGCTGGCTTGGGGCGTCCTTGCAAGCACTGCGCTTGCCAGCGTCATTTGGGTGCTCATTTCCAGCCGCGAATTTCTATTGAACCGGCAAAAGCAACTTGAAGTCCAGACTGCAAAAGACGACTTACTCTCGCTCGCGTCACACCAACTACGCACCCCCGCCACCGTTGTGAAGCAATATGTCGGCATGCTGCTGCAGGGATACGGCGGCAAGCTCACGCGCGGACAGACTAGCATGCTTAAGCATGCATACGACAGCAATGAACGACAGTTACAAATCATTAACCAGCTCTTGTACGTAGCCCGCCTTGATGCCGGGCGGATCATACTCCACAAAGAAGTTATTGATATCGGCAATTTGTTGAAGCAAGTGTGCGATGAACAGCGCATCGAAGCCAGCCAACGCAAGCAAAAGCTCGTGTGCGAAATACCTGAACACGAGCTGGCTGCCGAAGTCGACCCGCAGTATTTCCATATGGTGCTGGAGAACCTCGTTAACAATGCAGTAAAATACACGCCGGATAAAGGCACGATAACGGTCCGGGCACGCCCTTCCCAAGACGAGATGCTCGTCACCGTAACTGACACCGGGATCGGCATTGATGAAGATCGCCAGGAGATGATATTCGATAAGTTTACACGCCTTGATAATGAGCTGGCTGCAAACACCAGCGGCAGCGGTATCGGGCTATATCTTACTAACCAAATTGTCAGCCTGCACGGCGGATACATAGAAGTGAAGTCTCGTCCTGGTCACGGCTCTAGTTTTACTGTTCACTTGCCTATTAACGAATCCGGTGAGGGCATAGAAGAAATATCATCATAGACTTAGCGGACGGAACCGCCTACACTTAAAGTAGGGTAGGCTTGATAGAGACATGAAGCGAATCCTTATTATCGAAGATGAATTGCCGCTACGCGAAGCATTCGCGCTGCTGCTCAAGGCGGAAGGTTACGAAGTCGAAGTAGCGGAGAACGGCAGGGTCGGATTGGATAAGGTGAAAGTTTTTCAACCAGACGTAGTCTTACTCGACCTCCTCATGCCAATTATGAACGGCATGGATTTCTTGAAAGCCGAAGCAAAGCGTCGGCGACAAAAGGCATATTCTTATAAAACGCTCGTTCTCAGCAATTTATCAGACCCGGTGACTCGCGAAGATGTCAAAGACTACCGTATAGCAGGCGTTGCTATGAAAGCCGACTTATCACCAGCAGAGTTGGCCCTTGCCGTTAAGAAACTAGTAAACAGCTAACCAAAAGAGGAGTATGTATGGCACACATATTAGTCGTGGAAGATGAAGCCCCGCTACGTGAGGCATACCAAACCATACTGACGACACATGGGCATAAGGTCGATACTGCCGCAGACGGAGAAGCCGCCTTGCAGCAGCTCCACAAGGCCCAACGCATTCCTGAGGTTATCCTGCTTGATATGAAGCTGCCGCGCGTCAGCGGCCTGGAGTTTTTGCAGCGTCTGCAACAGGAAAACAGCAAAGTACTCAAATCGGCAATTATCATCTTCAGCAACCAGGAAAACGAACCAGACATCGACGAGGCTTTCCGCCTCGGCGCCCGTAAGTACATTCTCAAAGCTTGGGCCTCCCCTCGAAATCTCGTCAAAATAGTCGACGAAGTTTTGGGTAAGTAAGCTTGCTGGTTCTTTGCACAGAAGATCGCGGCTTTTTAGATGTTTCGCGATAGATAGAACCGCTTCAGTAGCAGAAACGGCGCACTAGAGCTACAGCCCACTGATCAAATCCTCGTCGTTACGGAGGGATAATAGTTTGCGTTTGTCGATGGTGTAGAGCTGCTGCTTATAATTGATGATCTTTTCTTTGCGCAAGCGGGACAACTCCAGGGCAATGGTTTCCCGCGTGGTGCCGAGCATATCGGCAAGCGTCTGATGCGTCAAACGCAGATTGATACGCTCCTGCCCGTTCCCCATATCTTCACCAAATCGTAGCAGCAGATAGTGCAGCAAGTGTACGAGTTTGTCACGCGACTTCGGCTGCTCAAGCGCATTGATGTGGACTTTGGAGCCTACGTGTAAACGGATTGCCTGCCGTAGCAAGTACTGCCCAACCTCCGGATGATTCATGACCGTTTCAATAAGCTCTTCGCGCGGGACCAGATACACCTGACAATCCGTATAAGCGCCATAGAAATAATACGCAGTCGATACTTCGTGCAGGAACCAAGCCTCCGGCAGCACTTCATACGGAGCGCTGAGCGAGATAATCTGCTCATCGCCGTTAGCTGAAATATTGTACGTTCTCACTATGCCGCTTTTTACGACGTATGTATACCGTGGAACTTCTCCTTGGAACAAGATGGTCTGGCCTTTTTTGAATTGACGCCAGGAGTAGTTATCGAGCAAACCGGCTAGCGGCGATTGTACTGTTTGGTGCATGGTAATCTTCGGTTATCCAAATTTAGTGACAAGTCGGCCTATCATCTATTGTAGACCCCTTGTTAAAAAAATCACAGCCCGTTTTGAGTGTAGTGTCCTATGCTGAAATTATCATCCTAAATTCCATGAGAAAGGAGATGATAGATGAGAAAAATGCAACTACTGCCCAAAACAGCACGGGTAAGCGATGTACTGCTGGAAGATCTACAATACGACGTTACGGGCGAATGGCAAGAAGCCGAACGACGACAAGCGGCACGCCACTGGCCCGCCAAACTACACTTGGGTGAGCAACGTATAAAACGCAAAAGGCACAACTTCAAATTGGTCGCCAACTAGCATCGCCTTTCTTTCACGGCCACCGCCGCAGTACATCACTGCGGCGGCTTTAGTGTCGGGGTTTTCTGCACATTTACTTTCTTTCGGTGGTATAGTGTAATACGAAACATGAGCGGCATATTTCGTAACAAACATCCAGCACACGATCAAATCTGGCATGTACAAATAGTAGTACTGGTGGCCATTCTATTGCAGGTCGCACTACCAGATAACTTCTCCAATTTCGCGCGGTACGGCATACCTGTCATTGAAGCACTGCTTCTGATTGCATTGTCATTCACGACCCCGCGAAAACGTGTATTTAAATCAATTACAAGACGGATTAACGCACTGTTACTTATCGGCTTCGTCTCGGCAGGCAACGGCTACGCGTTATGGATAGTTGCCGACAAACTGCTCAAGGGCGGTCATATCGGCAACGGCCGTCAACTCACCTTGGCAGCCATCAATCTTTTCCTGACGAATATTATCGTCTTTGCGCTCTGGTACTGGGAAATGGACGGCGGTGGGCCGGGCGAACGCCAGCGAATCGAAAGTTACGAACAGGACTTTTTATTCCAACAGCATCGGCACGAAAAATACAAACACCCAGATTGGAAGCCGATGTTTCTAGATTATCTCTACGTTTCAAGCACGAACGCCATGACGTTCGGACCCGCCGACACCATGCCACTCTCACGGCGCGCTAAAATGCTGATGCTCACGCAATCAACCGTCTCGCTCATTGTCATTGCACTTGTTGCAGCCCGCGCGGTCAGTATTTTGCAGTAACCGATTCTGCCGCATGCTTATGCAGCAATTGTTCGCGTGCGTCATGCAGCATATACAGAGAGCCAGTAACCAATAGTAACGGTTCTGGGCACTTAAGTAATTCGCGGCAAGCAGCGGTAAGATCGGGTTCGAGGGATACTTTGCCGCTCTGTAAGTAGTCGTGCAGTTCTTTGGGATCTACCGCCTCTTTGGATGTTAATTTGCCCGATTCAACCTCGAACGACGTCACGATGATGTGTTCGGCCATCGCTGCCAATATACTGAGCGGGACCTGCCAACGCTCGGTTTTAGTTCCCACAAATGCAGCCAGCGCTGCAATGGATTGGCTCGGAAAAGCAGCATGCACGCTCTGTGCGAACGCGGCCATTTTCTGCTCGTTATGTGCGCCGTCAAGAATTATAGTCTTGCCATGTGCGTGATACACTTCCATGCGTCCGGGGATGCGCACCTCAGTTGCACGTTTAATCTGGGGAAGCTTCAACTTTGGAAAGCCGTCCCGTTCAAGAACATAACGCACCGCCCGCTCCGCCAAATAAAAGTTACGCTGCTGGAATAACGGCAGGTGCGCGGCAGCAGGTTCGTAGGCACTGGGCGACAATTTGTATAGCACAGCCCGCTCCCGCCGGCACGCCGCTTCCACCGCATCCATAACTTCATCTGATTGCGTGTACATAAATACCGAGTTATGCACGTGCACAATGCCCGCCTTCTGTGCGGCGATTTTCGCTATGGTATCGCCAAGAATGTTCATATGATCAAGGCCGATATCGGCAATGATACATACTTTGTCCTCGCGTGATATAACGTTCGTCCCATCAAGCAGCCCACCAAGTCCCACTTCGACAACCGCATAATCAACTTCACGGAGGGCAAACTGCCAAAATGCGAACGCGATCAACAACTCAAAGTACGACGGATGTATACCGCTGGCGGCCACCATATCCAAAAAATCGGCAAGCGCGCTGCAAAACTCACGCTCAGGCAGCGGGGTGTGATTAATCTGCACGCGCTCATTCATCGCGTCTATGTGGGGACCCACTGTCAGGCCGACATTTGCGCCCGCCGCTTCGAGCAGCGCAGCCGCGTAATATGCGGTTGAAGTTTTGCCCGATGTCCCCGCTACATGCACAACCTTCAAACGATCTTGTGGATTTCCCAGATAAGCCATCAGCGCACGCATCCGATCAAGCGTGTACGTATTCGAGCCGGGCTGGTTATAGAAAACGCGCAGCGCTTCGCGCGCCTCCGTAAAGTTCCGTATCATCCATCACATCTTACATCAATCTGTTAAAGTGGTATACTTAGTGACACGATAATTGCGCGCCCGTAGCTCAGCGGATTAGAGCACCTGTCTTCGGAACAGGGGGTCGGCGGTTCGAATCCGTCCGGGCGTACCATTTTAGATTTATAGGGGTGAAGATGCCAACACATTGGCATCTTATTATTTTTACTAAAACTTCCAATCTGTTTCACGGTTCCACTCCAGTATAGGGATCGCAGCTTGCTACCCCTGATAAGCTATTGACACGCTCGATTTACCATGTTAATATATATTTACTTCGTGAGGTAAGTAACTACTCCGAAGCACATTCACAAGCTCTCTGTTTACTGCTAGCCCCCCCTTTCAGAGGCGTTCCTACATGGAGTTAAGCGCATGCTACTTCGAGCGTATTATGCGTTTATCCCCATGTTAGGAATCAATCTACGAAAGAGAGAAGCAATGTTTCGTTGGCCGATCATCCGCGCCTTTACTGGCATCGACAGCGAGTCGAGAGCTAGGGCAGTCCACTCCCGTGTAGCGCTCATTGCGAGCGTCCTCATGGTATGGGCGATCTTGCTCGTGTGCTCGCTTACCTCGCGTAACTATATCGTAGGCCTCGGCTGGGCGTGGTGCGGATCAACCGTACTCTGGATGCCGGTCGGCGCTGACCACGGAACGAAGAGAAGCGACTGGGTCGGTATGGCCTACTGGCTTCCCGGCATCACGCTGCCAATCATCGTTCTAGCGACATGGGCATTCTCGGTATTTCTGGTTCATTGAGACATTCCCAGTACGTGGTGGCTGTCAGTTCGAAAATGAGGCATCCTCTCGCCTGACGGCCAGTCACCGCTGAGATGTGGAGAGCCAGTTCTTCAGCGGAATCAACATCCGCAACTACATGAGAATACGCGCATTATTTAAATGCCTGTTCGGCACACGGCAGAGGGCATAAGTCCAGGGAGAACGGTGACGGGAATCTGAAGCTTGAGTGCACTTTGCTCTCGCATCATTTTCATCTCATCGTTATCCCTGGCAGTTCCCTAAGCATATCAGTTAATGCAAGTATTTTTGTGGACTGCAGAATTATCATTAACTAGGGCGGCTCATCTTCTGATTCTGTTTTCGCTAAGTCTGCTAGATAAACTTGCCCATCCCGATATTCCACTCCCAACTCAACCAAACGATAGTATAGTTTAACGATATCTTCCTCAATTTGGTTCCACCCAGATACACTAGAGGGTACCACCGAAGTCTATAGAGGTAGGGACGCCGATAAATTGGCGTCCTTTTTGTTTTGCTTCAGTTTTCTAATCCGTCTCACTGGTTCCATTCCTTTTGGACTATAACAAAACTGATATGATAGAATCCACAGCATGAAGATCGTTCCATATCATGGTAATCCTGGTAATGCATGTGCGTTAGCGTGTTATACGATGGTAGCGCAGTATCTTTACCCCGAAGATGACATAACTTTCGAGCAGATTGGAAAACTGAGTGGCTGGCGACGAGGCTATGTCGTTTGGGGATCGCCTTTTTGTAAGTGGCTTATGGACAAAGGCGCATATGTTACCGACTACGATGTAATTGATTACCAGGCCTGGATTACACAGGGTACTGAAGGATTGAAACAATCGTTAGCCCCTGAAGAGTTCAAATGGATAGCCGAAAATACTTTTAGCCTTGAAGATGTGCAGAAGCAACTGAGTCTATCTTACGACCATCCCCACTTCAGGTACGTAAAGCGTAAGGTAACGTGGGACGACGTCGTTGATGAATTTCAGAAGCCTGGCATATGCGATCTGACCCTGAACTTGCAAGCGCTCAATCATCATTCAGGCTTCGTCTCTCACCGAGTAGTATTGATTGACGTATCAGATTCGGAGGTCGTATTTCACGATCCCAACTATGATGATTCAGGAGCTTACCGCCATGAGCCGCTTGCACACTTTAAACAAGTCTTCGAAAGCATAGAAGGCCCTGAGCTTTGCAGATATTGTTTGAGTACATAGCGAACTCCTTTTTAGTAACACTATGGGGGTGAGTTTAGAGCCAAACTTTGGCTTCAAAAAAGAACATCCGGGCGTACCAAGCATAAGCAGTTTAAGTTTTCCGGCTATATCTCCGCTTCCCATTCTTAACTTCTACCTGATTTAGCAATAAACCTTTGCTTGGGCTATATTCAGCTTTGATGATGCTACCTTCACCGATTTCACCCTTTAAAATTTCTTTAGCCAATTTGTTCTCAATCTCAGTCTTTATTTGGCGGCGCAGTTCACGGGCTCCGTATTCCGGTCGGTAACCTATTTTAGCTAGGTAACTGATCACGCTCTTGTCGAATACTATCTCTATACCCTGTCCTCTAGTCCTTCGCCTGACTCTCTCTAACTGCAACTCCACAATCTCACTAATCTGCTCTTTATCCAATTCCTCAAAAATAATTATCTCATCCAGTCGATTAAGAAATTCTGGCCGGAAACGAGCACGTAGAATTTCTAGTAACTCTTCTTTGAGCTGATCGTAAGTTTTCCGTAAGTCTTTTTTTAGTAATAGATTTTCATGAATGATATTTGCCCCCACATTAGATGTAGTAATGATGATAGTATTGGTAAAATCAACTAGTCGGCCCTTGCCATCTGTTAGGCGGCCATCATCAAAAACCTGCAGTAGAATGTTATAAACATCAGGATGAGCCTTTTCAATTTCATCTAATAATAAGACGCTGTATGGTTTACGTCGCACGGCTTCGGTTAGCTGACCTCCTTCTTCGTAACCAACATATCCGGGCGGGGCACCAATTAGTCTGGATACTGTGTGGCGTTCCATGTATTCGCTCATATCAATCCGAATCATGGCGTCTTCGTCCCCAAAGACCGTGTAGGCCAAAGCTTTAGCTAGCTCTGTTTTTCCAACACCGGTAGGTCCGAGAAACATCAGCGTAGCAATCGGCCTACTGCCCTCAGTCAAGCCCGTACGCGACATGCGCACAGCATCAGCGACGGCTTCTACCGCCTCGTCTTGGCCAATGACTCTTTCATGAAGACGCTGCTCAAGTTTTAGTAACTTATCTTTTTCCTCTTGGGTTAGTTCAGCCACGGGAATACCCGTGATAGATGAAACTACCTGGGCAATGTGCTCTACCGATACGGACTTAGAAGTCACGCCACGTTTATCACGCCATCGACCGGTTGAAGCTTCTTTTTTATCCTCAAGCTTTTGGAGCTGCTCTTCAAGCTCCTTGGCCCTGTCCATCTGTTTGTGATTAACCGCGTATTCGCGTTCCCGTTTCAGTCGCCTTATCTCGTCATCTAGCTCAGCCATGTCTTGGCTATAAGTATCGACACCAATACGCACTCGCGACGCTGCTTGGTCAATTAAATCTATAGCTTTGTCTGGCAAAAAGCGGTTGGCGATATAGCGGTCCGATAGTTCAGCAGCAGCGATGATTGCTTTGTCGGTAATTTTGACTTTGTGATGGGCTTCATACCTATCGCGCAGGCCGCGTAGTATTTCTATAGTTTGCTCAACCGTAGGTTCGGGTACTAGTACGGGTTGAAAACGGCGCTCTAGAGCAGCATCTTTTTCGATGTATTTCTGATATTCATTTAATGTCGTAGCACCAATTAAGTGTAGTTCACCTCGTGCTAGCGATGGTTTCAATACATTCGAAACATCCAAACCACCTTCACCGCCACCTTGGCCAGCCCCCACTACCGTATGGAGTTCGTCTATAAAAATAATTAGCTCATCCTGATGGGCGATTATTTCATCTAGTACGGCTTGTATGCGTTCTTCAAACTCACCGCGGTATTTACTGCCGGCTACCATAGCGTTCAAATTCACTTCAACCACTCGCTTATCATGAAGAATTTGAGGTACTTTGCCGCTCAAGATTCTTTGAGCTAAGCCTTCAACAATAGCTGTTTTACCAACTCCTGGTTCACCGATTAGCACAGGGTTATTTTTAGTTCGCCTGGCTAATATTTCTATAGTTGTTTCAATCTCTTTGGCTCTGCCAATAACCGGATCGAGCTTACCTTGTTTAGCCAGCGCCGATAGATCACGAGAGTATTTATCCAATTGTGGAGTTGTGGACTGGCTCGTAACCCGACCTTCTTCAGCCCCTTGGCCAACTACTTTAACAACCTTTTGGCGAAGGCTCTCAGGAGTTAAGCCATACTTTCGCAGTATATCCCCAGCCATACCTTCGTCTTCTTGCACAAGGCCAATAAGCAGATGTTCTGGGCCGATATAGCTATGCCCGAGCTCGCGCGAGCTAGTAAAAGCGTCTTCTAAAATCTGTTTAACCCTCGGTGAAACTGTGACTTCAACCTTCTCATCTTCTTTAGTTTTTTGGATACTTTTAGGCGTATTAGCCTCAATATAACCCTTTATATCTTCACTTTTTAACTTAAATTGCTTAAAAATTTCTTGCACGACACCACTATCCGCCAAAGCATAGAGCAAATGTTCGGTATCAACCTCACGTCGGCCAAACTTTACGGCAGTTTCGGCGGCTTGCTGAATTATTTCCTTAGTGTTTTCTGAAATAAACTCTTCTATATTAGTTGCCTCGCGCTCACGGGGGAGCGGCGTTCCTAGAGTGGAAGCAAGTTGTCCAAAATCATTTCCAAAGAAATCGTCAAGTGGTGAACCTGAGAATAATGACTCAAAGGGCGAAATTTGAGACTGTTGACGACGCAGCTGCTGATAATGCATATCACAGAGCTCTAAGGTCGATTCACGACCGTTCTGTCTCACACGAACTGTGTGAGTGGCTGGCCTGTGATTGTCTAGATCGCATGTTCCGTCCGCCATGGCCCCTCCTATGTCTTGGGCGCATTGTACACCGAGGTCTAATTTAAATCAGTCGGTTATGTTACGATTTCCATTAATCAAGTTCTTACCTAGGGCAGATATTTAGCTAAACTGTTATATTTACATAAAACCAGGGTTGCATGCGGTTATAAATTATCGTGCCGTACCATTTTAGAAGGACGACTTGGGATGCCGAAATGGGCGTCTTTTTGGTATAGCAATGACAGCATAAGACTGTGTCAGCAGACCAAAAGGATCTTGAATATTATTGTATTACCGTTCTCCTTGCGCTTATGCGGGAACACCACAACGTAAGCTTACGCTACCGCTACACACCACCGTTCTATTTCACGCTACCACGGCGCGCGCGTGCTGCCGCCCGCATCGCTCGAACCTGTTCGAAACCAATGACCCATCCTGTCAAACGGATGCTGCGCACAAACGGCGTCTCAAAAAACTTGCCACGATGATCATATAGTTCAGGAAAACCGCCGTCGCGCAACATAACTTTTTCGTATGCTTCGATATGTTTGTCGGCTGTCCGCAGGTATTTTGCCTCATGAGTGGATGTGTGTAATAAGAGCAACGTTTTGATGTATTCCATGCCCCAGAAACTCCAGATAGCGTCACGCTGGTACGACGCGAATGCTATTTTGGGCAGAAAGAACTGATGCCGGCCGCCGGCTTCCGCCTGGTATTTCAGCGCGAATGGTTTGTCTACGCCGGCCCGCTGGATATAGTCGACACTCCGCGTAAAGTACGCTTGTTCGTTTGGCTTGGTCGGATTTAGAAAACCGGTAATAAGCACTATCAGCCAATCGGACGAATAATGCGCTTCGCGCACGCCGATTTCGGATAAGTCTTCCAGAAAATAGCCTTCGTCCTCCAGCCAATACGTTTTGAGAATTGATCGTTTAAGCCGTTGCAAGAAGGCCGGATCATTTTCGGTGATGCCGAGCTTCATAGCAAGCTGCGTGGTTTTCCAGAACACTACGTTATCGTAGAAGGCGCCGTATCGCCTGGTGACATCCTTCGCGCCACATAAGGCCAGGTCGCGTTTAAGCAGACATGCTGCATCATCAAGTACCGTGGCACGATAATGATCGTACAGTTGCGTGATCGTATTACGGTATTCATTGAAGAGTAGTTGCGCGGCAGGAACTGTTTCCAGCTGCTGCTTCGCGGCTGTGTACGCGCCCGGAGCAGCATCTTGTTTACCAAGCAGCGCAGCGAGCGCAAACAGCAAGCCATACACCGTATCGGACGGGTACCGCCAATAATTCATACAGGTTGCACGATATCTACCGGTCGTCACAATAGTCGTGACTGGTATCGGCCGCTTTTCGAACACGCCGAGCGCATAGGCGAGCGTCTGCAAATACACGACCTGCCGATTGTGCCAATCCTGTTCATTGCTCGGAATACGTGGATCGCACATCGGATAATAGAACACTCCTAGGTTACGCGAAAACAAAGTGCTCCAGTGATCGCCGGATGTCAGCAGCAACTTGCCGGGATCGAAACGCTGCTCATGGATGTCTTTGATAATACCGTCGATTGTCGTAGCGCTAGAACGCGGACTTTTGACATAGCGCGTCTCCAGAATATGCACAAAAATCTTAAGCGTAGCAAAAAGCCGCCACCACCAGGCCTGGGCAACATGTAGTTTGTGATTGTTATTGATAGCACGTAACGAACCAGCAAACGCTTCCACGATAAATGGCTGTTTGACGATGGTCAGTCTGCTGAATGGGTTGGTTACGACAGCCGCGCCGACGAAAGCCGCGAAAAATGTGAGTAGCGCAATCGGGATAATCATCGGGTTGATTATACCAAAACCATCTATGGGCTGCTGTTATCTATCGACGCGCGCAAGGTCGCCTGCGCGCAACTTTATGCTGATAAAACGGAACGACGGCTGAATCGTAGTGGCTGTTATGCGCGTATCCGCCGGCAAGTGCATGATCTCTCCGTCGATCTGCGCATCGATCGGCGTCCGGGCCGTAAATCGTATATGCGTCCGCGTCCCATACTCCCTGCCCGGCTGCCTAAGCAGGATGCGTATGATCGCTAGAGCCATAGACGAGTCTTTACGGGCAATAAGCGCATGGAAGAACATCGGGTCATCCAGAGCAATCGGCACACGGTTGACCTTCGCGATTCTCGATCCGTTAATCATCGTATGTTCGTAGAATGTCTGCTCTTGGTCGTCAATCTCGCCACGATGTACGGGCGCCGCCAGGAAAGCCCTCATCGTCTGTATGAGTTCATGTGCCACAAGGAGCAATGGCAACAAACGCATGACTTTATGTGTCGATAGGCGATACGTCTCTAGCTGGCGGGCGGCATAGGCCGATGCGCCGAAACTCGCATAGCAGCAGGCGTAGATTGTTCGTCCGCGCCGTTTCGGCTCCCTAATTTGTACTTTGATCAGCGGCACTTGCACTACGGCGGCGCGACTGACAAGCCGTTGCGGCGAGACCGCCATGCGCAGACCGTTCAACATGTACGCGAGATCGTTTGCGTTGCCACCCCACAGCGGTAGTACGTAGCACTTGGCAAGCGCATTCTGCGGTTGCAGCTTACATAAACTATTGACGACCGCATTGACCGTACCGTCGCCACCTGCAACTGCAATAACAACTGGCCGGCCCCGTTCTCTATGCTGGAAAAGTTGCTGGAGTGTCTGCTCATGTTTTGTAATGTCAATCTCAACCGGCTCCACCCCAAGCGTTTTGCCGAGTGATACAAGCAACTTATGCGCTTGTTCGTAATGCGTAGCTTTGGAATTGGAGACACAAACCAAATCAGCCACCTCGCGCGCCCATCGTGCTGCTTCTATACGTTCTTCTTTCGCGTGATACAGATCACGGTAGTATGTAACCATAGCCACGACCGAAAGCCACCCATATGCGAGCACCGTAATCATGCCGACCACAAGTATTAACGTGTCAGGCGCTTTTGAGTAGACAATCAAACATACGATCGCGATCCAGCTTGTGAACATAGCCAGCTTCGCAGAACTGCTCGGGTGTAGGTGAAACTGTCTGCCCCAGAATAACCCGAACAGCGTCATGTGCAGATTGTAGACAATGAAGTATATGAGAAACCATTGCGGCACATGATGGGCAGCTAGCGTGACGAGTGCAACAATGCCGACCGCCAGCTTATCACACGCAGCATCGACCGCTTCACCGGGCCGACCCTTTGTTTTCGTGAGTTCTGCTACATACCCGTCAGCCAGATCGGCCAGTCGGCCACCAATTATCAAGCATAATCCAAGCAGCCAATGACTGCCCGACAGTTGCAAAGCCCCCCGGCCGACTAGCAAAAGTCCTACAATGCTCACAATATTCCCGGGAGTGATACCACCGCGCGTAGCCAAAGCTATCCGCTGCCATACCGTTACTTCTCCGGCGGCAGCCTGTAACCAGTCCGGATTATCCTGTGGCGTATGCAAGTTCATTGCACGCTTATAGTACCAAGAAGCGTGAGATCAGGATAGCTGGCGTGTCAGTCCGGAAACACATAGAATTTCAATGTATCCATAAGTGGAATGGGGTACAATAACGGTATGAAACTTTTCGCATACTACAGCTACATGCACCACGTATACCGATCGCACGGGCATGTCAGCGGCCATTGGCTTGGGCTCATTATTCTGGCTATACTCCTCATCCTGTCCTTCGAGCTATGGATGCTCATCGACGTCATTACCAATAAAAAAGTACCAACCAGGCATAAAGTATGGTGGGCCGTCGGTATGTTCCTCATCCATCCGATCGTAGCAATTGTCTATTTCTTCGTGTCACGACTCCACTACAACAAACTTAAGCACTCGAAATCTTAGCTACACCATCTCTGGTCGAACAGCATATCTTCTGGTACGCTAATAGTTGCACTCGATAAGCGCGCGTAGCTCAGCTGGATAGAGCGTTGGTTTCCGGTACCAAAGGTCGGGGGTTCGAATCCCTTCGCGCGTACCATATTACTTATGTTTATGTCTACCTTCTTGATATTATAAGGAAATGACAAAACGCAAGGCCAGAATAACTCAATTTATTGCGTCTTTATCTAGTGTTGCAGCAATTATTCTGGGCTTCTTATGCATTAGAAATATTCAAAATGTGCATATGTACACAGGAGGCCTTTTTAATAACGATGCCGGGTCAGGATTTTGTAATCCTCCAGCATTTATGCCATCTTCATATAAGTGTAATCCAATCCCTACTACTAACTGGTACGTTCTGACAGGATTTTTAATTATGGTTGTGATAACGATTGTATTATTGCCGATGGTTGTTAAACGAAGACCACACTTGTAACCAGGTTCTAATCCAGCACGGTAGTTATTGTGCTAGACTTGGCAAGGTGATAGCTCAAATGTCTCATGCCACCGCAACAGTTCACTCTTGAGGCGGTTCCAAGCGGAAACTGGCAGGTGTACCAAGCATAAAGTATAGAGGCTTCGGTTACCGATGCCTTTTTTTGTTATAGTTACCTCATGATTAAAGCTATGATCTTTGATATGGACGGCGTCCTGATTGATTCGGTCAGGACCGGCCTGCAAGTACGCAAACAGCTACTCGCAAACTATGGGGTTGATCTTGATACCGTCCCCGACCCTCAAGGCGAGGGACACCGCGCCGCTTCGCTCAAAACGCTGTTGACGAGCGTTGAAAAACATTCGGGTGTGCATGTCGACCATGAAGAGTTCAAGCAACTGTCCCAAAAACACATGTACCAGCAGTTGAAGAATTCCGGTGCGGCCGCAGACCCGGCGCTCGTCTCACTCCTTAAAGAGCTTCGGCGGCACGATATCCTATGTGCGATTACTTCTTCCAGTTTACAAGAATCCGTTGATAATAAACTTAAGATCTTAGGCATCAAACCCTATTTCTCGGTCATCATAACCGGAAGTGACGCTCAAGAGCACAAACCTCATCCTGAGGGTTATTTACTGACTTTGGCAAAGCTAAGATTGAGCCCCAATCAGTGCATTATCGTAGAGGATACTAAAACGGGTGTCGAAGCCGGTCTCGCCGCCGGGTGCCGTGTCATTGGGTTTACGCAGTACAATCCATCCCGTGAAACTTTGGAGGGTACGATTGCAAATATCGCCCATTGGCACGACTTAACCTATGAGACGTTGGTGAAGCTCGATACTAAAAGTTGACGCTCGCGAGGCGGTTCTGACTTCGATACCATGCTGCGTCACATCGAGGTCATCGGGGCATTAGAACTTGGCATTGCTTTTTGGTATTGTGAACGTATGAATCCTGCATGTGACATGTGCCAGTTCCTCAATGACAAACCGCTGAAGAATCAGATTCTAACGACCGAGCATTGGACGGTCGGCATAATTCCCGACCAGCCCTATCTGGGCCGAGCGCTCATTACTTTGCTCACCCACAAAGGCAGCTTGGGTCGGCTAAGCCCTGAGGAATGGCAGGAATTCCAGGATATGGTTCCCAGATTGGAGCACGCATACAAGCAAGCGTTTGGAGCCGAACCATTGAATATGGGTTGTTTTATGAATCATGGCTACCGAGACGCTCCGCCACATCCGCATGTTCATTGGCAAATATTTCCTCGATACAAAGAACCGGTTAAACTAAGTGGCGTCATTTTCCAGGATGACCGGTATGGGAACTTTTACGACGACGATGCGCACAATCCTGTCGACAGCAATGTTATCGAAGAAATCGCCCACAAATTAAAGAGCGCCCTAGAATCATCCTGATTTAAGAAGATTGCGGTTTGTCGACGCCGCTCAGTAGCCATTTGACAGCAGACTCTCGGTCGCTGAATATCTTCGTGTTATTATTCTTGCCCATGGCCAGAATAATCGCCTTTATGACTTCTGTTAGTATTTTCTTTGCGCCGAAAATAGCCGTTCGTTCATAATTCAGCGACTCCAACGTACTCATTGCGGACCTGTTTGAATCTACGGTAAACGAACCTTGTTTGCTGACGTCTATAAGCCCTAGCCGAGGCTTACCTTCCGCCTGTAGTTGTTCAAGTATGACCATCGCATCAGGCAGAAGATTCTCGAATGACATATACGTCTGGTCGCCCTCAATAGTTGCTTCTATGTAGCCTTCTGGATTGTAAAATATTCTATTCGCCATAGTAAGTTATCTGGTTTTATGTTTATTACTTATGATTATGCGATCGGACGCAATCTGATGAAACATCCCTGCGTCTCGAGAAACCCGGCTTTGTTTGCCCGTTAAAGCATCCTATTGATCGAGCTGTCGAGTGCTGATGAGTTGAGCTGGGATTGCATCTGTGTGTTTGCGTTGCTCAATGCTTGTGCGGCTTGATGGAGATCGGCTTTGGATGTAATTTTCACCGGTATGGTCACGGCGGCCGTCGTGGTCGAGGAGTTATTGCTGCTGTCGTTGGTCGTAGTATGCTGTCTGTGCCATACTGTATAGCCGCTAAAGCCTATGACGAGCAAAGCTACGATCATGACCGGTATTGCTATATGTCCAAATCCTGACTGGTTATGCTTGATTGACATAGTATCTATCCCCTTTACAGAGTAGTGTTAGATTCAAGGTTGCTAATGACGGCCTGGATCGCCTGTTGATAGGACTGGAGTGATGAGCGTGAAGCATCCACGGCGCTTTTGACCGTTGCCAGCGCCGTCGCCGGGTTGGCGCTTGAGCAGCTTATCGGGGTAGCTACCGACTTCAGGGCAGTGACTGACTTTGTTGCATTTTGGAGTTGCGTATTGGCGGAGCCTATCAGGCTGGAGTAGCTTGACGAGTTCACGCCCGCACTCGCCGCATAGGCCTGCACTTCGTTATAGACCTTTATGAATGTAGCGAGTTGCGACTGGGCGTTTTGGCTATACTTGCTAATCCGCTGGTTGACCTGCGACTCCAGCGCAGTGCAAACTTTCTGTATGTCCGCCGTAGACGGTGCGGAACCCTGCGCCTGGGACTGAAGTTTGCTGACGTAGCTGCTGCCAGCCTGCTGCAAGGTCTGAATTTCGCTTTGGGCGTTCGAGGTAGGAATGGTGAGCTGCGTATACGGCGTCTTGATGGAGATGCCGGATGAGTTTGTACTGATAGAGGTATTTGGCACGGGCACTTTTATATTAGGCAATGGGACGTTGCCCGTGCAGCCCGCACTGCTTCCCGATATGAGGTCACATCCCGAAGTGGCACTACCGGTACCCGTTCCTGTAATACGAGTTGCTGGCAAGGGTGAGTGGACAACGGGCGGCACCTCCAGTGCTGCGGCTACTGGCGTGAAAGCCAGCACTGCGATCGTTGATACTGCTGCGAATAAAAGGCTTATTCTGGTTTTTTCTTTTGGCATATGCATACCTTTTTATTTTTAGTTGCTATGTATGACGATACCAAATTCCGGTTATACTTACAACAAAAATGCAGCTTTATTGTGTATATGCCTGCGGTAAGTCGCTAAAAGTTTGCTATGCTAGGCTCATTATGTCCATCCGAAAAGATATCGATGCCCTACTCAAAAAGTTCGAGAAAGAATTTGTTACCCATAACCTTATTGAGGTTTCCCGTTCCGCTATCACGCACAACGTAGACGTGTTTGCAGATCTGAGCGGCAAACATGTAATCCCGGTGCTCAAAGGCAACGCCTACGGCCATGGCATCGAGTTGGTGGCCACTGCCCTCAAAGACCGAAAGGTGCCGTACATTGCCGTCGATGGATATTTCGAAGCGCTGCGCATCCGTGAAGTCAGCGACCAGCCAGTGTTGGTCATGGGCGCGATTCTGCCCGAAAATTTCGCCCGCATGAAATACGACAACTTCGCATTCGTTGTCCAAGATGAAGCAACGATTCACGCACTCGGCAAAACCGGCAAGCACATAAAAGTCCACCTGGAAGCCAACACCGGCATGAACCGTTACGGCGCCAAGCCGGATGAAGCAGTAGCGCTTGCGAAAGTCATCCAAAATTACCCAAAGCTTGAACTGGAAGGCGTGATGAGCCACCTGGCGGATAGCGACGGTGAAGATCCGGCTACCGTTGATGTGGCCGTAGACGAGTTTGACGCATGCGTGGAGAGCATTCGAGCGACCGGCGTCAATCCGACCGTCTTGCATGTCGCACAATCCGCTGGAAGCCTGAAGGCCAAGTCAAAGTATGCAAACTGTATGCGTCTCGGCATCGGCCTGTACGGTGTCAACCCATTTCCCCGCGATCATGTATTGCACGACAAACTCCGCGGCGCCCTAAGACCAGCGTTGAGGCTCACGAGCACCATCACAAAAATCACCCAGCTGGAAAAAGGCGACAAAGTCAGCTACAACTACACCTTCACCGCACCTAAAAGGATGAAGATTGGCGTCCTGCCGCTCGGCTACTACGAGGGAGCGTGGACGCTTACACGCGGTGTCGGTAAGCAAGCCGGTGTAGTAAAGATCGGCCAGAAATTCACACCGATCGTTGGCCGGGTATGCATGAACCACACCATAATTAGCCTAGATGGGATTGACGCGAAGGTTGGAGATAAAGTCGTCCTGTACAGCAATAACGGGGAAGACAAAAATGCTATCGACAGCATTACCAATGAGTATGGAATCTTCAACTACGCTATTCTTACTAGTCTGAATAGTGCAGTGCGACGAGTATTAGTCCCGTAGAACTCTTTTTTCTGTAAGTAAGTATGATCCCCTTGGCCGTATAGATGAACCATCGTAAACATTTCAGTTGACATTTGTACAAGTCAGTTGGATAATCACAGACGTCATATTGCACTAGTAATTAACGAGAGACTGGTGTGCTCAGTGTGCGTTCACACGGAAAGGAAGCCATGCGCTTATCACTACCACGCAAACTATCAGAGGAAGGCTTCTCTGGCCTCTACATCTTTATGGTGCTGCTTGTAGTAGCCGTCGGCTGTATCGGTATCTTTCGGCTAAATGCGTCACCTACGGCATCCGTTACTTATGACGGTCCTTGCACCAAAACCACGTACAGCGCACCAAACTCAACGGTGCAGCTCTGCGTCCAGCAGGCGCAGGACTTGATGGATGGCATCCAGCACCAGAATTATAATCACTACCGCACCGCCACTACGCTCATTGCCGGCAGCACCTTCGGCTATAAAGATGAGTACTACCTCCTCATGAACGGCTTGTACAATAGCGCGACTGCAGACGCTGTCAAAACCCTGACCGGCAATAGCAGCGGTCAACTTACGAGCGGCGATAGCGGCAGCTGGCAAATCCTCTGTAGCGATGCGGTCGCCGCCGGACTAACTACCGGCAATGCGGGCACGAACACACTTAACTTCTACGATGGCCAATACCAGAAAGTTACGGGCCAATATACGAACGACTCGAGCGCCGATATCTTCACGAAAACCTGCGGAACCGGAACGAGCACAAATGCCTCGACCACCGCTACAGATTCTACTCCAAGCAGTACGAGCACCACTACGGCTACTACTACCGCCATCGTTTCTGCCTCCACTGCATCCGGTAGCTTCGTGACCGCGTCTGGCACCAACCTCATGCTGGGCGGCAAACCGATCAAATTTATCGGTTTCAATCCGACGGGCATGATTGGCCAATGCTGGAGCGGCAACAACTGGAACACCGCAGATATGGATGCGTACTTTAAGAGCTTGCCTCCTAACGGCATCAGTCGCATCTTCGCGGTACAGAACAACCAGGGTGGCGCCGGGTATGTCCAAACCATTGTTCAGGAAGCGGCCAAATACCACCAGCACCTCATCATCGGCCTGAGCGACGATAACAGCAACTGTAGCGACCTAGACGGTTCGGGCAACGGGCAGCAGAACAGCGGCAAGACGCTCGCGTACTACGAATCCGCCTACAAGTCAGGCAGCAACTACGCCAACTGGGTCAAACAGGTGGTTACACCGCTCGCCAACAACCCGACCGTCGCCATATGGGAAATCGGCAACGAGCCGTTCCACAGCGGCGACGGCGAAGGCGGCGCTACTATAGTGGGGCAAGGTGTCCCGTTGTCGGTGGCGGAAGCCTACGTCAACGGTTCAGCCGCGCTCATCAAGGCTGCCGGCGCCAAGCAACTTATCAGCATCGCTCCGGCGGACATCGGCGATATGGGCGGCGTCAGCGACGACGAACAGCTTTTCAAGAACTTGAACGTCATCGACGACCACGACTACTCGTGGCAGAACGGCGAAGGCGAAGTATCGGGGGACTTCTCATCCCTGCAGAAAATGTCCACGGACCTGGGCAAGCCCTTCATGGTCGACGAAGCTGGCGTTCCGGCCGGCTCGGGTTGTACTTCCAGCTCGCCAAGCTGGACGAGCAACGCGGGCCTCAGCGCCAGTGCTCGGGAATCATTCCTCATGACCAAGGCTACCGACTATTTCAATGGCGGTGCTTCAGCGCTGGTTTTCTGGAACTATTTGCTCGCGACCGAAAGCGACAGCAGCTGCGACTATGCTATGTTCCCGTCCGACCCGATGATCAGTGCGGTATTCGGCTACAAGATCCCGTAGCCCGCACAGTGCAGCTACCGGACCACCTTACACCATCCCAAAAGAGCTCCGCAATGTATCATGTGGGACTCTTTTGCCCTGTTTGATACCAGCGCATTTGCGGATGTATTCATGAGAAACTAGAATACTGACAGTAGAAGTCGCCTACTCATGCAAAAAATCATTGACAAAGAAATCTCTCATAAAGGCCCCCATATCGGACGCTTTAATATTCTCCGCAGCACGGCAGCCCTTCGCGGCGTAGTCATTATTGTCTTCGCGTGTATCGGGTGCCTGATGCTCGTTATTTCCCATGCCGCCCAGCCCGCTATTTCAGCAGAAGCCGAGAAAGGCAAACTGACAGGCACCAGTATTATTTCCGACAGCAAAGCTTCCGGCGGACATGCCGTAAAATTCGGCAACTCCAAGCCCGCCAGCGGTTCCACCGGCAGCACTACACCTGTAAGCCTGGGACGTTTTGGTATGGCGCTCGGCGGCAGCTATCAGACATTCAGTACGGCTGAGCTGAACAAGAACTTTGCCGACATGGAAGCGATGGGTGTGCAGTGGGTCCGCTTCGATATCGCCTGGAATGATATCCAAAGCGGCGGCAGCTCATCGTACAACTGGGGACCCTACGATAATGTAGTGAATGCCGCCCGCCAGCATAACCTCAAAATCCTCGGAATATTAGATTTTGCGCCAACCTGGGCGCAGCAACCATCATGTGCAGGCCAGTTTGCCTGCCCGCCAAATGGCACCAGTTCGTTTGCGACCTATGTTACGGCCGCCGTCAATCATTACAAGCCGCTCGGCGTGTCGTACTGGGAAATCTGGAACGAACCGAACATAACCAATTTCTGGTTGACGCCCAGCCCTTCCGCATATACAGCCCTGCTCAAAGCGGCATATACGGCTATCAAAAAGGTCGACTCTTCGGCAACTGTCATTTCAGCCGGTTTAGCGCCGGCCGCGACTGACGGCACCAACTACGAGCAATACGACTTTATTAAGGGGATGTACGCGGCAGGCGCACACGGCTCCTTCGACGCGCTCGGTGACCACCCATATTGTTACTCCGACCAAGCCGGCTGCCTCGGCACTCCCGACGGAAACGAATGGTGGCAGATGGCACAAACCTCGCAAAACATTCGTCAGCTCATGGTGGCAAACGGTGACAGCAGCAAAAAAATCTGGATGACCGAGTTCGGCGCGCCGACCAATGTATACACCGAAGCCCAGCAAGCTCAAATGATGCAGCAAGCCTACACGCTTGCTGCAAGCTACAGCTGGGCAGGCCCTCTTTTCTGGTACACCTATCAGGACGGCGGCACAGACAAAACGAACGTAGAAGATTGGTTCGGGGTGCTCAGAGCGGACGGCAGCCAAAAACCAGCCTATACGACTTACAAGCAATTGACCGGCAAATAGTACATGTGCGATTTGCGTTATAATTTATACTATGGACTGGTAAGGCAAGAACCATGGCCGACAACCGACAACCACCAACCGAACTACTCAGAATCCCTCCTGGAGAGCATGCAACATTCGGGTTAGACAGGCCCTTGCTGGACAGACGGGGCACTAGAGACTGGTACGGGGTTTACGGTTATACTGTACTTGCTGCAATAAAAAGTGGAAGGCACCAGCCGGTAGCGTCCTTCGATATACTCTTACACGGGATGGATGTTCCACGACTGTCTATGGCGACGCCAAATCGGCCCGGGTACACTCCTCGAGATAATTATCCCTCAGTCGTCGCAGTTATTGGGACAAGTGCCTTGGCTGCGCTGACGGAACTGTCGCAGGCGGAAAACGATGATGATTACTTTGAATCATTAAGCCGTTTGCCACCGTTGGAAACTCAATCTGCCGAGCCAGGAGAAAGCTTCCAGCGAAGTAACGTATACGAAGTTCAATTTGACCACGGAGGGGAACAGATACTTATAGCCAATACGGACCAACGCGATTTACTGATTTTGGCTGCGCCTAATGCGGCACCTGATAGGATTGCATAGCAGAAACTTCCTTCATCGCAGGCAAGTCGTCGCCACCCTACCAGCGACTCAGGTACGCGCACCTTCGACCAAACTGTAGCCACAATTATGATGACACTGTCTACTTTTGAGGCGCTGCCATCACAGCCGTGTATCACGGACTGCATACCATGAGCCGAGCCAGCATTCTTTTATGACAGCTTACTAAGGGAGGTTGTAACAATTACCGGCAATGGATACTTGGCATTTTTGTCATTACCCCCTATGCTTTTAATGAGTCTACTATGGTGCGGGATAAGCAAAAAGAAACATACACACCACACATACCGAACGCAACCTCAGAGTTGCCTATCTATACTGACGTCGATACAGTGCCGCTGCCACTACTTGAGCAAATGAGCGGCCACTGGCTGGCTATGTACCTAGGACAGAAACGTCAGCACGGCGTATCTATCCAAAATATTATCTTCAGTCAGCTACTTACCGTGCTTGTCCTCGGCGCGGCCGGCATTTACTTGCAGCGGGACGCTCGGGCGCTACTACTTTTCGGCGGAGCGCTGATTGTATATCCTGCCATTTCCGGAGTATTCGCATCGAACGCGGCGGCCTTGAGCGCCACCATCCATCATGAACTGAGCGACAGCGGCATATGGAACCGTCGCATGATTATGTTTTTGCTGCGCAGCCTGTTCCAAGCTATAGCCGTGAGCCTCCTCGCGAGTATCATCGTGGGGTTGTTAAGCGCCGCCCTTGCCACATGGTTTTTCCATGCGGGATTTCTACCGACACTCAAGCTAGCCGTACTTGTCGCGGCGGCAACCGGTGCTGTTGGCATGCCCATCGCGGTAGGAATGGTGCTTATTATACGCAAATTGCAGTCTAACCCCGACGATGTCGTAGGGCCGACTGCAAACACGATCTTCAGCTTCTTGCCGCTCGTCTTCATACTCATTTTCTCGAGGTTATTAGCATGAAAAAGCCCATGATCGCTCACCGTAGCTTTTGGTTTGCCATCGGCATTAGTGCCACTACTTCGTCGATCAGTTTACTCGGAGGTTTAGGGTTGCAGGCCGCGCAAGAAAGTCTGGTTAAATTCGTACCACTGCTTGCCGCGCTACCCGCGCTCCACGCCGCCGCTAATAATTATGCCGCGACTATTGCCGCGCATTTAGGCGATCCGAGAATGTACAAGCAAAGTCTGCGGCGGCTCATGATAGCCCTCACCATCTCGACGCCCATAACCATATTGGCGGTTAGCGCTATAAGCCTGCTGGTAGCATGGTTCGAGGGTAATGTGCCGAGTGTAGACCAAGTCAAAAAGTACATCATCTTTTACGCTGCGCTGCTCGCTGGCGTCGTGCTCATTATCTTCATTGGCAGCTATGTTGCAAATAAAGCCCTCCAGAAACACCAGATAAATAGCGACGACGTCCTCATAAATACCACGAGCAGTGCCGCATCGGTGCTACTCCTGCTTGGGTTCGCCCTTGCCGCACGATTCTATTTTTAGCGCTCACAAGTGTGTAAATTAATTACGGCGGATGGTATCTTATGGTGAGTATACGTTATGCGAACACCGACATTTGTTATTGATTTTGACAGCACGCTCGTTACATGCGAATCACTTGATGAGCTGGCGCGACTGAGTTTGGCGGGTAATCCTGACCGGCGTGAAATTATGCAGCGACTCGAGACCATAACGCGCCAAGGTATGGCCGGCGAAATCGGATTCGATGAATCGCTACGTCGCCGTCTGCCGTTATTCGCGGCCGGTCGGCAGCAACTTGCGGAAACGGTGACGTATCTGCAAGCACACATCAGCCCGTCGGCGCTAGCGATTTCTGCGTGGTTCGCGCAGCATAGCGACCGCATCTACATCATTTCCGGAGGATTTGAGGAGCTGATTATACCGATAGCAACGCGGCTCGGCATACCTATCAGCCACGTATTCGCCAACCGATTTCTCTACGATGGCCAAACCGTCATAGGTTTTGACGCCGCCCGCCTTACGAGCAAGGCCGGCGGCAAAGTTTCGCAAATAGCGGCATTGCGATTGCCTCGGCCGATCGTGGCAATCGGCGATGGTTACACAGACTACGAAATCAGGCTCTCAGGAGCTGCCGACAAATTTTGGGCATTCACAGAGACTACAAGCCGCCCGCAAGTCATCGCAAACGCCGACCGTATTATCGCTAGCTTCACCGAGATATTTTCACCAGAGCTTGTCACTAGCAAATAGGGTCCAATGATGAACTATACGCAGACCTGGCGGCCTGTACTTCCTCTCGGCTACGCCGCACTCTCGCAAGATGGCCCATCTGTGCTTGGAACCTAGCTCTGCTGCTCCGGCTGGGACTTCTTCTTGGAACGGTCGGTAGCTTTGGACGTACGATCTGGTGCCGGCAAACTCTTTGGTCCACGGGCGTATTTGTCGCGCAGCAATGCCTGCTGCAGCGTTTCGAGCACTTGCTCGGCTTGCTCGCGGCTCATGCCTACACGGGCGACCGGCACGGCTTGTTGTGTCGGGTCTACATACTGGGTGAAGTTCATCACGACGCCGGACGGATCGGCTGACACACCAACGCCGTTGCTATATACGACACGCGTATCCAGGCCAAGTATCATCAGTACCGGCTGTTTGGTAAGGCGCGGCTGCTCAGTAGCGTTTCGGTCGTCATAGCGGTCATAGCCGGCAAGCTCCCATAATTGCACCGCCTCATCATCAGCGATATCGAAATGGCTGATAAGTAGCAGCAATATATCTTCGCTTGGCAGCTCAACGCCTTGCTCGATACGCTCTAAGACGGCGGCATCAATTTCTACTGCGCCCGACACTTCATCTACTGTCTCTTGCCGTTTCTGGCGAAGTCGTAGTAGTTGATGGCCAAGGTTTTGATAGGGTGGGGTCTTGGGATTTTCGCTCATACTCTCTCTATTTCACAGATATCTTTCTATTATAAACCACGTGTGCAAGGGCGTACACCACATTCACCAAGTTTCGTACAGTGCAGTACAAACCCAGTAGGGCTACAGTGTAAGTCGCGTATAATACGATGTAGCATGAATATTTTCCACGACGTCGTTTTGGCAGACTATTCCACGATGCGTTTAGGTGGCAAGGCAGCGCATTTGGCGGAAATACATGATCGCCATGAACTGGTTGAGGCACTACAGTGGGCCGAAGGACAGCAGTTGCCGGTCATTATGATTGGTGGCGGCAGTAATATTTACTGGCGCGATGAGGGCTTCAACGGGTTGGTGCTCGTCAATAAAGTTTTACGATATGAAGACTTTGCCGAAGACGAGGAAAATCACTACATCACCGCCGGCGCCGGTGAAGTGTGGGACAGCGTCGTCGAACGCGCCGTGCAAGCTGGCCTGACCGGTATCGAAGCTTTGAGCCTGGTCCCGGGGTCTACCGGCGCGACGCCAGTACAGAATGTTGGGGCCTACGGCCAGGAAATCGCGCAGACTCTGGTCAGTATCGAAGCGTATGACAATCAAGCCAAACAATTCGTAACCATCCCAGCCGCTGATTGCGCATTTGGATACCGCACGAGCAGATTCAAAGTCGGTTCTGACAAAGGTCGATTCTTCATTATGGGCGTCACGCTACACCTTATGAAGTCCAATCCGCAGCCGCCATTCTATCAGTCTCTGCAATCATACTTCGACGAACATGCTGTCCGTACCTTTACGTCGCAAGTCGTCCGCGACGCCGTCATCGCCATCAGATCCGCCAAGCTTCCCAACCCGGAAATTGTCGCCAACAACGGCTCGTTCTTTGCAAACCCCGTCATCGACGAAGGTGCGTTTGTTCAGATACAGAGCGACTATCCACAAGCGCCACACTGGCAGCTTGATAATGGCCGGATCAAACTGCCGGCAGCATGGCTACTCGACCAAGCGGGCTTTAAAAATATTCATGATACCGATACAGGCATGGCTACCTGGCCTACCCAGACACTCGTACTCGTCAACGAGCACGCGCACAGCACCGCCGACTTGGAAAAGTTCAAGCAAAAAATCATTACCGCTGTGGAGCAAAAATTTCACATAACTTTACAGCAAGAACCGGAAATATTACCCTAACCGATTACTGTTTCAGCGTGTTCGGCACCGTGAAGAAATGCGTGTGCGGAATCTTCTGTACGAGTAAAATGACGCCTGAATCGAGCATCAGGTCAATCAGTACGACAGCGAGAAGCAGTACCAGCACAGTCAACCCGGCGCTCACTTTGACGGAACGTTTACGGGCGACCGAGTTGATGGGTACGAAAAACTGGCGTTTATCAATATAATCTTCGATCTCCTGCTCCCGCTCGGCGGCTTTGGCAGCCTCTTCGACAGCTTTCTGGGTTTCCGGGCTGGGCTTCTTGTCAGTAGCTTCAACATCCGGATCGGGCGTAGCAGCCGGAGTTTGCCTCCCATGCCCTTCCTCTGGCGCAACCTCGGGTTCTTGGTCTGCAGCCTGAGAGGACGGAATCTCTTCGGTTTCCTCTACATTCCCCGCAGGAGATGTGTCCGCAGCTGTTTCGGGTGTTTGGCCGACAGCTTCTTTCGGGTCGTCTTCTTTAGTGGTCGGCTTAGTAGTATCTGCTTTGCCGGCATCGTCGGAAGAAATCGGCACAATACGCTTTTTGGATGATGACACAGGCGGTGCGGTTGTCGGCTCGGATGGCCCGTTATCGCTGTCCGTAGACAGATCAGCATCCATAATCGGCCTGCTCTGGATAACGAGCCGACGAGAACTTCCGCCGGTAGTACTTGCCGATGCTGTCTTCTTTGTCCTGGTGACGTCCATTACTTTTGGTTTCGATGTCTTATGACTCTTGCTATTCATCCCGTCGTATGCCGGTTACGCTGACTATATTTAATTTTAATGATACTTCATGCGTGTTCTAAAAGCTAACGGTTTTCTATATACTATCAGCAAGTATGCGTGTGTCAGATGCTCTCGTCGAAAAGTTGCTCAAATCCACCGGCAAGTTCACTGCCGATCAGCTTAAAGATTTGCACCAACAGGGAGAAACCGAAAAACGGCCACTGCAGGATATCGTCGTACAGACGAATATGCTCAGCGAAGCAGAGCTGACCAAGCTCTACGCTGACGAAATCGACGTACCGTTCGCGGAGTTCACATCCGGTGAAGTACCAAAGGAAACACTGCAGCTCATTCCGGAGAAACTCGCCCATCAATACCGCGCGATATCATTCTATGTCGACGAAGACGGCGTCGTGTTTGTCGCCATGGAAGATCCGGATGACATCCAAGCGATCAACTTCCTGCAAAAGCAGCTCGGTAAACCTATCCGCGTCCACATCGCGCCGGAAGGCGTCATACAGGCGGCGCTTGACCAGTACGGCGGCGGCGCGACCACCGTCACGACCGAGCTCGCCAAAGTCATCGCGGTTGAAAAAGAAGAGGTTGCCGATGAAGAAGTTGCCGAAGAGGACGTCGCGGAAGATTCGCCGATCGCCCAAACGGTAAACCTGATTATCGACTACGGCATCAAAACCCGCGCAAGCGACATCCACATCGAACCGCGCGAAGATGTCGTGATTGTGCGCTACCGCGTCGACGGCATCTTGCACGAAGCGAACAAACTGCCGCGCAAATTACTCGGCGCATTGGTCTCGCGTATTAAAATTCTCGCTAACCTGAAAATCGACGAGCACCGGGCGCCTCAGGACGGCCGCTTCAAGATATCCGTAAACGATCATGTATACGCGCTGCGCGTTTCGACCTTACCTATACTCGACGGCGAAAAGGTTGTCATGCGTATTTTGGATGAATCCAGCAAAGCGCCAACACTCGAGCAGCTGGGCTACTGGGGCACATCCCTGGAGCGGGTTAACCAAGCTATCCAACAGCCGCATGGCATGGTTTTGGTGACCGGCCCGACTGGCTCGGGCAAATCCACAAGCCTTTTCAGCGCGCTCAACAAATTAAACAGTCCGACAGTTAACATCAGTACGGTTGAAGACCCAGTTGAATACCACATCGTCGGCGTCAATCAGACACAGGTCAACCCGCTGGCCGGCATGACGTTCTCGGGCGGTCTGCGCGCGCTCTTGCGCCAAGACCCGAACATCATTATGGTCGGCGAGATCCGTGACAAAGAGACGGCCGACCTGGCCGTGCAGGCCGCACTCACCGGCCACTTAGTTTTCAGCACGCTGCACACCAACAACGCGGCTACATGTCTGCCTCGTTTCCTGGATATGGGCGTCGAGCCGTTCCTTATCGCCAGCACGGTACG